>WNFV01013633.1_pt1 | contig 28079 bp, 22 predicted proteins | sample 5400101 | NCBI WGS metagenome assembly WNFV01 (sample SAMN13153361, study PRJNA577476) | soil metagenome | isolation source: 115 cm soil or saprolite under grassland replicate 1 | place: USA:California | collected 2016-06-15
TGAGGCGCCCGCCGACGGGCAGCAGCGTGAGACCACTGTAGAAGACCAGCTGCGCCATGAGGCCGATCCAGAACGGCGGCAGCGACAGCCCTAATATCGCAAGGCCTCGCCCGGCGTAATCCACACCCGAGTTGCGGCGCACCGCCGCGATGATCCCAACCGGAACGCCGACCAGCAGCGCGAGCAGCAGCGCTGCTGTGCCCAGCTCGATCGTGGCCGGCAGAAAGGCGCGCAGATCATCCGCCACTGGTCGTTTCGAGCTGAACGAGCGGCCAAGGTCGCCGCTGAGCAGGCCGCCAATATATCGCAAGTACTGTTCCGGCACAGGCCGATCCAGCCCGTAATCGTGGCGCACAACTGCCACGGCTTCGGGGCCGGCGCGCGGGCCGGCGATCAGGCGAGCAGGATCGCTGGGGACCAGCCGTGCGAGCACGAACGTGACCAGCGAGATGCCCCAGACGACGAATAGCAGCAGCAGTACACGGCGAATGAGGAAGCGCAGCATAGGCAAGCATCCAGGAGTCAGAATTCAGGAGTTAGATGGGTTGAGTCATTAAAGGACAGGACGTACATGGTACTTGTCATTGCATCCGTTGTTCGTTTTTTCGCTCGCAGAGCGAAAAAACGAACAACAAAAGAAGGCAAAGCACCACTATGGTTTGCGGCTTAGCGCCCAGAAATCAAATGTGTCGGTGTACAGCGCGTTATAGACCTGTCCTGCGATATCCTTGCGCAGGATCGTGCGATCGAGCGGGTCGGTGACCCACAGACCGGCCGGGTCGTCTTTGGTGATGATGTTCTGGAGCTCCTTCCAGATCGCCGCCTGCTTGGCCGGATCGGTATCGACCAGCCCCTGGTCGATCAGCTCGTCGACGCGCTTGTTGGAGTAGAACCCGGCGTTCGCGCCGTTCGAGCCGGCGGCCTGGCTGTCGTATAGAATCCACGACCAATCGTACGGGTCGTTCAGGTTCGGCCACCAGGCGTACCACAGCATATCGGGGCGCTGCTCGGGCGGCTGATCGCCGTAGAAAATCCCGTTGAACGCCGAGATATCCAGCTCCTGAATCTTGAGCTTGACGCCGATCTGCTCCAGCTGCGCCTGGAGGATCGGCCCAACATCCTCGCCGTGGAATCCTGGATAGTAGGCGTATGTGACTTCCGTGCCGTCGACCCACCCCGCCTCCTGCAGCAACGCTTTGGCTTTATCCAGGTCGGTTGGGTACACGAACACATTCGGATCGTGGAAGGCCAGGCTGCGCGGGAACGGACCCTCGGCGCGCCGGCCCTCGCCCTTCAGCACGCCATTGACGTAGCCGTCGTAGTCGAAGGCGTAGCTGATCGCCTGGCGTACGCGTGGGTCCTTGAGCGCGGCGTGGGTATTGAACGCGATATAGTCGATCCGAATCAGATCGGCCTTGCCGACGTTGAAATTGCCGGATTGCTCGATCGACTGCATGTCTTCCGGCGTGTTGAGGTACGAGATATCCGCATCGCCCTTTTCGAGCAGCTGGCGGCGCGTGGAGTTTTCAGGCAGCACTTTGATGATAATCTTCTCGAATTTGTTCGCGTCGGTCCATCCGCGCCAGTAATCGGGGTTGCGCACCAGGATGAACTCGTCGTTCGGTGCGAATTTATCGAGCGTGTACGGGCCGGTGCCCACCGCATGTGTGGTCAGCCACTCCTTACCGGCGTCGTTGTCCTTGGCGTGCTCTTTGAAGGCTTTTGGGCTGATGATGCCGGTGCCGTAGGCCGCGGCCAGCGCAAGCTGGAACAACGGCTGCGGGCCGGAGAATTTGAACTCCAGCGTTGCCGGATCGATCACCTTCATGGTCTTGGCCGGGTCATCGCCCACGAAGCGCCCAAGAATATTCCAGGTTGGCATTTTGTTGACAATCGTGCGCGCGTACGAGTCGTAGACCGCCTGGGCGTCGAGCGGGGAGCCATCGGTGAATTTTACGCCCTGGCGGATCTTGAAGGTCCATGCGCTCTTGTCGGCGTTGGTCGTGAAGCTCTCGGCCAATATGGGTTCGACCTCGCTCAAGCTCTCGCCTTTGAGGGTCAGCAGGCCCTCGTACATCCCGCGCTGGAGCAGGCTGTTGGCGGCGTTCAGCGTTTGCCCAGGGTCGGCGTTATCCGGCGACTCGGTGTTGGCGATCACCAGCGTCTTCGGATCGCGGCTCAGCTGGCTGGCCGGTGCGGCAGCTGCGGTGGGCGCGGCAGCTGCGGTGGGCGCGGCAGCTGCGGTGGGCGCGGCAGCTGCGGTGGGCGCAGGAGCATTTGTCGCGGCCGAGCCGCTGGCTGGAGCCGCAGTCGGAGCCGGATTGGCGGGCGCAGCCGGCGCCCCGCCACACGCGCTCAGCAAGACAGCCCCGAGCAGCATCCATGCGAACCAGCGAACGGCGGATCGTGTACCAGCCTTCTCGTACATGCGCGGCTCCTTTCAGCATCTGGATAGCTTGGGCTGGGATCATTCGGCTATCTCTAAAAGGCGTATTCGTACTACGGTCGCACAGCCGGGCGGCTACGACCCGTGCCGTCGGCTACCATGCTGATGGTGGCTACCAGCAGGCGCCGCCCTGGATACAAGCTGCGTGGCTTGCGCCGAAGTATATCGAAGGAACTAATGGTTGTGCGGAATTCAAAGCATTATAGCTGAGCTAGTGGAAATTGTAAATTCTGGTTGGGGAGGTCTGGAGGGGCCGAAAGCCCCTCCAGACCTCCCCAAAACAAACATTCCTTATCTTTGCCAGATGAAAATATAGTCAGGTATTGCTTGTCCCAAAGCTCAGCTCGACATAAGGGTTGCAATGCGGTGGGCCAGGTGCAATACGCATCCGTGGTGTCATGCCGAGCGCCAGGCTAGTGGCGCCAAAGGTGAAGCCACAGCCAGGGGCGCAGGCAATGCTGATCGGCACAGTCTGATCGGCCAGGATGGCCTCGATATCGGCCTGCCCGTCGATCGCTCCCGCGCGCCTGGTGATGAAGTCGTACCTCGCGCGTGAATTTGCCGCCGCATCGCTCGGCGCGCCGGCTGCGGGCGGATCGCCGCCGACAAGCGGGTGATTCGTATGCAAAACTCGGCTGGTCGCGCTGGCATCCTGAACCACGCCGCCGGCTGAGCATTCAAAACTCAGCAACCCCTCCGGGCTTCCTACCGCGTAGTGCTGCCCACTGGCGTGCGGCACGCTTCGAATGAACGCGGCGGCATCCGTAAGCGATCCCCGTGCCAATATCCCGCGGACAACCGCGGCGACGGGCAGCCCGTGCGAGGCGTGGGGGAGCATCGAGAGGTTGTTGACCACCACACCGACACTAGCCGCATTGCAGCCATTCAGGCCAATCATCCCGGCGAAGGTAAAGACCAGCGCCTCCGGCGCGTCGTCCGGCTGGAGCTGGAGCACGGCCTGCGCGCCGTCGTAGACGGAACCGATATCCATCGTCTGTGCCAGCAGCGGCCCGTCGTCGCTCCCATCCCACCAGCCGATCACCGTACAGCCAGCCGCGGGGCGCGCATAGCTACGGGCGAACCACCACTCCTCGTCGAGCAAGTTATAGGCGAACAGCTGCTCGAACGGCACGACCGCACCCGCCGCGATGCCGCGAAGCTCGTCGAGCAGGTCCTGTGTCCAGCGGGTCATGGCGGCCATGTAGTCTGTCTGGCCCAGGAACTCGCGCAGATACGCATGCGGATCGCCCTGAGCTGGACGGCCGAGGCTCGCCTGCCAGCGCTCCAGCGTGGCCTGAATCAGGGTACGCAGCGCCTCGCCATGGGCCTCGCCGCGCTGGCGCGGCGTCCCGGCACAGCGCACAATCGGTAGAGCAGCGATCATGGTGTTCCTCGACGCCTTTTGGTAGCTCGAATAATCAGATCGTCACCGATGCATCTGGCGATTGTGACCAATGTGTCATTCCACAAACGCGATCGGCGTGGTATGCTGGTTACGTCAGATGCACCGGCCGGCCAGCGTTCGCGAAATCAGCGCAGCCACATTCTACTCGACAACACGCCACACAGCCAACTCAAACATCCCAACAACATCGCAGCCCGTTTCGCAAACCCGGCGTTCCCTTACCAGGCACCAGTACGTTGTTACGCCGTACGTGCTGGTGCATCTTTCCGATCCTTCCCGATCGATGGGGTGGCAGGCAGCTCCGGCGTGCCGCTTCCGCTAAGACAAGGTTTCACTTGGCAGTGATCAACTTTGCAGTTTGGGGAGGTCTGGAGGGGCCGAAGGCCCCTCCAGACCTCCCAAAGGTGGGGGTGTGAGGGCGGCGAAGCCGCCCTCACACCCCCACCCTGAGTGTAAGGTTCACAAGAACCAAGTCTAATAAGCTATCGTCTATCGTCTATAGTCTGGCCTCCAGGCGACCTGCGCTATTTCCGCTCTTCGCGATCAAGCAAGCCGGCGCTCACCAGCAGCAGCGCCAGCGTCAGCACCAGCAACGGCCCGGTGTCGGACAGCCAGTAGCCCAGCGAGGCATGGCTGATCAGTGCGTCGTAGGCATGGTTGAGCATGTGTAGCAGGTTGCCGGCGGCGGCGATGGCGATCAGCAGCCGCTGCCGCGCCGGTGTGCGCGCCGCGAACAGCAGGCCAGCGCCCAACGCAAGCTGGAACGCGCCCATGTCGCCGGTGTAGTGCCGGTTGAACGGCGGAAAGGTGCCGATCGCGACGAAAAACCACATTGGCGCCAGCAGCATCGCCAGCCCCACCACCAGGTGCAGCATACCGGCAATTGCTACCACCACCTGCGCGATCGTCGGGCGGGCGGCGGCGCGGGTGAGGGTTGAGATATGCATCATATTCTCCTGTACGAGATTAGTAGCCAGTAGCCAGTAGTCAGTAGCGCTGAGAGCGCCGAGCATGCCCTCCATCTCATAGGAATGCAACTGACGGGATCTGCAATCGCACTAATGCGTAATCAAGCGCGGTTGTCGGGCATGCGCGCACGCTGAAGCGCGTCGCACGCCCATCCCCCAACCCCTATCGCCCATCCCCTGCGCTGCAAGCGTACTAAGCAGCCGCCAGCTCGTGCCGCGCGTAGGTCTTTCGCAGCCAGTCGGCCCAGGTGATTCGTCCATAGCGCTGGTCGGGGCAGGTGTTGCGGCCTTGTCGCAGCGCCGCAGCAAATCCCCCCGGTATGGGCAGGTGCATCATCCGCCGCTGCCGGCCGCGCGCCCGCATCCAATCGCGCGCCAGCGCGCCCAGCGTCAGCACCTCGGGGCCGCCGATATCGGGCAGGCGGGCGGCCGGGCCCGCGACCACGGCCTCGGCCATCCGCTCGGCTACGTCGCCGACATCGATCGGCTGAAATTGCAGATCGGTCGGTAGCAGCAACAGCGGCAGCCGATCCGCGCCGCGCAGGAATGTGTCGATCAGCGTGTGGAACTGTGTGGCGCGCAGGATCGACCATGGCAGGCGGGAGTCGACCACCAGCGCCTCGGCCGCGAGCTTGTGGCGGTAGTAAGCGAAAGGAACCTGATCGATGCCGACGATTGAGATGTATGCGAAGTGCGCTACTTCGGCGGCGCGGGCCGCATGGAGCAGCCGGCGCGTGCCTTCGACATCGATCTGGCGGGTATGTTTGGCGGGGCTGCTCGCCGCATGCACTACCACGTCGATGCCTGCGAGCGCCGCTGCCAGACCCGCGCCGCTCTCGATGTCGGCCTGGGCCCATTCGGCTATGCTGCCGGCCGGTGCGGGGCGCCGGCTCATGATTCGGACGGTGTATCCTCGGTCGGCCAGGCGTGGGACCAGCGCGCGGCCGAAGCCGCCCGCGCCACCGGTTACAAGCACGCGTATCATATCAATCCTCCTCATTTCGTCGAGGACTTACGAAGGGCGAGGTTTGTGGGGAAGGTGCAACCTTCCTCACGACTTTTGCGTAAGTCCTATCGTCGTTTCGTACGAACCAGTAGCTAGCTCGGAAAAAAGACGAGTGAGGAGCGGCAGGCGTGACAGCTTTTTATCCGAAGATGAGATCGATCGCTATTTCGAGGCCGGCGATCGTTTGCGCCACGAGCATCTGGCCGCGCGCCAGCTTCATCTGGTGGCGATATTCGGTGATGAGCGGATGGGCATACTGTGTGATTGACTGATTTTCTATATCAATCAGCTGACAATGAGGTTCATGATACCACACTGATGTCAGACTGTACCCTGATCACGTGCCCCGACCTGCCGCCGAATGTACTCCAGCTTCTTAGGGTTCAGCACCGCCTGGAGCGCCTGGATGCGGTCATTCACGATCTCAAAGCTACAGACATACCCGAGCTGCGCGCCGGTGAACAGCAGAATCGCCGGCGTGCCATTGACCTCGGCAACTTCTATGCGCAGGTCGGTCGGCGCCTTACGCAGCAGCCCAATCACAAAGCGCACGACTTTTTCGCGCCCAAACACCGGCTGGCGTGCGGCGCTGACCTTGCCGCCCCCATCCGACCATGCGACCACATCCTCGGCCAGCGTCTCGGCGAGCGCGGCTATGTCGCCCTGCTGGCAGGCCTGCAGAAAGCGCGCGAGCAGGCGCTGCTGAACCTCGCGCGCGGGCTCGAAGCGCCGGCGTCGGCTGGCCAAGTGCGCCTGCGCGCGGTGAAACAGCTGGCGGCAGTTGGTCGCGCTCAGGCCAAGCATCTTCGCGATCTCGGCGTATTCATATTCGAACACCTCACGCAGCAGGAACACCGCGCGCTCGTGCGGGCTGAGCGCCTCCAGCAGCACCAGAAATGCGGTCGCGATCGACTCGCGCTGCTCGACGCTCTGGAGCGCCGCGAGCGCGCTATCGCCGGTCAGAATCGGCTCGGGCAGCCAGGGGCCAATATACTGCTCGCGCAGGACTCGCGTGGACTTGAGGTGATCGAGGGATAGCCGGGTGACGATCGTGCTGAGGTAGGATTTGAGCGAGCGAATCTCGCCCGGCTCAGCCGCGCGGTAGCGCAGGTAGCTGTCCTGCACGATGTCTTCAGCCTCGCTAGCGCTGCCGGTCATGCGGTAGGCGATCGAGAACAGCAGCGGGCGATAGGATTGGAAATCTTCGCTCATATTTGGTTTAGCGCTGCAGTAGGCTGATGGTTTGGGGAGGTGCGGGGGCGGCGAAGCCGCCCCCGCACCCCCACCGAACAATTTCAGGTAGCCGAAGGCGAACGCCACTCATAGATGCCGATCCGGCAGCACTCCTGGAATCCCAGGCGCTGGTAGACCGAGTAGCCCAGCTCGGAAGCGCCGAGCACGCCGACGCGGTAGCCGAGCGCGCGGGCATCGCGCAGCGCCGCATGCGTGATCGCGGCCCCAATGCCCTGGCGTCGCGCCTCCTCCACGGTGAATACAAAGTAGATTCCCGCCACGCCGGCGCCCAGGAACAGCGAGGCTGTCGCCACTGGAACGCCATGGAGCCGGCCCAGGTAATGCCGCCACGGCAGCTGGTCGCCCAGGCCGATTCGTCGATACATCTCGCCGACCCAGGCGGCCTCACGTTCGCCCTCGCCGAAGCCGGCCGCGAGCGTGCGCGTCCAGTAGATCAGATCCTGCCCGTCGCGCACGCGCTCGACCACAAGCCCTGGCGGCGTTTCTAGCTTGGCCGGCAGTGTGCTCAAATCTGCTGCCATCCCGATATCATCGCCGGCGTATGTGAAGCCGTGCGCGATCAGTCGTGCACCGAGATCGGCCGGGCGCATGGAAGGACCGACATGCCAGGTTCCTGGCACGCCGTGGGCGTGCAGCCGCTCGATTGACTCGGCGATCGCTTCATCAGCCTGCTCGTTTGCCAGGTCGGCGCGCACGACGGCGTTGTGGTAGTCGATCGGCGAGCCGCCGATCACCCACTGGATCCGCGGCTCCGCGCGCTCCTCGCCGCCGCCGACGCGGCCAAGCGCAAGCAAGAACTCCGCGCCGTTGTCCTCGACCGCATGGACGAGGTCATCCACCGAACGATACGCTGAAGTGGCCATCGGCCCATCCTCGAACGTTTGACAAGATGACAAGATGACAGGGTGAAAAGGTGAGGGGGTGACATTCTTCTTAACCTGTCACCCTGTCACCCCGTCACCCCATCACGGCCGCACATGCCCATCGCCCTCGACCACCCACTTGTAGGTTGTCAGCTCGCGCAGCGCCATCGGGCCGCGCACATGCAGCTTCTGGGTGCTGACGGCGATCTCGGCGCCCAGGCCAAGCTGGCTGCCGTCGTTGAAGCGTGTGGAGGCGTTGACGAACACCGCCGACGAGTCGACCGCTGCGATGAACGCCTCGGCCGCCCGTGGATCTTCAGTGATAATCGCGTCGGAGTGATCGCCGTAGCGCGCGATATGATCGAGCGCTTCGTCCAGCCCATCCACCACCCGCGCCGAGAGGATCAGCGCCATGAACTCGGTGCCGAAGTCGTCATCCCTGCCCGGCACGATCCGCGCATCGCGCACTCCTGCCGCGTTCAGCACGTCGAGCGACTGCTCATCCAGCCGCAGCTCAACCCCGTGCGCCAGCAGAGCCGGTAGCACCTGCGCTGCAACTGCGCGATGCACCAGAATTGTGTCGAGCGCGTTGCAGACACTTGGGCGCTGCACCTTGGCGTTGCGGATGATCGGCACGACTTTGGCCAGGTCGGCATGCTGGTCGACATACACATGGCACACGCCAATGCCGCCGGTGATCACTGGGATGGTGGCGTGCTCACGGCAGAACTGGTGGAGCGCCGCGCCGCCGCGCGGGATGATCACGTCCACATATGTATCGAGCTTCAGCAGCTGCTCGACTAGCGCGCGGTCGGGGTCGTCGATCACCTGGATCGCATCGGCGGGTAGCCCGGCTGCGGCCAGCGCGTCGCGAATGATCGCGGTCAGCGCCGCGCAGGAATGGGTGATCTCTTTCCCGCCGCGCAGGATCGCCGCATTGCCGGATTTGAGGCACAGCGCCGCGATATCGACGGTCACGTTCGGTCGCGCCTCGTAGATCACGCCCACCACGCCGAGCGGCACATGGCGCTTGTGGACGCGCAGGCCGTTCGGCAGCGTCGCCTGCTCGAAGCGCTCGCCGACCGGGTCGGGCAGCTGGGCGACGTTGCGCGCGTCGGCGGCGATGCCCTCCAGCCGCGCCTGTGTCAGCAGCATGCGATCCAGCAGCGCCGGTGAAAGGCCGGCGGCGCGCCCGCGCTCCACATCGATCGCATTGGCTGCCAGCACCTCGCCGGCATGCTCCAGCAGCGCTGCGGCAATTGCCTCTAGCGCGGCATTCTTGCGATCGGTTGGCGTGAGGGCCAGCGCGCGGGCGGCGCGGCGGGCACGCGCGCCCATATCGTTCATGTCGAGCATCTCTTTACACCCTTCACTCTTTACACCCTTCAAAAGCACAGTGAAATCAATGCTTAGGGACTCTATTATTAAAACATCCCAGTGGGATGATTATGTAAGCCCAAGTCCCTTACGCAACAGATAGCTTTAGCCTGCGGCAGCATGGTACATTACGTTTTTGTATGTTCTTTTTCACCCGGCCGGGTGAAAAAGAACATACAAGAAGTGGAAAACCGTTGTTGAGCGCTGCTGTGTCGCTAATCGCGCCCTCTGCGCTCGCGTGCCGGCAGCCGATCATCGGCGCTGGAAGGAGGGGCGCTGGGTGCGTGATCGCTGTGATGTGGTTCCTCGCGCTTCAGTTCCGGGTCCGGTGGGCGGTAGGCGACCGCCGCTTCGTTGCCGAAGATGTTGCGAATGCTATTGACCAGATTGGCCCCAATCTTGTACAGTGTGCGCTGCCATCGCGGTATCGGCTGCTGTCCCATCGCGGTCTCCTTTCGAGCGCCTATAGCGTGACAAGATGACAAAGTGACAGATTGCTCGTCACTCGTCACTCGTCATTCGTCATTCGTCACGTATCTATAGTAGCACCATATCGTCGCGATGCACTACCTCTGGCCCGTAGTCATAGCCGAGCGTCTCGGCGATCTGCGATGAGCGCAGCCCTTTGATCAGCCGCAGATCGCGTGCGCTGTACTGCGCCAGGCCGCGAGCGATCTCCTGGCCGGCGCGGGCGTAGATCCGCACCGTCTGCCCGCGCTCGAAATCGCCATCGACGCCGACGACGCCGGCCGGCAGCAGGCTTTTGCCGCCATCGCGCAGCGCCCGCGCCGCCCCATCGTCGGCGAGCACGCGGCTGTGGCGCACAGTCTCGGCCAGCACCCAGCGCTTGCGGCTTTCCAGGCGGCTGGCGATCGGCGGGAAGCGCGTGCCGAGCGGCTCGCCCTCCAGCACGCGGCGGATGACGTCGGGCGCGGCTCCGCTGGCGATCACCACAGCAGTGCCGCCGTGAGTCGCGAGGTCGGCGGCGTGAATCTTGGTGAGCATGCCGCCCGTGCCGCGTGCGTTGCTGCCGCCGGCCAATACATAGATCGCATCGTCGATCGCGCGCACCTCGGGGATGAGCGTGGCCTGCGGGTCGCGACGTGGGTCGGCGGTGTAGAGTCCATCGATATCGCTCAGGATCAGCAGCAGGTCGGCGTCCACCAGATTCGCCACCAGCGCCGAGAGCGAGTCGTTATCACCGACGCGGATCTCATCCACCGCCACCACATCGTTTTCATTGATAATCGGCAGCACGCCGTGCAGCAGGCAGGCCAGCAGCGTGTTGCGCGCGTTGAGGTAGCGGTGGCGGTCGCGCAGATCATCGCGTGTCAGGAGCGTCTGTGCGACAGTGATGCTGTAGAGATCGAAGATCTGCTCGTAGAGATGCATCAACCGGCTCTGGCCGACTGCCGCCATCAGCTGCTTGATCGGCAGGTCGCGCCGGCGCGGCGGGAACTGCAAGCGCTCGCGGCCGGCCGCCACCGCGCCCGAGCTAACCAGCACGACCTCGACCCCATGAGCGCGTGCCTCGGCGATCTGGCGCACCAGCTCGACCATGCGCGGCCGGTGCAGGCGATCAGTTCCGGCGGTCAGCACGTTGGTGCCGAGCTTGATCACCAGCCGACGGGCGGAAGTATGGCCTGAAACGATCGCGGGATTCATAAATGACAAGATGACAAGATGACAAGATGACAAGGTGCGAGCGAGCCTCACCCTGTCACCTTGTCACCTTGTCACCCTGCCAAAAACTACGGAACGAGCCGATACCCAACGCCCCACTCAGTCAGCAGCAGTTTGGGGTCGCGCGGGTCGATCTCGATCTTGCGGCGGAGGTGCCAGATATAAACCTTCAGGTAATCGTTATCCTTGGTGTACTCCTGGCCCCAGACGCCACGCAGGAGCACCTCGTGCTCCAGCACAGTGCCAGTGTTCTCGGCCAGGAGCAGGAGCAGATCGTACTCGGTCGGCGTTAGGTCGACCTGCTCGCCGCGGATCAGCACTTCACGTTTCTGCTTGTCGATCGATATCTCGCCGCCGCCGGCACTGACCGGGCGGTTAGGCGAGGGCACGCGCCGCAGCAGTGCCCGCACGCGCGCCATCAGCTCGTCCATGTTGAACGGTTTGAGCAGATAGTCGTCGGCGCCGCTGTCGAGCCCGGTGACAATATCCTGACTCTGGACGCGCGCGGTCAGCATCAGCACTGGCACAGTCGAAAACTCGCGTAGCTTCCTGCATGCCTCCCATCCGTCCATCTCCGGCATCATCACATCCATGATTACCAGATCTGGGTGCTCTTCGCGTACTGTTTCCAGCCCATGCAAGCCATTTTCAGCCTGGACAACCCCATAGCCTTCATGCTCGAGGTTGATACGGACGAGCTCGCGCAAGCCAGCCTCGTCGTCCACGATCAGGATTTTACGTTGCTCCATGCATTCCTCGCTCACCTGTCAGCGCCCTGCTGACGTCTCCTGCTGAAGTTTTGTGAACAGCGCCTCGACCGCCTCGGTGGTGGTGGCGCTGAAGAGCAGATAACGAATCTTGCCCTCCCGGTCGATCATTAAGCTGGTTGGCAAAACATACACCTGGTAATCGCGGCCGCTTTGCGAATCGGAATCGAGCGCGATCGGGTAGGTTACGCCGTGGGCCTCCACGAACTTACGAATATCGGCATCGCCGTCGGCCCCGCGGCGCTCGTTGGCGCGCACATTCATGCCGATGATCTCCAGCCCCTGCGGCGCAAGTTTCTGGTAGGCGGCCTGGAGCGCCGGCGTCTCTTCGCGGCATGGCGCGCAGCCAGTGTACCAGAAGTTGAGCAGCACGACTTTGCCGCGATAGTCGCTTAGCCGCACAGTCTCGCCGTCGATGCCGGTCAGCGCGAAATCAGGCGCCGGGCGGTTGGTCTGCGCGGCGGGCGGCAGCGCCGCCCCGGCCGATCGGGCGGCCAGCACCCAGACCAAGGCGATCACCAGCAGCCCCGCTAGCGCGCCGCCGCCGGCCATGAACAGCTCGCGCCGACTGAGGCTGCTCTTGCCCCGCGCCTGTGGCCGCGATTCCGGCGCGCTCAGAGACGGCTCGGCCGGCGCCACCCCAATGCTGGCATTGTAGGCGCGGCGTCGCTCGGCATCGGACAGCACCGCATAGGCATGCTCAATCTCGGCGTTGCGCGCCTCGGCGATCGCACGAAACTCGTCGCCTAACGCTGCGATCCGCTCGGCGCTATAGCGATCGCGCTGGCGCTGATAGGCCGCGTCGATCTCCGCGCTGGTTGCTTGCGCGGATATATCGAGCAGTGTGTAAAAAGTATCTATATTCATAGAACGTTAGCCAAACCTATTTTAACACATTCGGGACGGCCTGTGTAGGGTGATTTTTAACTACTTTCCCAGTAGCCTGTAGAGACTCAATATATTGAGTCTCTACAGGCTACTGCCCGCCATACTTCGCGATCAGCAGCTGCGCCTGGGTCGCCAGCGGCGAGGAAGGTGTGAGCTTGATGATTTGCTGCCAGCTCGCGATCGCCTCGGCTGTCTGGGGTGGCTGGGCGCTGACCAGGCAGTGCCCCAGGCTAAGCAGCACGCGCTCGTCCTTGGGGGCGGCCTGGGCGGCGCGGCGCACTTGCTCGGTGCCGTCGCGCACGAAGCTCTGGTCGCCGGTGCCGGCGCCGTAGAAGCAGTTGCTGGCGCCCATGTCGGCGCGCACGCTGGCGTTGTCGGGTGCAAGCGCCAGCGCCTGGCTGTAGGCGCTGGTCGCTTCGAGCCAGCGCCCAAGCCGCTGCTGGTAGATCGGGCTGTCGGGCGCGCTCTCACGCACCACCTGGGCGCTGTCGTACAGCACATTGCCCAGGTCGATCCAGGCCTGTGAGCTGGTGGGGTTTTGCTGGGTGGCCTGCCGCGCCGGCGGGATGCTCGCCTCGAATGCGTCGAACGGGGATGATGTGGGCGTTGGCGGCGCTGCTGGCGGGCCACCTCCGCCGGTCATCGCCAAGCTCGCGACGACGATCAGCGCCAGCGCGACCGCCAGCGCGGCCGGCGCCGCCCATGCGCGCTGGGCCGTCCGGCCCACCGTGCGCCCCTGTGCGTGCGCCGGCGCTCGTACTGGCTGGGCATCAAATCCGCGTGGGCGCTCGGCGCGCTGGGCCGGTGGTAGCGGGCGATAGTCCAGGGCCTCCTCGATTTGACCAAGGACGAAGGACGAAGGACGAATGCTTGATTCTGCTCGATCATCTTCCGTCTTTCGTCCTTCGGCTTTCGTCGGCCCAAGGGCGGCCTGCTCCTGATCATAGGCCGCGCGGCGGGACGGGTCGTTCAGCACCGCGTAGGCGCGCTCGATCGAGTCGCGCTTGGCGCGCGCCAGGTCGACCAGTTCGTCGGCGGCGCCATCGAGCCGGGCCGGGTCATACAGCTCGCGCAAGCGTGCGTAGGCCGCCTCGATCGCAGTCGCATCGGCGCGCGGGTGGACCTGGAGGGTTTCGTAGTAATCCTGCATAATGACAAGATGACAAGGTGACAAGATGACAAGGTGACAGGTTCATCTTGTCATCTTGTCACGGCTTTACCTGCTTCCAACAAACCTGTCCAGCCCGGCCAATCCGCGCGGCAGGCGCGCGCGCTGGCCGCCCGGCTGCCAGCGGCCCTCCAGCGTGCGCCGCACCATCGCGATCAGCCCACCCAGCACGCCGATCCCCACGCCCAGCCAGACCAGCAGGATACCCGGCTTGAGGCTGACCGTCACGACCGCCTTGGCGGGCTCGACCGGCAGGTTCAGCCCAGCCACGCGCACATCCGCGAAGCGTTGCACGGGGTCGAAGTTCTCGAATGAGATGCTGTGGCCGCCCGGCAGCGCCGCCGGCAGCAGCTGGATAGCCTTGGTCGGGTCGGTCTCGTTCGCCACCAGCCGGATCGCCGGAGTGACGGTGCTATCCTGGCCCTGGTAGGTCACGCGCAGCTTAGCGCCGATATCGCCGCTGCCGGCAGTGTGAGACTCAGAGGCGTCAAAGCCCAGGAAGGTGATCGTGTACGGACCAATCTCCTGCTTGCCGTTGACCGCCAGCCGCGCGCTGTTGCGGTCGTTCGGCGGCTCGTACTCCTGCGGCGAGATATACACATCGCGGAAGAATTCGCTTTTGATCGACGGCTCGGCCATGGTCGCGCCCATGCGCGGGTTGAAGTACAGCGTCGGTGCGGCGTTGAAGGTGTCGTCGCCGCGCTTGACGGTCAGATCGAGCACACCCTTGCCGATCGGGGTCTGCTTCCAATCGTTGAAGCTGAAGTCGTAGCCATAGGCGGTCACCGTCTGGCCCTGCGGCACCACAATCTTCAGGTCGGGCGAGGCGTAGAAGCTGGAGCCGACCACGCCGGTCAGCAGCACCGCCAGGCCGAGATGCGCCAGGTAGCCGCCGAGCCGCAGCCAGCCGCTCTTGAGCGACCGTGCGATCATCAGGATATTTGTGCCGGCCGCGAACGCGCCTAGCCCAATATAGGCCAGCGGCAGCGGGTCGCGTGCGCCAAGAACAAGCGCGATGCAGGTGATCGCCACGGCGGCCAGTGCCGGCCAGCGCAGCGCGCGCAGCAGGTGGCGCATATTGGTATCGTGCCAGCCCAGCAGTGGCCCGATGATCACGAGCGCGAGCAGGATGAGCGCCAGCGGCGGCACGGTGGCGGCGTAGAAGCTGCCAACCAGGCCAAAGCGGCCATCGGTAAAGACCGGCGCTTGTGGGTTCAGCGCGTTGCCGCGATCGATCTCGAACGCCGAGCCAAAGATGTTCTGCAGCACCTGGCCCACGCCGGAGATGGACGAGATCACCGGCATCGATGTGCCGAGCGCTACGACCGTGGCGATCACCAGCAGGCCGAGGATCATCAGCACGAAAAAGCTATCGCGCGAGAGCAGCTTTTCGGAGATCGGCCGACTCGGGATATCGCGCCAGCGCCAGACCAGGAAGGCCAGGCTGAAGATCGCCAGCACCGCCAGGAAGCTGGTCATGATCCACTTCAGGCCCTCTTCGACGAATGAGTGAACCGAGAACGACGACAGCACGCCGGTGCGGGTCAGGAAGGTGGCGTAGAACACCAGCAGATAGGTCAGGATCGCCAGCGCGAAGCTGGCCCGGCGGAAGCCGCCGCTGGTGCGCTGAACCAGCAGCGCGTGCAGCAGCGCGGTGGCCGTCAGCCAGGGCACCAGCGCCGAGTTCTCAACCGGATCCCAGCCCCAGTAGCCGCCCCATCCAAGCGTCTCATAGGCCCAGTAACCGCCTAGCAGCAGCGCCAGGCCCAGAAACGACCAGCCGGCCAGGGTCCAGGGCAGCGCCTGGCGGGCCCAGCCATCGTAATCGCGCCGCCACAGCCCGGCCAGCGCGAAGGCGAACGGCACGGCCAATAGCGCGTAGCCTGTAAACAGGATCGGCGGGTGGATGACCATCCAGGGGTTGTGCAGCAGCTCATTCAGCCCTTTGCCGTCGGGCGGGAACATCGCCGCGCCGGTGGTTGGGTCGGTGTACGGAACAAATGGGTTGCGCATGAGCATAAAAGTCAGCAGCGCAGCCTGGAGCAGCATGAACACACTCAGCACATATGGCTCGGCGTGGCGGGTGCGGCGGATCAGCAGCTGCGCCGCCAGCAGTCCCCACAGCGCCCACAGCACGAACGAGCCGGGCTGGCCGGCCCACATCGCGGCCACGCGGAAGCGCAGCTCCAGATCGGCTGAGCTATAGTCGTAGACATACTTGATGTCATAGCGCCGCATCAGGAACAGCACCGCGCCCAGCGCCGCGCGCGTGCCGAAGCGGCCATAGGCTAGCGCCGCAGCGTGCCCATTCGGCACCAGCGCGTAGCTGACGCTCGCCAGCATCGCCGCAGCAATGCCGCTGATGATCAGGATTGTGCCCAACAGGTACATGCTAGCCTCTTTAGAGTCGTTAGTTGTCAGTTGTCAGCTGTCAGTTGTAGCCACTGACAACTGACAGCTGACAACTGGCAACTATCATGCTTTGGTCTGATCCAGCTGCTCCTGATATTTCGAAGGGCACTTGACCAGCATATCGTCGGCCATGAACACGCCTTTTGACGCATCATAGTGGCCGATCGCCACGATGCTGATCGCCTTCTCGAAGTTGGCCGGCTTGGGCTTGGGATAGATCACCTGCACAACCTTGCCGGTGCTGTCCTGTAGCTTGAAGGTGAACTGGCCCTTGTCGTTGTACGCACCGGTCTCGCCGGGGTACAGAAAGCCGGCCAGCTGCACGCCGCGCCCGGTGCTGATCGCCTCGCTGACGCTGGTGGTGTAAGGCCGCAGACCGCTCTGCAAGCCATAGTAGCCCAGCACGATCGCCAGGACGATAATTGCGATGCCGATCATATGCAGCGGCTTGAGCACGAAGCCGCGCCGGCCGAGATCGCTCGAGGCGGTTGCCATGGGTTGCTCCTTAGCCAGTTGTCAGTTGTCAGTTGTCAGTCGCTGCAACTGACAACTGACAACTGACAACTATCATTCACTCGTCACTGGTTACGACGCTCGCGCGCGGCTGGCCGTTGCGGGCCTCCAGCGTGGCGCGCGGCGCGGGCGCCTCGGCGCGCGGGCGCTGGTCGAGCTGGCGGCGCAGCTCGCGCGCCTGGCGGTCGAGCCGCCACAGAAACGTGAAGATCCCCAGCCAGACCACCAGCGCCACCGACAGTGCGGCGTAGATCGCGATCGCCGGATCAAGCAGGAAGTTCGACATAGCTGCCCTCCCGCAGCGCCAGCTGCTCCTGCATGGTGAGCATGCCGGCGCGCAGACGATAGAGCCAGAAAAACAGGCCGGTGAAACCGGCGATCGAAGCCAGAAAAGTCCACAGCGTGCGCTGGTTGCTCAGCAGACCGGTCCCCGGCGCCTCCATATTCAGAAGCGCCGTGCCGGTAGCTAGGTCGGCCTGCTCCAGCGCCAGCGTGAAGCGCTGGCCCGCGAAGCTAGGCCGGTCGGCCGGCTTGCCACTGGGCAGCTCCAACGTCGGCTCGAATGTGCCGAGATCAGCGGCGCCGGGGCCGGTCACTTGCACGCGCGCTACTGCCAGCTCGCCGCGCTGTTCCAGGCCGAGCAGCTCCAGCCGGTTATCGCCCAGCAGCCCGATCTTAGCGCCACCCAGCTGGAGCGTGATACCGGCGCACTTGCTGCCCTGGATGAACGCGCAGTTCGGGTGCAGCGTGCTCTCGGCCACGCGCGGGGCCACGAACAGCAGAAACGGCATCGTGACCGCCGCGAATAAGTTATAGACTCCCGCGAGCCGGCGCCGGCGGTCGGGCTCATCAATCGCCGATCGTAGTGCAAAATAGGCCGCGTAGATCAGCAGCAGCACCAGTATCGATGTCTCGCGCGGATCCCAGTTCCAGAATACACCCCACACGATCTGGGCGAAGATTGCGCCCGTGATGGTGGCCAGGATGCAGAATACAAAGCCGACCTCGGCCGCCGCGACAGCGAAGGCATCGTTGGTAGGATTGCGGCGCCAGAGGTACAGCGCGCTGTAGATCGCCGAGACCGCGAAGGCCAGCGACGTGACCCAGGCCGTCGGCACGTGCATAATGATGATCCGGCCGGCATCGCCCAGGCCGGCGTACTGCGGGATGATCAGGAACATCGAAATAACCACGCCGGCCATCCAGATCCCAAGTAGCAGCTTAGCAAGCTGGCTGAGCTGTGTTCTCACAGCCATCACGACCTCGCTTCTAGGCGTCTGAGCGCTTTAATCGGTATTTGTATGATACACCTTTTGAATTGGATGAGCAAGCGATGAGTGTGCGTCGAATTTACATAAGCCGTGTATAAGCTGTGTAGAATACTTGGAGCTTAGCTACGCACAGCCAATCACACGTTCGATCCGGTTGGGGGACGGAAGATGAAGGACGGTGGACGGTTGTCATTCGTCTTCCGTCTGCGGTCGTCCGTCCACTAACTGTGGAGCGCTTTTTTGCAACGCTGCACTACGTTCGAACTGACCACAGTCTACCAATAGCATCTCGTCGGAATGCCGAAGCCGCTGCGCGTGCGAAAACCTGCGCGACATTTCGTTAGGTCGTGTATTTTATCACAAAAACCCGTCAATAATAGCTCACGCCTCCCACACGCTGCCGAACAGAAACAGCGACGCCACGAACATAGCAACGGCGTAGGCCAGCAGCACCTGTAGCGGCGCGACCCCACGATCCCAGCCGGCGCCTTCCAGCGCTAGCGCGGTACCCTTGATAGCCACCACCAGCAGCGGCGCCAGCAGCGGGAACGACAGCACCGCGAACAGCGCGCCCTTGACGCTGGCGCGCGCGATGATCGCCGCGATCAGCGTGGTGGCCGCCACCAGCCCCAGGCTGCCCGCCAGCAGCAGCGCCACAAACAGCCCCAGATTGCCGATCTGCACCCGCAGCAGAATCACGAACAGCGCCGCCGTCAGCGCATCCAGCAGCAGCAGCAGCAGCAGATTAAACAGCAGCTTGCCGAGATAGACCGCCGTGGGCGGCGCGGCCAGCCGCAGCGCGGCGGCGGTGCGGGCCTCCTCCTCCTGCACGAACGCGCGCGCCAGGCCGGTGAAGGCCGCGAACAAGATCGCGATCCACAGCAGCGCCGCGTGGATCAGCGGCAGATCGGCACTGCGGGTCAGCGGGCCGACGCCCAGGCTGATCGCGACGACGGTGCTGACGGCGAACAGCGCCAGCGCGTTCAGCGCGTAGCGTGTGCGTAGCTCCGCGCGCACATCCTTGCGGAAGACCGCCCAGCTCGCTTTCGCGAGCATTGAGAATTGAGAATTGAAAATTGAAAGTTGTTTTTCTTCGGATACAGCCATTTTATTATTTGATGTAGGACTTACACAGCCAGCAGATTCCATACTTCGCGCGTCGTTTTTTCGGCCCGCAGGCCGAAAAAACGACACACAAAAGAGGAAAAGTACCATGCTGCCGCAGGCTAACACACGATGATCGTGATCGCTAATTCGGCGATAGCCGCAATACATAATCCCCGAAACGCAGCTCGCGCTCATCGTTGGTGGCGATGATGGTGATGCCGTGCTTACGCTGTGCGGCCACTACCTGCTCGACCAGCGCCGCGCCGCGCTCATCCAGCGTCACGGTCGGCTCATCCAGCAGCAGCACCGGCGGGCGGTGCAGCAGCGCGTAGGTGTAGCGCAGCCGCTGTGCCATGCCGGATGAGTAGGCCGCCAGCAGGTCATCGCCGCGTCCACCCAGGCCAATCTGCTCCAGCAGCGCCTCAAGCTCCGCGCGCGTCCTCCGCAGGCCGCGCACCTGGGCGAAAAACTCCAGATTCTCCAGCGCGGTCAGCTCACGGTAGAGCTGCAAATCCGGCGCAACCCAGCCGACCAGATCGCGCGCTTCATCGGGCCGGGCGCGCCGTGCGCCGGCGATATATGTGATCGTGCCGGCCGTCGGGCGCTGAAGCCCGCAGATCAGCCGAAGCAGCGTGCTCTTGCCGCTGCCGTTCGCTCCCGCCACTACCAGCGTCTCGCCGCCGCGCAGCGTCAGAGTCAGGCCCGCCAGCACGCGCCGCGCGCCGTAGCCGGCCGCAATATCGTTCAATTCAAGCCGAAGATCGTCGTCGGTGTGCATAAGCGTATTGTAGCGCAGGAACGCTAGACCTACAATATTGAGGACCCCGCTCCCGTCGCAACGGGAGCGGGGTCGCCGCCGTATACGAATGGATTCCTACCGCATGATGTTTGGCAGGTTGATCGGCCGGGCATCGCCGATCGCCGTCTGTAACGACGGCGGGCCGGCGACAGTTGGGGCTGGATCCGCTGGAGCTGCCGCGGGTGCGCCACCGCTGGACTGTGGCTGGAGCAGCCCAGCCAGCGTCGCCGCTGCTGTGACACTGAAGCGGCTGTTGACTACTGCGCGCACCTCGATCTGGAACTCCGTGCCGGTACACCCTCCCGATGGTACCGTCACCGTCTCGGCCGTTGTCCCATTGCGGATGGCGCTGACATCACAGCGCACCGGGCTGGTGATGCCCTGGAACACGGTGGTGTCCACGTCGCCCAATGTTGGTGTGACGGTCAGCGACAGCGACTGGCCGACGGCTAGCCGGATCCGGAAGATCCGCCGATCGTTGCGATCGATCGAGCGATCGCCGGATGGGATGAAGTTGATGAAGTCGAAGCCCGGCGTCTTGGAGATATTGCCGGCCTTGTCTTTCACCCACACGAACACGTAGTTCACGCCGACTCGATCGGGCAGTTGGACATGTTGCACCTCAAAGCTGCCGCCGGTACCCCTGTTGGGCAGCGGCCTGAAGTCGCACTCCTGCTCGACCCAGCGGCGCTGGATGCTGTTGTAGTAGTAGCGCACGATGCAGAACGAGTCCAGATCGCTCGTGGTCTGCCCAGCAGGGCTGGCCGGGTCGTTGGCGTTGAACTTGACCGTGACATCGCGCACCTGCGTGATCGCGGCGTCGTCGTTGATCACCGTGCTGGTCACCTGCGGCGGTGTTTTGTCCGGCGGCGCCGCGCGCACGCGGAAGAGCCGCCGCGCTGTGTTGTCGTTCTCGCGGTCCTCTGGAAAGACCTTGCCGCTGTCCACCGTGACCTCCAGAACGTAGAGGCCAGGGTCGTTCGGCAAGGTGACGGCGTTGTCGGCGCTGACCGGCTGCTGGCCGAAGTCGACTGTGAACGCCGACACGCTCTTTTCCTGCGTGTTGATCGGCGTGGATGCCCCGAACTTGGAGATCGTGAACTTGACCGTGATCGGCTGGTTGATCAGATCAATGAAGTTGATGTTCGGGCCGAAGATCGACAAATTCGCGCCGGGCGTCACCGTGTCGCCGGCGATCGGCGCCGATGGATCGAGGAACAGGTCGTGCGACTTGACGTACAGGTTGGTGATCGGGTTGGTGTCGGCGTCGAGCGCCTGTAGGAACGTGACTACCTTGGCCTGGTTGGCCGGGTCGCTCAGCACATCCGTCCGCGTGCCTTTGGCAGTGCGATGCTGCACATTGCCCACCACACAGGCCAGCGTTTCGCACGAGCCGTTGTGGTAGTAGGGCTGCACGGCCCAGATACCCAGCAGCGAAGGCACGTTGAAGCCATTGCCGCGCCCATCGCCGTTGTGATCCTTGCCCAGCGCGTCCTTGCCGTCGGTGGCCTTCTCAGGCCCGCCAATATTTGCGCCGATCGGGTTGCCGCCGCCGTTCACACCCAAATTAAACGAGTTGATGTCCTGTAGCTTGTTGAACAGGAACTGCGCGCCAACCGGGTTAACTCCGACCGGCGGCGCGGGCGATCCTCCCGGCGGTGGCAGCGCGCCTGCCACCTCGGTCGCCAGCTCAGTGCCGGCCGGCGGCGGGGCGAAGTCGCGCGAGCTATTGCTCCACTTGCCGCCGCCGTGACATGTCTGGCAGCCGGCCTTGAAGAACAGCTTACGGCCGGCGTCCACATCGCTCTTGCTGATGCCGCCATTGGCGCTGCTGATCTGGTTGTCGGTCAGCGGCGCATTGGGCGTGCGAATATTGAAGCGCGCCCACTCGTTCATCGCGTCGAGCGCGGGCCAGGGCTTGCCGCTGCCCGGCAATGTCACCGTCAGCTGTGGCCGGCCGGCGTTGGGCTTGAGGAACGAATTGAGTACCGCCGGCGCTGTGTTGATATCCCCAGTGTCGCTGATCAGCAGGCCGTGGGCCGGGTCGAGGGCGCCGCCTGCCAGCGGGCCGGGGCCGGAGATATTGCGGATGTTGGCCTCGAAATCCTGCACTTCATCGAAGATCGCCGAATAGTTCAGCACGCGCTGATCATTGGCGTCGTGCGGATTCCAGGTGCCGTTCAGCGGAACCGACTTGCGCGGGCCGGCGTTGAACGCCCAGATGTTGCCATCGGTCAGGCCGGCGAAGTGGCAGCTGGCGCAGTTCTGCCAGCCCTCGCTGGAGAGCCGGTTAGTCTTGCCGCCATCGATCACACCGCGCGAGGCAAAGAAGATCTCCTTGCAATCGCTATTCCCAGCGGGTTTTTGCCGGCGTTCGCGCCGTTGGTGGCGGCGTTGGCCGGGTCGTGCAGGTCGATATAGCGGGTCTGATTGGCCAGGCCGCTGGTGAAGGTCAGCGCGCCGGTCGCCTCGACGTTCAGCTTCACCAGCAGGTCGCTGCCGGCCGAGACGGCGTAGGCGTTGGTGCCGTTGAAGGCGATCGCCCACGGGTTGGCGAAGAACAGCTTGGTCTTCGGCACGCCCCCGACGCTCTCGGGGTTGCGCGCGCCCAGGTGCAAGTTCAGCGCCCCGGCGTCGGCGGGCGCGCTGCCCACGCCGCTGATCTGGTTCACAAACGCCTGCGTATCGACATTGAACTTGAGCGGGCCGCCCGGCGATGCCGCGATATTGGGCAGGTAGGCGTGGTCGCCGCGAATGACAATGCTTTGCAGCTGGTTCGGGTAGGCTTTGGTCGCCGCGCCGTTCGCATCGGCGAAGCCGGTTGGCTGTGAGGCAAGCGTAATCGGCGTGGGCGCGCTGAGCACCGCCCCTGCCGAAGCGCCAGCGGTATTGACGGTGAAGCGGCATACCAGGCCCTCTTTGCCATCGTCGCTAGCCTGCACGCCGCCCGTCTTGGTGAACGACAGGAAGCGCGTGACGAACAGCTTGGTGTTGTCGAGCGTCACCGCCATGCCGCGCGGCTGGAAGTGCCGGCCGGTATCGCCGACATTGCACGCGCTGTTGCGAATATCCACGCTGCCGATCAGCGTGGGGGATGGGTGCCCGCCGGTGATCTCGGAATTGATCACCGAGATGGTGTCCTGCGCGCTATTCGCGACGAAGACGCGCCTGCCATTGGGCGAAATAACAATATTCCAGGGTTCGGCGCCAGTTGTGAAGCGGGTCTCGACCGCCGCCTGTAACGGGCTGGTATTGGTCACTTTGATCACAGTCACGCTATTGTCTGCCGCATTGGCAACATACGCGAACTTGCCGTTAGGGTCGAGCGCGATGCTCTGTGGCTCATCACCCACGCGGATGTTTTGGGTGGCGAGCTCATCCGTATCGGTTCGAATCACCGAGACGCTGTCATCGTCTGGATTGACGCTCCAGACAAAGCCGCCGCCGTTCGAGAGCGTAATCGGGCTGGAATACGTCGGATCGGCGAAATCCGACAGCCCAATGCTGCTAATCGTAGGCTGCGAAGCGCCCACATTGCGTGTCGCGCTGAAGGCCAGCGCCAGCACCGCGTAGCCAATGAACGCCCCGATCATCCACCCGCGGCGTCCTTTCAAAAGGTTCATTGTACCTCCTTGTCTCGTCGCATGGCTCCATCCGAAACGTTGTGAGCAGCTGTGGGTTCCAGGGGTGCCACCTCCTTACTGATCTTGGCGCAGCCGGCAGGGTACAGGGTATAAGGTACAGGAGCGCCGCATCGTGTCGAGAGCTGTTCCCTATTCCCTGTCTCCGGTTGCCTTAGCGGGTACAGGAGTACCGCATCGTGTCGAGAGCTGTTCCCTATTCCCTGTCTCCTATTCCCTTGGCAGGTACTGCCGACTGCCCTTTGCTGAGATGCGTCAGCGAATCGCCGCGCGCCGCGCCAGAGCGCACGCCGGTTGCTGAACACAAGCACAGTCTAGCGCCAGGCTCTCTTTGAAGTATCGGTGGCGCGCGCGCCCCGGCGACTGGTACGACATTTCGTTTCCGACGACCGACGACCGACGACCGACGACCGACCACCGACGACCGACGAGTGATGTCTATGCCTGGCCCCCGAGGAACGACGAACGACGAACGAGGCCGATGCCTCCTTGATCGTTGATCGTTGGTCATTGGTCGTTGGTCGTTGGTCGTGGTATGATTGCGCCCGACCCGAACACACGGAGACGAGCTATGAAAAACAACCCGACCCACCGCGTCGTCGTCACCGGCATGGGCGCGATCACCCCGCTGGGCAAGAGCGTGCCGGCCTTCTGGGAAGGCATGGTCGCGGGCCGCTCGGGCGTGCGCCTGGCCACGCGCTACGACATCGCCGATTTCCCGTATGTGATCGCCGCCGAGGTGCCGGATTTCGAGCCGCGCGACTATATGGATGCCAAGCCGGCGCGGCGCATGGCGCGCTTTGCCCAGTTCGCGGTGGCCGCCGCCGGCGAGGCGCTGTGCGACAGCGCGCTCACCCTCGACGCGCTCGACCGATCGCATGTGGCCATCAACATCGGCACCTCGCTCGGCGGCACCGCCAATGTCGAGGAGCAGATCCAGAGCTTTATGGCCAAGGGCCGCCGGCGCGTCGATGCCTTTTACCTGCCGACCTTTATCTACAACATGGCCGCCTGCCAGGTGGCGATCGCCTACGATCTGCATGGGCCAACCACCGCGCCGGTGCTGGCCTGCGCCACCGGCACCTATGCGATCGGCGAGGCCGCGCGCACCATCCACCGCGGCGACGCTGTGGTGGCGCTGTGCGGCGGCACCGACGCCGGCGTGACGGCGCTGAACGCGATGGCCTTCGGCGTGATCGGCGCGATCGCGCCGCCCGGCGATAACCCAGCGCAGGCGGTCAAGCCGTTCGACGCGCGGCGGGCCGGCACGGCCGGCGGCGAGGCGTGTGGCATTCTGGTGCTGGAGCAGCTCGAGCACGCGCGTGATCGTGGCGCGCGAATCTACGCCGAGCTGGCCGGCTTCGGCGCCACCGAGGATGCCTATCACCTGACCGCGCCCGCGCCCGGCGGCGAGTATGCCGCGCTGGCGATCACGCGCGCGATCGAGGATGCCGAGCTGCGGCCCGAGGATGTCGACCACATCAGCGCTCACGGCACCGGCACGCCACTCAACGATGCGGCCGAGACGGCGGCGATCAAGCGCGCGCTGGGCGATCACGCCTACCATGTCGCGGTCAGCGGCATCAAGTCGATGATCGGCCACACCGCCGGCGCGGCCGGCGCTCTGGCTGTGATCGGCTGTGTCAAAAGCGTCGTGGCCGGCATTGTGCCGCCGACGATCAACTACGCCGAGCGCGACCCCGACTGCGACCTGGACTATGTGCCGAACCAGGCCCGCGCCCAAAAGGTGGATGTAGCGCTGGCGAACGCGTTTGGCTTTGGCGGCCAGAACGCGGTGGTGCTGGTGAAGCGATACGAATAAGCCGAAGGAGCATCCCAGCATGAATCGACGAACCTTCTTGACCACAACCGGCGGCCTGATCGTTACGGCGACTATCCAATCGATGCTGCCGCAGCCCCGCGCGCGCGCGGCCACGCTCACGCGCGTACAGGCTTGGGCGCCTAACCCCAATGTGATTCTTGAATGGCGCTATATCGCCGGCCGGATTACCGACGGCGCCGACGACTATGGCTTTATCATCTCGATCAGCGATCAGCGCGGGCCGCTGCTACCGGCAAAGCAAGAACTGCTGGTTCAGCGGCAGAATTTCAACGGCGACCCGCCTTCGAGCGAGAGTTACGGCGGCAACTTTACCTATGCATCCGGTACTGGCACATATACGTTTCAAGCCGCGTCCAGCCCGGTCAGTGCGATCTTTCAACTTGATCCAATTACGCAGCTTTATCACCTAACGCTCAGCTCGCCGGGGCTGAGCTTCACTGACATTGTGTTGCAGCCCAAAGGCAACCTGATTCCCGAGAGTGGCGACGGCGCGATCAGCGTCGGCACTGTCCAGGGCTTTCAGGTCGCCTCAGATTACTACGCCGACTGGACCGAGGTCGAGATCGGCGGGCAGGTTAAGGGCGTCGCGCGCGTCGATATGCAGGGGCTGCGGCCGACACTCCAGGTAGCCAGTGCGCCAGCCGCAATCAGCGTCGACTACGACCACCACTGGTTTGCGCTGGCCGGTACGCTTGACACCGGGCCGGTGTGGATCAGCGCCTGGAGGATCGAGACGGCCAAGGGGCCGCTTTGGGATGTGACGATCGCCAATGGTACGATCACCAATGCAAATGCACCCTGGGTCGCTACATTCAAAACCGAAGCCGACACGATGGCCGAGCCGCTGACCGTACATCCGCTAGCATGGCAGTCGATACCTGGCTTCGCCAGATCTGATGGGCCAAGCTACACAGGCACATCCTGGCATCTCTCAGCCGGCGTGACCCAGCCGGGCGACCTGCTCGATCTCACACTCACGGTGCCGCCGGGCCAGTTCGCCAAGAGCGCACGCATCGGCGGCAATGGCACCACCGGTTTTCTCGAAGAAGCCGTGGGCGTCAGCGCGACCGGCACGGTGCAGAAGCAGCAATTGAGCGGCGTGCGCCTCGTGGTCGCCGAGACGACGGCCGAGTTCGCGCTCCAGCAACTGCCGCTGGTGCAGCGCTAGGGCAGCTTCCCAAGCTCGCTTTGGCACTGCCTTGGCGATTCTTTTCATCGTTGGTGGCGGCGATTTTTGCACGCAAAAATCGCCGCCACCTGATATTATTTTGTTATTCGATGGTTTGTTGGCCCGCCAGGGCCAACAAACCATCGAATAACTTATCGAGAGGAAGCACAGCATGATCATCATCGCATCATCCAACGGCGCGATCGGCATGTCGGCCGCCTGGGCGATTCTCCAAAGCGGCGGATCGGCGCTGGATGCGATCGAGGTAGCCACGTGCCTGGTCGAAGACAACCCCGACGATCACTCAGTCGGCTACGGCGGCTACCCGAACCTGATCGGCGAGGTCGAGCTGGATGCTTCGATCATGGATGGCGCGACGCGGCGGGCCGGCGCGGTTGGCGCGCTACGCGGCTACCGCCACCCGATCAGCGTGGCGCGGCGGGTGATGGAGGAGCTGCCGCATGTGATGCTGGCCGGCGCGGGCGCCGAGCGCTTCGCCGCCGAGTGCGGGATGCGGCGCGAGGAGCTGCTGACCGAGCCGGCTGCCGAATCCTGGCGCGCGGGGATCGAAGGCCGGCTGCCGGAGCAGTTTCGCGATGCGCAGGGCACGATCGTGTCCGAGCTGCTTGGCCGCGCCACGCACCTGGCGACCGATTCGGAGCGCGTGGCCGGCACAGTCAACTTCATCGCGCAGGATCGTGCCGGCCGGATTGCCTCGGCCGTCAGCACCAGCGGCTGGGCCTGGAAGTACCCCGGCCGCCTGGGCGATTCGCCGATCATCGGCGCGGGCAACTATGCCGACGATCGCTACGGCGCGGCCACCTGCACTGGCTGGGGTGAGCTGGCCATCCGCGCCGGCACCGCCCGCAGTGTCGTGCTGCACCTGAAGCATGGCTACACGCTCGAAGCGGCCTGCCGCGAGGCGTTCCACGACCTGGCCGCGCTCGGAATCCCGATCGAGCAATGCCTGATGAACGTGGTCGCGCTGGATCGCCACGGCAACCACTGTGCGGTGACGACTGCGGCAGGCCGGACATATGTGTATCAGGCCGAGGGGATGGCCGAGCACGCGACGCTGCCGCGGATTGTCATAGACGTCAGCCCGCACTAGCCTTACAGCGCAACGTCGGCGAGCAATCAGCAGCACTCCCAGGATATTGAGCGGCCACGCTGCCGATACGCAATTATCGCGCCCACGCCGATCGCAAGCAGCGTAGCCAGTTGCCGTGCATGATCGCAGCCAGCTCCTCGGCGCGGTAGCCGCGCTGGTCGAGCAGCACAGCGATCTGCTGAAGATCCGCGATCGTGTCGAGGTCGCGCGGCGACTGCTCGCGGCCAAAGCCGCCGTCCAGGTCGCTGCCGATCGCGGCGTGGCGGCTGTCGCCGGCCAGCTGGCAAACGTAGTCGATCTGGTCCACCACATTGGCAAGCGACACATGCTCATTGGTGGTCTTGCCGATGACCCAGCCAGGCTGCAGCATCCAGGTGTCGAATGCCGCG
>WNFV01001906.1_pt1 | contig 28078 bp, 32 predicted proteins | sample 5400101 | NCBI WGS metagenome assembly WNFV01 (sample SAMN13153361, study PRJNA577476) | soil metagenome | isolation source: 115 cm soil or saprolite under grassland replicate 1 | place: USA:California | collected 2016-06-15
AAGCAAGCTCGATTTCTTTGGATCGAGCTCGTGGCCGAGCCATGCCCAGTGCGCGAGAAGCAACCTCGTTCAGGTCGATTGGCTCGGTGGCGTAGCTCACTCGCGGGGTGGCGCCTTGAGCGAGGCTGCGCAGGACGGTTACGGCATCGTTGACTGCGTCCGTCGCCGTTTCCACCGCCTCGCGGTCGACAGGATCGAGGCGTCGCGAGTCGATCTCTTTTAGGTATCCGACCGCCGTCGCCACGTGATTCCGGAGGTTGTGAACCACGCCTTCGACGGCGCGGCTATGAAATAGGTGGCGGTCGGCATCCGACAACTCAGACTCGAGCACTCGCCTTACCCGTCGGCCCGCGATCGTGTCTGTGAGAGCTAGCGCAAGCAAGAACACGATTGTTGCGAGCGTGTAGCCCAACAATGACCCATCCAGCAGATAGGTTGTGACCAAGGAGGCAAGCGCGAAATACGCAAAAGCTGCATAAAACTGAGCTGTGAAATTGTGCCGGATGATGCTAGGGATTGTCTCCCCGCTTCGAAGAGATAGACCTATCCCGACGAGAATCCAACTCGTTAGGTTGATGACGATGAGCACGATTAGGCGTGCCTGGATCGACAGGTCCCCGCCGTGGGCCAGATTGGCGCTGACAAGCGCACCCAAGCACGCATAAGTTGCCGCCATTACTGCATTGCCTAGTAGTGGCCAGTGGCCCCGTCGCGCCATTGGAATTCCTAGCGACATGCCCACGATCGTTGCGCTCAATGGGTTCAGCAGTACTGCGCCGGTCCCGATCGCGATCCCTGACAGACTCAGCCGACCACGCTCGATGCGAACATCGACCGCACTCAAGAGGATCAGGACGATGACGAGATAAACAACCAGCACGACGTCATCCGGATGTTCGGCAATGTAGGTACGTGACATGTACAGGGAGCCGATGGTCAGCATGACCAGAACTGCTAGGTATCCATACGTGATGGTGTTCCGGATCACAGAGTTATTGGTAAGCTGCGCGGCATCCCGAAGGCTGCGCCGGATCAACGGAAGTACCGGGTGCTTGTCGTCGACGACAGCATCGTTCCGCGTACGGCTGCGCGTGCGATGCTTGGATCGGCACCGGACTTTCGCTTCGTCGGTGAAGCTAGCTCAGGCGCAGACGCCCTTGAGGCGGTGGACGCGCTCCGGCCCGACCTCGTCTTGATGGATGTACATATGCCAGTTATGGACGGGTTGCATACAGCCAAAGCCCTCCTCGCGAAGCATCCAGCGACCAAAATTGTGGCTTGGACTGTTTCCGAGTCCAGTGATGACCTCCTGCGGATGATGCAGGCCGGGTGCGCGGGATACGTTCTGAAAGATGTCGGGCCAACTGAACTGCATCGTGCGTTGCTCGCTGCGCTGCGCAGTGAGAGTCCAGTACCGAGACGGATGATCCCCGAAGTGCTTAGGAGGGTAGCCGAGGCGACCCCCCTGGCTCGGGGCCCCCAGGTGTCTCTCACATCGAGGGAGATGCAGATTCTCAAGGGTGCCGCCAAGGGGCACACCACTAAGCGCTTGGCCAAGGACCTAAACCTCCGTGCACCTTCGATCGAGACCCACTTACACAACATATTCAAGAAGCTAGGCGCCGGCAACCGGGGCGAGGCGGTCAGCGCTGCACTCAAGCTCGGGCTGATAACGCTCAACGATCTCTAGCCGCCTCCTGGGAATCCATGAGACGGGGACATGGCTTTCCATGAGCCACCCTCGGGGTATTTGACGATTTCAACTTAGACGGCACCACGAGACACTTGGGCTACCGAAAGTGACTTGGAAGAAGCTGCTGCAAACGAAGGGAATCTAGAGGATAGGAGGGAGTTTCGAACGTGGTGCGCATGTTCAAGCGACTGCTGCGGGGTGGTTCCCGGCAGAGAGTCGTTGGTCAGTGGATTTTCTAGACTAGTTGCTTTGAGTCCGCCACCTGGCGGACTCTTGCGTTATCTGGGCTCGGGGCTAGAAGGCCAAGTCTAGAATTCCAGGGTCTTGACCCCGTTCCGATCGTTGCCGTGGGCGGCGCAGGTCTATCTGGCCGGCGTAATCGCGGCTGGCGTGGGGGTCGTCGGCCTGGGATGGATCGTCCATCCAGTGCCAGCGACAGCTGCGGCATACGCGACCCTCCTATATCTCGGAGTCGGCACCCAGATTGCCGCTTTGCGTCCTATCCCATGGCGACGAGGACATCAGTCGGTCGTAGATCCATTGCTAGTCGCGACCGGTCTGTTTGCTCCGGGCGCGGGTGTTGCGATGGTGGCGTGGCTCGCCGTCTTTGATGGGCGTGTCCCCGGGCGCACCATCAGTTGGTGGGCGTTCGTCTTTAACCGGGCAATGTCTGCAATCCAACACGTGATTCCGTCGCTTGCTGTCGCGGCGATACCCGAGACCACGACGACGTGGTGGGCGATTCCGCTGAAGACGGCAATTTACGTCCTAGCTTCAGTTGGCCTGAACTACATGCTCACGGCCTTAGCGATGTCCTACGTCAACCGAGCGTCGCTTCTCACAACTCTGTTCGAAAACGTTGGCGCGTCAACGTTATTGGCGACACTCGCCCTGAGCTTCTCGGGCGGCATTATCTATGTGCTTCTGCACACCCCAGTCGGTTACATCATGGCGCCCGGGCTCTTCGGCTTTGTGTTGGCGGTCAGGGGCAATGTGGCCGACGCTCAGAGGCAGGCGCTCCTGAAGGACCAGACGCTGGATCTTGCCGCGCAAGCGTTGGATGCCCGCGACCGATATACGGAGTCGCATTCCATCCGCGTCGCAGAGCTTGCAGGACGACTCGGGGAGCAGCTTGAACTTGGTGATCGGGAGTGCGAGCTCATACGAACAGCTGGCGCGTTGCACGATCTAGGAAAAATTGGTGTGCGCGACGACATCCTGAATAAACCTGGCCCGCTAAGCGAAGAAGAGTGGGAGATCATGCGCCGACATCCGGATATTGGGGCCGACATGATCGCACAGCATTCAGCTCTGAGAGAAGTTGCGCCGATTGTGCGACATCACCACGAACGCTGGGATGGGTCGGGATATCCTGCGGGCCTGAAGGGCGAAGTAATACCCTTCGGAGCCCGAATACTTACGGTGGCCGACTCATACGACACGATAACCGGTGCCCGTCTTTATCGGCCGTCGCTGATGACTCCGATAGAAGCCGTCGAAGATATCAGCGGACGCGCGAGTAACTGGTACGACCCAAACGTGGTTGACGCATTGAGGGAATTGCACGGACTGAAACCACTGGAAGTGGTTGACCGTCCGGAGATTCCCAGGCGAATCAGTGCGTACCGTGTACTCCGAGCGAACCCCGGATTCAGCAGCCTTATCACTGCAATTGGGATCTCCGCGCTGGGTGATCCCCTGACTCAGGTCGCGACGCTGGTCACGATCTATTTGGCGACGAACGATCCGCGATTCGTCGCCCTCGCGTTCATCGCCCAAGGTGTCGCCACAATCGCCATAAGCAGTGCTCTCGGTGGTTTGGCTGACCGCCTGCCCAGACGGCCACTGATTGCGGGACTAGAAGCCTTGCGGGCCGGAGTGCTGGTTGCGACACCGTTCATAATCCATGACCGCTGGGCTCTCATCATTCCAATCATCCTCTTCCTGTCTGCAATCAACGCAGTGGTCCAGCCCGCGCGGCAGGCTGCCGTGCCGAGCCTGGTGCCGCTCGGGCATGTCGGTAAGGCGAATGCGATGATCGCTGCGACCACCATGCTCAGCGGTGCGATCGGTTTCGGTCTTGCGGGAACCATCCTGGCGCTGGCTCCGAAGTCGATTGACATGCTCTTCATTGTCGACGCGATAACGTTCGCACTGGCGGCCGCAGTTGTTGTGGGCATCCGTAACTTGGGAGGAGGAGCGCCTGCCTCATCGTTGTCAGGCGCCCTAGCGCGTACGTGGTCCGTGGTTGCACTTCGGCCGCATCTGGTAATAGGGGTCATCGCTGCGTTTCTCATACCGATCAGCTTTCCAGCGCTTGTATCGCTGGCCTATGCTCGCGGAGGGGAGACTTACGGTGGCCAGTTCTACTCCACTTTCGAACTCGTCCTGACTGCGGGCATACTGGCCGGCTCGCTGATCGTTTCGCGGTTTGTCTCTATCGGATCCATGCGTACTGTGGGCGCTGGGTTGATGCTTACAGGAGCCTTCTCCCTGGTAATCGCTATGGGTCTCACGCCGTTGATGATCGGCGCAGCCCTTTTTGCCGCCTCCGTTGGCAATCCCATTTACGCGGTAGCAAATCAAACAGCCATCGTTGAAGCGGCGCACCCAGCGATCCGGGGCAGCGTGATGGCCACGAGGTTCGGCCTTGTACAAACCGCCAGCATTATCGGAGTAGCTGTTGGAGGCTTCCTGACGGAGCAGTTCAGCGCGACTGCAGCATATGCCGTACTCGGCGTCGGGCTACTTCTCCTCGCTATGTATGCCATAGCCGCTGGGCGGAGCACGACCAACCCCCTGCACGGCGCCGCTTACGAGGAGGCCGCTCTCCGGCAGGCCAACACCTAAGCCGGTTCGGGTCCGAGTAGCTGTCGTCATACTGCGAGTGATTGCATAACGTGCGTCCCAACCCGCACCCGGGAGCGCCCCACGAGAGAGAACTCGAGAGCCCAACCCCGACAGGCGGGGTGCCGGTCTCATCCGGGTCTCTCGATCCCAAGCGGCGCCGTCGGTACCTGCAAATTGGGTTCGGCCTGGCTGCCCTGGCCGTGGCCATCGTCGTCCTCTTCCTCATCCGAGATTTTCTCGGGGCCTTCGTCTTGGGCTCGGCGATCGCCTTCCTAATCCAGCCGGCGGTGTTACGCCTGCACAACGCCGGCGTGCCGCGGATCCTTGCCATCGTTGTCGTCTTCATCGCGATCATCGTCGGCTTCTCGGGACTCATCCTCCTGATCGTTCCTCTCGCCGTCAGCGAGATCGGCCAACTGCAGTTGCAGGCTCCCAGCCTGGCGGCCACCGCCCAGGACAAGCTCAACAACCTCCAGCCCGTCCGTGTGTTCGGCATCGACGTCGACCTCAAGGGCGTGACCGAAACGATCAACTCGCACCTTCGCGAGTACCTCCTGGGCCAGTTTGGCAACGCCGTCACGATTGGGCTGACCGCTCTCACGACCGTCCTCCAGGTCATCCTCATGTTCATCGTCGCGTTCCTGCTTTCACTGGAGGCGCCGGCCGTGCGCCGCGACCTCCGGCGCATCGTCCCCAGCGACTACCGCAACGACTTCGATCAGATCTGGCGCCGGGTCCGCAAAATGCTCTACGCCTACGTCCGGGGGCAGTTCATCATCGCGGGACTGATCGGAATCTTCTCGGGGATCGCGTGCGCTGTTTTTGGTCTGCCGGACGCGGTCGCCCTGGGTCTGATCGCTGGCATCACCGCCCTCATCCCATATCTGGGGCCGTTTCTGGGCGCAGTCCCCGCGGTACTGGTCGGACTCTCGCAGAGCCCGACGCAGGCAGTGGTGATCCTGATCGCGTATGTAGTGATCTCGAACTTCTTCCTAAACGTGGTCTATCCGAAGGTCATGGGCGATGCCGTGCGCTTGCCCCCAGTCCTCGTCATCATCGCTTTGATCGCCGGCTTCAGCTGGGGCGGCGTTCTCGGCATGTTCGTCGCCGTGCCGGTCGCCGCGACGCTGCGCATCCTCTTCGACTACATCTACCCGCGCCTCTATGAGAGGCCGGCTTGAAGATCGCGATCCTCTCCGATATTCATGCCAACTGGCAGGCGCTCGAAGCTGTCTTACGCGACTGCCCACCTGTCGACGAGACGCTCTGTCTGGGCGACGTCGTCGGATACGGCGGCGATCCGAAGCGTTGCGCAGATGAGGTGATCAAGCGTCGGTGGTTGACTCTGGTCGGCAATCACGATCGTGCATGCACCGATCCCGAGATCCTCGAATGGTTCAACGACGACGCCGCATCCGTCGTGCGTTGGACAATTGAAGTGATAGGAGCTGAGCGGCTCGAATGGTTGCGGCGATTGCCAGACAGTCACTACGAACATGACGTGTTACTCGTTCACGCCAGTCCACGCGACCACATCTACGAGTACGTGCTGGACACCGCGGTGGCGCATGCCAACCTGGAATTGCTTGACGGTGGCGTCTGCTTTCACGGGCACACTCACGTCCCCGGCATCTTCGGCCTTGCCAACGGCACTGTGACCCACGAATACCGGGTCGACACTTTCACGCTCGAGGGCCCGGCGCTCGTGAATCCCGGCAGCGTGGGCCAGCCACGGGATGGTCTTCCCACGGCCAGCTACGGCGTCTGGGATGTGGAGAAGAAGACCTTTGAGTTTCGGCGCGTGCGCTACGACATCAAAGGCGCCCAGCGTGCCATCAGGAAAGCCAAGCTTCCGGAGCGCTTCGCCCTTCGTCTCGAAAGCGGCCGATGAACGCCCGTGCCGCCGCACGCTTGGTTCGACTCGGCTATGCCGCGGCTGCCGGTGCCGGCGTCGGCTCGTTCCTCTTCTGGACGGTCTACTGGTTCTCATTCGTGCGCGGCAACCTGCGCGGTCCGGACTTCTTCAACTTCTACGCGGCCGCCAAGCTGTTTGTCACTCATGGCGGTGCTGCCGTCTACGACATCGCGATGCAACGCCAGGTCGAGCTGCAGATCACGGGTCAGGACCCGAGGTTCTTCATCGTCCTCCCGTACTTTCACCCGCCCTACTACACGCTGCTGATCGCGCCGCTCGCATACCTCGACTATCGAGACGCGTACTACGTCATGGCGGCGGTGAATGTGATGCTGGCCGCGGCGTTGATCGTGATCCTGGTGCGCAACAGTCTCAGTGTTCATGGACGCGGATGGTTGGTTGCCGCGGCGATGATCGCCGGCTTCTTTCCGCTCTTTGTCACCGTCCTCCAGGGACAGTCGGACCTCGTGCTCCTGGTTCCACTCGCCGGTGCTTACGCCGCCTGGGCCAGAGGCCGCTACGGCATGGCCGGAGCGCTCAGCGCGCTGGCCCTTGCCAAACCGCAACTGCTGTTGCTGATTCCAGTGCTGTTCATCGCCCGACGTGCATGGCGGGCGCTTGCCGCGTTCGCCGGTGTCCTCGGTGGGCTTGGAGTCATCTCTGTCATCGGCTTCGGCCTCGATCCGGTCATCGGCTACCTGCGGTCGGTCGGAGCCTGGGCGATCACCGGACGGTTGCCGAACACGGATCAGTTCGTTTACACCGACCCTGCGGTCTATTCGCTGCGGAACGTCCTCGAAGCCGTGCCGGGCGGGGGCAAGGTGGTCGCATTCGTGATCCTGGTGCTCTTGCTGGCGCTCGTCGCCCTCTCCTTGAGCTGGCGCCCGGACAAGCCGCGACTCGATTTCGCGCTCGCCGTGGCGGCGTCATTGGTGTTAAGTCCGCACCAGAACGTCCATGACCTTGCCTTGCTGGTGATCCCCGGCTTTGCGTTGGCCGACCTGGCGCTGGCCGGCACGCTGCGCTGGCCTCACGTGGCGGTGGGTGTGCTCTTCTTTGCGTACGCGGCGATCAATCTGACGCTCACGATCAACTTCTGGTCGGCGGCTGTGGGGGCGCTCGCGGTCGCCGGCTACCTGACGATCGAGCGCATGGCCGTGCGGCCGGATCCGATTCCGCTCGGCGAGCTGCATTGGAGCGGTCCCCGGCCTCGCCGCGTGATCGTGCTGCCCGCCTATCGTGCGGCGAAAACTCTCGTCGAGGTCGTCGGAGACATTCCTCAGGGTCACGCGGATCGAATCCTGCTGGTCGACGACGCGAGCGCAGACGCGACGGTCAGCGTCGCCACCGCGCTTCGGCTCGATGTCATCCGCCATCAGCGCAACCTCGGCTACGGCGGAAACCAGAAGACCTGCTACCGGCAGGCGCTCGCGATGGGGGCTGATGTCGTGGTGATGCTTCATCCCGACGGTCAGTACGACCCGGCGATCATTCCGAACCTGTGCAGCGTCGTCGAGAGCGGCGAGGCTGACATCGTACTTGGGTCGCGCTGGCTGGGCCTGGATCCCGCCAGGGCCGGGATGCCCTGGTGGAAGCGGATAGGGAACCGATTTCTGACCGCGTCCGAAAATCGCGTTCTAGGATTGCGCCTCTCCGAGTACCACACCGGCTATCGCGCGTATTCGCGGCGTTTCCTGGAGGCCATTCCGTTCCTCGAGAACAGCAATGACTTTGTTTTCGATACGCAGGTCCTGATCCAGGCGGCGACGTTCGGGTTCAAGATCGGCGAGGTGCCGGCGATCGGGCGTTATCACGAGGACGCGAGCTCCGTGAACCTCAGGACGTCGACGGTTTACGGGCTGAAGACGCTGGGTGCGCTGGTGAGATATGTCCTGCACCGGGCTGGCTTTCCGTGCCGGTGGCTGACCCCGACGTCCGACAAGCAGGCGCTCGCCCTGGGCCAGATAGCCCACCACAGCCAGGTTTAGGAGCGGCGCGCCCACCTTAACAAGCAGCGTTGTCAACAGGGTTGGCCGCCGTTAGCGTCGTGTGCCAGGCTCGGCAGGCTGGGGGAGGGTGCCGCTGGGAGAGGGAGGGCCCCGAAGGGGAAGTGCCGGCGGGATCGGGCGGCCTCTCTAGGCTAGGGCGTCTCTTCGTGGTGCTCGCGATGCTCCCGGAAGAGCATCACCCGGCAGTTCGCGTTCTTCAAGACGTACGGCACGGTCTTGCCCAGGTTGAACTCACCAAAACGCTTCTTGTAGGGCAGGCCCATGACGATCAGGTCGGCCCCCCACTCGACGGCCTCGTCGACCAGCGCCGGCCCTGTGTCCCGCGCCTGCACAAGCTCCGTCTCGACCTGCAGCTGCGCCGCGGCGGCCAGCTTCTCCACCTCGTCCAGGATCTTCTCGCCGCGCTCCACGACGTCGTCCAGGACCGCGCCCAGGGGCAGCGACCTGTTGACCTCGATGATGTGCACCCCGTAGAGCCGCCCGTGAGGCTCTGTCATCCGGCACGCCAACCGCACCGCCTCGGCATCGATCTCCTGGCCGCCCACAGCGACCAGCACCTTGCGTGAGGTGATCGGATGACTGTGCTGGTCGCGGTCGGCCATCAGTGCTGGGGTCCCCGCCGCACCCGCCGGATCAGCACGTAGGCCGCGAAACCGAAGCAGACCACGGCCGTGCCCACAGCGAGCCCTTGCGCGCCCGCGTCGAGCGTGCGGTGCGAGGTCACATAGACCACCACCCAGAGTCCAAGTCCGAGCGCCAAGACGCCCATGAAGGTGAATGGAAAACGCACGCGCCCAAATCCTAGCAACACGGGCTTGCGTGCCCGAGGACGTCCCCGAGCCTACCTATAATCAACCGGACTTGAGGCTGGTCATCGTCGGGTGTGGGCGTGTGGGCTCCCAGATCGCATCCACCATGGATCGCGCGGGCCACGAGGTCGTGATCGTGGACAGGGATCCGAACGCCTTTTCGCGTGCGGCCACGCGCGGGGTGCTCACCCGCGACTTCAAGGGCGACCAGGTCGTCGGCAATGGCACGGACGTCGACGTTCTTCGCCGCGCCGGCATCGAGCGCGCCGACGGCTTCGTCGCCGTGACCGAGGGCGACAACCGCAACATCATGGCCTCCCAGATCGCCAAGGACGTCTACAAGGTGCCTCATGTCGTGGCCCGCATCTACGACCCGGAGCGCGCCGAAGCCTACGAGAAGCTTGGGCTGCACACCATCTGCCCGACCATCGAGGGCGCACGACACATCGAGAAGGTCCTCCTGGAGCGGGAGAAGGCCTGAGCCCGTGTACGTGATCGTCGTGGGTGGAGGGACGGTCGGCTACTACCTGTCGCGCGACCTGGTGGAGCGCGGCCACGAGGTGACGCTGATCGAAAAGGACGGACGCCGCGCGGACTGGCTCGAGACCCAGCTCGGCAGCATCGTGATGCGTGGCGACGGCTGCGAGGTCAGGTTTCTGGCGCAGACGGGAATCGAACGAGCGGATGCGATCATCGCAGTGACCGCTGACGACGAAGACAACTTGATCGCGCTGCAGATGGCCAAGCGTCACTTTCGAGTCAAGAAGACGATTGCTCGCGTCAACAACCCGACCAACGTCGAGATCTTCAAGATGCTTGGCGTCGACGAGGCGGTGTCCGCGACCGAAGTCCTGTTGGGAGCGCTCGAGCCACCGCTCACAAGCTGACCGGAAACAAAAAAGGACCGCTCTCGAGGAGCGGCCCTTCTACCGAGTCCTACTTCCTATGATGCCTTGCCGATCTTGTAGATCTTGGTGCCGCAGAACGGGCACGTGCCTACCGTCGCGGGCTTGCCATTCTTCATCGTGATCGGCTGAGGGTCTTTCATCTCAACCTTTCTTTTGTCCTTCAAACAGTAGCCTTCCACTAGTCACCATCCTTATCAGAGATTCTGGCGTGGGGGCGGACTCGCCCATTCTAGGGGCGGGTATTTGCTCAAGACAACCCCAATTCAAACCGAATTCAGCGCTCGGAGCCAAAAAAGTCCGCAAACGCGGGTCGAAATGCCGCCTCGAAAGGCCTCATCGCATCTTCTCCGAACAAAACAAAGCGCACCTCTGTTGGTTGCCAACCCTCACTTAACGCGGACCTCAGGCATTCGGCCATCACACGCGCGCACTCATCGATGGGAAAACCTGCAATGCCGGTGCCGACGGCAGGCACGGCGATGGTATCGACGTCATTCATGCGCGCAAGGCGAAACACGTGTGCCATCGAAGACGCAAGCGACGCGCGCGTGGTCCGTCCTCCGAGGGCCATGCTCGCAGCGTGGATCACGTAGCGGGCGCGGAGCCGGCCGGCACCCGTGATCGCAGCCTCGCCGACCTGGACGGGGCCATGGGAATCGCATTCATCCTGAACCGAAGGTCCAGCTTGCCTGCGGATCGCGCCGGCGACGCCACCACCCAGCTGGAGGTCGTTGTTGGCCGCGTTGACGATCGCGTCCACTTCCTGCTCGACAAGGTCGCCGCTGATGATCACGACTCGGGTTTCAGGCTTTGCCATACCTCGCCCATCCGATTATCGAGGAGTTCCGGCGTGGCCTTCCCGATGCCGCGCACTCCGATCGACTCGATCGCAAGCGATGCGCAGGCGACGCCGCACACCAGCGCGTCCTGCAGCCCGGCCGCGCGCCCCCCTGTGCGCAGCCATCGCGCGAGCATCCCTCCGGCCAGCGCGTCGCCGGCTCCGACGGTATCGAGTGCGGGGTGCCCGCGCAGTCCAGGAATCTGCACCTCTCCGTTGGCGGTGTAGGCGGTCACGCCCGCAGCGCCAGACTTCAGGACCAAACCGTCCAAAAACCAGCGACGGCGAAACTCCTCGGGATCGCCGGCTCCGAAGGCCAAGTATTCCTCATGGTTGCAGAAGAACCAGGAGGATCGGCGCAGGACATCTACTGCCTCATCGGGCTGCAGCCTGACGTACGAGAGCATTGCGTCCGCGGCCAGCAGGCGAGCCGGGTGGCGGAGCGCGGTGATCGCCGCCACCTGGCGGTCCGGCCGCATCGAGCCCACGAACGCCCAGCCCGCGAAACCCTCCGGCAGCTCCGGCTGCCAGTGATCGTAGATCTCGTCTGCACTGCCCAGGTCGACGGTCCGTCCGTGCTCCTGGTGGGCCGTCCACCGATAGGTCGGCGCACCGAACACCTTGACGCGGGACATGTCGATGTCGTGCCCGTCGAACACTTTCGAAACCGTCTCTATCGCGTCCTTGCCCACCGGCGCCGACACTTTGACGGGCAGAACCAGGCTCGCGGCCAACGCGAAGTAGACCGCAGAGCCTCCCAGCTCCTCGTCGACCTTGCCGAACGGTCCGTCGCGCCTGTCGAGCGCGATCGAGCCGACGACGAGAAGATCCAGGTCGTCAGGCACGGCGCCCGGTGCCGCTGCTGGCTGTCACGACGTGCCGGGCGAAGCGAAGCTTGTCGAGGAACTCTTCCGGGCTCGAGTACGGCTCCACCTCCATCCAGCTGCGGCCGAGCTCCTCGGCCGAGTGCGAGTCGGACCCGGTCGCCGTGACCTTGTCGAGGTCCTCGGCCAGGCGAGCGGCGGCCTGATTCGCAGCGGCATCGCACCACGGGTTGTAGGTCTCGATGATGTCCACGCGGGGCCCGAGCTCGACCACTCGCTCAGGGCGAAAGTTCGCCCGACGGCGATCCAGCGGGTGGGGGAGGTATGTCAGCCCGCCCATGCCGTGGATGAGGTCCATCGCCTCTTCCGGCACCAGGAAAGGAGGCACGCGACTCGTGATGAACAGGCCGATCACCTCGCCCTCGAGCGTCTTGACCTCCTCGCCGGCGATTCCCAACCGAGGCTCCATGCGAACCAGCTGCAGGCCGCCTTCGACAGTGTTGTGATCGGTGAGGGCGATCCGATCCAGGCCGCACTCCTTCGCGCGAGCGATCAGCTCCTCGAGCGAGCTCTTGCCGTCGTGTGAGAAGTGCGAATGAAGGTGGAGGTCGACGCGCAGCACCGAAGCCGCTACAGCGCGGCTTCTTTCAGCATCCGTTCGCGGGCACGTGCGAACAGTGGGATCACCTGCGCGGGCCCGCGGCTGCGGCAGGCCTGGTCCATCAGCGCCGCCTGCGCGTCGTAGATGATCTCCATCACCTGCTCCGGACGGCGCTCGCGACCCAGGCGCGCGGGCAGCTGAGGATGCGCGTGGCGCAGCACCGTCATCAGTCGCGGCACCAACCAGCCGGGGATGATCCGGATCTGCTGGACGATGCACTCCTCGACCCAGAAGAGCAACTCATCCGATTCCTGCAGCAACCTTCGCGGCGTCATCGCACGAGTGCGCCGGCGATGCCAGCGCCGAATTCGCTCCTGCTCCTCGATCGTTTGCTGAAGCATGGGCCGCAACCCACTATATCAGCGACTCGCCGCGGTTCTGACCCTCGTCGGATAGCAAAGAGTGCGCCAACCGCGGGCGTCGGGAACGAGGTGGACGTGGCGATCGAATGTCCATTCCTTCCACTGCTGGCGCACGCGATAGCTCATGACCAAACGCGCGACATTGCTGTAGGTTCGCTCGTGCAGCGGATCGGTCCAGCTGTCGAGCAGGGTGACGTCGGCGACCTTCAGCTCGAGGATCTCCAGCCACTCGTCGAGACGGGGCATCTCGCGGACGAAGTTCTGGATGCCGCCCCAGGCCCGCTGCGCGTCCTCCGCCAGCATGTCCCACATCTCTTCGAAGCGGCCCTCGACGTGCAGCTCCATGAAGAGCATCTCGCAGGTTGCGGAGGCGGCCAGCGGCGGCGTCTCGGCAGCGGCAGGGGCAGCCGCCCGCAACGCTGCCCCGAACCCGCCGCCCGTCCCGATTCGAACCGGCATGTGGACCAGGCGATCGCCGTCGTACACAGGCCAGGCCATGAACTGGCGCGCCCGGGTGCGGAGGGTTCCCACCTCCGCCCAGTGCCGCAGCCTAGTAAATAGTCTCTTGACCATTGGGGCTAGATGTAGTGTGATCTCCCCAGACTGTATACATAATGTGGATAACTGGCAAGACCCAACCTCCAGTGGGCGTGCACGCCGCGCCGCCCGAGTGATCCGGATCGGTCTTGCCGCCTGGCGCGTCGCGCCGCGGCCTCAGCGGATGGTCAGCCGCCGCACGACTGCCGCCACCTCGTCCAGCGGCAGCCCGACCGGGCACACCGCGGAGGCGGCGAGGAGGTCTGGCGTATCGCCCTCGAAGTCCGAGGAGGACTCGGCCAAGGGCGGGTAAAGGCGCATATATGAGGACGCGAGGTCGGGGAGCCGCGTCCTGCCCAGGCGCTCGGCTGCGAACGCGCACAGGCCGCAGTTGATGCAGGTGACCAGGCGAGGATGGCGCTCCCGCTCCGCGGGCTCGAGCGCGCGGATGCCGTCCTCCGCGTAGGTATCGAGCAGCGCCGGCAGCTGGTGTCGCGTCCGTCGCAGCCGGCGCCTGGTGAGGTGCAACCCATACGCGAACGCAAGCTTGGCTAGGGAATCAGTGCGTCCCATCGCCCGCCATGAGGCCGCGCATCGCTCCCTGCGCCAGCTCCTCCTGCGCCCAGCCCGTGCGTCCCAGAACCGGCGCGCGGCCCAGCCAGGCGCCGCGCACGAAATCGCGCGCAGCCTCGAATCTCTGCGAGGCGCTCCAGCCAAGCTCCCTGCCCACGACCTCGGCGGCGCGCAGGACGCAGGCCGCACCCGCGCACGGTCCCGCGGCGACACCGACGCGACGGAAGGCATCGGCGATGGTGCGCACCTGCTCATGCCGCGTCGCGTAGACGAGCTCGGCCTCGGTCACGGGCTCGCATCGACACAGGATGCGCGAGGTGCCGCCTTCATCGAGCACCTTCTCGGAGTTCGAGCCGTGGCGCGAGTGCAGCTTCACGGCGGCCAGGGCGGGAATGCCGCAGCGCGACGCCATCGCCGCCGCCGGCTCGGGCTCTGATTCGTTGCCAGGGAGCGGCTTCGAAGCAGTGGTGCTGAGAGCCTGGTGCCCCAGCTTGCGGCACACCGCGTCGGACGTCTCTTCCGCCATCAAACGGTACATCGAAAGCTTGCCGCCCGCGATGGTGATCAGCCCGTCGGCGCCCTCCCCGCCGTGGTCGATCACCTCGTAGCGCCGTGACAGCTCGTCCTCGTAGCGGCGCCACTTGAACAGGGTCGGCCGCACCCCGGCCGTCGTGCGCACGGGCCGGTAGTCACGGATGGACGGGAAGACGCGCTCGAAAGCCTGCAGCAGGTAGTCGACCTCGTCCTCGAGCACGTCGACCGACTCGAGGTCGCCGTAGAAGTCGTCGTCGGTCGTGCCGAGCAGCGTGAATCCAGCGTGGGCGACCATCAGGAGGTCGCGTCCGTCGATCGACTCGGCGCTGATGGAGAAGTTCGAGATCCGGTGCGGATACACGATGTGGATTCCTTTGGCCGGCCGGAGCCGGACGTCCACCCCGGCCAGGGCGCCGACCTCTGGCGCCCAGGGGCCGGACGCGTTGACGACCACGCGCCCACGAGCCTCGGCGAGGGTGCCGTCCGGCGCGCGATAGCGGACGCCGATCACCTTGCCGGCGTCGCGTATCAGCTCCGTCACGCGAGTGTGGTTCAGAGCGCGCGCGCCGTGGGCGATCGCGTCCTCGACGTTGGCGAAGACGAGGCGGTGAGGATCGACGCCCCACTCCTCCATCGTCACCGCACCCATGATGTCGGGCGAGAGCCCGGGCTCCGCCCTGCGCGCTTCTTCCGCGGTCAGTCGCCGATGAGGGTGCGCGTGCTTGAGCGGCTGGAACCGGTCGTACACCTCCATCGCCGTCTCCATCCGCTCGATGTTGTTCCTGTCGTGCGGAAGGACCGGGATGATGAAGAGCACGCGGTAGACGAGGTTCCGCGCGATGGTCACGATGTGTCCTGCGTCGAGGCACGAAAGCCGCGTCGTGTCCCAGTCGAACTCGAGGTAACGGGGGCCGCCGTGGATCATCCAGCTCGAGGCGCCGCTGGTGCCCGCGCCCCAGTCGCCCTTCTCCAGGATCAGAACCGAGAGTCCACGCAGAGACAGATCTCGCGCAACGCCCGCGCCGGTGACGCCGCCCCCGATGACCACCACGTCGTACGCGCCGGGGGCGGCCACTCAGCCGATACTAATGCGCTGACGCGGCGGCTTCGTGCTGCTTCTGGAACTCTTCGATGATGCCCTTGGCGAGGTGCGCCGGCATCTCTTCGTAGTGCGAGAACGTCTTGGAGAAGCTCCCCCGGCCCTGGGTGATCGAGCGCAGGTCGAGGGCGAAGCGAAGCATCTCTGACTCCGGAACCATCGCCTTGACGTCCTGGTAGCCGTCGGTCGGCTCGGTGCCCAGGATCTTGCCGCGGCGGCCGTTGATGTCCGACATGATGTCGCCGAGGTTCTTCTCCGGCACGCGGATGGTCGCTTCGACCAGCGGCTCGAGGAGGACCGGGCCGGCCTCCAGCGCGCCCTTGCGGATGGCCAGCGAGCCGGCGATCTGGAACGCCATGTCGTTCGAGTCCACCGTGTGGTACTTGCCGTCGACCAGCCTCACCCTGACGTCGACCATCGGGTAGCCGGCGACGACGCCCTTGGCCATCGTGTCGACGATGCCCTTCTGGACCGACGGCCGGAAGTTCTGAGGGATCGAACCGCCGAAGATCTTGTCTTCCCAGACGAAGCCCTCGCCGCGCGCCGTGGGCTCGACCTCGATGACGCAGATGCCGTACTGGCCGTGGCCGCCGGACTGCTTGACGTGTCTGCCCTCCGCCCGGGCCTGCCCATGGACCGTCTCCCGATAGGGCACCCGTGGGGTGGCGGTCGTCGCCTCGACTCCGTATTTTCGCTTCAACTTCTCGAGCGTCACGTCGAGGTGCACGTCGCCCAGCCCGGCGATCACGAGCTGCTTGGTCTCCTCGTTTCGCTCGACGTGAAGCGTCGGGTCTTCCTCGCTCAGGCGGGCGAGACCGCTCGAGATCTTCTCTTCATCGCCGCGCGCCTTGGGAGTGATGGCCAGGCTGAAGGCGGGCGAGGGCAGCTCGATCGGCGGCAGAGGGCCGCCGTCCTTGATGCCGAGGGTGTCGCCGGTCAGCGTGTGGGTGAGCTTGGTGGCGGCCGCGATGTCGCCGGCCTGGACCGCGGTTGCCGCCACGTGCTCCTTGCCGCGCGGAAAGAAGATCTGCGCCAGCCGTTCCTCGCCGCCACGGCTGAGGTTTGGGAGGTGAGCATCCGCCTTGACCGTCCCCGCGACGACCTTGAAGTAGCTGACGCGGCCGAACTGGTCGCCGCCGGTGCTGAAGACGAAGGCTTTGGTGGGCTTGTCCGGCTCGGCTTCGGGCGGGGGCATGAGCTCGGCGATGGTCGACATCAGGGTGCGCACGCCGAGGAGCTTGGTCGCCGAACAGCAAAGCACGGGAGCCACCTTGCCCTCGAGGATTCCCTCCCGCAGACCACGCTGGATCTCCTCCTCGGTGAGCGTCCCCGCGTCGAGATACTTCTCGAGCAGCGAGTCGTCGCTCTCGGCCGCGGCCTCGATCAACTGGCCTCGGTGCTCGTCGACGCGCTGCCGCATATCGTCGGGAATCGGCACCTCGCTGCCCTTGCCGTCCTCGGACGTGACGAATGCCTTCAAGTGGAGCAGGTCGACGATGCCGCGAAAGTCCTGCTCCGCGCCGATGGGCAGGTGGAGCGGAAAGGGCCGCGGCGTGAGCGTCTCGCGCATCGCGGCGACGGCCCCGTAGAAGTCGGAGTTCTCCTTGTCGAGCTTGTTGACGACGACGATCCTTGGCTTGCTGGTGCGGTTGCAGTGCTCCCAGGCGATCTCGGTGCCCACGGCGAGCTGTGGGCTCGGTCCGACCACGACGACCGCACCCTCTGCGGCGCGAAGCCCGCTCAGGACCTGGCCGGCGAAGTCGAAGAACCCGGGTGCGTCGAGGATGTTGATCTTGAACCCGTTGTGCTCGGCGGAGGCGACCCCGAGGGTGATGGAGATCTTGCGACGCTGCTCCTCGGGCTCGAAGTCGGTGGTTGCGGTGGCCTGGTCGGGCGAGCCCATCCGCGCGATCGCCCCGGACGCGAACAGCATCGCCTCGGCAAGCATGGTCTTGCCGTCATGCGAGTGGCCCAGCAGGACCACGTTGCGGATCTTGTCGGGAGCGTAATCAGTCGCCATCCAAACCCCCAAGCACCACGGCCAAAAGAGACAGGAGGAAAAGTCTAAGGCCCGGCCAAAAGATGCCGGTAGAATGACTTTCCCGTGGTTAAGAAGACGGCTTCGATCGAAGAGGTGCTCGCCGCGATCGAGGCGGCGCGCGACAAGGTGATGGCGGACGAGGTGAAATCGCTCACCAAGCTCGGTATCCCCAAGGCGATGGCCTACCAGATGATCGCGAGCCGCTTCCACCAGAAGGTCGGCAACCAGGAGGAAGCCGAGCCCGACCCGTTCGAGGGCAACGCCACCTCCTGGGAAGAGATTTCCTAGCCCGACGCCTTGAACCGCGCTGAGCGCCTCGCTCGGCTGCTGCGCGTGCTTGCGGCGATCATCGCCGAGCCCGGTCTCAATCCCCTGGAGCTCGCCGAGCGGGCAGGCGTGTCGGACCGCACGCTGCGGCGGGATCTGGCCCACCTTCGCGACCTGGGCTACGAAGTCGCCTACACGAGCGGCTATGAGGTGCAGGAGAAGCTGAACCTCGACGGCCGAGCGCGCAGGCGAGCTCGCGGCCGGGGCGACGATGCGCTGCTGCAGGCCGTCGCCCACGCCATCGAAACGGCCGGCCTGTGGCGCGACACCGGACCTGACGAGGCGGCGCAACCCAGGCGAACCAGGAAGCGCCGCGTTGGCAAGACCCCGATCGTCCTCATCCCGAAGGGCGACGATGACGCCGACTTCATCTACGCGACCGGGCTCGCCGTCGAGAGCGCCGTCTATATCCGATACGGCGATGGCGACGACGTGCTCGCCGTCAGCCCGCTCGAGATCGACCGCGCACGGGCCGAGTCTCGTGCCGCCGCCATCGTCGAGGACCGGGAGGCATACGTCGCGCAGTCGTGGGCGCGGCTCGCGGGGCGCATGCTTCGCGAGAGGGGCATCGACGCGGCGCGGGTGTCGCCCACCCTGCCCGCGATCCACCTGGAGGACCTGCGCGCCGAGGGCATCGACGCCCAGGTCGATCGCACCCTGTTCGTCGACGAGCGCCGGCGCAAGTCAGAGACCGAGGCGGCGGCGATCCGGGAGGCGCAAAAGGCCGCCGAGTCGGCGGTTGTCGAGGTCGTGCGCGGGCTGGCCGAGGCCGAGATCAGGGACGGGATCCTCTGGTCCGACGGGGGGCCGCTGACCTCGGAGAAGCTCTACGCCAGGGCGCAGCTCCTGCTTGGCGAGAAGGGCTTCACGTGCCCCGAAATGATCATCGCGGGGTCACCCGAGTGCGCTTTGCCCCACTACCGCGGCACGGGGCCGATCAAGGCAAACGCCCCGGTGATCATCGACATCTTCCCGACGAGCCGGACGACCCGCTACAACGGTGACCTGACGCGCACGGTCGTCGTCGGCGAGGCGAGTGACGAGGTTCGCCGCATGCACGCCGCGGTCCTGCAGGCTCTCGACGCGGGCGTCGAGTCGGTCGGCGCGGGCGTCCCCGGACAGGATCCGCACCACGCCGTCTGCCAGGTCCTTGTCGACCGTGGCTACGCCACCACGACCGCCGGCTACGAAGGCGCGGACGGGACGGCGAAGCTCAACCACAGCACCGGCCACGGAGTGGGTCTCCAGGTGCACGAGCCGCCTTACCTGAAACATTCGGTCACCGACCCGCTGCGTGAGGGCGATGTCGTCACCGTGGAGCCGGGCCTGTACCTCCTCGGATTCGGCGGGGTGCGGATCGAGGACACCGGGATGGTTACCACCCACGGCTTTCAGAACTTCACAACGCTCACCCGGAGCCTCGACCCCCACGACTATCTGTAAACTCATCCTTTACGATGGGGCTCTGACGGATGGAAGAGAAGGAGACGCTCGGACAGCGGATCAAGCGCATCCGCACCGATCGGGGCCTGAGCCTGGCCAAGGTCGTCGGGGATGACTTCAGCCGGGCCTTTCTCAACCAGGTCGAGCTGGGGAAGGCGCGGCCGTCGATCCGGGTCCTGCGCATCATCGCCGAGCGCCTGGGCACGGAGGTCGAGTACCTGCTCGAGGGTCGCGAGGCGGGTATCGAGCGCGAGCTTGCGCTCGAGAAGGGGCGGGTGCTCCTCCTGCAGGGCGAGCCACGTCGTGCGCTGCTCGCGCTGCGCCCGGCGACCAACACCTACGACTGGCCGCTCGGCTCCGACGCGCGGGTCGCCCAGGCACAGGCGCTGATCGCGCTGGGGCGGCGCGACGAGGCGACGGCGATCATCGCCCGCGAGAGGAGCACGATCGAGCTCCACAACGACCACCACCGGCGGGAGAGGCTGCGCACAGCCGAGCGCGGCGAGCAGTTCCGCTACACCGGTGACGCGGTCGACCTGCACCTGCGGCTGGCCGACCGCGCCGAGCGAGCGGGCAACAACCACGACGAGCTCGAGCACTACCGCGCCGCACGAGTCCTGCTGGAGGCTAGAGCCCCGACGGAAACGTAAAGGTCGGCGGCGGGTTCACGTCCGGCGGCGTGATCTCGATCGTGATCACCTCGTGACTCTTGAGCTGGATCTTGCGCGGATCCCCTGTGTAGACGGTCGGGCCCTTGCCGTCGCCCAGGTCGATGTAGACGACCATCTTCTGGTCGCCCGTGAGCGTGAAGGTCGAAACGTGGGTTGCGTCGAGCTTCTGCGGCTCTTTGCCGTTGGCCTTGCTCCAGGAGTTCCACACGTCCATGAACTGGCCGAGCGTGAAGACCTGGGTTGCGGGCGATTCGATGTGGATGATGTTCTTGTCCTCGGCGTGGAGGTGCAGCCAGTAGTAGCAGGTCACCTTGGTGCCGCTCGAGTCCTTCTGGATGCCGACGTCGTCGGGGAGGTTGTGGACCTGTCCCTGGTAGACGATCTGGACAGCGGTGTGGTAGTGGACCTGGGAGTGCTGCAGCTGGTCGCAGGGAATGCCGGCCACCGCCGGCTGCTTGGGGGCCGGTCTCTGGTAGTAGACGATGAGGGCGACCATCGCGATCGCGAGGACGGCCAGGATGGCGCCGACCACGATCGGCAGCAGCGGCACCCCGCCGCCGCTCCTGGCGCGGACGGACGGACGGCGCCCGGCTTTGCCTTTGCCGGCGCCCGCGGCGGCCTTCGCTCGGGATTTGGTGGCCATAAGCCTTGGTAGAATACCGACCTGACCTTTCTGGCCTCGGCCGGGGGAACGTCCTCCGTTCGACCGGGGCCTCAAACCCATAGGAAGGAGGTTCCCTGTTGCGGGATTACGAGGTTCTGTACATCGTCCGGGCCGACTTCGACGACGAGAAGGTCCAGGATGCGGTCAAGCGAGTCAACACACTGATCGAGCGATCAGGCGGCACTGCCGAGCGCACCAATCTCTGGGGCAAGCGCAAGCTTGCGTACGAGGTCAAGCACCAGAAAGAAGGGGCGTACGTGCTCCAGGACTTTCAGCTGGAGCCTGACCGCGTGCCCGAGCTCGAGGCAGGGCTCAAGATCACGGAGGAGGTTTTGCGCCACTTGATCGTGCGCAAGCCGGAGAAGGTTGTCGCGACCCCTGTTGTTACGCCGCCGCCGGCGGAGGTCGTGCTGGAGCCCGTAGCTGTGGAGTCGGAGGCGGCGGGTCGATCGAGCCGGCCAGATCGGGTGGATCGGGAGGAAGCGTAAATGTCGAATCTGAACAAGGCCCTTCTCATCGGACGGCTCACCAAAGACCCGGAGATGCGCTATACGCCCAGCGGCACCGCCGTGACCAACTTCAGCATCGCGACCAACCGGTGGTCGTCGGGCCCCGAGGGCGAGCGCAAGGAGTTCACCGACTACCACAACATCGTGGCCTACAACATCGGCAAGCGAAACCTGGCCGAGATCGTGGCCCAATACACGCGAAAGGGAGCGCTCGTGTTCATCGAAGGGCGCATCCAGACCCGCTCGTGGGAAGGCCAGGACGGGCAGAAGCGGCGGACGACCGAGATCATCGCCAACGACGTCCAGTTTCTTGACAGCCGCAGCAGCGCGCCCAGCGACGGGACTCCGCGCCAGCAGCAGCGACCGCAAGCGTCTGACGACATTCCGGCTCCGGACGACGCGCCGCGCGACGTCGACCCGGACGAGATCCCGTTTTAGGAGATATCAATGGCAGTTGACCGTGCACGGGCAAGAGAAGGGCCTGGGGGCGGGCCCGGCAGGGGACCGAAGCGGCAGCATCGCAAGGTCTGCGCGTTCTGCGTCGAGAAGATCGATTACATCGATTACAAGGAAATCTCGCGCCTGCGTCGCTTCGTGAGCGACCGCGGCAAGATCCTGCCTCGGCGCGTGACGGGGACGTGCGCCAAGCACCAGCGGCCGCTGACGACCGCGCTCGAGCGCGCCCGCGCGATCGCGTTGCTTCCCTACACGACGGAACTTCACTAGGCTCCGGCCTAAACTGAGCAGGCCGCCTGAGCCAGTTACTGGAGCGCGCCCATGATCTTTCACACGCAGTTGCGAATCCCCGGACCGACCCCGCTGCCGGAGCGGGTGGTGCGGAGCATGAACCGGCCGATGATCGACCACCGCGGACCTGAGTTCGCGGCCATCCTGGCCGAGATCACCGCCGGCGCCAAGCGCGTGTTCAAGACGAAGAACGACCTGCTGCTGCTCACGAGCTCGGGCACGGGCGGGCTCGAGTCAGCGGTCGCCAACCTGGTGTCACCCGGCGACGAGGTGGTCGTCGCGCTGTGCGGGAACTTCGGCGAGCGGTTCGCGTCCCTGGCCGCCGCCTACGGCGCGGAAGTGGTGCGGCTCGAGTTCGAGTGGGGCCAGCCCGTGGACCCCGACGACCTCGCCCTGATCCTGCAGCGACATCCGAAAGCGCAGGTCTTGCTGCTCACGCACAACGAGACATCGACCGGGCTGACAAACCCGCTGAGGGAGCTGGCGCGCGTCGGGCGGAACGCGGAGCGGATCGTCGTTGTCGACGGGGTCAGCTCGATCAGCTCGATCGACATCGAGACCGATGCCTGGGGCATCGACGTCGCGGTCAGCGGATCGCAGAAGGGATGGATGGCGCCTCCCGGTTTCGCGCTGGTCAGCGTCAGCGAGCGGGCCTGGGCGCAGCAGGAGAAGGCGCGGTCGCCTCGCTTCTACTTCGACTGGAAGGAGGCCAGGACGTGGGCCGCGAAAGGGATGACCCCTTTCACGCCCGCGGTCCCCGTCGCCTTCGCGCTGCAGGAAGGCCTGCGCATGCTCGAAGAGGAGGGCCTCAGCAACGTCTACGAGCGCCACGCCAGGCTGGCCCGGGCGACGCAGTCAGGGCTGCAGGCGCTGGGTTTCCAGCTCTTCGCTCAGGACGGTTTCCGGTCGCACACGGTGACCTCGGCCGTGCCACCTCCTGGGCTTGACGTGGCCGCCCTGCGCAAGCTCATCGACACGAAGTACGGAGTCGTGATCGCGGGAGGCCAGGGCAAGATGAGCGGCAAGATGATCCGCGTCGGGCACCTCGGGGCGGTGTCGGAAGGCGACGTCGTCCAGGTCATCTGGGCGATCGAGCAGGCACTCGAGGAGCTCGACATCGCGCCGGCGGATGGGCGCGGCGTGGCCGCGGTGACCGCGGCTGTGCAGGGCGTCCCCGCCGCCGCACGCTGAAGCTGTAAGTCCGGTGGCCAAGATCCTCGTCGCCGACCCGCTGGCCGAGGACGGCCTCGAACGGCTGCGCCGGGCCGGCGAGGTCACGGTGGTCAGCAAGCTCGAAGAGTCGGAGCTGGTCCGCCGCATCCCGGATTTCGACGCCCTGGTCGTGCGCAGCGAGACCCGGGTCACAGAGCCCGTCATCGAGGCCGGCCGGAAGTTGAGGGTCGTGGGTCGCGCGGGTGTCGGGGTCGACAACATCGACGTCCCGGCTGCGACGCGCAGAGGCATCGTCGTCGTCAACGCGCCTCGGGGCAACATCGTCGCGGCCGCCGAGCACACTATGGCGCTCCTGTTCGCGCTCGCGCGATGGGTGCCGCAGGCCGACGCGTCGGTGAAACGCGGCGAGTGGACGCGCTCGAAGTTCATCGGCAGCGAGATTCGAGGCAAGACACTGGGCGTCATCGGCCTCGGCAACGTCGGCTCCGAGGTGGCCAAGCGGGCGCACGGCCTCGAGATGGACGTCATCGCCTACGACCCCATCGTCTCGGTCGAGCGGGCAGAGCTTTTCAACGTGGCGCTGGTCGGGCTCAGCGACCTGCTCGAGCGGTCCGACTTCGTCACCGTGCACATCCCCCTCATCGATTCGAACCGCAACCTGATGGGCGCGTCGCAGCTGGCCCTGATGAAGCCGACGGCGCGCCTCATCAACACCGCGCGCGGCGGGATCGTGGACGAGGCGGCGCTCTGCGAGGCGCTCCAGGCCGGCCGCCTGGCGGCGGCGGCCGCCGACGTGTTCGAGACCGAACCGCCCGGCAACAGCCCGCTGCTCCAGTTGCCCAACTTCGTGGCCACGCCGCACATCGCCGCTTCGACCCTGGAGGCGCAGGTCTCGGTCGCCTTTGACGTGGCCGAGGAAGTGGCCGCGGTGCTGGCGGGAGACCTCCCCCGATTCGCGGTCAACGCGCCGGCACTGCCGCCTGAGGAGCTCGCCTACCTGCGTCCTTTCGCGCACCTCACCGAGCGCCTGGCCGCGCTCCACGCCCAGCTGTTCGGCGGCCGCGTGGGCACGATCGAGCTCGACTTCGAGGGTGAGCTCGCGGAACACGACGTCAACCTGCTCGTCGCGGCGGCGATCAAAGGCGTGGTTCAGCCGTTCACGGAGGAACGGATCAACGCGGTGAACGCACGATTGATCGCGGCCAATCGAGGAATCCGCCTGGTCGAGCGGCGGAGCCGGCCGCACAGCAGCTACGCCAGCCTGGTCACCGTCCGGATCCTGGACCACGAGATCGCCGGCACGGTGCTGATGGGCGAGGCGAGGACGGTCCGCATCGACTCGTTCCGCGTCGATCTCGTGCCCGACGGCCGCTTCCTGGTCAGCCGGCACGAGGACCGGCCGGGGGTGGTCGGACGGGTGGGCAGCATCCTGGGCGAGCACGACGTGAACATCGCCAGCATGCAGGTGGGCAGGGACGCGCCACGAGGCAGCGCCATGATGATCCTGGCCGTCGACGACCGGGTGGCGGCGGAGGTGCTGACCCGGCTGAGGGAGGTCGAGGGGATGTCGGACCTGCGGTACGTCGAGCTCCTCAACAACTCCGACGGCTGACGTTCGCGCTCTGCCGGGCGTCCGTTACTACATGGCGCGCGCCGGCGACCTGAGCAACCTGGTCGCACCGCCCTACGACGTCATCCCCGAGGCGGACCTCTCCCACTACCGATCGCTGTCGCCATACAACGTGGTCCGCCTGATCCGGCCCGGCAGCGAGTACGAAGAGGCGGCCAAGACGTTTGACCGCTGGCTCGACGAGCGAATCCTCGAACCGGATGCAGCCTCGATGTACGTGCACGAGGTCACCTTCGACGGGCGGATCCGGCGCGACCTGGTCGCCTCGCTGCGCCTGCAGCCGTACGCCGACCGGGTTGTGCTCCCGCACGAGCGCACGCACCGTGGCCCGAAGGAGGACCGGCTGGCGCTGCTGCGGGCGACCCGGGTCAGCTTCGAGCCGCTGTGGTTCGTCTACGAGGGGAAGGCCACGGGCATACCCGAGCTACTCGAAAAGGTCGCGGCCCGGGCGGCGGCGGTCAGCTTCACCGGGCCCGAAGGCACCCACCACAGGCTGTGGGTCATCTCGGACAGTGCCATCCACGTGTCGGTGCAGGACGCCCTGGCTGAGCTTCCACTGCTCATCGCCGACGGCCACCACCGCTACGAGACCGCGCTGGCTTACGCGGACGAGGTGGGGGGCGGCCCCGACGCGCCCTCGCGCTTCACCCTCGCCCTGCTGACCGACATCGACGACCCCGGCCTGGTCGTCCTCCCGACGCATCGGGTCCTGAAGACCGGGATAGCCGTCACCGGCGGCGCGCCGAAGGGGTCGCTGGAGGAGACCCTTGCCTCGCTGGCTGGCCAGGTGGCCGCCGGCGTCTATCGCGACCACGAGTTCCAGGTCCTGCCCCTGGAAGGGGAGGTGGCGATCGTGGAGTTGCACGACCAGGTGATCGACAATCTCCTCGGCAAGCGAAATCCAGAGGACTACCTGCTTTACACCCGGGACGCGCAGCAGGCCGTGCAGTGGGTGGATGAGGGCCTGGGCGTGGCGGCTTTCTTCCTCGACGCGCCCGACGTCCACGAGGTTTTGAAGCTGGCCCAGGAAGGGAAAACTCTTCCCCAGAAGGCGACCTATTTCCACCCAAAACCGCCCTCTGGGATGGTATTTGACCGGCTGGAACCAGATCGACGTCTATAGTCTAGGAACCTGAAAAATTGCCCACTTACGGCTATCGATGCACCAACTGCGGACACGAGTTCGAGATTCACCAGAGGATGTCGGACGAATCGTTGACGGTGTGCCCGAAGTGCCAGGGCAAGCTCAGGAAGGTCATCTACCCGACCGGCGCGGTCTTCAAGGGCAGCGGCTTCTACACGACGGACTACAAGAGTTCCAGTGGCAAGCCGTCCGCCAACGGCTCCTCTGGCGCCGAGAAGGCGTCGGAAAAGAAGACCGAGTCGAAGGCGGAGGCCAAACCGGAATCAAAGTCTGATTCCGGCGATTGATATCGCAGAGGGAGTGGACGTGTCAAACATCCAGGAAGTCACAGACAACGAGTTCGAGACCGCTGTCCTGAAGGCCGACAAGCCGGTGCTGGTCGACTTCTGGGCGACTTGGTGCGGTCCGTGCCGGATGATCGCTCCGATCGTGGAGCAGATCCACGGCGAGCTGGGCGACAAGATCAAGGTCATGAAGATGGACATTGACGAGAACCCGGCGGTGCCTATGCAGCTCGGGATCATGTCGATCCCGACGGTGATCATCTTCAAGGACGGCAAGCCCGCCGAGAGGACTGTCGGCTATCGCCCGAACATGAAGGGCGACCTCAAGGCCAAGCTCGAAGCCCTGATCTAAGAAGCCGATCGCTTCTTCGTCCGGGGTCAGCATCGGGCCGGACGGTGTTCCGCGGTGCTGGTGGGCGGACTCGGACGACCTGTACCGGCCGTATCACGACCAGGAGTGGGGCCGGCCATCCGCCGACGACCGGCGGCTGTTCGAGAAGCTGGTCCTTGAAGGCTTCATGTCCGGCCTCAGCTGGCTGACCATCCTGCGCAAGCGCGAAAACTTTCGCGCGGCGTTTCGCGGCTTTGACCCTGCGGCGGTGGCGCGCTTCGGGGCCCGGGACGCCGCCCGGTTGATGCGCGACGAGGGCATCGTGCGCAACCGGGCCAAGATCGATGCCACGATCAACAACGCGCGCCGCTACGCGGAGCTGGTCGACGAGTTCGGGAGCTTTGCCGCCTACGTCTGGCGCTATGCGCCAGAGCGGCGCCGCCGGCTGGTCGATCGCGACGAGCTGATGCAGGTCAAATTCAGTCCGGAGGCACTGGCGATGAGCAAAGACCTGCGCAAGCGCGGCTGGGGATTCGTCGGTCCGACGACCGTCTACTCGTTCATGCAGGCGATGGGCCTGGTCAACGACCATCTCCGAGGATGCGCCGTGGGCACCGAGGTGGAGCGCCTGCTGCGCGAGTTCGTCAGGCCGAAGGCGGGTGTGCGACCAGGGTGAGGATCTTGAGCAGGGCGAGGCCGACGCAGATCACGCGGATCACGCTTCCCGTCCAACCCCAGCGTCCGGCGAAGAGAAAAATCATGAAAAGGACGCCGAAGAAGGCAATCGCCCCCAGGTAGAAGCCGATGGCGAACGCGGACTCCGTGCTGACCATCGTGTAGACCGCGTAACCGATGACGGCGACGAAGACGACGGCGAAGCCGACGTGGGTCAGAGACAGGCCTTCGGGGGACCGGCTCGACTTGACCCAGGCGGTTCCGTCCCACTGGTAGCGCCTGTCTTGCGAGAACCAGGTGCCTCCGTCGAAGACGGCCGGCAAGCCATCCGGTCCGACCTCGGTGTCCATGACGGGCCGTCATCTTGAGGCATCGGCCCGAGATTCCGACCCTTGTTGCCTCGCTTGACACACTGCGGCCACGCGGGGGGAGCACCGCGTAACCTAGCCTCGCGCTGGGGATGTACGGGAGCTGGTGCTCTCCGCGGTCTTCAAAACCGTCTGCGGGGCGCTGCTGAGGCGTCCTGGGTGGGTTCGATTCCCATCCATCCCCGCCAAATTTGGCCGTGATGACAGCCAAGATGACAGCCACAGCAGTGGACGACAGCGCACATTGGTAGCCCACCCTGGACTGCAGCGGCATCGATCATCGTTGCATTTGGCAGTGCGGTCTTCGCGATATTCTCTCGGCGATGCATGATCTGCGCAGCGTGGAACTGCGCCTACCCAAATCGACCGATCTGATGTGGCCGACACTCGCCGCCATTCGAGCCATCGGTGGCTCCGGCACTGTTCAGGAGATTGCCAAGAACGTGGCAGAGAATGCCA
>WNFV01001910.1_pt1 | contig 28063 bp, 22 predicted proteins | sample 5400101 | NCBI WGS metagenome assembly WNFV01 (sample SAMN13153361, study PRJNA577476) | soil metagenome | isolation source: 115 cm soil or saprolite under grassland replicate 1 | place: USA:California | collected 2016-06-15
TCTGTGGGAGTGGGTCGCGCCACAGCTCGCGGCGTGCGCGGTACAGCGAATAGGGAACCCTAGCCGCCGAGCGCCCGATTGAGTTCGTCGACGTCGGGATCGGAGAGCGTGCCGACCGCCTGCTTGAGCTTGAGCCCGTTGATCACGAAATTGTAGTATGACTGCGCGAGGTTGAAGCGTGTCTGGAAGACTTGCTGTTGCTGATTGAGCACGTCGAGATTGGTGCGCACCCCGACTTCGAGCCCCAGTTTGGTCGAATCGTAAGAGACCTGCGCCGACTTGACCGCCTGCTCGAAGGCGTTGACCTGCGCCACACCGCTGGTGACGCCGTTGAACGCGGTCTGCGCCGAAAGTTGCGCGCTGCGCCGCGCCGTCTCGAGGTCCTGCCGCGTTCGTTCTTGATTCGCTACGGCTTGCCGCACCCTGGAGTCGATCAACCCGCCAAGGTAAAGCGGCACATTGAGCTGCACGCCGATCAGTCCAACCCGCGAATCGTTGGCGACCGTGGTGGTCGACGACAATGACGGCGTCGCCCCGGCGTAGCCCTGGTTGAGGCTCGCGACCAGATCGAGCGTCGGATAGTGACCGGCGCGCTGCTTGTCCACCTCGAGCGCCGCGATGTCGTAGTTCGCCTGCGCGATGCGCACCTGCGGATTGTCGCGCACAGCGGCTTCGATCCAGGCGTCGAGCGTGTTGGGCGTCGGCAGTTGCGGCGCGAATCCGCCCCCGAACGGCTTCAGCTCCTTCGGAGCGCGGCCGATGATCGCGCGCAAGGCCGCGAGCTTGTTATCGAGGTCGTTCTGGGTTGAGATTTCCTGCGCCACGATCTGGTCGTACTTGGCCTGCGCGTCATTGGTATCTGTGATCGTCGCGGTCCCGACCTCGAAGTTGCGCTTCGCCTGCGCAAGGTTCTCGCTGACCGCCGCCTTCTGGCTCTCGGTCAGCTCGATATTGAAGCGCGCCAGCAACACGTCGAGATAGGCCTGCGCTACTCGAATGATGAGGTCCTGCCGCGCGGACGCGAGCACGTAGTCGCTCTGGCCGACCGTCTGCTTCGCCTGATCCAGCGCGACGGCGTTCTGCTTGCGATAAAGCGGCTGGCTCGCCGAGACCGTATAGTTGTACGCCGGAAAGTTCTCGGTGACCGACACGCTGGGATCGGTATGGAGCTTCTCGTAGAAGTTCTGGCGATTGGCATTGGCCACGAGCGTCACTGACGGCAGCAGGCCTGCCCGTGCCTGCGGCACGGCTTCCTGGACCGCGAGCCAGTTCGCGCGGGCCGAGGCGAGCGTCGGATCGTTCGCAAGCGCGTCGCGGTAGATCTGCAGCAGGTCCTCCGCAGCCGCCGACGGCAGCACCGCGCCTATGGCGGCGCCGAGCACGAACGCAAGCGCGCGTTTCAGCATCGGTCTAAGGAACCTAGCCGGTCACCGGCTCAGAACACGAAGCGTGCGGGTTGCGGCGCGTTCTTGAGCGGCGCGATCACCGTCTCGAAGAGGTCTTGGTGAACAATTGCTCCCGGAGCACTCCAGCGCGTCAGCCGCGCCGTCATGGCCGGCGGGTCGCCAACGACGGCGAACAGCCGTCCGCCGGGCCTCAATTGCTTGAACCACGAGTCGGGCAGGATCGGCGTCGAGCCCGTCAGGACGATGGCATCGTATTCCCCGTTGCGCCAGCCGCGGGCCCCGTCGCCCGCTTCGAGCCGCGCGTTCGCTATGCCGGCGCCGGCCAAGTGCGTCCACGCCTCTGCATGAAGACGGGGATTGATCTCGACGCTCGTGACATCGGCCGAGCGCCGCGCAAGCAATGCGGTCAAGTAGCCGCTACCCGTGCCGATCTCGAGCACCGATTCATTCGGTTTGAGTTGCAGCTCCTGCAGCACCCGAGCTTCCATCTTGGGCGTCCACATGCGTTCGCCGTCGCCCAAGGGTATTTCGAGATCGGCGAACGCCAACGTCCGGTAGGCGTGCGGGACAAAGTCTTCGCGCCTGACCTCAAACAGCAGGTCGAGCACTTCCTGGTCCAGCACCGCCCAGGTGCGGACTTGCTGCTCGACCATATTGAATCGTGCTTGCTCGAAATCCATGCATCCCCTCTGCTTTGCAGGTCAAGCGACCCGGAGTCGACGAATGATGCCGCCCGGCATCAGCCCGCGTCAATCGGCGTGGGCCGGCTTATCGGCGACCTGCGCGCCGCCGTGGCGCGCAGCATGTCTGGCTTTCCGCCATTCGAACAGGTGATCGAGATACGTGTAGATGACCGGAACGACCACGAGAGTCAGCAGCGTCGAGGTGATCACGCCGCCGATGATCGCGCGGCCCATCGGTGCCTGCGTTTCGCCGCTCTCACCCAGGCCCAGTGCCAGCGGCAGCATGCCGAATATCATTGCGCTCGTCGTCATCAGGATCGGCCGCAGGCGCACCTGTCCCGCCAGGAGCAGCGCATCGTGCAGCGCCGCGCCCCCTCGGCGCGATCGGTTGGCGAAATCGACGAGCAGAATTGCGTTCTTGGTCACCAGGCCCATCAACATCACGAAACCGATCATCGACAGGATGTTGAGAGTCGTGTCGGTCAGCAGCAGCGCGAGCAACACGCCGATCAGCGTAAACGGCAGCGACGCCATGATCGCGACTGGCTGGGTGAAGCTCGCGAACTGCGATGCGAGCACGAGGTAGATGAAGATGATCGCGAGACCGAGCGATGCCGTCAGTGCTGCGGCTGATTCCGCGAAGTCCTCCTGTTGTCCGGCGATGGTGAAACGATAGCCCGGGGGAAGCGTCGTTTCGTCGACGATCTTCTTGACATCGTCGCCGACGTTGCCCGAGGCGCGGCCCTCGGCGTTGGCGTAGAGCGCAACGCGCCGTTGCAGATCCTGCCGCTTGATGATCTGCGGGCTCGTCGTCTCGACGATCTCGGCCACCTGGCGCAGCGGCACCATGCGCAGCTCGCCGTCGGGGCCGCGCTTGTTGGTGGACAGATAGAGATTGCCGAGGTCGGACGCGAGCCTCCGGCCCTCCCTGGGCAACTGCACATTGACCTCGTAATTCTGGCCGTCGGGTCCCAACCAGTAGGTGACCGTCTCGCCCGCCAGCAGCGGACGCACGGTGGCGCCGACCTGCTGCACCGAGATGCCGAGATCGGCAGCCGCATCATTGTTGAGCCGGATCGATAACGCCGGGTTAGCCGCCTTCTCCGAGGTCTCCATGTCCGCGATTCCCGGAACCTTGGCGACCTTCTCGGCGAACTCGTTGATCAACTGCTTAAGTGTGTCGGGGTCGGGCCCCAGCAGGTTGACCCAGATCGGGCGATCGTAACCCAGCGCGAGTTCGATGCCGGGAATTGGCAGCAGTGCCTGGCGGATGGCGCGCTCCAGGTCCTTTTGCGAGCGGGCGCGCTCGCCGCGGTCGGTCAGCCTGATGTTGACCCGAGCGTAATTGCGCCCGTCCTGGGTGCCGACGCTCGTCATCGCGAGCACGATCTCGGGAAAGCGCTTCAGCACTGCTTCGACTTCGCGCACCTTGCTGTCGGTGAACTCGAGGCTCGTGCCGACAGGCGTGTTGAGACGCAGGGAAATGAAGCTCTCGTCGACCTGCGGCGAGAATTCCTTGCCGATGAGCGGAAGGAGCGCGAAGCTGCCGCAAAAAATGAGCAGCGCAGCCCACAGCACGATACCGCGATTGCTGATCATCGCCCGGCGGGGCTTGAGCGCGCTCCACCGTCGCGTCCGCACCGCGGTCCATACGCCGATTACCGGAACGTGGAGCCGACGCCTGGCATCCGAGATCGCCCACTCCAGCAGCCGCCCGTATACGACGTGCACCCATTCGACGACGCGCTCGACGCGATCCATGAAGCGACCCAGCCACGGCACGCGCGAGAAGCGTGACCCGGGCGGGTCGCGCCAGACCGAAGATAGCATCGGATCGAGCGTGAAGCTCACGAACAGAGACACCAGCACGGCGACGGCGACCGTCAAGCCGAACTGGAAGAAGAACTGGCCGACGATGCCTTTCATGAAGGCGATCGGCACGAACACGGCGACGATGGCGAAGGTGGTGGCCATTACCGCGAGCCCGATCTCGTCGGTGCCTTCGCGCGCCGCCGCCAGATGCGTCTTGCCCATCCCCAGGTGGCGCACGATGTTCTCGCGCACGACGATCGCATCGTCGATCAGCAAGCCGATGCAAAGCGACAGCGCCATCAGCGTCATCATGTTGAGCGTGAAGCCGAACGCGTACAGCGCGATGAACGTCGCGATCACCGCGATCGGCAGCGTGAGCCCGGTGATGATCGTGCTGCGCCAGGAATGCAGGAACAGGAATACGATCAGCACCGTGAGAAGCGCTCCCTCGATGATCGTCACCTTGACGCGGTTCACGCTGTTCTCTACCTGATCCGCCTGCGAATAGACGAGCCGCACCTCCACGTCCGCCGGCAGGCGCGCCTTCAGCGACTCCAGTGCCGCGCGCACGCCACGGCCGGTCTCGACGATGTTGGCGTCCTGGGCCTTGCGGATGTCGATCGTGATCGACGGCCGGCCGTTGATGCGGGAGATCGAATCGAGCTCCTTCTCGCCGTCGATCACATCGGCGACTTGACTGAGATAGACCGGCCCGCCACCCTGCTGCGCGACAATGATGCGGCCGAACCGCGCGGGCTCCTTGATCTTGCCCTCCACGCGCACCACCGAGTCGCTCTGACCCCGCGTGATGCGGCCGGCCGGGACATCCTGGTTCGCGTTCTGCACCGCCGTCATCACCTGATCGATGCCGATGCCGAGCGAGGTCAGAGCAGAGGGTTTGATCTGGATGAGTATTTGCCGCGTCACGCGCCCGTTGACTTCGATCTGCGCGACGCCGGGGATGTTCTCGATCGCCTTGACGATCGTCTGATCGGTGAGCGAGGTCAGCTCACGCAGTTCGACGGTCGGCGAGAGCACCGCGAGCGACACCGTCGGTCGGTTGTCCTCGATGTCGACCCGCAGGACCTGCGGATCCTTGACGTCGCGAGGAAAGGTCGATCGCACCAAGGCTATCTTGTCGCGAGCGTCCTGTATCGCGCGGGTGACGTCCGTGCCGAGACGGAACTCGACGAACACCTGGCTCTGCCCTTCCCGCGAGTTCGAATAGATCCGCTTCACGCCCGACACCGTGTTGACAGCATTTTCGAGCGGCTTGGTGACGTCGGATTCGACGACTTCGGGGGAGGCGCCTGGATATACGGTCAAAACCTGCACGAAGGGCAGCGTGACATCCGGCATCTGCTCGACGCGCAGCCTCGCGTATGAGAACACCCCGAGCACCACGATCCCGATCATGACCATCGCGGCGAATACGGGGTTCTTGATCGAGACTCGTGTGATCCACATCGGCCTTTTCTCCTGTGCCCGGGCCTAGGAGCCTGTCGGGCTTACTGTCGCGTATGCGACGGCGGCGCTTTCTTAGCTTTAGCTCGCGCCGACGGATTTGGGTGCGCCCGGAGCCCGCACCAGGGCGGGCGCGCCCGCCTTGAGGTTGTCGAACGGCGCCGCGAGGATCGGGACGTCCGGGGGAAGCGAGGTCTTGATCTCGACGCGGCCCAGCGTGTCATCGCGACGACCGACCGTCACGATGCGGCGGGCGAGCTTGCCCTTCTCGATCGTCCAGACGAAGTTCTGCCCCGCTTCGGTCCGGATGGCGATGGCGGGCAGCGTGGGTACCGGCGTGCCGGCCGCCAGCGTGACCTTGCCGGTTCCGAACATTCCCCCGCGGAGCGCCGCATCCGGATTCGGCATGTGAATGAACACCAGGATCGCCCGCGTTCCTGCTTCGGTGGTGGGATTGATGCGGTCGATCGTGCCGATGAAGCGCCGGTCCCCGAAACCGTCGATCGCCAAGTCGACTTTCATGCCCACGACGAGTTCGGGAATGTCGTTGGCAGGCACCATTGCCCGCAACTCCATCCGCGTCAGATCGACGATAGTGACAAGCGGCGCATCGAAGCTCACTTTTTCGCCTGGTTGGACGTGGCGCTTGGCGACGATCCCCGACAGCGGCGCGGTCACGACCGCGTCGCGCAGTGCGTTCCTTGCGAGCTGCGCCTGCGCTTCGTTGGATTTAAGCGTGCCCTGGCTTACCGACAGGTTGCTCTCGGCGCTGTCATAGGCGTTCTGCGAGATGAATTTCTGCTTGAGCAGCTGCTGATTCTGCATCCGCGTTTTCTCTGCCATGGCAAGCTGGGCGCGGCTCGATTCGAGCGCGCCGATCCGATCGGTAAGCTTGGCTTCGAGATCGGCGGTATCGAAGCGCGCGACGACCTCTCCCGCCTTCACCGCGTCGCCCTCGCGGACCGCGACCTTGCGGATTTCGCCCGAAACTTTCGCCTTGACCGTCGTCTGGTCGACCGGCTGCAGCGTGCCGGACAGGGGTAGCCAGCGCGTGAGCGCTTTCGGCTCGACGTAGGCCAGATCGGCCGAGGCAAATTCGAGCGCGACAGGTGCCGAACGCGAGCCGCCCGGCGCGTCTGCCGCAGTCCTGCTCGCCCGTAGCGCTACGCTGCCCGCCAAGGCGCCCAGAACCAGTAACGCCACCAGAACGACGAGCGTGCGCCGCCGTGTGAACCGTGCTGCCATGACCGAAATCTTTCTCCCGGGACCGGCGGGACCGTATGGACCGGCGCGGCGACCGCAGCTGCGGCCTCTTCCCGCCGCCAATAGTCACCCCTTGGATGCAGCGGGGCAGGGTGCCGGATTCAAAAAAAGAGTGCGCGAGTTTAGGCCAGACCGCGGTGTCGCGACAAGAGCGAACCGACGAAACGCAGGTCCACCGCCCGAAGGCGCCGCAGTTCCCGACGAACCGCGGCGCGGCGCGCGGCGGCGTGTGCGCGCAACCTCGGCTTAGAATTGACAGCTTACGCCTGCCAGAGAATAATCCTCGGCTCCACGCCCGTCCTTTTCACTCCGTTCACCCTTTCCTTACCCCTTCATTACCCTTTTTGGGAGGAGAATTCATGACACTCAACCGCTCGTTCGGGCTCTCGCTCGTCGCTGCGGCCTTGCTGGCCGCGTACGGCTGCGGCAAGGAAGAACCGAAGCAGGCCGCGACTCCGGCCCCTGCGGCCGCGCCGGCCATGCCGGAGATGACCGTCAAGATCGGACATGTCGGCCCGACGACCGGGCCGCAGGCTCACCTTGGCAAGGACAACGAAAACGGTGCCCGGCTGGCCATCGATGACGCCAACGCGAAGGGTGCCACGATCGATGGCAAGAAGGTCAAGTTCGAGCTGGATGCCCAAGACGATCAGGCCGATCCCAAGCAGGGCACGATCGTGGCACAGAAGCTCGTCGACGACAAAGTTGCCGGCGTGGTCGGACACCTGAACTCTGGTACGTCGATCCCCGCCTCCAAGATCTACAGCGATGCGGGCATCCCCCAGGTTTCGCCATCCGCGACCAATCCGAAGCTGACCTTGCAGGGCTTCAAGACCACGTTCCGCGTCATGGCGAACGATGTGCAGCAAGGCAGCGTGATCGGCAAGGAAGCGGTCACTACGCTGGGTGCCAAGAAGATCGCGATCATCGACGACAAGACGGCGTACGGCGCGGGTCTGGCCGACGAAACGGAGAAGGCCGCCAAGGCCGCCGGCGCGACCGTCGTCGCCCGCGAATATACCAACGACAAGGCGACCGACTTCAAGGCGATCCTGACCAAGATCAAGGCCAAGAATCCCGACGTCATCATGTACGGTGGCATGGACGCGCAGGGCGGGCCGATGGTCAAGCAGATGAAGGAGCTCGGAATCAAGGCGAAGTACATCGCCGGCGACGGCGTGTGCTCGGCGGAATGGCCGAAGCTCGCCGGCGGCGCGGCGGAAGGCCAGTACTGCACGCAGGCCGGCCTGCCGCCGGACAAGATGGCGAATGCCAAGGATTTCGTCGACCGTTTCACCAAGAAGTACGGTCCGATCCAGGTCTACGCTCCGTATTCGTACGATGCCGCGAACACGCTGATCGAGGCGATGAAAAAAGCCAACTCGGCCGATCCGGCGAAGTATCTTCCGGTGCTCGCCAAGATCTCCTACGACGGCATCACTGCCAAGATCGAGTTCGATGAGCATGGCGACACCAAGAACGGCGCCATCACGCTCTATCAAGTCAAGGACGGGAAGCTCATGCCCATGGCGGTCAACGTAGGCGGCAAGACCGAGAAAGTTGCGGCGGCCGCACCCGCGCCCGCCGCCGCTCCGGCGCCCGCGGAACCGATGAAGAAGGACGAGATGATGAAGGGCGAGATGAAGAAGGGGGAAATGAAGAAGGACGAAATGAAGAAAGACGAGAAGAAGAAATAGCAGGCAATTTGGACTTGGCAACGGCGCCCCGAGTGGCGCCGTTTTTTCGTCCGCGCCGCGGCCCGCCCCAGACCGGGGATTGCTGAGCGGTCCCGCGCAGCGGAGAATCCGGACACGGACGCCGCGGCGGCGGAAGGGGAAACCGCTTGGACATCTTCCTGCAGCAATTGATCAACGGGCTGACGCTGGGCAGCGTCTACGCGCTCGTGGCCCTCGGCTACACGATGGTGTACGGGATCATCGGGCTGATCAACTTTGCGCATGGCGAGGTCGTCATGATCGGCGCGATGGTGTCGCTGTCGGTCATCATGGCGCTGCTCGGAGCGCATGCCCCGTTGCCGTCCGTGGTCATCATCCTGGCCGGACTGCTCGTCGCGATCACGGTCTGCATGGCCATCGCCTATGCGATGGAAAAGATTGCTTACCGGCCGCTGCGCAAGGCGCCGCGCCTTGCGCCCCTGATCACCGCGATCGGCATGTCGATCATCCTGCAGAACCTCGCGCTGATCGTCTGGGGCCGGAACTACCTCACGTTCCCGACCTTGATCCAGCCGACGACGCACAACGTCCTCGGCGCGTCGATGACCGATTTGCAGATGTTGATCGTCGTGCTTGCCGGCTTGCTGATGGCGGGGCTGGTGTTCATCGTGCAGCGCACCCGCCTCGGCATGGCGATGCGCGCAACCGCGCAGAATCCGGAGGTGGCAGGACTGATGGGTATCGACATCAATGTCGTGATCTCGGCGGCGTTTGTGATTGGCGCCGCGCTGGCGGCCGTCGCTGGCCTGATGGTGATGACCTACTACGGCATCGCGCACTACTACATGGGCTTCCTGCTGGGACTCAAGGCGTTTACCGCGGCGGTTCTGGGCGGCATTGGCAATCTCGCCGGCGCAATGCTGGGCGGAATCCTGCTCGGCATCATCGAGGCGCTCGGCGCAGGGTATATCGGGGACGCATCCAACATTTGCGGATTCCCGTTTCTTTCCGATTCGCTGCAGCAGCAATGCGCGGCCAGCGAGGGTCAGGTGAGCATGTTCGGCAGCAATTACCAGGACGTTTTCGCCTTCTTTGTGCTCATCCTGGTGCTCATTTTCCGCCCCTCGGGCTTGCTGGGCGAGCGGGTCAGCGAGCGCGCATGAGCGCCGCAGGGCCGCCCCAAGGCGCGAATCGGACTTGCAGGCCGCGGCGTTGCGAGACGCAACGCCTCCTCGTGCCGTCCCTGCCGGCGCAGGCCGGCATGGAGCCGCGGCACTCGGCCCCCGCCGGGGGCAGCGCAGCGGCGATAGCCGCAAGCGTGGGGGCACACCCATGACCGCACGTCGGCGCAGCAATTTGGCGCCACTCAAGGTCTGGGCAGGGGTCGCGCTGGTCGCGCTCGCGCTGGCGCTGCTGCCGTTCGTCGCGGCGCTCGCCGGGCAGGCATGGGTGCGCATCCTCAACTTCGCGATGATCTACATCATGCTCGCGCTGGGGCTCAATATCGTCGTCGGCTTCGCTGGCCTCCTCGACCTGGGCTACATCGCGTTCTACGCGGTGGGTGCGTACATGTACGCACTGCTCGCGTCTCCGCACTTCAACGCCCATTTGCCCTTCTGGGCGATCCTGCCGCTGGGCGCGGGGCTCGCCTGCATCTTCGGCGTACTCCTCGGCGCGCCGACACTGAAGCTGCGCGGCGACTATCTCGCGATCGTGACGCTCGGATTCGGCGAAATCATCCGCATCTTTCTCAACAATCTGAATGCGCCGGTGAACGTGACCAACGGTCCTCAGGGAGTCAACCTGATCGACCCTTTCCGCGTCGGCGGCTTTTCCTTTGCGCGGGCGGAGAGCATCCTCGGCGTCTCGTTTTCCGGTCCGCAGAAGTACTACTACGTGCTGCTTCTGCTTACGATTGGCGTCATCGTGATCAATATCCGGCTGCAGAACTCGCGCCTCGGCCGCGCCTGGGAGGCGATCCGTGAGGACGAGGTGGCGGCCAAGGCGATGGGCATCAACACCCGCAACGTGAAGCTCCTCGCGTTCGCGATGGGGGCCTCGTTCGGCGGCATCGCCGGGGCGATTTTTTCCGCGACCCAGCAGTTCGTGAGTCCCGAGAGCTTCGGCTTGTTCGAGTCGATCATCGTGCTGTCGATGGTCGTGCTAGGGGGCATGGGCAATATCCCCGGCGTAATCCTCGGCGCGATCCTGCTGACGCTGCTGCCCGAGGTTCTGCGCTCCACCATGGAACCGCTGCAGAACGCCTTGTTCGGGCGCGTGCTGCTCGATGCGGAAACAGTCCGGCTGCTCGTCTTCGGGATCGCGCTGGTTGCGATCATGCTGTATCGGCCGGCGGGATTGTGGCCCTCCGCGGTGCGCAAGCGCGAGCTCGAGGTTCCCAAGGTAGTCGCCGAATGAGCCACCTCAGCCTGCTCATCGCCAAGGACATCTCGAAACGCTTCGGCGGCGTGCAGGCGCTCGCGGAGGTCTCGTTCACGATCAATCACGGCGAGATTTACGGCCTGATCGGGCCGAACGGCGCCGGGAAAACGTCACTGTTCAACGTGCTGACCGGCATCTATGCGCCGGACGGCGGCAAGTTCAACTTCGATGGCGAGCCGCTCGCGCGGGTCAAGCCCAACGAGGTGGCCGAGCGCGGAATCGCTCGGACGTTCCAGAACATCCGCCTGTTCCAGAACCTCTCCGCGCTGGAGAACGTCATGATCGGCCGCCACGTGCGGACCCGGGCCGGCGTTTTCGGCGCGATCCTGCGCGACAAGGGCACGCTGGCCGAGGAGGCAGCTATCGAAAAGCGCGCCTACGAGCTGCTCGAATACGTCGGCGTCGCCAAGCGCGCCAACGATCTCGCCAAGCATCTCGCCTACGGGGACCAGCGCCGCCTCGAGATCGCTCGCGCGCTCGCGACCGAGCCAAAGCTCCTCGCGCTCGACGAGCCGGCTGCCGGCATGAACGCGACCGAGACGCAGGCGCTGAAACGCCTGCTCGAGGACATCCGCCGCGACGGCATCACCATCCTGCTGATCGAGCACGACATGAAGCTGGTGATGAGCGTGTGCGACCGGGTGCTGGTCCTCGACTATGGTAAGAAGATCGCCGAAGGGACGGCGGCGACGGTGCAGAATGATCCGAAGGTGATCGCCGCGTATCTGGGCGGAGAGGTCACGCTCAATCTGAAGGAAGCGTGATGGCCGCAATTGCGCTCCTCGAGCTCAAGGACCTGCAGGTCGCCTACGGCGGCATCCACGCGGTGAAGGGGATCGACTTGAGCGTGGACCAGGGCGAGCTGGTCTGCCTCATCGGCGCCAACGGCGCCGGCAAGACAACCACGCTCAAGGGCATCACCGGTCTGCAACCGATCAAGTCCGGAAAGATCCACTACGCCGGAGAGGACATTACGGGCAAGCCCGCGTTCCAACTCGTCAGGAAAGGCTTGTCGATGGTGCCCGAGGGCCGCGGAGTTTTCGGCGCGCTCACGATCGAGGAGAACCTCGCGATGGGCGCCTACGCTCGCGACGACCGGGCGGCGATCAAGGACGACGTCGAGCGAGTTTTCGGCCTGTTTCCGCGGCTCAAGGAGCGGCGCAAGCAGACCGCCGGAACGCTCTCCGGCGGCGAGCAGCAGATGCTGGCGATGGGGCGCGCACTGATGTCGCGGCCGAAGCTCCTGCTGCTCGACGAGCCGTCGATGGGACTCGCTCCACTCATGGTGCAGAAGGTCTTCGAGACGGTCATGGCCGTCTCCAAAGAGGGAGTGACGATACTTCTCATCGAGCAGAACGCCAAGCTCGCCCTCGAGGTCAGCAGCCGCGGCTACGTGATGGAAAGCGGCGAGATCACGTTGCAAGGAAAAGCGAAGCAGCTGCTCTCCGACCCGAAGGTGCGCGCGGCATATTTAGGTGAATCCGCGTGAGGTCGAATCGGAACAGGCGCCTGTCCTGAGCGCGCCATGGACGCGCCGCCGCCTTCGCTCGCGAGCTCATTGCCGCGCGCGGTGCCGGCCGCCAGCGCGCTGGCCTGGTTCGAAGCCGCGATGCGCATGTTCAAGCGGGCACCCATGCTGTGGTGCGTGCTTGGATTCATCACGCTGGCGGGTAAGATCGCGCTCGAGCTTATCCCCGGCATCGGTCGCGCTGCGTCCGAAGTCATCGTCCCGGTCATCGAATGCGGGCTTTTGATCGGCGCCGCGGAGCTCGATCGCGGCAGGCCGCTGGCGATCGGCCATGCTTTTGCGGCATTTCGAGCGCCGCCGCGCGCGCTGGCCGCGATCGTCGTCTCTGCGCTGCTGGTTTCCGCCGCGGAAACGGTCACCGCCTACGCGTTGGCGGGAGTCAACCTGCTCGCCGATCCGACCGACGTTCGCCTCACGACGGGTGTGCTCGTGGCGGTGATCAGCGCGGCGACGTTCGCCTCGCTGCCGCTTGTCTTCGTCCCGTTCGCGGCGCTGTTCGAGCAGGCGCGATTCGTCGAAGCGTTCGCAGCGAGCTTGCGCGGCTTTGCGCTCAATATCGCACCGCTGCTGCTGTTCGGCCTGCTGTCGCTGGTGCTGACCTTGGTCGGACTGCTGCTGTTCTGGATCGGGCTCGTCGCCGTGTTGCCGCTGCTCGCGGCGGCGAGCTACGCCGCGTGGAAGGACATCTACAGACCGCGGGCGCTGCCTACGCCGTACTGACGATTTCGAATTCGTCGACGTCGGTTGCCGCAGGCTCGACGGCTACGCTGGAAACCCGCGCCGCCGGGGGCCCACGGCGGGCCCACGCGATCACCGCCTCGACATCGGCCTCGGGTCCCGCGACGACGGCCTCGACGCTGCCGTCGCGGCGGTTTCTGACCCAGCCACGCAGGTTTCGCGCGCGTGCTTCGTCGGCGAGCGCATAGCGAAACCCGACGCCCTGCACCTGGCCGCTGATCGTGAGCCGGTGCGCGATCATGCGAGCCCGACCGACGGCGCGCACCGGCGCCGCACATATAGCAACAGCGCCGCGATGGTCTTCGCGTCGGTGATCTCGTCGCGATCGACCGCGGCGAGCATCTCGCTCTCGCTCATCGTTCCGACCTCCAGGAATTCGCCGTCATCGAGCTTCGCGCCGACGTGGGTCAGATCCTCGGCGACGAGAAACTCGATCTCCTCGGTCGAATACGAAACGACCGAATGGACGCGGCCGAGCCGCTGCCATCTTGCGGCGACGTAGCCTGCCTCCTCGCGCAACTCGCGCTGCGCGGTGACAAACGGCGTCTCGCCGGGATCGAGCTTGCCGGCGGGAAACTCGATGAGCGTCCGGGCCAGCGGGTAGCGGAATTGACGCACGATGACGAGCCTGCCGTCCGGCAGCACAGGAACGATCAGCACCGCCCCGGGATGAACGATGTATTCGCGCGTCGCGAGCGTGCCGTCCGGCAGCCGCACCGTGTCCCGGCGCACGTGCAGGAGCTTGCCGTCGAAGATCGCTTCGCCGTCGACCTTCGTCTCGACCAGATGTGCGGGATGCGAAAAGCGATCTGTGGTCTTCATGCTTCCAGCCAATCCCTTGCCGTGAGGAAGTCGGTGTACAGAAGCGCTTCGGGGGAGCCTGGTGCAGGACGCCAATCGTAGCGCCACTTCACGAGCGGCGGCAGCGACATCAGGATCGCCTCGGTGCGACCGTTGGATTGGAGCCCGAACAGCGTGCCGCGATCGTAGACCAAGTTGAACTCCACGTAGCGGCCGCGGCGATAGGCCTGGAAGTCGCGCTCGCGTTCGCCGTAGGGCATGTCCTTGCGGCGCCGGAGGATTGGCTCGTACGCCGGCAGAAAATGGTCGCCGACGCTGCGGGTCAGCGCGAAGCAATGCTCGAAGCCGCCCTCGCAGAGGTCGTCGAAAAAGATTCCGCCGATGCCGCGCGGCTCGCCGCGGTGGCGAAGAAAGAAATACTCGTCGCACCAACGCTTGTAGCGGGGGTGAAAGTCGGCTCCGAAAGGCGAGAGCGCGTCGCGGCAGCTGCGGTGAAAGTGGATCGCGTCTTCTTCGAAGCCGTAGTAGGGCGTCAGGTCCATCCCGCCGCCGAACCACCAGAGAGGCTCCGCAGGTGGGGCTGCCACTGCGTCGGCTTCGCGCGACAGGGCGACGAACAGGCGCACGTTCATGTGCACCGTCGGCGCGTAGGGATTACGCGGATGCAGTACCAGCGACACGCCCATCACTTCGAATGCTCGTCCAGCAAGCTGCGGCCGCGCGCCGGTCGCGGAAGCCGGGAGCTGCGTGCCTCGTACATGTGAGAAATTGACTCCGCCGCGCTCGAACACCTGCCCCTGCTCGATGACGCAAGTGACTCCGCCGCCGCTCTGCCGCTGCCACACGTCGCGGCCGAAGCCGGCGCCGTCGATCGCCTCGAGGCCGGCTACGATTCGTGCTTGAAGATCGACGAAGTAATCGCGGGCACCGGAGCTGTCCATCGTGACCTCTGCCGTCGGCGACGTTAGCGGACCTGGCAGATACCGCTCGCAGCGATTTTAGCCGCGGCGCACCGCCAGCGCTCGATTGCCGATGTCTTTTCGGTATTGCATGCCGTCGAAGTGGATCCCGGCAACCGCGGCGTATGCGGCGCGCCTCGCCTGGCGGACGGTCTCCCCCAGCGCGGTGACGCAGAGCACGCGCCCCCCCGCGGTAACGGGACGGCCGTCGGCGAGTGCAGTCCCTGCGTGGAACACCTTGCAATTCTCGGGCATTGCGTCCAGGCCGGAGATCGGGTCGCCCTTGCGCGGGCGGTCGGGATATCCGCCCGCCGCGAGCACGACGCCCAGCGCTGCTCGGCGATCCCACTCGGCATCGATGCGATCGAGTGCGCCGTTCGTCGCATGCAAGAGCAGCTCGACCAGATCCGACCTCAGCCGCAACATCATCGGCTGCGCTTCCGGATCGCCGAGCCGGCAGTTGAACTCGAGCGTGCGGGGATTGCCCGCGGCATCGATCATCAAGCCGGCATAGAGAAATCCGGTGTAGGGAGTCCCTTCGTCCGCCATGCCCTGGACCGTCGGCAGGATGATTTCGCGCATGATGCGTGCGTGCACGGCCGGGGTCACGACCGGCGCGGGCGAGTACGCGCCCATGCCGCCGGTGTTGGGCCCCCGATCATCGTCGAGCAGGCGCTTGTGATCCTGCGACGATGCGAGCGGCAGCACGTTGCGGCCGTCGGCCATTACGATAAAGCTCGCCTCCTCGCCGGCGAGATGCTCCTCGATGACGATGCGCGCGCTCGTCGGATTATGGTGGATTCCCAGGCGGTTGGAGCCGAGCATCGCATCGATGGCGGCGTGCGCCTCATCGACACGCGCCGCCACGACGACCCCTTTGCCCGCAGCGAGGCCGTCCGCCTTCACGACGATCGGCGCACCGCGTTCCGCGACGTAGGCATGCGCTTCTTGCGCCGCGGTGAACGCTCGATAAGCGGCCGTCGGAATCACGTGGCGCGCCATGAATGCCTTGGCATAATCCTTGGAGCTCTCGAGCCGCGCCGCCGCCTGCGTCGGGCCGAAGATCCTGAGACCCGCCGCGCGGAAAGCGTCGACGATGCCCGCGGCGAGCGGAGCTTCCGGACCGACGACGGTCAATGCGATCTGCTCGGCTTGCGCCAGCGCGACCAGGTCCACGGTCGCAGTGACCGCAACATTGACGAGCGCGGGCTCGAGCGCGGTGCCGGCATTGCCGGGCGCAACGAATACCTTCGCGACGCGCGGCGACTGCGCGATCTTCCAGGCAAGCGCGTGCTCGCGACCGCCGGCCCCGATGATGAGCACGTTCATGGCGCGGCCTCCCTGGATCGCATTAGAGCACGACTAAGTTGCCCGTCGGCCGCCCGCGGCTACTGCGCGGGACGCTCGACCCCCAATCGCTGCGCGAGCGGGGCGACCGGCGAGGCGGAGCGAGGCTCCACGAGTGTGAGCGAGTGGAGGCGACCCGAGCCGGGCGCAAGGGACGACACTCGACAATGGAATCGCGCTCGGCGGTTCGGAGGCCCCCTCTCGCTGCTCGCGCCGCAGCCGTTACTTCAGGTCGATCTTGCCGAAGACGTAGAGAACGCTGCCGTGGTTAACTCCGCCGTTGAGCTTCGGGATGTAGGTGGAAAGCACCTCGAACCTTTGATAGCGCAGCGTGAAAAGCGGCAGGATGACCGGCACCGGCCAGCCGCTTGCGATGTCGGGCCGCTGGATAAAGGCGGCCGTGAAGCCCAGCCCGGGTTGCACTCCGTCGCCACTGAGCCAATAGGTGGTCCAGGTATACCCAAGGTTGAGTTGAGCCTTCCGGTGCGAATCCTCGAACACCAGGAAGAACACGTTCTCGGTATCGCCGTTGAGCTGCTCGCGCGAGCGCGCCCAGCCGGCGCCCCACGCGTTCTCGTTCTCACGGGCACGCGCCTCCGCCGTCCAGCTGTACGGAATGTGCCATTCGTAACCGGAGACGAGGAGCGAATTCCCACCTTGTTGGTAGGTGTCGACGATGTGGCGGCAGCCTTTGTCGGCCCATGACCAGAACTCGGCGCATTCGAGCGCAGATGCGGGGCCCGGCAGACCCAGCGCGATGAGGCCGGCGATGATCAATCGCTTCAAGAACCAATCCCTTCGCTCTTGTCTGCTAATGTCTGAAATGGCGGATTCCGGTGAAGACCATCGCCAGCCCGCGCTCGTCGGCTGCGGCGATGACTTCCTTATCGCGCACGCTGCCGCCGGGTTGGATCACGGCGACCGCACCGTTGTCGGCGACGACGTCGAGCCCGTCGCGGAAGGGGAAGAACGCGTCCGAAGCGACCACCGATCCGGCGAGCGACAGGCCGGCATTCGCCGCCTTGAGCGCCGCGATGCGCGTTGAATCGACGCGGCTCATCTGCCCGGCGCCGATCCCCAGTGTTCGCCCGTCCGCACAGTAGACGATCGCGTTGGACTTGACGTACTTCGCGACGCGCCAGGCGAATATCAGGTCGGCAAGTTCCGAAGCGCCGGGCGATTTCCGGGTGACGATCTTGAGTTCTTGCGCTACGACATCGTGCGTGTCGGGCGTCTGCACCAGCATGCCGCCGCCGACGCGTTTCATGTCCCACGCGTTGCTGTTCTGCTCGGCCGCGTACGGCACCGCGAGCACGCGGACGTTGGCCTTCCTCGCGATCACCGGCAATGCGTCCGGCGTGTAACCGGGCGCGATCAGCACCTCTAGAAACTGGGAGCTTACGGCTTCGACGGTAGCGGCATCGACGTCGCGGTTGAAAGCGATGATGCCGCCGAACGCCGAGGGAGGGTCGGTAGCGAACGCCTTGCGGTAGGCCTCGAGCGGCGTGGCAGCGATCGCGACGCCGCAGGGATTCGCATGTTTTACGATCACGCAAGCAGGCTCGGCAAAGGTTCTCACGCACTCCCACGCCGCGTCGCCGTCGGCAATATTGTTGAACGAGAGTTCCTTTCCCTGCAGTTGCCTGAGCGTTGCGATGGCGCCAGCGACCCGCGGTTCATCGCGGTAGAACGCCGCGAGCTGATGCGGGTTCTCGCCGTAACGCAGGTCCTCGATCTTGGCGGCTTGCCAGTTCCACCGTTCGGGAAAAGTCCGGACGGCGCCCGTCGCGTCGCGCGCGGTCAGGTAATTGCTGATCGCGCCGTCGTAGGCGGCCGTATGCGAGAACCCCTTTTGCGCGAGCCGGAACCTTGTCGCCAGCGACAACATCGTGCCGTTGGCGCGAAGCTCTTCGAGCAGCGGCGGATAATCGACAGGGTCGACGACGATCCCCACGTGCGCGTAATTCTTCGCCGCGGAGCGGACCATGGCCGGCCCGCCGATGTCGATGTTCTCAATCGCGTCGTCCAGCGTGCAGCCGGATTTCGCGACCGTTTCACGGAACGGATAGAGATTGACGACGATGAGATCGATCGTCGGAATGCCATGCTCGGAGAGCGCCTTCCGGTGCGTTGCCAAGTCGCGTCGCGCCAGGATGCCGCCGTGCACTTTCGGGTGTAGGGTCTTGACGCGGCCGTCGAGCATCTCCGGGAAACCGGTATAAGTCCCGATCTCCGTGACGGGCAGCCCCGCGTCGGCGAGCGCGCGCGCCGTGCCTCCGGTCGAAAGCAGGCGGACGCCCAGCGCGTGCAGCCCGCGCGCGAAATCGACAAGCCCGGTCTTATCCGAGACTGACAGCAGCGCCTGGGAAATTGGCGTGACGTTCAACTTAAAGCGAGCTGCCGGCGGTCCAGTGGCGAAAGCGCGTGAAAGACTTTTAGAAGCCGTTCAAGAGCCGTCGCGAGCGCAGGGAGAGCGCGGCGCGAGGAGGCGAGGGGCCGGAGTGTACGCGGTAGCACATGAGGATCCCGAGCGAGCGAGCAACGACGCAGATCGGCCCCAGTAGCTTTGCAGCGGGGCACTTATCGGATTCCGTATTTGGACAGCTTCGAACGCAAGGTGTTGCGATTCAGCCCCAGCATGTCCGCCGCTTGCGATTGATTTCCTCCGGCGCGGTGCATGATCGTCGCGAGCAGCGAGCGCTCGACGTTGGTGATGACCATGTCGTAGATGCCGTGGGGCATCTCGCCGTCCAGCTTGCGGAAATACTCTTCGAGAGATTTCTCGACGCTGCGGCCGATCTCGTTGGTGCCGTTAAGGCGAATGCTTCTCTTCACGCTGCGAGGGCCTCCTCTACCCACGGAGCTGCAGTCGTCGTCGCCGCCGGCGTGAATTCGAGCCGGTCGGCGCGCGCCGCGAGCCGATCGAAAAACCGGTTCACCGCCGCGGTCTGTGCCGCTGGCGTATCGAGCCGGTTGACTTCATCGCGAAACGCCTCGCCTCCGCTCAGGCCCTTCGCGTACCAACCCAGGTGCTTGCGCGCGACGCGCATTCCCGTCGCCTCGCCGTAAAACGCGTAGTGATCGGCGAGATGGCCGAGAATGACGCCGCGAATCTCCTCGACCTCGGGCGGCGGCAGCCATTCGCCGCGATCGAGAAAATGGCGGACCTCGCGGAAGATCCACGGCCGGCCCTGCGCGGCGCGACCAATCATGATAGCGTCGGCGCCGGTCCGGGCGAGGACGGCGCGCGCCTTTTCCGGCGAGTCGACGTCGCCGTTGGCAATCACCGGGATTCCAACCGCATGCTTGACTTCACGAATGGTGTCGTATTCGACCGCGCCCACAAAGCCGCACTCGCGCGTGCGCCCGTGGACAGACAGCGCCGCGATGCCGGCGTGCTCGGCGATCCGTGCGATGCGCACCGCATTGCGGTTCTGGCGATTCCAGCCGGTGCGAATCTTCAGCATCACCGGCACATCGACGGCGCGAACCGCCGCGTCGAGGATCGCGCCAACCAGGGTTTCGTTCTGCAGCAGCGCCGAGCCCGCCGCAACGTTGCAGACCTTCTTGGCGGGGCAGCCCATGTTGATATCGATGATCTGCGCCCCGCGCTCGACGTTGTAGCGCGCCGCGTCGGCTATTTGCGTCGGCTCCGCGCCGGCGATCTGCGCGACAATCGGCTCGACTTCGCCGGCGTGGTCGGTCCGTCGCTGTGATTTTTCGGTACCGCGGAGCAGCGGATTCGACGTGACCATTTCCGAGATAGCCAAGCCCGCACCAAGCCGCTTACAGAGTTGCCGGAAAGGCCGATCCGTCACACCGGCCATCGGCGCGACGACTAGATTGTTGTCGATGGAATGCGAACCGATGCGCACAGCGGAAAACGATGGGTGAAGTCCGATGGAGATTGCTTCGGAGAGGCTCGCGCATTATACCGAGTTTGTGTGCGAGTGGTCAGCAGTAAACGCGAATTACACGCGCGTCGTGCCAACTTCGTTGCACAAATGTCAATGCATGCCGAAAGTCATCGCGCGCGTCAATGCGCGCTTCGCTACCGGTAGCGCATCGAGCATAGTGAGCGCCAACCCTCGCGGCCAACGCAGCAGTGGCGCGTCGCTTCCGAATATTCCGAGCAAGCCGTGCGTGAACGCGATGCCCGCGGCGCGGTCGACACGACGCCGGCGCGCATAAGCGGCGAGGCGATCGCGTGCTCCGATCGCGTCGCGCGGCGTTGCAAGCAACTCCTGCGCCAGCTCGTAGGCGTCGCGCATTCCCAGATTGAATCCCTGACCGGCGACGGGGTGCAGCGCCTGTGCCGCATCGCCGAGCAACACCACGCGCTGCCCGACCACGCGGTCGACGTATTCGAGCCGCAACGGAAATGCGCGCCGGTCGGTGACGCCCTCGAATCCGGCCGGTTGCGTGCTGGACTGCGCGTTACGCGCGGCGGCATGCAACCCGAATCGTTGCTCCAGTGCCTCCAGGAATTGCGCATCGGGCAGCGCCAACAGAGTCTCGCCCTGCGCCGGTGTGGTGGTCCACACGAAACCGTAACGCTCGCCTTCCGGGAGGAGCGCCACCGGCCCCTCGGGCGTGAAGCGCTCGAACGCGACACCGCCATGCGGCTCGCGCGGCTCGAGCTTGCCAACCAAAGCCACCTGGCCGTAATCGTGATGATGGCGCTTGAGAGCGCCGACGAGTTCGCCACCGCCGTCGGCGACCGCGACCAGCCGCGCGGAGAGCTCCAATCCCGTGTCGGCCTGTGTCGTGTCGACCGCAGCGTAGGACGGCATCGTGCGGATGGCGGTGACCTTTGCGCCGTAAATTACTTTGTTCCCGGCGCGACCCAGCGCCGCGTCGAGCGCCGCCTGCAGGGCTCGATAACTGACGACGTAGCCCAGCGCGGGCAGCCCTTCTTCGACTGCATCGAGGCGCATACGCCCGAAGCCACCGCGCTGCGAAATATCGATGGCGGTTATCGGCGTGACCGCATCGCGCGTGCCGGCGACTGCGCTCCAGATTCCGAGGCGCTCGAGAATCAGCCGTGCGCCGTGCGATAGCGCAAGCGACCGGTTGCCGCGCCCGGTCGCGCCTGCCGCGCGAGCGTCCAGCGCGACGGCGTCAAGACCGTCGTCCGCAAGCGCGAGCGCCAGCGTCGCGCCGACCGGCCCGGCTCCGACGATAACGAGATCATGAAGCATGTAACGCCGCCATCACCGCGCATGCGATCGACTAGCTGACCGCCGAGTTAAGGAACCTAGGGGCGACGCGAAGCGGCGCCCGCTTCAACGAGGCAGTCAGCGCGCACATGCGGCTTCCACATCGCTCACAGTCTTCGGCGTCGCCGCGGTCAGGTTTTCGCTGCCCTCCGCAGTGACGAGCACATCGTCCTCGATGCGCACGCCGATATCCCAGAATTCCTCGGGCACCCTGTCCGCCGGTCGGATATAGCAACCCGGCTCGACGGTAAGCGCCATTCCGGGCTCGAGCAGGCGCGACTCGCCGTCGACCCGGTACAAGCCGACGTCGTGGACATCGAGGCCGAGCCAATGCCCGGCGCGGTGCATGTAGAACTGCTTGTAGGTGCCCGACTCGAGAACGGCGTCGAGCGAGCCCTCGCACAGCTTGAGGTCGATCAGCCCCTGCGCGATCACGCGCTCGGCAACCTGGTGGTAATCGTGGAACGCTTTGCCCGGCCGGATCGCTTCGATGCAGGCGAGCTGTGCGGCGAGGACCAGCTCATAGACCGCCTTCTGCGCGCCGCTGAACCTGCCCCCGACTGGGAACGTGCGCGTGATGTCGGAGGCATAGCCCTGGTATTCGCAGCCGGCGTCGATCAGCAGCAGATCGGTGGTTTGCGTCTGCCGGTCGTTCTCGCGGTAGTGGAGAACGCAGGCGTTCGGCCCTGAGGCGACGATCGACGGGTACGCGACCGCCTGCGCCCCCAGGCGCAGGAACTCGTGCGCGAGTTCGGCTTCGACCTGGTACTCGAACCAGCCGGGACGCGTGCGCGCCATCGCTCGGCGATGCGCGCCGCTCGAGATTTCGGCGGCCCGGCGCAGCAGGTTCACCTCTTCGGCGTCTTTGATCAGGCGCATGGCGGCGACGGCCGCACGCACGTCGACGACCGCTTCCGGCGCGGCGACGCCAGTGCGCGCGCGGTTGCGCACCTCGTTCAGGGTCGCGGTAACCGTCCGGTCCCAGCCCGGGTACAGGCCCAGTGGCGTGTACAAGGCGGGCCGGTCGCAGGTCTCGTCGGCGAGCCTGACCGGGAGCTCCGAGATCGGATGCGCTTCGTCAAATCCGAAGATCTCGCGCGCGGCATCGGGGCCGTAGCGGAAACCGTCCCAGATCTCGCGTTCCGGGTTTTTGTCACGACAGAATAGTATCTGCCGCGAGTCACCGGCTTCTGCTCCCGCGATCAGAACCACAACTGCTTCCGGCTCGGGAAAACCGGCGAGGTAATAGAAGTGACTCTCCGGCCGATAGGGATAGTGCGTGTCCGCGTTGCGAAGCGCTTCGGGCGCAGTCGGGATCGCGGCGATGCCGCCGCCGCTGCGCGCGCGCATTTCCGCGATCAGGCGCGCGCGGCGCTCGCGATGGTGGTGGTGGGCATGCTTCATCTGTCTCGCGAAGAGTGACGATCCGGGGAGCGCCATTATAGGCCGCGCCGGAGTGCGCGCCGATTGCGGTACCATCGCCGCATGACGGCCTCACCGCCACCCGTCGCGAATGTTGGCTTGCACGAGGCCAAGCGCTCGGTACGCGAGCGAATCCTGCGCGCTCGCGACGCGATGCCGGCGCATCTCCGGACGGCGGCGAGCACAGCGATCGCAGCGACGCTCTCCGGACGCTCCGATTTCACAGCTGCCCGGGTCGTGCTGCTGACACTGCCTTTCGGGAGCGAATGGGACACAAGGCTGCTGCTGTCCACAGCGCTTGCGCAGGGCAAGACCGTTGCGGTACCGCGCGTGAATCAGGAACGCCGCATGCTTGAGATTCACGCGGTGTGCGACGCCGAGAGCGAAATCGCGCCGGGCTATCGCGGCATTCCCGAGCCGCGCGCCGACTGCCCGCCGGTGGCGCTGGCGTCGATCGACTGGGTGCTGGTGCCGGGGGTCGCCTTCGACGCGGAAGGCCGGCGGGTCGGCTACGGCGGCGGCTATTACGATCGCCTGCTTCCGCTGCTCGAGAGAGCGGTGGCGCGCGTTGCCGGCGCGTTCGAGCTGCAGCTTGTCGAGCGCATCCCTGCCGCGCCGCACGACACCTGCGTCGATGCCATCGTCACCGAGCGACGCACGCAGGAATCCCCACCGCGCGCGTAGCGCGCCATTGCCGAACAGCGGGTGGGGAGGTAGTGCAGCGACCGTCGGCGACAAGCTGGACGGCGCATGACGCAATGCGCACCGGGACGTCGTGTCCGCGCCGGCCACGGCTTTCCTAGAAGCCTCTTCCGCTGCGTGGTAGCATGACCTCGCCGTACGTCCGCAGGTAGCCCACGCCGGATGGTGCAGCCGCCGGCTGCGGCGCATACAATCTGTCCCAAAAACACCCGCACGCCGCAGCCCATCGTAACACCGCAAACCATCGCGAGGAGCTCCCCATGGACATGAAGTCCGACGTCGACCCGCAGGAAACGCGGGAATGGCAGGATGCGATCGAGGGCGTCATCGATCACGAAGGGCCGGAACGCGCTCACTTCTTGATCGAGCAGGTGATCGACAAGTCGCGCCGGCGCGGCGCGTACGTGCCGTTCTCTGCGAATACTGCCTATATCAACACGATCCCTGTCGACCGGCAGCCGCACATGCCGGGAGACCACGCGATCGAGGAGAAGATCCGCAACTACGCGCGCTGGAACGCAATGGCGATGGTTGTGCGCGCGAACAAGCATACCAACGTCGGCGGGCACATCGCGAGCTACGCGTCGGCGGCTACACTCTACGACGTCGGCTACAACCACTTCTGGCATGCCCCGTCGGCCGAGCACGGCGGCGACATGGTCTTCGTGCAGGGACATTCCTCTCCCGGAATCTACGCGCGCGCGTTCATGCTGGGACGCCTCACCGCGGAGCAGATGGACAACTTCCGCCAGGAGGTCGACGGCAAGGGCATCTCGTCGTATCCCCACCCGTGGCTGATGCCGGACTTCTGGCAGTTCCCCACCGTCTCGATGGGACTGGGACCGCTGATGGCAATCTACCAGGCGCGGTTCATGAAATACCTGCAGGATCGCGGGCTCGCGCAGACCGAAGGCCGCAAGGTCTGGTGCTTCTGCGGCGACGGCGAGATGGACGAGCCCGAATCGATGGGCGCGATCGGCATGGCCGGCCGCGAAATGCTCGATAACCTCATCTTCGTCGTCAACTGCAACCTGCAGCGCCTCGACGGCCCGGTGCGCGGCAACGGCAAGATCATCCAGGAGCTCGAGAGTGACTTCCGCGGCTCGGGCTGGAACGTGGTCAAGGTGATCTGGGGCACGCACTGGGACCCGCTGCTCGCCCGCGACAAGAAAGGCATCCTGGTGCGGCGCATGATGGAATGCGTCGACGGCGAATACCAGACGTTCAAGTCGAAGGACGGCGCGTATGTGCGCGAGTACTTCTTCAATACCCCCGAGTTGAAGGAACTCGTCGCCGACTGGACCGACGACGATATCTGGCACTTGAATCGCGGCGGGCTCGATCCGTTCAAGGTGTACGCGGGCTATCACGCCGCGGTCAATCACAAGGGCCAGCCCACGGTCGTTCTCGCCAAGACGATCAAGGGCTACGGCATGGGCGAGTCGGGCGAGGCGCAGAACATCACCCACCAGCAGAAGAAGATGTCGGCCGAATCGATCCGGGCGATGCGCGATCGGTTCCAGATCCCCGTGCCCGACGACAAGTTCGAGGACGTTCCGTACATGACCTTCCCGGCGGGCTCGCGCGAGGCCGAGTATATGAAGGCCCGCCGCATGGACCTGGGCGGCTTCCTCCCCGCGCGGCGGCGTAAGGCCGAGCCGCTCGCCGTGCCGCCGCTATCCGCCTTCGAGCGATTCCTCAAGAGCACCGAGGACCGGGAAATCTCGACCACGATGGCGTTCGTGCAGATATTGCAAACGTTGATCCGCGACAAAAACATCGGCAAGTACGTCGTGCCGATCGTACCCGACGAATCGCGAACCTTCGGCATGGAGGGCATGTTCCGCCAGCTCGGCATCTGGAACCAGCTTGGCCAGCTCTACACGCCGCAGGATGCCGACCAGCTGATGTTCTACAGGGAAAGCAAGGACGGCCAGATCCTGCAGGAGGGCATCAACGAGCCCGGCGCGATGTGCGACTGGATCGCGGCCGCAACGTCGTATTCGACGCACGGCGTGCCGACGATTCCGTTCTACATCTTCTACTCGATGTTCGGCTTCCAGCGCATCGGCGACCTGGCGTGGGCCGCAGGCGACATGCGCTCGCGCGGGTTCCTCCTAGGCGGTACCGCCGGGCGCACGACGCTCAACGGCGAAGGCCTGCAGCACGAGGACGGACATTCGCACGTCATCGCGGCGACGATTCCGAACTGTGTCTCGTACGATCCGACGTTCGGATACGAGGTCGCGGTGATCATCCAGGACGGATTGCGCCGGATGTACGCCGAACAGGAGGACATCTATTACTACCTGTCGGTGATGAACGAAAACTATGTTCACCCGGGCATGCCGGGCGACGCCGCGCCGGGCATCATCAAGGGCATGTATCGGTTCCGGGCCGGGGCCGAGAAGGCCAAAGCGCCGCGCGTGCAGCTCTTGGGCTCGGGGACGATCTTCCGCGAGGTGATCGCCGCGGCGGAGCTGCTCGATAGCGACTGGGGGGTCGACGCGGATCTGTGGAGCTGCCCGAGCTTTACCGAGCTCGCGCGCGACGGCCAGGCGTGCGCGCGCTGGAACATGCTCAATCCGACCGCCAAACCGAAGCTGTCGCACGTTGAAACCTGCCTGATGGATACGAAGGGCCCCGTGATCGCGGCGACCGATTACATGCGCGCTTTCGCGGAGCAGATCCGGCCCTTCATCCCGCGCCGCTACACCGTGCTCGGCACCGACGGTTTCGGGCGCTCGGATACCCGCGAAAAGTTGCGCCGGTTTTTCGAGGTCGATCGCTATTACGTTACGGTCGCGGCGCTGAAGACGCTCTCCGATGAGGGCGGCGTTCCGGCCGCGAAAGCCGCTGAGGCGATAAAGAAATACGGCATCGACGCGGCGAAGCCGGCGCCGTGGACCGTCTGACGGATAACTTCCACTGCAAAGTCAGCAAGGCGCAAAGCTCCACAGAGAAGTCAGCTCGGCCTTCCTTTGCCCACTTTGCGTCTTCGCGAATGAGCTTCTGAGGTCTCCATGAGCACAATCGAGGTCAAGGTTCCCGACATCGGCGACTTCAAGGACGTGCCCGTCATCGAGGTCTTCGTCAAACCCGGCGACGCGGTGAAGGCGGAGGACTCGCTCGTAACACTCGAGTCGGATAAGGCGACCATGGACGTACCCGCGCCCGCCGCGGGAATGGTCAAAGACCTCAAGGTCAAGGTCGGCGACAAGGTGAGCGAAGGTAGCGCGATCCTAACGCTCGAAGCTGCCGACGGCGGCGGGAAGGCTGCGCCGGCGGCGTCTCGTCCGACCGGCACCGCCGCGGCTCCGGCTGCTGCTGCAGAAACCAAGCCGAGAGAGCCGGCTGCCAAACCGCCTGCCCCGGCCGCCGGTGGCCCGGCGGGAATCGTTCCCGTCAAAGTTCCCGACATCGGCGATTTCAAGGACGTGCCGGTCATCGAAGTCTTCGTCAAGCCCGGCGACGCGGTGAAGCCCGAGGATCCGCTGGTAACGCTCGAATCCGACAAGGCGACGATGGATGTGCCCGCGCCGTCCGCGGGCACAGTCAAGGAACTCAAGGTCAAGGTCGGCGACAAGGTCAGCGAGGGCAGCGTCATCCTGACGCTCGAAACGGCGAATGCAGCCGCTGCGGAAGGCGCGGCAGGCGCGAAGACAAAGGCTCCTGCCGCAGCTCCTGCCGCAGCGCCTTCTGCCGCGCCATCGCCAGCGGCGCCCGCGGCAGCCGAACGCGCGCCACCGGCCAAGCCAGCGGCTGCGCCGGTCGACGCCGAAGCGTTTCGCGGTGCGCATGCCTCGCCGTCGGTGCGCGCCTTTGCGCGCATGCTCGGCGTCGATCTCTCCAAGATCAAAGGCAGCGGACCGAAGGAGCGCATCCTCCAGGAGGACGTGCAGAGCTACGTCAAGCAGGCGCTGAGCGGCGCCCCCGCAGCTACTCCGGCAGCGGCGGCAGGCGGGGCCGCGCTGGGCCTGCTGCCGTGGCCGCAGGTCGATTTCGCCAAGTTCGGCCCCGTCGAGAGCAAGCCGCTGTCGCGGATCAAGAAGATCTCCGGCGCCAACCTGCACCGCAACTGGGTGATGATTCCTCATGTCACGAACCACGAGGATGCGGACATTACCGATCTCGAGGACTTCCGCGTGCGTCTCAACAAGGAGAACGAGAAATCGGGCATCAAGGTGACGATGCTCGCGTTCCTGATCAAGGCGAGCGTGGCGGCGTTGAAGAAATTCCCGGAGTTCAACGCCTCGCTCGACGGCGAGAACCTGATCTACAAGAAATACTTCCATGTGGGTTTCGCCGCGGACACGCCCAACGGTCTCGTCGTACCCGTGATCAAGAACGCGGACCAGAAGGGCGTGCTCGCGATCGCCAAAGAGATGGGCGAGCTCTCCGCCAAGGCGCGCGAAGGCAAGCTCGGGCCCGCGGACATGCAGGGCGGCTGCTTCTCGATCTCCAGTCTCGGCGGCATCGGTGGCACGTATTTCACGCCGATCATCAATGCACCGGAGGTCGCGATCCTCGGCGTGTGCCGCTCGAGCACGCGACCGGTATGGGACGGCAAGCAATTCATCCCCAGGCTGATCCTGCCGCTG
>WNFV01001915.1_pt1 | contig 28047 bp, 29 predicted proteins | sample 5400101 | NCBI WGS metagenome assembly WNFV01 (sample SAMN13153361, study PRJNA577476) | soil metagenome | isolation source: 115 cm soil or saprolite under grassland replicate 1 | place: USA:California | collected 2016-06-15
GCTTCTCGATCGCCTCGAGGTGCCGGCGCTGGCGGTCGGCGCGGGCGTCGAGCAGTTCGTCGAGGAGGCGGAGCGTCTCGACGTGGGCGAGGGCCTCGGCGAGAGCATGGAGCGCGGCCGTCATGCGCTGCCCCGTTCCCGCAGCGCGGCGCCCGTGGCAGCGCAGACGGGGCCCGGAGTGATGACCAGGCCTCGTTTCGCGCCCGGGCTCATACCGGGGCGCGAATGTCGGTCTGCGCCCTGATCCATGCCTCGAGGGCCTCGGGGTCGTACCGATTGTGGCGGCCGACCTTCGTCACTGGCGGCCCGACATGCCGGTACGAGTAGTCGTGCAGCGTCCGAACGGAGATGCCGAGGATCTCGGCGACGTCGCTGATCGTGAGCAGCTTGCGCATTCGTTCCTCCGAGTAGGGGAGCGTGATTACGCGCAGCCTAGCCGCCCAAGTGAGGAATGGCGCGCATCTACCCGCACGGTGGTAACGTTCAGAGCCGTGGAGCGTCTATCGGTAGGAAACGGCGGCTGGGTTCGCTCCCGCGAGGTCGGCGCCAACGTGTGGGTGCGCCTGGTCGACGACGATGGGCGACTCGTGCCCGTGGACCTGTTCCTCGAGGTCGATGAGCCCCATGTGCTCGACGCCAAGGTCCTCCGCCGGGTCCCGCTCGGCCGGATCGAAGCGGCGGCGAACGCACCCGACAACGCCAAGGTCATCCGGCGGCGCATGCTCCACCACGCGGTGCCGTCCATAGGGGACACGCTCAAAACGGTCGCTCGGCCCCGCGCTGTGGGTCCGGACGTCGGCGAATGGCAGCCCCTGATATTGGCGGTCCCGAAGACTCGCCCCTATCCCTCTGACTTCTACGGCTTCGTGGCCGCCGCGTACTTCGCCGCGGCCGAGCACACGCCAGCCCCGGCGGTGGCGATCGCCGAAGCCAATGGCATCCCCGTCAAGACAGTGCACCGCTGGATCGCTGAGGCCCGCACCCGGGGGCTACTGCCCCCCGGTCGTCCCGGAAAGGCAGGCTGATATGGCAAGCGTTGACCGTTGGAAGGGCAACAAGTGGCGGGCACGCTGGCGGACGCCCGCGGGCGAGAGTCGGTCGCAGGTGTTCGGCCGCCGGATCGACGCCGAGCGGCATCTCACCGCCACGGAGCACGCCAAGATGACCGGCGGGTACGTGGACCCCGGAGCCGGCCGACTCACCTTCGAGGCATGGGTCGATCGGTGGACACCGACGATCGTCGACCTGCGCGCCACCACCCTCGATCGCGACCTCCGGATCGTTCGCAACCATCTCGTGCCGCGGTTCGGGACCACGCCACTAGCGAAGGTGACGACGTCCGCGGTGCGGGCGTGGGTCGCGGAGATGAACGGGACCGGCGACCACGCGCCTGCGACGGTCCGCAAAGCCGGCCAGGTGATGGCGAAGGTGATGGCGGCCGCCGTGTCCGACGGTCTCATCGCTCGGTCACCGTGCGACGGCGTCCGCCTGCCGGCCGAGTCTCGCCGGGAGATGGTGTTCCTCGACGCCGGCCAGGTGCTCGAGCTCGTCGACGTGATCGACGAGCACCATCAGACTCTCGTGCTATCCGCCGCGTACCTCGGGCTGAGGTGGGGCGAGCTGGCGGGCCTCCGCACCGAGCGCGTAGATGTCCTGCGCCGCCGGGTAGCGGTGCTCGAGCAGCTCGTCGAGGTGTCGGGCGCCCTGTCGTTCGGGCCACCGAAGACCGCCGCGGGTCGGAGGTCGGTGACGGTGCCGGCCTGCCTCGTCCCCTACCTCGAAGCCCAACTCCTCCAGCGGTCCAGCGGCGGGATCGTGTTCCCCGCGCCGGGCGGCGGTCCGCTCCGCCGGTCGAACTTCACGCGTCGTGTCTGGACGCCGGCCACGCGCCGGGCGGGCGTCGATGGCCTCCGCTTCCATGACCTTCGCCATACGGCCGTGGCGCTTGCCATCGGCGCCGGCGCGCACCCGAAGTCGATCCAGGAGCGCATGGGCCACTCGTCGGTGACGGTCACGCTCGACCGGTACGGGCACCTGTTCCCGCATCTCGACGAGCGGATCGCGGACGGGCTCGACGCGGCATGGTCGGCGGCTGTTGTGTCACGTTCGTGTCACGCCGACACGCCGGCTCCAGTGCTCGCAGCCGTTGACGCGGGCTGACCAGCATCGATCCGGTGGGGCTAGCAAGAATCGAACTTGCGACCTCATCCTTATCAGGGATGCGCTCTAACCGACTGAGCTATAGCCCCGGGCTCAGGAGCAGACGAGGTTAGCGCGGCGGGTGGGCCAGGCCGCCAGCGGTTCTCAGCGGCGGCGGCCGGCCTTCGGCTCGGCCAGCACGACGGGCCGGGCGGTGTCCTCCTCGATGACGGTGATCCGCACACCGCCGACCAAGTCGCTGATGAGGTTGAAGAGCACGGCCATCAAGACGTTGAGGCCGGTGCCGGTGATGACGAGGATGAGCCCGGCCAGCGACGCGGCCCGGAAGATCTTGCCGCCCTCGAAGCTGAACGTCTCGAACAGACCGAGATCCTTGAACAGGTTCTGGATGTCGTCGATCGTCCCGGCGTGGGTGGCGATGTTCCAGAGGATCACGCCGGCCACCATCACGATGAGGAACAGGCAGAAGTAGAAGATCAGCGACAGCTTGAGCACCGACCACGGGTCGATGTGGCGGACGACGCGACGCACCTTGCGGGCCCGCATCCGGCCCATGACCTTGCGTTCCTTGCGGGTGAGGGGACGGATCCGTTCGGGCTCAGCGGCGGTGCTGCGCCACCGCGTCCGCGGCTTCGCGGGTGGGCCAGGATCTCCGAGCCCGGGGTCGGCGGGGGCGGGGGCGGGGGCGGGGGGCACCGTCGCCGTGAGCGAGGCGGCAGTGGACATCGCCGGGGGCACTGCGAACCGAACGCTCTCGCGGGCGCGACTTTGGGCGCCGTCCGCGGGCGGCTCGGACCCATTTCCACTCTCGATGGTCGTGTCCCCGCCGGGGGGTTCCGGCCGGATCGGCCCGCCGGACGCGGCGGTTAACCCGGGCTGGTCAACTGACACGGCTCGAAGTGTACGGGATCGCTGGTGGGCAAGGGTTGGCAGAGACCGGCGCTGGTCGCGACGCGCACGAGATCAGCCACATCGGGCAACGCGACGTCGATCGCCAGACCGCGTTCGTGCATCGAGGTGCCGGGCTCGGCCACGGGATACGGATTCGTGGTCCGGTGCTCCCAGAGCCAGACCTGCTCGGCATGGCTGCGGAAGCCCGACACCACCCGGACGGGATGACCGAGCAGGGCGTCGGCTCGGGCCAGCGCCGCGAGCATGACCGGCGCCAGGCCGGCGCGCCGACCTCCGCCCGGCGGCCCCACGTCGGTACCGCTTGCACTACCGACGACCTCCGCTCGGGCGGCCGCGGTGGCGTCCCCCACGCGGACTCGGACGTCGGTGTCGGCGCCGTCGACCGCGAACTCTTCGAGGGTGCCGCCGTTCGCGGTGGCAAGGTCACCGGCCGCAGTGCGCCCTTCAACCGCGCCGGCGAGCGCGGCAGCATCCGCGGCCGTGCGCGCCCGGGCCTGGGCGATCGCGGCTCCACCCAACTGCGCGACGAGCAGGCAGATCCCGCCGGCCAACACGACGAGTACTGCGAGCAGCGGGGCGGCTTGGCCCCGATCGGACATCCGGACGTGCACGGGCACGACTCCACCTCCAGGAAACGAATCGGTTGGAGGGGAAGTGGCTTACGCGTCCTCGGCCTGGAGGACCGGGGCGACGGCGGCCACGGTCTGGCCGTCGTCGAGGTTCATGATGCGGACACCGGTGGCGTCGCGGCCTTGGGAGGAGATCTCGCGCACCGGCATGCGAATCACGACGCCGCCCGACGCGATCACAAAGATCTCGTCGTCCAACGACACCATGAAGGCGGCGACCACGAACCCGCGCCGGGCAGTGAGCTTGATGCCCTTCACGCCCTGGATGCCCCGGCTCTTCCGCGTGAAGTGCTCCAGCTTGGTGCGCTTGCCGTAGCCGGCGTCGGTGACGATGAGGATCGTCGCGTCGTCACGGGCGACGTCGCAGGAAACGACCTCGTCGCCCGGGCGCAACTTCATGCCCCGGACCCCGGCGGCGGCCCGGCCCATCGGCCGCACCTCGTCCTCGGCGAACCGCACGGTCATGCCCGACCGGCTCACCATGAAGATGTTGTCCTCGCCGTCGGTAGGGATGACCTTCACCAACTCGTCGCCGTCGCGCAGGTTGATGGCGATGAGGCCGGTGCGAAGCGACGAGTCGTACTCGTTGAACTTGGACTTCTTCACCTGGCCTTGCTTCGTCGCGAAGAACAGGAACCGGTTGGTCTCGTAATCGCGGGTGTCGATGATCGCCTGGATCTGTTCGCCCGGCTGCAATTGCAACAGGTTCACGATGGCGGTACCCCGGGCGGTGCGTTCCTTCTTCGGGATCTCGTGCGCCTTCAAGCGGTACACCCGCCCGAGGTTCGAGAAGAACAACAGATACGCGTGCGCGGTGGTGGTGAGTATGTGGGTGACGTAGTCGTCGTCGCGCAGGCGGGTACCGGCCACGCCGCGCCCGCCGCGGCCCTGGGTCTTGAACGTGTCGGCGGTGACCGTCTTCGCGTAGCCCTTCGACGAGAGCGTGACCACCAGCTCCTCGTCGTCGATGAGGTCCTCGATGTTCATGTCGCCGGGATCGAGCGTGATCTGCGATCGGCGGGGTGTGGCGAACTTGGCCTTCACCTCGAGCAGCTCGGTCTTGATGACACCCTTGAGCGCGGTCTCGTCGGCGAGGATCGTCTCGAGGGCGGTGATCGTCTCGCGGAGCGTGGCGATCTCCTTCTCCAGGTCGATGCGAGCGAGCCGGGTGAGACGGCCGAGCTGCATGTCGAGAATGTGCTCGGCCTGCTCCTCGCTGAACTCGAACGGAGCGGCCATGAGGCCGGTGCGGGCCGCGGAGCGGTCTTCGGACCCGCGGATGAGGGCGATGATCTGGTCGATGACGTTGAGGGCCTTGAGCAGACCTTCACGGATGTGGGCGTCACGCCGGGCCTTGACGAGGCGGAACTCGGACCGGCGGCGGATGACGGTGATCTGGTGGTCGATGTAGGCCTGGAGGGCTTGAACGAGGTTGAGCGTCCGCGGCACACCGTCGACCAATGCGACCATGTTCACCGCGAAGTTCGTCTGCAGCGGCGTGTGCTTGTAGAGGTTGTTGAGGATCACGAGCCCGGGCGCGTCTTTCTTCAACCGGATGACGAGACGGGTGTTGTCCCCCGCCGATTCGTCGTTGACGTCGGCGATGCCCTCGATCTGACGCGTCTCCACGAGCTCTTTGATCTTCGCCGCCGTGGCGCCGATGCCGGCTTGGTACGGCATCTCGGTGACGACGATGTAGTCGCTGCGTTTGCCCTCTTCGATCTCGGCCACCGCCCGGAGGCGGATCGAGCCTCGCCCCGTGCGGTAGGCGTCGATGATCCCCTGGCGGCCCATGATGTGGGCGCCCGTGGGGAAGTCGGGACCCTTGACGAACTGCTGCATCAGCTCGTCGGGCGTCGCCGTCGGGTGGTCGATGAGATGGACGGTCGCGTCGATGATCTCACCGAGGTTGTGCGGCGGGATGTTGGTGGCCATGCCGACGGCGATGCCTTGGCTGCCGTTGACGAGAAGGTTCGGGAATCGCGACGGCAGTACGACCGGCTCACGGTCTTGGTTGTCGTAGTTCGCGACGAAGTCGACGGTGTCCTCGTCGATGCTGTCGAGCATGAGCATCGCGAGAGGCGCCAGCCGGCATTCCGTGTATCGCGAGGCGGCCGGACCGAAGTCTGGGCTTCCAAAGTTGCCGTGGCCGTCGATGAGCGGGTGCCGCAACGAGAAGCTCTGCGCCATGCGCACGAGGGCGTCGTAGATCGCGCCTTCGCCGTGGGGGTGGTACTTCCCCATCACCTCGCCGCTGACGCGCGCGCACTTCATGTACGGACGGTCGGGACGGTTGCCGAGATTGTGCATGCCCCACAGGATCCGGCGGTGCACCGGCTTGAGGCCGTCGTGCGCCGCGGGGAGGGCCCGGGCGACGATGACCGACATCGCGTAGTCGAGGAAGGAGCGCTCCATCTCCTCCTGGATCTCGATGGGCTCGATGTCGCCGAACGCGAGCGCGGACTGCTCGCCGTCGTCGGGGGGCTCGGGAGGCAGGTTGGCGTCTGCCATCAGATGTCCAGGAATCGCACGTCGTTGGCGTTGGTGACGATGAACTGCTTGCGCATCTCGACGTCCTCACCCATCAGCACCGACATCACCTCGTCGGCCAGCGCGGCCTGCTCGACGGTGACCCGCAACAGGGTGCGTCGGTTCGGATCCATGGTGGTGGCCTGGAGCTCCTCCCAGTCCATCTCACCGAGGCCCTTCAAGCGGGCGAAGTCCTTCTTGTGGTTGGGGTTCTCGCGGAGAAAGTCGTCCCGGGCGTGCTCGTCCTTCAGGTACAGCTTCTCCTTGCCGACCTCGGTGGAGAACAGGGGCGGCTGCGCGATGAACACGTGGCCCTGCTCGACGAGGTGCTTCATCTGGCGGAAGAAGAACGTGAGCAGCAGCGTGCGGATGTGGCTGCCGTCGACGTCGGCGTCGGCCATGACGATGACCTTGTCGTAGCGCCGCTTGGTCACGTCGAACTCCTCGTCGCCCACTCCGGCGCCGATCGCGGCGATGAGCGTCTGCACCTCGAGGTTCTTCAGCATGCGATCGAGCCGGGCGCGTTCGACGTTGAGGAACTTGCCACGGATCGGCAGGATCGCCTGCGTCCGCGGGTCGCGGCCCTGTACCGCGGAGCCACCAGCAGAGTCGCCCTCGACGATGAAGAGTTCGCGCTCTTCGCGGTTGCGGGACGAGCAGTCCTTGAGCTTGTCGGGCATGCCCGCGCCGTCGAGGAGCGTCTTGTTGCGAATGACGTCGCGTGCCTTCTTCGCCGCCGCCCGCGCCTGCGACGCGGCGATGGCCTTCTTGATGACCTTGTTGGCCTCGGTCGGGTTCTCCTCGAGCCAATCGCCGAGCTTCTCGTTCGTGGCCTTCGCCACCAACGACCGCATCGACGTGTTGCCGAGCTTGCCCTTCGTCTGGCCTTCGAACTGGGGCTCGCGCAACCGCACCGAGATGATGGCCGTGAGACCCTCACGGATGTCCTCCCCGGCGAGGTTCTCGTCCTTCTCCTTGAGGAGGCCCTTCGCCCGGGCGTACTTGTTGGCCGCCGACGTGAGGGCCGTCTTGAAGCCCTCTTCGTGCATGCCGCCCTCGATGGTGTTGATGCCGTTCGCGAACGAGTGGATGCCGTCGGCGTTGAAACCAGTGTTCCACTGGAACGCGACCTCGACCTCTTGCCCTTCCTCAGCCTGCTCGTAGTAGCCGACCTTGGAGAACAGCGCCTCCTTCGTACGGTTCACGTGCTTGACGAAGTCGACGATGCCGCCGCTGTAGCGAAAGACGGTGGGCTCGGCCTCGTGACCCGGACGCTCGTCTTTGAACCGGATCTCGAGGCCCTTGTTCAGAAACGCCATCATCTGCAATCGCTCGACGATCGTGCGGCCCGAGAGCTCGACCGTCTCGAAGATGGTGGGATCGGCCCAGAACGTGACGGTGGTGCCCGTACGGCCCCGCGGTGCGTCGCCGACGACCTGCAACTTGCCCTGCGGCTTGCCACCCCCGGCGAACTCCATGCGATGGCGTTTGCCCTCGCGGTCGACCTCGACGATGAGCTTGGTGGACAGGGCGTTGACGACCGAGACGCCCACACCGTGCAGGCCGCCGGACACCTGGTAGTTCTTGCCGTCGAACTTGCCACCGCTGTGGAGTTGCGTGAGGGCCATCTCGACGCCCGTGATCTTGTACGTGGGGTTCACGTCGACGGGAATGCCGCGGCCGTTGTCGACGACGCGACAACCGCCGTCGGCCAAGATCGTGACGTCGATGCGCGTGCAGTAGCCCGCCATCGCCTCATCGACGGAGTTGTCCACGACCTCCCAGACGAGGTGGTGCAAGCCGCTCGGGCCCGTGCTGCCGACGAACATGCCCGGTCGCTTGCGGACCGGATCGAGGCCCTCGAGCCGAGTCATGTCCTTCGCGCCGTACGACGTTGTCTGCTGCGCCACCGCGCGCCCCTTCAGGTCCATGCGAATTAGAGGCGATTCTCCGCGAGCCGCAAGCAAAGTTGCTGGTCAGACGCCAGAATCACGATGCACGCATTCTACCAGGGGGGTGTGACAGTCCCGACCACCCGCACGTCGACGCGTGTGACCTGACCGGGGCCGACGAGGTCGTCGAGCCATGTGAGGACGGCACCCTCGAGATAGCGCATCTGCGTCGCCCACCCCGGCTCGTCGACCGCGACGACGAGCCGGCCGTCGACCACCGACTCAGGCCGGGCATGGGTGGCGAGCAGCTGGCCGACGACCGCCTGCCACTCGTCCCTGACGCGGGCCAGCGCGCCGGCCGGCGGCGCGCCGAGACCCCGCAACACGCGGTCGAGCGACTCACCGATCCGCGCCGGATCCGGCCCGGCGACGTCGCCGTCGGTCATCCGTCCTCCACGATCATGCCTGCCTTCACCCGCAGGACGCGGTCCGGGACGAGGCCCGACGGTACGCCCGCCGCAGTGGTCAAGACGACCTGCCCGGCCGGCAAGTGGGCGAGCAGCGCGGCGCTGCGATCGAGGTCGAGCTCGGAGAAGACGTCGTCGAGCAAGAGCACCGGCGGCGACCCGGCCGCATCCGAGAGCACCGCGTGCCCCCCGAGACGCAACGCCAACGCCAGCGAACGCTGTTCGCCTTGCGACGCCTGCGTGCGCGCCGGGAAGCCGCCGATGCTCAGCGACACGTCGTCACGGTGCGGGCCGACGAGGCTCACTCCCCGCCGCAGGTCGTCCGGGCGGGCGGCGGCCAGCGCGGCCGCGAGCCCGGCGGCTCGCCACGGTGCGTCGTAGACGAGCGCGGCATCCGTGCGGCCCGCGGTGGCGCCGGCCACACCGGCGTAGGCCGCGGCGACGTTGGGCACGAGTGCGTCGATCAGCACGGCGCGCGCCGCGGCCAACGCTTCTCCCGCGGTGGCGAGCTTTCGGTCCCACACGTCGAGCGTCAGCGCGGCGCTGTTGTCGAGCCGACCCTTCACTTGACGTAGAAGGGCGTTGCGCTGCCGCAGGATCCGCTCGACGTCGACGCGCAGTCGGTCGTTGCTCGGGTGCAGTTGCACGAGGAGGTCGTCGAGATACCGGCGGCGCTCGGCCGGGCCGCCCTTCACCAGCTCGAGATCGTCAGGCGAGAACACGGTGACCATGACCGCGCCGAGCAGGTCACGGGCGCGGCCCAGCCGTTGCTTGTTGAGCAGCACACGGTGGCGGCCACCGGGCCCGAGTTCGGCCTCGATGAGGACCGAGCGGCCCTCTCGATCCGCTTCCCCCCGCACGACGGCCTGCGTCGCGCCGTGACGGATCACCGCGTCGACGGGCGCCCCCCGGAACGACGACAGCGTGGCCAGATAGCCGATCGCTTCGAGCAGGTTGGTCTTTCCCTCGCCGTTGGCGCCGACGATGACGGTGAGCCCCGCCGCCAACGACACGTCGAGGGCGGCGTAGGACCGGAAGTCGACCAGCCAGAGCCGCCGAAGGAGCACTCTCTACGAAACGCGTACCGGCATGAGCAGGTACAAGAAGTCGGCGCCCTCCGTGGCCCGGATCACCGCCGGCTTCAGCGCGTCGACGGTCTCGATCGACACCTCGTCGCCTGCGGCAACCTCGATGCCGTCGAGCAGGTACTCGGGGTTGAAGGCCACCGTCAGCTCCGCGCCCTCGTACTTGGCGTCGAGCTCCTCATGGGCTTGGCCGACGTCCTGGGTGACGGCGATGAGCTCGAGCCCATCGGGCTTCATGGACAGCCGCACGGGTGTGGCCTCGCGTGCCATCAGCTTGACGCGCCGGACCGCGTCGAGGAGCGGCCCGCGCCCGACCGTGAGCCGGTTGGGATAGCTGCTCGGGATGAGACCGCGGTAGTTCGGGAAGTCGCCCTCGATCAGGCGGGTGGTGAGCCGGACCGAGCCCGCTTCGAATGACGCATCGCGCTCGCCGAGGCGCAACGTGAGCTCCTGCTCTCCCGATCCCAGCACGCGGCTCAGCTCGCTCAAGGCCCGAGACGGCACGAGGACGCTCTGGCCCTCGCGCAGGACGCTGGCACCCGGGATGTCGCGCACCGCCAACCGATAGGAGTCGGTGGCCACCAGTCGCAGCCCGCCTTCTTCGGCCGCGAGCAGGACACCGGTGAGGATGGGACGCGAGTCGTCGCTGCTCGCCGCGGGGACCACTTGCTTGAGCGCGGTGGTGACGTCGGCGCTCGTGAGGGTGACGCCGTCCGCCGGCGGCTCGGCCAGGCGCGGGAACTCGTCGGCCGGGAGGAGCCTCAGGCTGAACTGCGATCGGCCGGCAGTGATCTCGGCCTCCTCACCTTCGACGCTCACCTGCACGGCCCCCGGCTCGAGGGCGCGCACGACCTCGGACGCCAGCCGGGCAGGCAGCACGGCCACGCCGTCCTGCTCGCCGTTGACGGACGCGGCCACCGAGATGGTCAGGTCGAGGTCGCTTCCCGTGAGCTGGAGGTGGGGCCCGATGAGCTCAGCGCGTACGCCGGACAAGACCGGCAGGGCGCCACCCCGTGTCGAAACGGCCCGGCCGGCCGTGCCCAAGGCCTCGACCAGGACGTCACGCTCGCATCGGAACTTCACGTTCGTTCGCTCGCTTTCTCTGTCCAGGAATCTCAGAGAGGGAAGTAGGAGAGGTAGTAGGGACTGGGGATTGTGTACAACCGTCCGTTCCCCGAGGTCATCTCGGTTTGCGTTGCCCGCGTGCTATCCCCAGCGTCGCACAGGCGGATGGTGGGTCGGCGGACCCCGGGGGAAGACAAGGGCGGTCGTCCACCGCTCGTCCCCTCACTACACACACCGTCGTCCACCGCGGCCGACACGACGCCTCACCCGCCGCTCTTGATGGACTGGATGAGCTCGGTGACTTGGTCGTAGATCTGGCGCTTCTCGCGCATCTGGGCGCCGATCTTCTCGACGGCATGGATGACGGTGGTGTGGTCGCGGCCACCGAACTCGCGAGCGATGGCCGGATAGCTGAGGTCGGTCAACTCGCGGAAGACGTACATCGCCATCTGCCGGGCGGTGACGAGCGGGCGCCGGCGGCTCTTGCCCGTGAGCTCGTCGATCGGGAAGGCGAACATGCGAGAGCTCGCGTCGAGGATGACCGCCGGTGTGATTGGACGGGGTCGACGCTCGGTGAGGATGTCGCCGAGCACCCGTTCGGCCAGCTCGACCGACAAGGGCTCCTTCGTGAGGCTGGTGAACGCCGACACCCGGATGAGCGCGCCCTCGAGCTCACGGATGTTGTCGGTGATGTGTGTGGCGATGAACTCGAGGACCTCGGCGGGTACTGGTGTCGTTTCGCGCTCCGCCTTCTTGCGCAGGATGGCGAGGCGGGTCTCGAGGTCGGGTGGCTGGATGTCGGTCATCACGCCGCTCTTGAACCGGCTGCGGAGCCGGGCCTCGAGTGTGGGGATCTTGTCCGGCGCGCGGTCGCTCGAGAGCACGACCTGACGGTTGGTCTCGTAGAGCGTGTTGAACGTGTGGAAGAACTCCTCGAGGGTCTCGTTCTTGCCTTCGAAGAACTGGACGTCGTCGACGAGCAACACGTCCACTCCGCGGTAGCGGCGCTTGAACGCGTCGCCGACACCGGACTTGATCGCCTCGACGAACTCGTTGAGGAACGTCTCGCTCGATACGTACCGCACGGTGTAGGTCGGGTAGTTCTCGCGCACGTAGTGGGCGATGGCTTGGAGCAGATGGGTCTTGCCGAGCCCGGCGTCGCCGTAGACGAACAGCGGGTTGTAGGCGAGGCCGGGACGTTCGGCAACCGCCAGCGCGGCGGCTTGGGCGAAGCGGTTCGAGGAACCCGTGACGAACGCGTCGAACGTGTATTTGGGGTTGATCGTGTCGTACCGGCGGCCGCCGCCGTCGGTGGGCTTGGCCGTGGTGGTGACGTCGAGCGTCTGCTGTACGAGGCCCGGCTCGGTCGCCGTGGGGCCCGAGAGGAGCTCGTCGAGGGGATCAGGCGTCGGCGGCGCCTCCTCGCTCAGCCCCGGGCGGACCTGGACGAGGAGGCCGACCTCAGGCGCGCCGACGTCGGCGAGCGCGGCGCGTACGAGATCGAGGTATCGGGTCTCGATCCGGTCCTTCGCCCACGCGTTCGGGACGGTGAGGACCAGTCCTCGATGGTCGAGCGCGACCGGCTCGGCCTCGACGAAGGACGACACCCACACCCCCGAGGACACCTGGTCGCGGAGGACCTCGGCACATGCCTTCCACAGGAGTTCCGCATCTCCCACCAGCCTCGACGCCTCCTACGGTGCTCCAGAGTCCACAACTACGTCCACACCTGTGGAAAACCACCGGGAGCCCGAACCTAGGTGGTTCGGGCCGGCAGCCGCTCCGGCGACCGTGGCTTTTCGACAGCGGTGCTTCTCACCGCCTCGCCCGCACCGAGAGGTGTCGTCCGAGGTGGTCGGGGCACGGTACCACCCGCCCGGAGAGGGCGCGTCCGGCCGGTCACGCCCCTGCTCAGGGGCGTGACCGGCTTACGAGCTGCTGGTGGAGGTCGCGGGCGCAGGCCTGGCGCGACATGCGTGGATCGCGCCAGGACTCGGCGGCCGAGCGGTGCCGCGGTTGCCGTTCAGGCGGGCCAGGCTCTACCGTGACCACCGGCGCGGCCCGCTGCGTCCCTGCGGCGCGCGTCGTCGGGGCAGCGGGCCTGCGATCACATTCGTGCAGGGGCCCGACCGGGTGCGCGACGCCTCGACGGCGCACCGGCTGCGGCTCGAAGGGAGAGGCCAGTGAAGCGGACCTACCAACCCAACAATCGCAAGCGCGCCAAACGCCATGGCTTCCGGCACCGGATGTCGACGCGGGCCGGTCGTGCCGTGCTCCGCGCCCGGCGCCGCAAGGGCCGTCTCCGTCTGTCCGCGTGAGGGCGGCGCGGTCGTGTCCCGGCCCGAGGATCCGTCACCGGTCTGGCGGATCCGCGATCGGCGTTCCTTTGCTGAGTTCCGTCGCCGCGGTGTCCGCGGGCGTCATGGGCCCGTGACGGTCACGTTCGTCCCCGACGCCGGCGGTGCGGTCGCACGCGTCGCGTACGCCGTCGGCCGGCCCGTCGGCACGGCCGTCGCTCGCAACCGACTTCGGCGCCGGCTCCGGGCCGTGGTCCGCGAACTCGCTCCCCCGCCGGGCGCGTACCTGGTGGGGGCCGCGGCCGCGGCGAGTGCGCTCCCGTACGATGAGCTCACGGCCAGCGTGCGCGCTGCGATGGATGCCGCGGTGCGACGCGCGGGCCCGTCGACGCCATGATCACCATGCCGGCCCATCATCCGAGCGTGTTTGCCCGGCCGTTACTCGCGCTCGTCCGGCTCTATCGGGCGTTCGCCGCCGGGCGCCCGTCGCCGTGCCGGTTCGAGCCGTCGTGTTCGACCTATGCCCTCGAGGCCCTCGAGGTCCACGGCGCGAGACGCGGAAGCTGGCTCGCGCTTCGCCGTCTACTCCGCTGCCACCCGTGGGGCAGCCACGGCTGGGATCCTGTACCGCCTGCCCCCACCCCGAAGGAAATCAACGATGTTTGATTTCTTGGCCACGCTGCTGGCCTGGTTCTACTCCGTCTGGCCGTCATACGGCATGGCGATCGTCTTCCTGACGCTCACCATCATGCTGATCCTGACGCCGCTTACCCTCAAGGGCACGCGGTCGATGATGGTGATGCAGGCGCTGCAGCCGGAGATGAAGAAGATCCAACAGCGCTACAAGGACGACCGCCAGAAGCTCAACGAGGAGCTGCTGAAGTTCTACAAGGAGAACAACATCAACCCGGTGGGGGGCTGCCTGCCGCTCCTCATCCAGATGCCGGTCTTCCTCGTCCTGTACCGCGTGCTTCGCGGTCTCACCCGCCCGCTGCCGTTCGGCTACGTACGAGGCCAGGTCAGCGGCACGAACACCGGTGGTTTCGACCCCTCCTACATCAGCCACGACAGCGCGCTCTACAAGGCGCTCAAGGGTTCGAAGGACATGGTCTCGTGGGGGATGGACCTGTCGCAATCGGCAACGCAGGCGCTCCGGGATTCCTTCGGCAAGGCGATTCCGTTCCTTATCCTGATCGCCGGCGTGGTCGTCACCAGCTACATCCAGCAGAAGCAGGTGGCGGGACGCAACCCGGCTGCCCAGCAGCAGATGAACCCGCAACAGCAGATGCTGCTGCGGATCATGCCGGTGTTCTTTGCATTCATCTCCCTGAACCTCCCCGCCGCGCTGGTCGTGTACTTCTTCATCTCGAACCTCTATCGCGTAGGACAGCAGGACTTCATCTCCCGGCGCATCTACAAGCCAGCGCAGGCGGTTGGTGGCGTGTTGGACGCATCCGCGCGCGAGGTAGCGACACCGACACCGACACCCCCTTCGGAGGAGGAGCCGGCGCCGCGAAGTGGTTTCTTCGGCCGACTCCTCGGTGAAGCGACGCCCCGGCTCAGCCAGGAGAGACGGACCGGCAACGGGTCGCGTGAGGGGTCAAGAGGCAAGCCGCCGCCTCGCCCGCCGTCGAAGGGCAATGGTGGGCGGGTCACACCCAGCAAGTCGACGGCTCGGTCGCCAGGGCGCACCACACCGGCCGGCGGAGGTCCACAACCGAGAGCCCGCAAGAAGAAGAAGAGGAAGTGACCGGTGGAATGGGTCGAGACGATCGGACGCACGCTCGAGGAGGCCAAGGAGGCCGCCCTCGACCAACTGGGTGTAGACGAGCGTGACGCGGAGTTCGAGGTGCTGGCCGAGCCCCGCACGGGGCTGTTCGGCCGCGTTCGGGGTGAAGCCCGAGTTCGGGCCCGAATCCGCCCCACGCGGCCGCGCCCCAAATCCGAACGCCGCGATCGCCGACGCAAGCCACAGGGAGCGAAGTCGTCCCGCGAGGGCGCAACCCGGCAGCCGGCCGGCGGCACCGGGAACGCGGGGCAACCCGTGTCGGTCGACGAGGGGTCGGCCGGCGAGCGGTCGGGACCGAGCCGGCGGCGCCGGCGCACCGGCAGCCAGCCGGCGGGGACCCGCGAGACGAGAGATCGGAGCGAGGACCCCACGTCGGGGGCCGAAGGGAGCGTGATGGATCAGGAGGAGGTCAGCGTCGAGCGACAGGCTGAGCACGTCGAGACGTTCGTCATCGGGTTGCTCGAAGCGTTCGGAGTCGACGGCAACGTCCACAAGGAACGCGTCGACGACGAGACCATCGAGGTGCGGGTGGAAGGGGAGGACCTGGGGTTGCTGATCGGCCCGAAAGGCCAGACGCTCAACGCGATCCAGGACCTCGGCCGTACCGTCGTGCAGCGCCACGAACCGGGGCTGCATCTCGGGCGGGTCCGCATCGACATCAGCGGCTATCGCCAGCGCCGCCGCGAGGCACTCGAGCGGTTCACTCGCCAAGTAGCCGAGGATGTCTTGGCGTCCGGTTTGGCCAAGGCTCTCGAGCCGATGAACCCCGCCGATCGCAAGGTGGTCCACGATACGGCCAACACCATTGCCGGCGTCGCCACCACGTCCGAGGGGGTCGAGCCCCACCGGCGCGTCGTCATCCTGCCTGATCCCGAGGTGTCGTAACGGCACCGACCTCCGGCCGGACGGCCTTGGCTGCCGTCCTGGCCGACGCCCAAGCCCTCGGCTTCTTAGGGCCGGGCGACGTCGCCGACCACATCGACCATGCGAGCGCCTTCGTCGCCGCGCTGCCCGCGGGCGCTCGGTGCGGCGTCGATCTCGGCAGCGGCGCGGGTGTGCCCGGCCTCGTATTGGCCGCGAACAGCCCCGCCATGACATGGGTCCTCATCGACGCCTCGGAGCGGCGGACCGAGTTCCTCGTGGATGCGGTCGAGCGACTGGGCCTCGCCGACCGGGTGACCGTGCGCCGGGGGCGGGCCGAGGAGCTCGGTCGTGATGCCGCGCTCCGGGCGGATTCCGATGTGGTCGTCGCCCGCGCGTTCGGCCCGCCGGCGGCGACCGCCGAGTGTGGCGCTGCCTTCCTTCGGGTGGGGGGCGTGCTTATCGTCAGCGAGCCGCCCGTGGTCGACGAGCAACGTTGGCCCGCGACCGGCTTGGCGCTCCTCGGTTTGCGGGACGAGGGGCTCGTGGTCGACGGTCACGCTCGAGTTCGCGTCCTACGGCAGGTCGAGGGTTTGCCCGAGCGGTACCCTCGCCGGGTGGGTGTTCCGAGCCGTCGGCCGATGTTCCCCGTGAAACGTCCGATCCTTGACCGTGCGTCGCGCCGAGGACAGGATGGCAGCAGTGAGTGACGGCCCGGCGGATCTGGTGGCGCGCGGCCGTGCCATCTTCGAGCGGCTCCGCGATGCGGGGCAGGAGAGCCCACCGAGCGACGACGAGGACGCGGGTCAGGCCAGCGACGACGCCGACGCGAGCCCTCAGCCGACCGGTGCCATGGATGCCGAGCCCGTCGGCGCGAGCGGGTCCGACGCCTTCGAACCCGTCGCGGCCGTGGCTGACGCGCCGGCCTCCACGTCGGTGGAGGCGGCAGTAGAGACTGCGCCGGTGGTCGTGGCGCCGCCGATGGCGTCTCCGTCGGTGCCGTCGCCCTCGGCGGTCCTCCCCCATGACCTCGACGTGGTGGGCGCGGCCCCGGCGCCGGTGGTGGAGGCTCCTGAGGACGGGTCTCGATTCGCTAGGCCTCTACCGCGGACGATCGCGATCGCCAACCAGAAGGGCGGCGTCGGCAAGACCACGACGGCGGTCAACCTCGGAGCCTGCCTCGCGGACCTCGGCTACCGGGTCTTGGTCGTCGACCTCGACCCGCAGGGCAACGCCAGCACTGGCCTCGGGATCAACATCCGAGGGCTGCAGTCCTCGATGTACGACGTCATGTTGCACGACACGCCGCTCGACGACTGCATCGAGGCGACGTCCGTGCGCAACCTCTTCGTGGCGCCGTCCAGCCTCGACCTCGCCGGCGCCGAGATCGAATTGGTCCCGGCGTTCAGCCGGGAGCTGCGCCTCAAGCGGGCCCTGGCCGACGTGGCCGACGACTACGACTTCGTGCTGATCGACTGCCCGCCCTCGCTCGGCTTGCTCACCGTCAACGGGCTCGCCGCCGCCGGCGAGGTGCTCGTGCCGATCCAGTGCGAGTACTACGCCCTCGAAGGGCTCGGCCAGCTGATGCGCAACGTCAATCTGGTGCAGAAGAACCTCAACCCGGAGCTCGAGCTCAGCTGCATCGTGCTCGTGATGTACGACGCGCGTACGAAGTTGGCCGACCAGGTCGTGCACGAGGTCCGCGAGCATTTCGGCGAAAAGGTCGCTCGGAACCTGGTTCCGCGCACGGTGCGCTTGTCCGAAGCGCCGAGCTACGGCCAGCCGATCATCGCGTTCGACCCGGCATCGAGGGGCGCGGTCGCGTACCGAGAGCTTGCCAAGGAGGTCAGTGGTGGCACGCCGCAGCGGGCTAGGTAAGGGGCTGAGTGCGCTCATCCCGTCCGAGGTGACGGCCGCGCAAGTGTCGGCACTCCGGGATCTGCCGATCAGCCGGGTCATCCCCAACCGGTTCCAGCCGCGCACCCGGTTCGACGAGGAATCGCTCGTCGCCTTGACCGCCTCGATCCGTGAATTGGGCGTGCTGCAGCCGGTCCTCGTACGGCCCGTTGACGACGAACGCTTCGAGCTCATCGCCGGCGAGCGCCGTTGGCGAGCGGCCAAGCGCGCTGGTCTCCAGACGCTCCCCGCGCTGGTGAAGACGGCGGACGACACGTCGGCGTTGGAGCAGGCATTGGTCGAGAACCTGCACCGCGAGGATCTCAACGCCCTCGAAGAGGCGGCGGCCTATCGGCAGCTCATCGAGGACTTCAACCTGACCCACGATGAGGTGGCGCAGCGGGTGGGCCGCAGCCGGTCGGCGGTCACCAACACCCTGCGCCTCTTCCAGCTACCGCCGTCTATCCAGAAGATGGTCGCCGAAGCGCAACTGTCGGCCGGGCACGCCCGTGCGCTGCTTGGCACGCCGGATCGCGCGTACCAGGAGACACTGGCTCGCCGTGCCGTCGTGGAGTCCATGTCCGTCCGCGAGGTCGAGGAGTCGGTGCGCCAGCGACTCGAGTCGGCCGACTCCGCCGAACCGGCGCCGGCTGGACCAGCCGCGCCGAGCCGACGCCTCCGTCCCCCGGGTCTCCTCGAGTTGGAGGAGCTGCTGTCGACTCACCTCGACACCCGCGTGAGGGTGTCGATGGGCGCGAGGCACGGCAAGGTCGAGATCGATTTCGCCACGCTCGAGGACCTCGAGCGCATCTATCGCCGCATGACCGAGTCCGGCACCGTCGCGCGCTGACCTGGCCGCGGGGGCGTCACATGGCCCGCGGCTTATGCACGATATGCTCGGTCCAACGCCACGGCGATGGGCTCCTTCGAGCCTCAGTGGCACCTTGAGGCTTGGCGACAGTGAACCTCACGTTCACGCCGTCCACAACCTGTGGCCAAACCTGTGGGTTAGCGGCATCAGCCCAGCGTAGAGAGCTCCGCGACGGGACCGTCAGCTGCGGTCAAGCGGCTCGGACGACCATCGCGCCATCGCCCGACGGAGGGCTGCGACCAGATCAGCAGCCCGTTCGACCGCGATCCGCGGCGGCCCTAACTCGCAGAGCACCGCGGGCATCCGCGTCTCTCGCAGGATCGGCAGGCGCATCGAGCGGATGGCAGTGTCGGCCCCGAGCGTCGACCCCACCTCCTCCACGATGAGATGGGCCAACCGCTTGCCGCCGACCGACTCGAAACCCTCGGCCCCGTAGTACGCGGCGCGGCACGCCGTGTCCGGGATCAGCGCCACCGCGACGAATGCTTCGGCATCGAAGCGGTTGGCCTCTTCGGCCTGGCGGGATTCGTCGGGATGGTGAAGGACGGCGACGAGCGCGCCCTGGTCGAGCAGCGTTCGCCCTAGGGCGTCCGCCAGCCCGGCCAGGCCACCGGTCTCGCCGACCGCCACCCGCCGTCCGAGCAGGTCACGCGGCGTGTCCCGCAGCGCTTCCTCCTCGCGCACCACCGCGACCGTCATGTCCGATGACAGCCGATCGCCGAGCCGGGCCAGCGCGGCCAGCACGTCCGGACCGCAGATCCCGTCGGCCGTGAGGCCCGCGTTGCGCTGGAAGTCGAGGAGAGCGTCCACGGTACGGCGGCCGAAGATCCCGTCGACTCGCCCGGCGTCGAATCCGAGTGCGCCCAGGCGGCGCTGGAATTCGGCGACGTCCTCGCCTCGCAGCATCGGCGCCCGCAAGTAGAGAAAGCGGTCGCCGAGCCGGTAGCCGGCCTCCACCAGCGCGGACCAGGTCTGGATCCCGCAGATGCCATCCGTGCGCAGGCCGCGGCTGTCTTGGAACGCGTGTAGCGCGGCCTCGGTAGCCGGACCGTACATACCGGGCCCGTCGCCGCCGACGTCGAAGCCCAGCCGAGCCAGCCGACGTTGGATGTCGCGCACCGATTCACCGCTGCTTCCAGGGCGAAGGGGCAACTCGGACGTCGGCGTCGTCGTGGTCAATGCGAGCGGGTCGACCGCCAGATGCTGGCCGTCGAACGCCGCAGGTTACGACAATGCGAGGATCAGAGGAACTCCGCCAGCTCCTGGAGCAGTTGGCCCTTCCCCTTGGCGCCGATCATGCGCTTGGCCGGCTTGCCATCTCGGAAAACGATCAGCGTCGGGATACTCATCACTTCAAAGCGTCGGGCGGCGTCGGGGTTGTCGTCGACGTTGAGCTTGGCCACGCGCACCTTGCCGGCCTGCTCGGTGGCGATCTCCTCCAAGATGGGCGAGATCATCTTGCACGGGCCGCACCACTCGGCCCAGAAGTCGACGATAACGACTTCTTCGGAGCCGCCGATCTCCTCGTCGAAGGTCGTGTCGGTCAGCGTGCTGATGGCCTTGCCCATGTCCCTCTCCTGGTCAGGATGATGTGTGGAATCCAACGCTCGCGGCCTTCGCCGCATTCCGCCGGCCAGCTACCACGACGTCTCCGTCGCCATCTCGTGATCGGTCTGCGCCTCGAGCCACCGCTCGGCGTCGATGGCCGCCATGCATCCGGAGCCAGCGGCCGTGATCGCCTGCCGGTACGTGTGGTCCTGGACGTCGCCGCACGCGAAGACCCCCTCGACGTTGGTACGGGTGCTCCTGCCTTGCGTGATCAGGTACCCGTTCTCCTCCATCTCGAGCTGGCCCTTGAACAGCGCCGTGTTGGGTTCGTGGCCGATCGCGACGAACAGGCCAGTGACAGGGAGGACCCGCAGTTCGTCGGTCTTGACGTTGCGCAGGCGAACGCCTTCGACCTTGTGTTCGCCGAGAATGTCGTCGACCACCGAATCCCAGGCGAAGCTGATCTTCGGGTTGGCAAACGCGCGGTCCTGCATGATCTTCGAGGCCCGCAGTTGGTCGCGGCGATGCACGAGCGTGACCGACTTGGCGAACTTCGTGAGGAACGTCGCCTCCTCGATCGCGGAGTCGCCCCCGCCGACCACCGCGATCTCGTGATCCCGGAAGAAGAAGCCGTCGCACGTCGCGCATGTCGACAGCCCATGGCCGATCAACTGCTCCTCGGCGGCCAGGCCGAGCATGAGGGATTGGGCGCCGGTGGCGATGATGATCGCCCGGCCCTGGTAGGTGGGGTCTGGCGCGTCGGGATCGCCGACCCAGACGCCGAACGGCGAGCTCGACAAGTCGACCCGGGTCGCTTTCTCGGTGCGCAGCACGGCACCGAATCGCTCCGCCTGCTCGCGGAAGCGCATCATCAGCTCGGGGCCCATGATGCCTTCGGGGAAACCCGGGTAGTTCTCGACTTCGGTCGTAAGCATGAGTTGGCCGCCGGGCTGGTCGCTCGTAGAGGACGGCTCGCCCTCGAGCACCAGCGGCGCCAAGTTGGCGCGGGCCGTGTAGACGGCAGCCGTGAGACCCGCCGGGCCGGAGCCCAGGATGATGACGTTGCGCACTTCGTCGGACAGAGCCGATGGCATGGCCGAATACTCCTAGCGAGTGGACGGTGGCCGAAACGGCGTCAGAGGCGAGGCTATTCCTGCGGTCTCGGCTTACGCCGGGACCACAACAGGAGCCCGGCCAAGGTGAACACGCCACCGACGAGGAGGTGGGCCGCCCACGTGTGGGTCTCACCGACGACGGCGTCGGGCAGGTAGGAGTCGATGAACCGCACGGCTGCGATCGCGATCAGCACGAGCGCGGCGATGCCGAGCACCCCGGCGAGCAGTCCGTATACGACGCCACGAGCGGCCGTGACGGCCGGCCCGGTGGTCTTGTCGCGGACCCTTCCGACAGTGCGGACGATGGTGTCCGTCGCCTGCGCCGGCCAGTCATCGGTGCGGACAGCAACAGCACGCCCGTCGGCCCTGTCTGCCATGGGCGGGAGCGTAGTCTCGCCCGCAGGACGGCCCGGGGGAGTGTCCTGACCCTCGCCGGAATCCTGTTCGGCCTCGTCCCGGCGCGCCGCGCCGTGTCGGGCGTCGTCACCGCCATCTGGTCAGAAGTCGGCGGTCGTGAGGACCCTACAGTCCGGCCCCACCACGTAGAGCCGGAACGCTTCCGGGCCCCCGGTCGCCATCTCGAACACGAGGACGCTGACCGGGTCGTCGTCGAGCGTGGCGGTGGCGAAGTAGCGCAAAGCGGTGATCAGGCCATCAGTGGCCATGAGCTCGGGCTCGCATGTGGCGACGACGGCGTTGGTGGTCGTCGCGTCCGCAGCCGTCGTCGGGGGCGGTGCTGCCTCGCTCGCGGCGAGCCGCGCGGCGAACCGATCCCGGGCGGTGGACGCGAGGACACCGAGATCGTCGTAGCCGCCGAGGTCGCCGTCGCTGACCGAGCCCAGGCTGAGCACGCCCCCGGCCGCATCCGGTTGCGGCCCCGTGCTCGCCCCGCCGTTCGATGCGCCCGGCCCCGCCGCTGGCGTGGTCGAAGCGCTCGCGGCGCTGTCGTCCCGGTCAGCCCCCGTACCGAGGGCGGTGGTGTCAGTGTTCTGGCCACCGGACCGGAGCAGGACGGGCAAGACGGCGAGAAGTATCAGGAGGACGGCGGCGGCCGAGAGGGCCGGAAGCCAGCGGCGGGCGCCCCGACGGTGATCGCGGGTGGCGCGCGCGTCGGCCAGCGAGTGGACCGACGCGCCGGTGGCCATGGCCCGGTCGATCATCCCGGCCTGCACGTCGGGGGCCACTGCGGCGGGAGGCTCGGCGACCACGCCTGCGAGCGCGCGCAGGCGATCAGCCCAGGCCCGGAGAGACGGCGTCGCTTCGACGTGCTCGACCTCCGCGGGGGTGGCCTCGCCGTCGATGTACGCAGATACGAGTTCGAGGTCGTCGGGCGCGAGGTGGTCGAAGGGAAGGTCCGTCATGGCGATCGGGGGGTTGGACGGCCGTCGGTGACGTCGGGGTTCCCGGTCAATCGCCGGGAGAGCGCGGCCCGGCCGCGCGCAATGCGCGACCGGACGGTTCCGGGCGGGATGTCGAGCACCGCCGCGATCTCGGCGTAGTCGAGTTGGCACAGGTCTCGAAGCACGACTGCGGTGCGAAACTCGAGCGGCAGCTCTTCGAGGGCGGCGTCGATGTCGAGGCGGTCGCTCACGGTCGCGTCGAGCGTGGGCCGGCCGTGATCCGCGGCCCGCGCGGTCTCGTGTTCCGGCAGCCCAACCCGCGGCCGCCGGGTGCGGCGCCGCAGCTCGTCGAGGCACGCGTTGGTCGTGATGCGATACGTCCAGGTGGAGAAGCTGGCGCGTCCATCGAAGCGGTCGAGCCCGTGGACGATCGCGATCAGCGCCTCTTGCGTCGCGTCCAGCGCGTCGGCCTCATTGCCGGCGATGCGGCGGCACACGCCGAAGATCCGGTCGTAATGGCGCCGGAGGAGCGCGTCGAGCGCGGTCCGGTCCCCGGCCTGCGCCGCGGCTACGAGCGCTGCGTCGTCGTCCGCCTTGCGAATGTCCGGAGAATAGTTGGGAGACGCCCGCGTCAGGCCGGCGCCAGGCTGGCCTCCGCGATCTCGACGTGCACGTTCGGCGGCGCGTCACCCAAGTCCGTAATCCACACGAGGACGGCGGCGCCGGTCGCGCCCCCGAGACCGAACGTCGTCTCGCCACTGGCCCCCGACTGGGTAGCGACGGGTGTACCCCAGCCTTCCAGCTCGCCGGCCCGATCGTCCGCCACGTAGATCTCGGCGGCCCAACCCGACGACGGTGACGTGACGGTCAACGACTGCAATGCGACCGGCTGGGCCAGCGTGAGCACCAGCCCTACGCCCGCTTTGAGGTTGCCGAATCGGCGCGTCCTGTAGCCCTCACTCGACCATGCCGTGCTCGGATCCCCGTCCACGGCCTTGGTCGCCTCGTCGTCGTTCTCATGGCCGTCGCCGCCGGGGTCGAAGGCATCGGCGGACGCGATCGTCACGGTCGAGGCCTGCGTGTCGGCGGGCTCGTCGTCGCTGTGCAACAGATCCCGGCCCTGCTCGGTGCGGCTGAACAGCACGCCCGCGACGCCGATGGCGACGGCGACGAGCACGATGAGCGCGGTGGGGACGAGCCACCGGCGCTCGGACCGCCCGAAGCTGTCGGCCGCCACCGGGGCTGGCGACGACGCGCGTTGCCTGACCACCGTTGCATCCCGGTCGGGTTCCGCGGTGACCCGCCGAGGCATCGCAGCGCCGCTTCCGCCGGTCGCCAACAGCGCGGCCCGCATGGCGCCGGCGTCGGCATAGCGGTCCTCGGGCGCCCGGGCGATCGCTCGCAGGACGACCTCCTCGACCGGTCGGGGGATGCCGGCGCGGACGTTGCGCGGCCGCATCGGTTCCTGTTCGAGGCGGGCCATGGCGGTCCCGACGCCAGTCTCCGCCGCGAACGGCGCACGACCGCACAGCAGTTCGTAGAGCACGAGACCGAGGGCGTAGACGTCGGTACGAGAGTCGGCACCCGTCCCCGTCACCTGCTCCGGAGCCAGGTATGCAGGCGTGCCGAGGACGTTCCCCGTCGTCGTGAGGTCGGCGCTCGCCACCGCCTTGGCGATGCCGAAGTCGGCAACCATCACGCGGCCGTCGTCGGCCAACAGGATGTTCCCCGGCTTGACGTCCCGGTGGACGACGCCGGCTTGGTGCGCCACGTCGAGCGCCTCGGCGACTTGGGCGATGATGGAGACGGCCGTCGCGGGTTCGAGCGGGCCGTGCTCAGCAAGATACGCACGCAGGGTTCGGCCCCGAACAAGCTCCATCACGATGGCCTCGTCACCGTCGTGGCACGTGTCGTAGATCGAGACGATGGAGGGATGGGCGAGCTTCGCGGCCGCGATCGCTTCGCCACGGAAGCGGGCGACGAACGTCTCGTCGGCGGCGAGGTGAGCGTGGAGCACTTTCACCGCGACTTTGCGGGTGAGTACCTGGTCGGTGGCCTCCCACACCTCGGCCATGCCCCCGGTGGCGATCAGTCGGTCGAGCCGGTAGCGGCCGGCGAGGACATGACCCACCCGCGGTTGGGGGACGGAGGTGGCCAAGGCCCGTTCACCGTAGCGGGCGCTCTGGCGCGCTCAGCCGCGCGCCGAGGCCGTCAGGAAGCCGGCGTCTGGAACGTCACCCCGATGACGCCGGGACCGCCGTGCGTCCCGATGACCGCTCCGAGGAGTCCGACCTCGATGTCGTCCTTGTCGTATCCGGGAGCGAGGAGCGCGAGGAAGTCGTCGATGTCCGCGGCCTGCGCGTGGACGACCGACAGGTGCTCGACGTGCGGGTGTGCGAGCACCTGCTCAGCCAGCCACGCCATGGCCTTCTTGCGGGTGCGGGCGCGTCCGGCCTCGGCCACCACGCCATCGCGCACCGCGACGAGGGGCTTGAACGACAGCATCGTGCCGAGGAGCGCCTTGGCCGCGCCGACGCGGCCCCCCTTCTTCAAGTTCTCCAGCGTGTCGAGCGTGCCGTAGACGAAGGTACGGGCGCGCAGCGCCTCGACGAGTGCGACGATCTCGTCGGCCGTCTTGCCGTCTCGGGCGGCGCGAGCAGCCTCGAGGACGAGGCTCCCGAGGCCGGTGGTCACCGACTGCGAGTCGACGACGTGCACGTCGAGCTCACCCTCGAGGGCCTTGGCCGCGTTCTGGGCCGACTGCATCGTCGCCGACAGGCCGGCGGACAGGTTCACGCACACGACCGCGTCCGCCCCGGCGGCCAACGCCTTGCGGAACGCGGTCTCGAACGCACCGACCGACGGCGCGGCCGTCTCGGGTAGCGCTGCCGATTCCCTCATGCGGCGATAGAAGTCCGCGACGGTGAGTTCGATGCGGTCGACGAACTCGTCCGCGCCGAAGCGGATGCTGAGCGGCACGACCTCGATCGCGAACTCGCGAACCTGGTCGTCGCTCAGATCGCACGCGCTGTCGGTGACGATGCTGACGGTCATGACGAGCGACACTAACCAGCCGGCGTCGCCGCGGCTCGCCGTCGGCGGCGAGCGCGACGAGCATTGCCCGCCCACCAGAACAGCAGGAAGCCGCCGGCCCCCACGGAGAGCACGATCCCGAGGCCGGAGACCGCGGTCGAGCGGATGCGGTAGCGAGCGCGGCTGAGTGTGCGACGTCCATCGGGTGACGTGACGGCGACGTCGAGCGGCGTGTCGCCGGACGCCCGGGCTCGCACGTCGACCTCGACGCGGGTGACCTCCTCGGTGAGCGTGAGCGCCATCGTGCCGTCGGGATTCGAAGGGAACGCCAGCCGTTCGCTCTCGAAGTGGATGACGACCCGGAGCGGGTAGCCAGCACGGTTGCGGATGAGCAGCGGCACGCGCCCTTCACGCGCCGTCAGCGTGATCGTCTGTCGCCGGGCGGTCTCGACCTTCGCCACTTCGGCGTCGATCGCGGCCCCCACGGCGTCGAGATACCCCCGGCGCTCGTCGGCCGACAGATCGGACGACGCCGAGACCAGCAGGCGCTCGTCGAGCGGATCGGCTCGTGGGCTGTCGGGACCGATCATGGAGCGGTAGGTCGCGACATCCCGCTGCGCGGCAGCGAGCGCGGCCGGGAAGTTGTCGAGCCCGGCCGGCGCCGCCGCCACGAGCGACCGGAAAAGGGGGTCGGCCGGCGCCTCCGTCGACGAGTTCGGTCCACGCGCGCCGGCCGTCGGCACGGTCGCGAAGAACGTCGCGAGATCGACAGGCTGGATGGCCCGGTTGGGCGCCAGACCGGTGAGGAGAGCGTCCAGGAAGTCGGGGTCGGGCGTCCAGTCGCGAGGGATGGCGACGACGGCGCCGCGGGTCAATCGGGGCGAGTCGTAGTACAGCGTGGCGAGGTCGGCCAGCAGCACGTGGGCATCGAGGACGGGGTCGCCTGACTCGCCGATGTGGGCGGCCAGCGCGGCGTCCGCGGCGGCGGCGTGCATGCGCGCGCCGTTTGCGTCCATGTCGAAGGACTGCGTCAACGTGACGGGGAATCGGCCCTCATCGAGCGGCGCCAACGAGTCCGCTGGGATCACCACCGCGGTGACACCAAGGCGACCGAGCTCGACGACCGTGTCGTTGTCGAGGCCGGGATCGGCGACCCATTTGGTCGCGTCGGGCGCGCCGACCTGGTCGGTCAAGACGTTGCGGCCGCGCAGGATCTCGTCGGCCAGCAGATCATCCAGCCCCGCGTCCACCAGCGCGGTGGCGTCGACGTGCACGTAGGGGGTCGCGAGCAGCTGTCGTTCCGTGAGTCCTTCCCGCAGATTGGCGAGCAGAGCTTCGTCGGCAGCGTCGGTGCCCTCGGCCAGCGCGTCCACGATCTCCGGTGTCGGCACCACGGTGAGCGGAAGCCCGGGGTGGTTGAGCAGCGCCGCGACCTCCACGCCGAGACTGGCCCGCGCCCGCTCCTCCAGGATGGTCGTGCCGTCGGCCTGCAGCGCGGGCGCGCCGGCGAGCGGCACGACGAGCGCGACCGACAGCGGCGGTGACACGTCGGCGGTGTCGGGTAGGCGGACGAGGTAGGTCACCAACTGGTCCACCGGCGCGCCACCGCTGTCGAGGAGATCGAGCTCCACGGGGAAGACGCCGCCGCGGATCCGTAGCCGGGAGGTGTCCGGCCCGGTGCTGCGGATCGGCACCCGCACCACCAGCGTCCCGCTCGCGTCGGCCGTGAGGGCGGTCAACGGCTGGGTGTTGGTCAACAGGCGAGTTCGCAGGCCGTCTCCGGTGACGCTGCGAGCGAACTCCGACCGTGACAGCACGCGGTCGTGCACGACCACCCGCAGCTTGGCGTCCGGTGGTGCACCGGTGGCCCGCAGCCGCACGGTCAGTTCGCCCTCGGGCTCGACGAACGGCGTCTGGTCCACCAGTTGAAGGATCCGCGCCGCCGGTTGCGCGGCCGCCGACGGTCGGCTCGACGGCCCGAGGATCGCGACCAGGCTCAGGATCACCCCGGCACGCGCCAGCCGGAGGATCACAGCTCGGTTTCCAGCACGGCGAGACCACCGGGCCGCCGGGTGAACCCGAAGCCCTCGTACAGCGCGAGCGCCGTGTCGTTGCCTTCTTGGGTGTTGACGACCGCGTGGCTCGCTCCCCGGTGTCGGCACCAGTGCAGGCCGTCGAGGAGCAGGGCCGCGCCGAGCCCGTGGCCCTGGTGATCGGGGTCGACTGCCAGGCGTTGTACGTAGCCGCGATGGGCGGCGCACCCCGTGATGGCGTAGCCCGCGACACCGGGATCGTCGGCGACCCGGAACCGGGTCGTGGGCGTGGCCCCGAGCGCGTCCTCCAAAGCACCTTCGTCGAGCCGCCAGAACGGCATGAACGACCGGGCATCCAGCGCGAGGACGGCGGCGCGGTCACGGCGCCGGGCCCGGCGCAGTGAGGCTGCCGGCTGGGGCGGGAGGTCATCGAGCGCGCGCCCGAGCAGATGGAGGCGCTCCTTCACCGTGAAGCCGGCGCCGAGGAACCCCTGCACCTCGCGCGGTTCGAGCGCGGCGGTCACC
>WNFV01002939.1_pt1 | contig 28037 bp, 23 predicted proteins | sample 5400101 | NCBI WGS metagenome assembly WNFV01 (sample SAMN13153361, study PRJNA577476) | soil metagenome | isolation source: 115 cm soil or saprolite under grassland replicate 1 | place: USA:California | collected 2016-06-15
AGGATGAACGCCTGCGCGCGGCGCGCTCGCAACGCGGCGAGCACCAGCGTGAGCATCCACTATTAAAACCGAGCAGGCTCCCGATAGGTGCCCCACTCGGCGCGCAGGGCGTCGCAGATCTCGCCGAGGGTGGCCTCCGCGCGGGCGGCGTCGAGCATCGCCGGGATCAGGTTCTCGTCGGTACGGGCGACCGCCACCATCCGCTCCAGCGCCGCCTTGACGGCGCTGTCGTCGCGGCCGGCCCGGCGGTCCCGGAGCACCCGGCGCTGCCCCAGCTCCACCTCGTGCGAGATGCGCAGGATCTCCAGGTCCTTGGTGATGGTGCGGGTGTGGCAGTTCACGCCGACGATCTTCTTGTCGCCCTTCTCCAGCGCCTGCTGGTAGGCGAAGGCGCTCTCGGCGATCTGGGCCGTGAAGTACCCGTCCTCGATGCCGTGCAGGATGCCGTTGGTGATGCTGCCGTCGGCGCTCATCTCGCGGATCCGGGCGAAGATCCGCTCGGCCTCCTCCTCCATGCGGTCGGTGAGTGCCTCGACGTACCACGAGCCGCCGAGCGGGTCGGCCACGTTGGTCACGCCGGTCTCCTCCATGAGCACCTGCTGGGTGCGCAGGGCGATCTCGGCCGCCTGGTCGGTGGGCAGGGCCATGGTCTCGTCCAGGGCGTTGGTGTGCAAGGAGTTGGTACCGCCCAGAACCGCCGCGAGCGCCTCGACCGCGGTGCGCACCACGTTGTTGTACGGCTGCTGCGCCGTCAACGACACTCCCGCGGTCTGGGTGTGGAACCGCAGCCACAGCGCCCGCTCGTCGGTCGCGCCGTACACGTCGCGCAGCCAGCGGGCCCAGATCCGCCGGGCCGCCCGGAACTTGGCGATCTCCTCGAAGAAGTCGACGTGGGCGTCGAAGAAGAAGCTCAGCCCGGGCGCGAAGACGTTGACGTCCAAGCCCCGAGACTGGCCAAGCTCGACGTACCCGAACCCGTCGGCGAGCGTGAACGCCAGCTCCTGCACGGCCGTCGACCCGGCCTCGCGGATGTGGTACCCCGACACCGAAAGCGGCTTGTAGCGCGGGATCTCGCGCGCGCAGTACTCCATCAGGTCGCCGATGAGCCGAAGGTGCGGCTCGGGCGCGAAGAGCCACTCCTTCTGCGCGATGTACTCCTTGAAGATGTCGGTCTGCAGGGTACCGTCCAGTGTGGACAGATCGGTTCCCTGCCGCTCGGCGGCCACCAGGTACATGCAGAAGATCGGCACCGCCGGACCGGAGATGGTCATCGACGTGGTGACATCCGCCAGCGGGATGCCGTCGAAGAGGATGTCCATGTCGCGGGCCGAGTCGATGGCGACGCCGCAGTGGCCGACCTCGCCGACCGACTGCGGGTCGTCGGAGTCGTGCCCCATGAGCGTCGGCATGTCGAAGGCGACCGACAGCCCGCCGCCGCCCGCACCGAGCAGCATCTTGTAGCGGGCGTTGGTCTGCTGGGCGTTGCCGAAGCCGGAGAACTGCCGGATGGTCCAGGTCCGTCCGCGATGGCCGGTGGGATACAAACCGCGGGTGTACGGGAACTCGCCCGGCCAGCCGATCCGCTCGAACCTGGGCACGTCGGCGCCGGGGGGCGGCCCGTAGACGGGCTCGACCGCCATCCCCGACAGCGTGGTGAAGTCGGCATCGCGCTTGCGCGCCGCGTCGTACCGGCGTTGCCAGCGCTCCCGCCCGGCGGCGATCTCCTCGGCGTCCACGCCTCGATAGTAGGCGGTATCACTGAACGATCGCTCAGCAAGTCGGCCGCCAGCGGGCGGAGCGCAGCGGAGCCCGCGGTCAAGCGGCCGGAACCTGGCGGGAAGGTCGGACCCCACGTGGTGGCCCCGGCTGGCTACGCTGCCCGCGTGGACCAGCCTGGCGAGTCGACGCCACCGCCCGACGTGATCGCAAGCCCGCCGCCGTGGCGGCCGCCACGCGGTGCGGTGCTGTTCGCCGCTGGGGTGGCGGTCGGCGTACTGCTAGCGGGCACGGCCTGGGTGGTCGTCGACCGGCTACGCGGCGGCAAGCCGGTCGCGGCGGCGCAGGGCACGCCGTCGGTGCACCCGACGCCGCTGGAGGGGCAGTGCCGGTGGACGCCGCAGGCGGGGGCCGGCGAGCGGTCGGTCGGCTTGCCGCCCACCTCGGCAGTACCGAGGTCCGGCAACGCCACGATGACCATCACGACGAACCTCGGGGTCATCGAGATCGCGATCGACCGGGCCAAGACGCCGTGTACCGCCGCCAGCTTCACCCACCTGGCGGGCCACCAGTTCTTCGACGGCAACGCATGCCACCGGCTCAGCACGGTCGGCGGGTTCCTCCTGCAATGCGGAGACCCGAGCGGCACCGGCAACGGCGGCCCGGGGTACCGGTTCCCCGATGAGGCCCCGCCGACCGCTCTGCCGTCCGGGCCGATCTGGATCAGGCCCGGGCCCGAGTCGAGCACCGGCTTCGTCCCGTGTACCGACATGACGATCCCGCCCGATCTGCTGCCCAGCGGTGAGCGGATCATCATCGACTGCGGCCGGGTCGTGCCGCTGCCGCTGTCCTACCCGCGTGGCACGGTCGCGCTGGCGCACGGCATCGAGCCCGATGGCAACGGGAGCCAGTTCTTTGTCGCCTACCGTGACAGCCCGCTGCCTCCCATCTACAGCCTGGTCGGCGCCGTCACCAAGGGCATGGAGATCATCGACCAGGTAGCGGCCGGCGGCGTGGTGGCGGGTACGGCCGGTGGCGATGGCCCGCCCAAGATCCGCCTGGAGATCCGCTCGCTCACGGTCCACTGACCGTCAACGTGGTGCCTTTTCCGTGCCCTGACACGGAGGAACCACCACGTTGACGGTTGTCCACAAACCTCAGGCCGGCTTGGCTGCCAGGGCTTCGTCGCTGACGTGCACGTCGTCGACCAGAATGTCCACAGTGGTCACTTCGAGCCCGAGCAGGTTCTCGATCGCGCTGATCACCTTGGCCCGGACCTTCTCGGTGACCGAGTAGACCACGTAGCCGTACTCGATGACGATCGTCAGGTTGACCTCGGCCGTCTTGCCGGACAGCGTCACCGACACGCCCTTGTTTTCGGTCTTGGCCTCGCCCAGCCCGACCCGCTCCTTGACCGCGGCGAAGATCCGGGCCACGTCGCCGCCGAGGTCGTACACGCCGGGCACCTCGCGGGTGGCGATGCCGGCGATCTTCTCGACCACCTCGTCTGCGATCATCGTCGTGCCCCGCTCGGCGGCCAGCTCGGCCTCGTTCCGCAGCCGGTCGACCACCTGCGAGGCGATGCGGCCGGTCGCGGCGGCGGCCCGCTCGGCCGCCGCCGCGACGCCGACCTTCTCCGCGACATCGCCGGCCACGTCGCCAACCTTGTCCACGGCTTCGCTGATCCGTGACTCACCGGGCGCGGGCGAGTCCGAAGCCGGCTCTACCACGGCGGGAATGCTGCCGGAGGCGCCGATATCGGTCAGCGTCTCATCGCTGTCGGCCCGCTGCGCCGGGTACCCGGCGGCAAGCTCAGTCATCTCAGGTCTCCCCTGGTCCGTCTAGTCCATCAGGCGAGCGCGAGCGTACCCGTGCTGAGCCAGTTTGCGCTCGCCTCCGCGAGGGCGGCGCATCGGCTCCCCAGGCGCCGCCTTCCCTCGTCGCTTCGCTCATCAGTCCAGGCGACGCCCGCCGATGCGCAAGCTAGCTTCTCACTGGCTGGGCGTAACCATCGACAAGGTGCAGCTCGGCGTCGCAGGTGGCGGCCGCCTCGGGGTCGTGGGTCGCGAACACGACGGCGGCGCCGCGCCGCGCCTCCTCGCGTAGCAGCTCCAGTACGCGCTGCCGGTTGGCCGCGTCCAGCTCGCTGGTCACCTCGTCGGCCAGCAGCACGTCGCCACGCAGCGCCAGGCCGCGGGCGACCGCGGCCCGCTGCTGCTGCCCACCGGAGAGCTCCTCGACCAGCTGGTCGGCCTGGCCGGTGAGCCCGAGCCGCTCCAGCGACTCGGCGGTCAGCCGCCGGGCCTCGGCCGGCGAGGCGCCGCAGGCGATCAGCACCACCTGGACGTTCTCCTGCGCGGTGAGGATCGCCGCGAGCCCGTTGTCCTGGGGGATCAGCACCACCCGTTCGGCCACCGCGTGGTCGCGGTCGCGCAGCGGCGTACCGGCGATCGACACGCCGCCCCGCACCGGGCGGAGCAGCCCCGCCATGGTCCACAGCAGCGTGGTCTTGCCAGCCCCGGACGGTCCGGTGACGGCGAGCATCCGGCCCGGCTCGGCGGTCACCGAGACGTCCCGCAGCACCGGGCGGTCCTTCACATAGGCCACGGTCACCGCGTCGACGAGCAGCGCCCGGCCGGGCCGCACCGGGGCGGTCGTGCCCGACGGCTGGAACCACGTCATGACGGCACCTCCCGTGCCTCTCCCGCCGGTACGAGCAGCACGGTGCCGTCGGCCTGCGGTTCGACGCCGAGCAGCGTACCGGGTGGCACCAGCCGCAGGACCTCGTGCGGCAAGTGGACCGTACCGTCACGACCCACCACGGCGTAGTCCTCGCCGCGGCGCCCCTCGGCCCCCACCCGCCCGTCGCGGATGGTGACGGTGCGCCCCATCCGCGCACCGACGTCGGGATCGTGGGTGACCATGACGACCGTGGTGCCGCCGCGCGACACCGCCTCCAGGGCCGCCAGCACCTCGTCGCGGGCTCGGACGTCGAGCTGGCTGGTCGGCTCGTCGGCGAGCAGCAGACCCGGGCGGGTGGCCAGGGCCACCGCGAGCGCCAGCCGTTGCCGCTCCCCCGGCAGCAGCCGGTGCGGGCGTGCCTTCAGCCGGCCGCGCGAGGCCAGACCAACCACCGAGAGCACCTCGCGCGGCGCGGGCAGCGCGTGGCGGCGCTGCGCGGGTACGCCCCGCTGGGCGAAACGCACGTTCTGCTCGGCGGACAGGTACGGCAGCAGGTTCCGGGCGGCGCCCTGCAGCACCACGCCGATGTCGTTCGCCCGCATCGCCGACACCTCGGCCGGGCCGGCCTTGGACAGGTCGTGCCCGCCGACGACGAGCCGTCCGGCGGCCGGCCGCAGCAGCCCGGCCAGCAACGACAGCAGGGTGGACTTTCCCGAGCCGGACGGGCCGAGCAACGCCACCGACTCACCTGGGGCGATGTCCAGGTCGACCCCGGCGAGCGCGACCACGTCGTACCCCTCAAGCCGGTAGATGAAGACCAGCCCGCGACAGATCACGCCCAGCCCGGCCATCAGAGCGCCCCGTCCTGCAGGCGCTGCGGGGTGGCCCGGCGCAGCATGCCCAGCACGACGAGCACCGCCAGGGCCAGCACCGCGACGCTGGCCACACCGGCGGCCGGCAGCGCGCCGAACCCAGGCCGGTAGTCCACGGCACGGCCACGCCCGCGGCGAAGCCGACGAGCAGCGGCATCACCAGCAGCGCCCGGTGCTCCCGCAGGACCGCCCGGCGCAGCACGCCGCTGCGCACGCCCGCGACCCGCAGCGCCGCCAGCTCGTAGAGGCGCCCGCGCACGCCCACGTACGCCGTGAGCATCACCACGCCGAACGCGAGCGCGATGGCGGCGGCGCCGGCCATCAGGTACAGCCACAGCGCCAGCGCGGGTGCGCGCCGGGCCAGCTGGTCGAGGTAGCCGTTGACCGTCTCGGTACGCAGTATCTGCAGCCCGGCGGCTGCCAGCCGCGCTGCGAGGTCGCCCGGCGCCTCCGGGCCGGCCCACACCTCGTACCGCAGCGTGTCATTGTCGGCGAGGCTGGAGGTGCGCTCGGCGATGCGTACCGCGTACTCGAGGTCGAAGAGCAGACCGTGGCGCCCCACCCGAGGTAACGCCGCGGTCCGCGCGGTGACCGCGAACGGCTGCGGCTGCTCGGCGAAGCCGGGGAAGCGGAACGACGCGGCGTTGCCGTCGTCGGCCGGCGCGGCACCAGCCAGCACGGCCGGCAGCGCGTCGGGCGTGTCGACGTACTCGACCAGCACGTCGCCGGGGTCGCTGGAAGACACGTCGAGCCCCATCGCGACTCCCGGCCGCAGGGTCGCCTGCGCCTGCGCCGAGCGCGGGTGGGCGATCCGCCAGCGGCCGGCGGTGTCGAAGGCCGCCGGCAGGGCCGTACCCTCGCTGCGGATCGCGCGGATCGTCACCGTCGTGGCGACCGGGTCCGCGCCGCCGGCCGCCCGGCCGACCGAGAGCCCGATCAGCCGGCATCCCCCGCCACACGCGGGAAGCAGGGCCCGGTAGTCGTGCACTCCCTTGGCGAGCACGCCGAGCGAGACGGTGCGCGGCGGCTCCCCGGGCGCGCCGACCACCGCGGCCAGCCGCAGCGGCAGCCTCGGCGGCAGCACGTCGGCGGCCACCTCGACGCTGACCTCGGCGCCCAGCCGCAGCGGCGCCGCCACCTGCGGGTGCAGCCGCGCGGCCAGCTCGCTGACCTCGGTACGGTTGTGACCGCGCCAGATCGCCACTGCTGGCAGCGCGGCCGCCTGCACGCCGACCAGCTCCACCGAGCCGTCGCCGTAGCGCTGGCTGGCGCGCACCACGGCCATCGCATGCCCACCCGGGTCCGCCCGGGAAACCACAGTGGACAGTGCGGCCGGATGCTCTGCCGCGACGGTGTAGACCCGCGCCGCGCCAAGGGCGTCAGCCGCCCGGTCCCGGCGCGCCTGCGCCGCGACGTCCCAGGCGGTGGCGGCGAACGACAGCAGCGCCACGGCGACGGTCACCACGACCACCACGCGCTGCCCGCCCGGCCGGCGTGCCAGCTGAGCCGCGGCAAGCAGAGCCACCAGGTGGCCGCGGCGCCGCGCGCCGCGCAGCCGCAGCCGCGACCACAGCGCCAGCAGCCGCGCGGCCGCGATGCCGGCGACGACCGCGATCAGCCCAGGCGCGAGCAGCGCGAGTGGCGCGCTGCGGTCGCCCGCCGCGGCGACCAGCGACGCCACCGCCAGCGCCACCACCACACCCTCCGCCAGCCCGGCGCGCCAGTCCGCACGTTCCGGCACCCTGCGCAGCAGCCCCAGGACCGGACGAGCGAAGGTACGCCGACCAGCCAGCCCCGCCGCGACAGCGGCTGCCAGCAGCGCGAGCCCCGCAGCGGCGAAGACGGGCCAACGCACCTCTACGTGCGTACCGCGAGCCAGCACGCGCTGTCCCGCCAGCTCGACCAGGGTGAGGCCGGCGATCAGCCCGAGCGGGGCGGCCGCGGCGATCAGCAGCAACGCCTCGCCCAGCCCGAACCGGCTGGCCCGTCCGGGCGGGTACCCCCGCAGCTTGGCCAGCGCGATCTCCGGCCCACGTTCCTCGGTCAGCGCGGCCACCACGCCGAACAGCACGAACCAGCACAGCAGCAGCAGCGACAACCCGATCACCGGCGTGGTACGCCCGATCGCCCGCTGGTCGGCGTCGACCTCATCGAGCACCGAGGGCAACGCCGTATCGAGGTCGAGGTCCTCGGCGCGCAGCTGGCTCATCAGCGCGCCGAGGCCGGCCCGCAGCGGGTTCACGTCGTCCAGCCGCACCGAGTCGGTGGCCAGCGGGTACTCCAGCCGCACCGAGACCGCGCCGGTGCGCTCGCCGCGCACGTCGTCCTCGACCATCGTGAAGATGGCGTCGACCCGTGCCGCGTCATCGGTCGGGGCCGGCGCGCCGCCCGGGAAGTACACGGTACGGCCCCAGTACGGCGCGGTCGCGTCCTTCGGGGTGTAGCGCCCCACGACCCGGAACGGATGGTCGCGACCCTGCGTGGGGTTGCCCAGATGCAGCATGATCCGGTCGCCGACCGATATCCCGTACGCGCTCGCGGTCCGGTCGCTGACCATCACCTGGCCGGCGTCGGAGGGGCAGGCGCCGGTGACCCGCACGTGAAAGCACACGCCGTCGCGGAAGGCGAGCTTGCTCACCACCGGCTCGCCCCGCGCGGCCAGCACGGCGTCGGTGTCGGCGGCCGCGACCGGGCGTTCCAGCCGCTGCGCCACGGCCGGCTGCCGGCCCAACGCCTGGTTGAGCGTGAGCTTGAGCTCGTCGGTGGACCGGAATGCGGCGGCGCTCGCCGCAGCCGTGCCGTGCGCGCCGACCACGAGCAGCGTGGCGTCCGGCGGTGCCCCGCGCAGGCCGTCGGTGAGGACCGACTGCTGGGCCGCTCGGCTGTACCCGGGGATGAGCACTGCGGCGGTCGTCGCCAGCAGCGCCAGGACGAACACCACGAACGACCTGCCGGCGCGATACCTGATCCCCCGCAGCATGACGGTCCAGGCCGTCACGATGTGCCTCCTGGTTCCGGCCGCTTGACCGCGGACTCCTCCGACCAGTCTGGCCCGCGAGCTTCGCCTGGCGGCCCAGACCAGTCGCCGCTCCGTCCGCTGGCGGCCGATCTGCCCTCCCTCAGCTAGCCACGCACACCTTACTTAGGTGTCGAGCTTGGTGAGAAGCTCGTGGGCGGCCGCGTACGGGTCCAGCTCACCGGCTGCGACCCGGGCGGCGAGCGCTGGCAAGGCCGTACCGTTGCGCAGTGAGCCGATGCGTTCGCGCAGCTCGCCGAGCGCGATCGCCTCGACCTCGGCGGCGGCCCGCGCCTCGCGCCGGCGGACTAGCTCGCCGTGTGACTCCAGCCACGCCCGGTGCTTGTCGATCGCGGCCATGATGCCGTCGATGCCCTCGCTGCGGGCGGCGACCGCCCGGACCACCGGCGGGCGCCATTCGCCCGGACCGCGCTCGCCGAGCCCGATCATCCCCTGGATGTCGCGGTAGGTCGCGTCGGCGCCGTCCCGGTCGGCCTTGTTGACCACGAACACGTCGGCGATCTCCAGGATGCCGGCCTTGGCCGCCTGGATCGCGTCGCCCATGCCGGGGGCGAGCAGCACGAGCGTGGTGTCGGCGAGGCTGGCCACCTCGACCTCGGCCTGGCCGACGCCGACGGTCTCCACGAGCACAACCTCGCATCCGGCGCCTTCCAGCACGCGAACCGCCTGCGGGGTCGCCGAGGCGAGGCCGCCCAGGTGGCCGCGGCTGGACATGGACCGGATGTAGACGCCGGGATCGGTGGCGTGGTCCTGCATCCGGACCCGGTCGCCGAGAATCGCCCCGCCGGTGAAGGGGCTGGACGGGTCGACCGCGAGCACGCCGACCCGCCGGCCATCCTGGCGGTAGCAGCGGACCAGCTCGTTGGTGGTCGTGGACTTGCCGACGCCCGGGGCGCCGGTGAGGCCGATGACCTGGGCCCCGCCCGTGTGGGGTGCGAACGCGGCGGCGATGTCGGGCAGCGCCGGGTCGTCGTTCTCCACGAGCGAGATCAGGCGGGCCACCGCGCGCGGGTCACCCTGGCGCGCGCGGCCCACCAGCGTGGGTACGTCCCTGGTGCCGGCCCTCACTTCGCGGGTACTCGCAGCAGGAGGGCGTCGCCCTGGCCGCCGCCGCCGCAAAGCGCGGCCGCGCCGAGCCCGCCGCCGCGCCGCTTGAGCTCCAGTGCGAGGGTCAGCGCCAGCCTGGCACCGGACATGCCGATCGGGTGGCCGAGCGCGATCGCACCACCGTTGACGTTGACCTTGTCGGCGCTGACGCCGAGATCGCGCATTGACTGGATGGCCACCGACGCGAAGGCTTCGTTGATCTCGATCAGGTCGAGGTCGTCGACGGACAGCCCAGCCTTGCCCAACGCATGCCGGATCGCGTTGGCCGGCTGGGACTGCAGCGAGTTGTCCGGGCCGGCGACGTTGCCGTGCGCGCCGATCTCGGCGAGCCACTCCAGCCCGAGCTCATCGGCCTTGCGCTTGCTCATCACGACCACCGCGCACGCGCCGTCGGAGATGGGCGAGGACGTGGCGGCCGTGATCGTGCCATCGCGGGTGAAGGCGGGCTTGAGCTTGGCCAGCGACTCGACCGTCGTCTCTGGGCGGATCTGCTCGTCTTCGCTGACCACGATCGGGTCACCGCGCCGCTGCGGCAGCTCGACCGGCGCGATCTCCTCGGCGAAGACACCATTCTTCTGGGCGGAGGCGGCCCGCTGGTGGCTCGCGGCCCCGAACGCGTCCTGCTCCTCGCGGCTGATGTTCAGCCTGGCGTTGTGACGCTCGGTCGACTCGCCCATCGAGACGGCGTCGTACGCGTCGGTCAGCCCGTCCAGCGCCATGTGGTCCTTGATGACGACGTCGCCGTACTTGTACCCCTGCCGCTGGCCGAGCAGCAGGTGGGGCGCGTTGGTCATCGACTCCATCCCGCCGGCCACCACGATCTCGACCTCGCCGGCCCGGATGAGCTGGTCGGCCAGCGCGATCGCGTCGAGGCCCGACAGGCACACCTTGTTCACCGTCAGCGCGGGCGTGCTCATCGGGATGCCGGCGGCGACCGCCGACTGCCGGGCCGGGATCTGACCGCAGCCGGCCTGTAGCACCTGACCCATGATCACGTACTGCACCTGGTCTGGCGAGATACCGGAGCGCTCCAGGGCGGCCCGGATCGCGACCTCGCCGAGCCTGGTCGCCGGAAGATCCTTGAGCCCGCCGAGCAGGCGGCCCATCGGGGTACGTGCGCCGTTGACGATTACCGAGGTCATGGTCGCCCCCACCGGAAAGCTGAACGCTGGTTCGGTCCAGACTAGTGCCATGACCGAGACCGGACTGCTGCGCATCGACCATGTAGGGATCGCCGTCACAGATCTGGATGAGGCGATCGGGTTCTACGAACGGATCTTCGGGATGCGTTGTGTCCACGTCGAGGAGAACGCCGAGCAGGGCGTCCGCGAGGCGATGCTGGCGGTGGGCCCGTCGGACGAGGGCGGCTGCGTGCAGCTGCTCGCGCCGCTGACGCCCGACTCGCCGATCGGCCGCTTCCTGGAGCGCAGCGGTCCCGGGGTCCAGCAGGTCGCGTACACGGTGGCCGACATCGACGCCACCTGCGCGGCGCTGCGCGGGCGCGGGGTACGGCTGCTCTACGAGTCGCCCAGGCGCGGCACGGCCGGCTCGCGGATCAACTTCGTGCATCCCAAGGACGCCGGCGGCGTCCTCGTGGAGCTGGTGGAGCCGGCGAGCGAGCGAGTGGAGCCGGCGGGCGGGTGAGTCACGTGGGTTTGTTCACAAACTGGTTCCGTACCTCTGCTACTGGTCAGTAACGTCGTGACTATGGAGCGCATCCGGGACGCCATCTTGTCGGCCGAGCACGCCGCCGACCCAGCCGGCGAGCTGGCCGGCATCGCCGGTCTGCCGGTGCCCGACAGCTACTGCGGTGTCGTGGTGCGCGCCGAGGAGACGGAGATCTTCGCGGGCATGGACAACCGCGACAAGGACCCTCGCAAGTCGCTGCACGTCCAGGAGGTGCCCACCCCCGAACTGGGGCCGGGCGAGGCGCTGGTCGCGGTCATGGCCAGCGCCGTCAACTACAACACCGTGTGGACCTCGATCTTCGAGCCGATCCCGACCTTCGCGTTCCTCAAGCGCTACGGCGGCTTCTCTGACCTGGGCAAGCGGCACGACCTGCCGTACCACGTGGTCGGCTCGGACGCCGCCGGGGTGGTGTTGCGCGTCGGTGCCGGTGTCACCAAGTGGAAGCCGGGCGACGAGGTCGTCGCGCACTGCCTGAGCGTCGAGCTGGAAGACGCGGCCGGGCACGACGACACGCTGCTCGACCCGCAGCAGCGGATCTGGGGCTTCGAGACCAACTTCGGGGGGCTCGCCGAGCTGGCCCTGGTCAAGGCGAACCAGCTCATGCCCAAGCCGCGCCACCTCACCTGGGAGGAGGCCGCCTGCCCGGGGCTGGTCAACTCGACGGCGTACCGCCAGCTCGTCTCCCATCACGGTGCCCAGATGAAGCAGGGTGACACCGTACTCATCTGGGGCGCCTCGGGTGGCTTGGGCAGCTACGCCACGCAGCTGGCGCTGGGCGGCGGGGCGGTTCCGGTGTGCGTGGTGTCCAGCCCGGAGAAGGCGGAGCTGTGCCGGCGCATGGGGGCAGAACTCGTGATCGACCGCGCCGCCGAGGGGTTCCGGTTCTGGCGCGACGAGCACACCCAGGACCCCGCCGAGTGGCGGCGCTTCGGCGAGCGGATCAGGGAGCTGACCGGCGGCGACGACCCGGACATCGTCTTCGAGCACCCGGGCCGGGAGACCTTCGGCGCGAGCGTCTTCGTGGCCAAGCGCGGCGGTACCGTCGTCACCTGCGCATCCACGAGCGGCTTCCTGCACCAGTACGACAACCGTTATCTCTGGATGCACCTCAAGCGCATCGTCGGCAGCCACTTCGCCAACTACCGGGAGGCCTGGGAGGCCAACCGGTTGATCGCCCGGGGCCGTATCCACCCGACGCTGTCGAAGACCTATCCCATGGAGCAGGCCGGTCAGGCGGCGTACGAGGTCCATCGCAACGCGCATCAGGGCAAGGTGGGCGTGCGCTGCTTGGCGCCGGTGGACGGCTTGGGGGTACGAGATCAGCAGCTGCGCGCCCGCAATCTGGAGGCGATCAACCGCTTTCGCGGACAGTAAGATCCGGCGGACCCGGATAGTACCCCGGTCTTGCGAAAGCCCCGGGTGAGTCTGCGAGTATGTGCCAATGCCCCAGCAGCCGCAGTCCAACCTTGCCTTCTTCGACAACGCGAACCCGCCTCAGGAGTTCAGCGTTGTTCTGCGCGGTTACGACCGCACCCAGGTCGATGACGCCGTCCAACGGCTGGCGACCAACCTCAACAAGGCCGAAATGGCCCGTGTCGAAGCCGAACAACGCTTGAACGAGGCGCAGCGCCGCCTGCGTCAAGCCGAGCAGCGGATCAGCACCGTCGAGCAGAAGCTGACCGACAGCACCAAGCAGCTCGAGGAGAACCGCAAGCCCACGCTGTCCGGCCTGGGCACCCGGGTCGAGCAGATCCTGCGCCTCGCCGAGGAACAGGCCAACGACCACCGCGGCGACGCCAAGCGGGAGTCGGAGGGCATCCTCTCCGCGGCCCGCCTGGAGGCGCGCGAGATCACTGACAAGGCCCGCGCCGAGGCGGCCGCGATGAAGGCCAGCGCCGAGCGCGAGGCGAGCAACGTGCGCACCGCCGGCGAGCGCGAGGCGGCTGAGGTACGCGTCCAGGCCCGCCGCGAGGCCGACAGCCTACGCGCCGATGCCGAGCGCGAGACCAAGCAGCTGCGCACCACGACCGCGCACGAGGTGGCCGAGCTGAAGGCCACGGTCGAGCGGGAGGTGTCGACGCTGCGGGCGACGGCCGAGCGCGAGATCACCCAGCTGCGCGCGAAGGTGGCCCGCGAGGCCGAGGAGAAGCGCGCCGAAGCGATCAAGATGCTCACCGACGCGCGCGACAAGCGCGACAAGGACCTGCAGTCGCTCGCTCTGGAGCTCGCCGAGCGCCGCGAGCGGGCCGAGCGCGAGGAGACCGAGCGGCACACGGGCGCGGTCCAACGCACTCAGAAGATGATCGCCGAGGCGGAGATACGGGCCCGCGCGGCCGAGGACCGGGCCAAGGAGATCGAGCAGCGGGCCGAGGCCCGGCGGGTCGAGTCCGAGCGCATCGCCTCCGACACCACCGAGAAGGCCAAGGCACTGGCCGACAAGACGATCAACGAGGCTCGCGCCGAGGCACACCGCACCCTCACCGAGGCGCGCAACGAGGCGGAGCTGACCACCCAGGCGGCACGCCGCGAGGTCGACGACCTCACGCGCCAGAAGGACGCGGTCACCTCGCAGCTGGGGCAGATGTTGTCCGGCCTGGCCGGCATCGTTCCGTCGGTCCTCCCGGCCGCCACGGAGGGCAAGTCAGAGCGCAAGGGCGACAGGTCCGGCGAAGGGTCGAGGGTCTCGGGCTGACGCTCAACTTCATGTGACATCATCGAGCGTCACTGCCGAACCGGCAGACGCTTTACCGTACGGGGAGAAACGCACGTCCCGTCATGCCGGTGTGGGCCGAGCGTGGCGGGATGTCGCGTGTGAGGATGGTGTCATGGCGCAAGGCGGAGAACTTTCCGCACTCGGCGACGCTTTCGGGTCGGAGCCGGGCTTCGACGTTGTCGTTCGAGGCTACAAACGCGATCAGGTGGATCGCCATCTCTCCGCGATCGAGGCGGAGAACGCCGCCTTGATCGTCGAACGCGACGAGATGCTCGGCCAGATCCAGGCCCTCGTCACTCAGGTGCAGCAGCTCCAGCTCGAAGTGATGCAGGCCCGGCGCCAGACATCGGTCAGCAGCGGGGTGTCGTTCCGGCACCTCGGAGCCCGGGTCGAGCAGATCCTGGCGCTGGCCGAGGAACAAGCCGAGGCGATCCGGGCCGGCGCGGCACAGGAGATCGCCGACCTGCGCGGCCAGGCCGAGCGGATGCTCGCCGACGCCAACGAGCGCACCTCGCATGCGGAGCGGGACTTCGAGATCGCGCTCGCCGCCCGGCGCAAGGACGAGGAACGCGCAAGCGCGGAGGAGCGCGCCAGCGTCCGTGCCGAGGTGGCCGAGGCGCAGCGGCTCGGGGCCCGCATGCGCGCCGAAGCCGAGGCGTTGCTCGCGTCGGCGCAGCAGGAGGCGCGACGGGTCACCGAAGCCGCGGCGGCCTATGTCGAGCAGGTTCGAGGCGAGGCCGAGGCGCAGGCGCAGATGGTGCGCGCGCAGCTCGACCAAGAGCACGGTCAACGCCGGTCGGCCATGCAGCAGGAGTACCAGGCGATGCGCACCGAGGCCGACCAGTACGCGGCTCAGGTGCGCGGCCAGGCCGAGGCGAAGGCGGCCAGCCTCGCCGAGCAGACCGAAAAGCATGCGGCGGCGCTTCGCAGCCACACCGAGCAGCTAGCGGCCCAGATGCGGGCGCAGGCGAGCCAGCACGCCACGAACCTCCGGCGGGCGGCCGAGAGCGACGTGGCGAAGATGCGCGAAACCGCACAGGCCGAGGTGGAACAGCTCCGGCTGGCCGCACAGGCGGAGGCGGTCCAGATCCGCGCCGCCGGGCAGGCCGAAGCGGAGCGCATACTCGCCGCGGCCAGGGTCGAGGCCGACGGCATCCTGCGCGCCGTGGAAGACGCGGCCGCCACCCGCCAGACCTTGGAGGCGGAGCTGGCGAGGTCGCGAGCCGCCGCTGACGAGTACGCCGAGCAGGTCCGCTCGGCGGCTCAGGCCCAGGCGGAGCTGATCAATGCCAAGGCTCAGGCCGACGCCGAGCAGATTCACGACCAAGCTGAGGCCGACGCGGATGAGATTCGCAGCACGGCTCACGCCGAGGCGGACCAGATCCACGACAGGGCTCAAGCCGATGCGAGCCAGATCCACGCAAAGGCGCAGGCCGAGGCGAACCAGATCCACGCGAAGGCGCAAACCGAGGCGGATGAGATCCGCAGCACGGCTCAGACCGAGGCGGACCAGATCCGCAGCACGGGTCAGACCGAGGCGGACCAGATCCGCGCCGGGGCGGCGGCCGACGCAAACGAGATGCACGCCACGATTCAGGCGGAGGCGAGCCAGATCCGCACCGCGGCTCAGGCCGACGCAGATGAGATCCGCACGGCGGCTCTGGCCGCGGCCGACCAGGCCCGGGCCAGCGCGAATGCGGAAGCCGAGCAGATCCTGACCGCAGCGCGGGCGACGGCCGCCGAGGTGGCACAGGAGGTCGCCGACGGCCGCCGGCAGGTCGAGGAGGCGCAGCGCCAGCTCAAGCAGGCGCGGCAGGAGAAGGACAAGGTCGGTCAGGAGGCCGAGAAGCTCCGGCTGGAGGCCGAGAAGCTCCGGCTGGAGTCGGAGAAGCTGCGGCGGCAGGCGGACACGGCTCGCCGCGACATTGCCAAAGCGCAAGCGCGAGCCGGAGAAGCCGAGCAGCAGGCGGCCGAGATGCAGCAGCGGGCGACCGAAGCCGAACAACGGGCGACCGAAGCCGAACAACGGGCGACCGAAGCGGACCGGCACGCGACCGAGCTGCAACAGCAGGCCACCAAGGCCGAACAACGAGCGGCCGAAGCGGACCAACGGGCGGCCGAGGCCGAACAACGAGCAACCGACGCCGACCGGCGCGCGACCGAGCTGCGGCAGCAGGCCACCAAGGCCGAACAGCGCGCAGCCAAGGCCGAACAACGGGCGACCGAAGTGGACCGGCGCGCGACGGGGCTGCAGCAGCAGGCGACCGAGGCCGAACAACGGGCAGCCGAAGCGGACCAGCGGGCGACCGAGCTGCAACAGCAGGCGACCAAGGCTGAACAACGCGCGACCAAGGCGGACGAGCGGGTCGCCGAGGCCGAACGCCGGTTAACGGCCGTACGGGAGGAGTGGGACGCGGCCGCCAAGCAGGTGCACGACGCGGCTCACACGGACGCGGAGGGCATTCTCAGCGCCGCTCGTGTCGAAGCGAAACAGCTCGTCGCCGAGGCGCGGAAGCAAGCCGAAGGCGAGAAGAAGATCCCCACTCAGACGACGGCCAACGGGGCCGCCGACTCGTCGGTCCTCGAACCCGAGAAGGAAAAGGTCGGGTCCGAATCCGAGAAGGTCGGGGCCGACGCCGAGTGACCTGGGCCTGCGCGGCTCGTGTCGCCTTGCGGACATAACGTCAGCCAGCCAGATCAGCGCTTCTAGTCTCAACAAGTCGCACGGTCGGGCTCCCGGCCGTACTCGTCGTCGCCTGGGGGAGGAAAGCGTGGGGTCAGATCCGTTCGCCCGCGACGTGGTCATCATCGGTGGTTGCGGGCGGGTCGGGCTACCACTCGGCATCGCGTTCGCCTCTCGCGGCCGGACCGTCACGCTGTACGACATCAACGCCAGCGCGGTCGCCACGGTGAACGCGGGTGTCATGCCGTTCGCGGAGGAGCGTGCCGATGCGGTGCTCGTCGATGTCCTCCGCAATGGACGGTTGACCGCGACGACCGACCCGGCCAGCGTGGCGACCGCCGAGCACCTGGTCGTCGTGGTGGGCACCCCGGTCGACGAGCACCTGAACCCGGATCTCGGTGCGGTGCCGCGGGCGCTGGAGCGCTGCGCCGACCACCTCGTCGACGGCCAGCTCGTGGTGCTGCGCAGCACGGTGTACCCCGGCGTGACGGCGCTGACCGAGAAGCTGTTGCGACGCCTGGGTAAGCGGGTCGATGTGGCGTTCTGCCCGGAGCGCATCGCCGAGGGTAAGGCGCTCACCGAGCTGTTCGAGCTGCCGCAGATCGTGGCGGCGCGCGCGCCGCAGGCGGCGCAGCGGGCGGAGAAGCTCTTCCGGTACCTGACCGACCAGATCGTGCCGCTGGAATGTGAAGAGGCCGAGCTCGCCAAGCTGTTCACCAACACGTGGCGCTACATCAAGTTCGCCACGGCCAACCAGTTCTGGATGATGGCCAACGACTTCGGGCTGGACTTCGAACGCATCCGCCACGCGATCCGGTACGACTACCCGCGAGCGGCCGACATGCCGGGGCCGGGCTTCGCGGCCGGCCCCTGCCTGCTCAAGGACACCATGCAGCTCGCCGCGTTCAACAAGAACAACTTCGTGCTCGGTCACGCGGCGATGCTGGTCAACGAAGGGCTTCCGCTGTACCTGGTGTCGCGGCTGGAGGACCGCTTCGACCTGGCGGAGACCACAGTCGGCGTGCTCGGCATGGCGTTCAAGGCGGGCAGCGACGACCCGCGGGAGAGCCTGGCATACAAGCTGCGGAAGATCCTGACGCTGAAGGCCAAGGCGGTGCTGTGCACCGACCCGTACATCAAAGACGAGCGGTTCCTCGAGCTCGATGAGGTGCTCGCCAGCGCTGACGTGCTCGTGATCGCCGCACCGCATGCCGAGTACGCCCGGCTGAGCACGCATCGACCGGTGATCGACATGTGGGGCCTGACCGGGCAGGGCGTCCGGGTCTAAGTCCGGCCTAAAGCAGAAGGAGACTTCGTGGCAAAGGTGTTGGTCACCGGCTCGGCGGGCTTCATCGGCGGCTACGTCGTGCAGGAGCTGCTCGGGCGCGGTCACCGGGTGGTGGGCGTCGACAACTACTCGAAGTACGGGCCGGTCTCGCATTCGTACGACGGCGACCCCGGGTACCGGTTCGTGCAGGGTGACGCCCGCGATGTGGCGCTGCTCACCGAGCTGCTGGCCGACTGTGACCAGTTCGTCGCCGGCGCGGCGATGATCGGCGGGATCTCGTACTTCCACGCCTACGCCTATGACCTGCTCGCCACGAACGAGCGCATCATGGCCGCCTCGTGCGACGCGGCGATCCGCGCCCACCGCGAGGGACGCCTGCAGAAGGTGACCTACCTGTCCTCGTCGATGGTGTTCGAGTCGACCGACCGGTGGCCATCGAAGGAGGGCGACGAGCGGCGCATCCCGCCGCCGCTGTCGTCGTACGGCTTCCAGAAGCTCGCCGTGGAGTACTTCGCCCGCGCCGCGTTCGACCAGTACGGCCTGCCGTACACGATCGTGCGGCCGTTCAACTGTGTGGGCGTCGGCGAGGGCCGGGCGCTCGGCGAAGCCGAGGTGCTCTCCGGCAACGTGAAGCTCGCCATGTCCCACGTGGTCCCCGACCTCGTGCAGAAGGTGCTCAAGGGCCAGGACCCGCTGCACATCCTGGGCGACGGCACGCAGGTCAGGCATTACACGTACGGCGGTGACCTGGCCCGGGGGATTGTGACCGCGATGGAGCACCCGGCCGCGTTGAACGAGGACTTCAACCTCTCCACGGCGCGCTCGACGACCGTCGCCGAGCTGGCCGAGGTGATCTGGCGAAAGATCAAGGGGCCGGGTGTACCGCTGCGGTTGGCGCACGACGAGCCGTTCGAGTACGACGTGCACAAGCGCGTCCCCGACGTAACCAAGGCCCGTGAGGTGCTCGGCTTCGAAGCCACCACCGGGCTGGAAGAAATGCTCGACGAGGTGATCCCCTGGGTGACCCAGGCGGTCGCGGACGGGCGGTTGTAATGGTGAGCTGCCTAGCGCGACGCGCGCCGGTGCGCTAGCCGGCCGGCTCGTACAGCTCCATCGACCCGTCCCACTCCGTGGGCAGCGGCCCGACCGACGGCGCCACCCGGCGCACGATCTCGTCGAGGACCCGCTCGGCGTCGCCGACCCATAAGTGCTGGGCCCCGGCGACGCCGACCACCTCGGCCTGCGGGATCGCGGCGAACCGCGCACGGGCCGCGTCGGGACGCAGGTAGTCGTCGAGCTCGGGCACCAGGGCGGTGACCGGCTTTCCCGACGCCCGCCACACCTCGAGATCGTCCGGCGTGACCGAGCGCAGCGGCGGGGAGAGCAGGATCGCCGCCACCACGCTGGGGTCGCAGCCGTAGCGCAGCACCAGGTCCGCGCCGAACGACCAGCCCAGTAACCAGATGTCGGGCAGGTCGGCGAACTCCGCGTACTCGATCGCGGCGGCCACGTCGAAGCGCTCCCCCACGCCGCCGTCGAAGGCGCCGTCGCTCGTGCCGCGTTCGCTCGTGGTGCCCCTGGTGTTGAACCGCAGCACGGCGATGCCGGCGAGGGCCGGCAGCCGCCAGGCCGCCTTGCGCAGGATGTGGCTGTCCATCGTGCCGCCATGGGTGGGCAACGGGTGCAGGCAGACCAGCGTGGCCACCGGCTGGCCGGCCACCGGCAGCGCCAGCTCACCGACGAGTGTGAGGCCGTGGGCCGTGTGCAGCTCGATGTCGGTCCGGTTGGCCGGCAGGATCGAGTTGGCCCGGATGGGTCGCGCCGCCTGGCTAGCTGCTACGCCCATGCCGTCCCGGCCAGGCTCCGCCGGGGCCGGCCCGCCATGGGCGGTCCTCGCGCTGCGCGTCACGGTCCTCAGCGTACGGACCCAGCGGCCGTGTCGCCTTCTGGACATTGCGAGCGGCGCGGTCCACAGCGCGGTCCAATAGCATCGAACCGCCTGCTGAACATACGGGGGTGCTGGATTGACCGCGACTGCCGCGCCTGTGTCCCGCCGCGGCGCACGCAGGGCCATCGCCGACCTCTACACCGGAGCCACGTCGCTGTTCGCGGCGGCGCCCGCCCGACCGCTGCGGTGGAGCAGCGTGGGTCTGGGTACGGGCGCGGTCCTCGCCGGTACCGCGGTGAGCCTGCTGCGCCAGCCTGGTGTCGGCCCGCTCGACACGGTGTGGGCCGAGGACGGCCAGATCTTCCTCAGCGCGGCGGTGAACAATGGCCCGCTGGACGCGGTCGCCACCTCGTACGCCGGCTACTACCACCTGGTACCCCGGCTGCTCGCGCAGCTGGTCTCGTACCTGCCGCCGGAGCTGGCCGCGGCGGGGCTGGCGATCGGGGCAGCGGTGTGCACCGCGCTGATCGCGCTGTTCGTCTTCGTCGCCAGCGGCGCGCACCTGCGCTCGACGCTGTCCCGCCTGCTCGTCTCCGCGGTGGTCATCGTGATGCCGCTGGCGAACGAGAACTCCAACTCGCCCGCCAACCTGCACTGGGCCGGCCTGTACGCGGTCTTCTGGGCGCTGATCTGGCGGCCCAGAAGCCTCGCCGGCCGGGTGGTCGCCGCCGCCGTCGTCGTGCTGGTCGCCTTCAGCGACATCCTGGTCCTCATCTACCTTCCGCTCGCGCTGCTGCGGGTGGTACGGCGACCGCCCGAAGGCGGGCGGGACCGGCACGGCCTGGTCCTCGCGGCGCTGCTCGCCGCCGGCGTCGCGGTACAGGTCACCGGCCTGCTCACCGGATCCAGCTCCCGCCACCTGTCACCCAACCCGGTACCGGTCGCGAAAGGCTACGTGCTTCGCGTAGTGCCCGACGCGATGCTCGGCGAACGGGCGCTCGGGACCGACACCCACGCGGTCCGGTGGCTCGCCCTGACCGCGGTGGCGTGGCTGCTGCTCGCGGTGGTGGCGGCGCTCGCTTGGCGGGGCTCGACGCGCCCGAGCTGGCCGCTGGCCGGGATGGCGCTGGTGTACAGCGTCGCCCTCTACGCCCTGCCGGTCACGCTCGAAGGAGCGGCCATCCCGCGCTACGCCGCGGCACCGGTCATGCTGCTGGTCACCGCGATGGTCGCGGCGCTGCAACCCCGTACGGCGCCGCGGCCCGACGCGCACCGGCGGGCGGCGCCTGGACTGACGAGGAGCGCAGCGACGAGGAGGGAAGGCGGCGCCTGGAGAGCCGGTGCGCCGCGCGAGCGGAGGCGAGCGCCAGCTGACTCAGCCCCGCTCTACGCGCTCGCGGCCCTGCTGGCCGTGGTCTGGGCGGTGAACCTGCGGGTCGTCGACAACACCCGGGCGGACGGGCCGCGGTGGAGCGCCGAGCTCCAGCAGGCCCGGGCGGCGTGCCACGGTACGCCGGCCGGCACGGCCACGCTGCCGCTGCCGCCGCACGAGGACGTCCCGCCGTGGCGGGCCGAGCTCCCCTGCGCGTACGTGCTCCGCTGAATGCCGGCTACTGAGTCGTCCACCGCAGGTGGTCGTCGATGAGCCCCGCCTCGCGCAGCGCGCGGATCCGCAGCAGCCGCTGGTGGCGCGCGCCGGTCAGCGCGTCGAGGGTCAGGCCGTACCGCTCGTAGGCGTCGGCCAGCTCCTCGATGCCCTTGGCCAGTGTCCACTGTGGCTGGAACTCGGGTATCTCGCGCCGGATCCGGTCACAGGAGACCCGGTAGTTGCGCTTGTCGGCGCTGGCGCCGCCGGCGAACGTGACCGTCCCGCCGACGAGCTCACGTACCTGCTCGGCGACATCGCGGATGAGGTAGTTCTCGTCACTCTGCCCGACGTTGAACGCGCGGTTGTGGACGCGCTCGCGGGGCACCTCAAGCAGGGCGAGGAAGGCCGCCGCGATGTCCTCGGCGTGCACCAGTGGCCGCCAGGCCGACCCGTCGCTGAGCAGCCGTACCTCGCCGATCAGCAGGGCGTGCGCGACAAGGTCGTTGACCACGAGGTCGCCGCGCAGCCGGGGGGAGAACCCGTACGCCGTGGCGTTGCGCAGGAACACCGGCGAGAAGTCGTCGTCGGCGAGCGCGCTCAGGTCGCGCTCGCTGAGGATCTTCGACTCGCCGTACGGGGTCAGCGGCGCGAACGCGGCATCCTCGTCCAGCGGGGTGTCGTCGGGCCCGGCGCCGTAGAGGCTGCACGAGGAGGAGAAGAGGAACCGAGTGGCGCCGGCCGCCTTGGCCGCCTTGGCGAGGCGGAGCGTCGAGCTGTGGTTGATGTCATAGGTCAGGTCGGGGTCGAGGTTGCCGAGCGGGTCGTTGCACAGCGCCGCGAGGTGGATGACCGCCTCCGGGCGTACCGGCGCGAGGTCGTCGGCTGTCACGTCACGCAGGTCGGTCCGCAGCGCCGGCACCTCCTGCGGGGCCGGTCCCAGCACGCAGTCGGCAAAGAGCCCGACATCGAGGCCCACGACCTCGTGGCCGGCCGCCGTGAGGCGGGGAACGAGCACGCTTCCGAGGTACCCCTCATGGCCGGTGACCAGGACACGCATGTGTGAAGCCCCCATACCGCGACACCAATACGAGACGAGCAAAACTAACCCAAACGCCGCAGCCACCCGCCGGGACTGACGGCTTTCCGACCGGGCGCCCTTGGCCCGGTGCCCTGGATACTAGGTTGTCGGCAGGTCTACCAGGGGGTGCGATGGTTGCGGCGAACTGCCGGCTGTGTGACGCGCGGCTGACCGAAACGTTTGTCGACCTTGGCATGTCGCCGCTGTGTGAAAGCTATCTCGCCGCCGACCGGCTGGACGGTCCGGAGACGTTCTACCCGTTGCACGTACGCATCTGCTCGGCATGCCTGCTGGTGCAGCTACCGCCGTACGTTCCGGGCGAGGAGATCTTCTCCGACTACGCGTACTTCTCGTCGTACTCGGACTCCTGGGTGGCGCACGCCAAGCGGTACGCCGAGGAGATGGTCGACCGGCTCGGGCTCGGCCCCGACTCCCTCGTCACCGAGGTGGCCAGCAACGACGGGTACCTGCTGCAGCACTTCGTGGCCGCCGGGATCCCGGTCGTCGGGGTGGAGCCGGCCGCCAACATCGCGGAGGTGGCGCGCGCCAAGGGCATCCGCACCGAGGTGCGGTTCCTGGGGGCGGTCACCGGCGCCGAGGTGGCCGGGCGGTACGGGCGAGCCGACCTGGTCGCGGCCAACAACGTGTACGCACACGTGCCCGACATCCGCGACTTCACCGCGGGCCTGGCCGCCCTGGTCAAGCCGACCGGCCTGGTCACCCTGGAGCTCCCGCACCTGCTGCGGCTGATCGAGCGCCGCCAGTACGACACCATCTACCACGAGCACTACCAGTACCTCACGCTCCTGACCGCGGCGCGGGCGCTCGCCACCGGCGGACTGACCGTGGTCGACGTCGAGGAGCTGAGCACGCACGGCGGTTCGCTGCGGGTACACGCCCGCCCCGCCGAGGCCGCCGGCGAGCCCTCGTCGAACGTCAAGGCGGTGCTGGCCGCCGAGGAGGCCGCCGGCCTGCACTCGGTCGCCGGGCACGCCGGGTTCGCCGAGGCGGTCTTCGGCATCAAGCGGGACCTGGTCACGTTCCTGCTCGGGGCGCGGGCCGAGGGCAAGACCGTGGTCGGCTACGGCGCCCCAGGCAAGGGCAACACGCTGCTCAACCACTGCGGCATCCGGTCGGACCTGCTGGCGTACACGGTGGACCGCAGCCCGTACAAGCAGGGCAGGTTCCTGCCCGGCACGCACATCCCGATCCACCACCCGGACCGCGTCGCCGCCGACCGTCCGGACTACGTGCTGATCCTGCCCTGGAACCTGCGGACCGAGCTGACCGCACAGCTGTCCTACGTCGGCGACTGGGGTGGGCGCCTGGTCTTCCCGATCCCCCAACTGGAGGTGGTCCGGCCGTGAAGGTGGTCCTGTTCTGCGGTGGCCTCGGCATGCGCATGCGCGAAGGGGCGGCCAGCGCGCCGAAGCCGATGAACATGATCGGGGACCGGCCGTTGCTGTGGCACGTCATGCGCTACTACGCGCATTTCGGGCACACCGACTTCATCCTCTGCCTCGGCTACGGCGCCGCCGCGGTGAAGGACTACTTCATCCGGTACGACGAGACGCTGTCCAACGACTTCACCCTCGTGGCCGGCGGCCGGGACATCCAGATGCACAGCACCGACATCACGGACTGGAACATCTCGTTCATCGACACCGGGCTGCGCTCGTCGATCGGCGAGCGGCTGATGCGGGTGCGGTCGCTCGTCGAGGATGAGGAGATGTTCCTCGCCAACTACGCCGACACGCTCACCGACGCGCGGCTGGACCAGCTGATCGACCGGTTCCGCGGCAACCCGCAGGCGGTGGCGAGCATGCTGGCGGTGCCGCCGGTCTCGACCCATCACGTGGTGGAGATCGACGAGGAGGGTCAGGTCAGCGGCGTACGCGAAGTCCGCGAGCTGATGCAGTGGGAGAACGGCGGCTACTTCGTCCTGCGGCCGGCCATCTTCGACGTCCTGCGCGACGGCGAGGACATGGTGCCGCATGCCTTCAGCCGGCTGGTGCCCGAGCGCCGGCTGCTCGCCCAGCGCTACAACGGGTTCTGGCGCGCCGCCGACACGTTCAAGGACCGGGCCGAGCTGGAGGACATGTTCCATCGTGGACAGTGCCCGTGGATGCTCTGGGACCCGCAGCGCAGAGGAACCGCGCCGCTGACCCTGTCGGCGTTGACCACCGACGGCGTCCTGGCCGGGTAAGGGGATGCTCGCCCTGTCGCTTGCGGGCGTGCGGTCGATGGTGGCGCTCGGCGCGCACCCGGACGACATCGAGCTCGCCGCCGGAGGCCTGCTGCTGTCGCTTGCGGCCACGGTTCCCGGGGTACGTGTCCACTATGTACTGTGCACTGGTACCCCCGAACGCCAGGCGGAGGCGCGAGCGGCCGCGGCGGCGTTCCTGCCCGGCGCCGAGCTCTCCTTCGCCTTGCATGAGTTGCCCGACGGCCGCCTGCCGGCGCACTGGGGGGCGGTCAAGGAGCTGCTGCACGAGGCGGCTACCGTGCTCGCACCCGATCTGGTCGTCTGCCCGGCCCCGGACGACGCGCACCAGGATCACCGCCTAGTCGCCGAGCAGGTGCCCACGGTCTTCCGCGACCAGCTCGTGCTGCACTACGAGGTTCCCAAGTGGGACGGCGACCTCGGGCGGCGCAACGTCTACCTGCCGCTCACCGACGAGGTGGCCCGGCGCAAGGTGGAGCTGGCGCACGCCTGCTTCCCCTCGCAGAAGGCGCGCGACTGGTGGGACGACGAGGTGTTCCTCGGCCTGGCCCGGCTGCGCGGCATGGAGTGCCGCGCCCGCTACGCCGAGGCGTTCACCTGTACGAAAGCGGTGCTGGCACTGGGCTAGTCCCCTGACCACATCGTTCGCCGGTTGGTCGGTCGGCGTACGGTCAAGGCGGCTCGTCAAGCGGGCCCAGTTACTCCAGTCGGCGCTATCCACCCACGAAAGGTCATCATCATGATCATTGCCTTCTCCATTACGCCGCTAGGGATCGGTGAAGACGTTGGGCGGGCAGTATCCGAAGCCGTGCGTGTGGTTCGCGCCAGTGGCCTGCCTAACAAGACCGACGCCATGTTCACGATCATCGAAGGCGAGTGGGATGAAGTCATGGGCGTCGTGAAGCAGGCGCTGGATACGGTACTTGCCCACGCGCCTCGGGCCAGCATGGTACTCAAAGCCGATGTCCGGCCTGGCGTGACTGATGCAATGACTAGCAAGGTTGACACCCTGGAACGCTATTTGGCAGAGTCCTGAGCATCGCGTCTCGGATTTTCGTGGCTCGGCACCACCGCGCATGTTCGTAGCGTTTGCCGGAGGCGCCGCACCGGTGGTTGCATCCTTTGATGGCTGGGAACTGCTCCGAGCACTCGCCGAGCGGCCCGAATAAAGATGTCAGTGCGATGTTCCGCTGGCAGATCAAGCAATGTCTGTTCGGCCAATTGACAGCCATCGGGCACCTGACGATCGCGGATCATGCTGGTGGCGCGGTCGAACCGAATGAGCGCCGGATCTCCGACTACATCCTCTGGATACAGGGCGAGCGCTTCATCGTGAATTAGCCAGGCTTCTTCGCTGCGCCCAAGGTAACTCAACACTTTGCCTTCGTAGAACCGCCAACGACGCTCAGGAAAACCAAAGACGGATTCAGCTTGGTACCTGGCATCAAGTGCCGCAACCTGGCGGCGAGCATGAGACAGTGCCGCCTCGCTGGCGTCTATTGCTCCCAACTGCGCCAGGCCGACCGCCTCGTAAGCCGGTGCGACGGCTCGGGTTAAGCAGTCGGTGGTCGTGGCGGCGATGGATTGGGCTCGGCGGGCAAGCTCGACCGCTTCGTTCGCGTCGCCGTAGTACAGCGGCACCAGCGCGGCAAAGGTTCGGGCATCGGCTTGCAGCGCAATATCGTTTGTCTGGTCGGCCGCGAAACGGGCCGTGGCGTGCCAGGCTGTGGATTGGCCAACGTCGCCAAGTACCATCAGCTCGTCGGCGATGAGCATGGCGAGCAACGCCGCAATTCGGTAGAGCCCTTGCTGTACAGGTGGAGGTCTGTGAGATCGAGAGTTAATTTGCGCAGCATCTCGAGCGGTGGCGCACATAGGCACTGCCTGGCGTTGCTGTGCAGTCTGGCTTCCATGTCGTCAACCTGGCCCAAGCTAATGCTACCGGCAGTGCCCAGGGTTCGATCCATCGACCGCCGCACACGGTCAATGCCAGCGATGAGGCTGCCAGTTGAGCGCTGCCCAGACCGAAGCGCAAAGCCATGTAGCAGCTCGCGAAGCTCATCAGTGTGTGGCGGCTCCGGCGCCGTGTGAACGGGCATCATCAGCTCACCCGTAACCGCAATGGCCTCATTCGTGTCAGTTAATAGCTCGATTAGCTCAGCGGCAGATACTTTCAGGGCATCAGCAAGGTTCGGCCACTGCCACGGCTGGGGTTCGGTGTCTCCTCTTTCCCAGCGGATGACAGTCGTGCGATCGACGCCGAGCTGTTCGGCAAGCTGTTCTTGGGTGTAGCCAACCGCCTTGCGTCGCTGCGCGAGGCGACGGCGCCGCTTCTCGGCCATTGGCTCGCCCTCCCTGTTTGCCGCCAAACATAGCGGGTGCCTGGGGCTCGAAGACAGCAATCCGTACTCGCTGGCTCCAACATCAGCGCCACCTTGGTGCAACGTCTGTGCCGTGGCTCAGGTAGGCCGCTCGGAGTCGTCTTGGCTCAAGCACCGAGGCGGGCTCCCTGGTTCCGCAAAGCGATGAGGTGAGCAGCGCCAAGATCCGAGCTTGGCCGCTGCTGCCATCCCGCCTCGGTGCCGCTGAAAAGCCCTGGCCGGACGTGACATGGATCTCCGTCCGGCTGGGTGCTTTCAGGGTTGGAAGAGGCTCATTGGTCACGCCTCCAGAAGGTCGGCTGCCACGCCCAGGCGCTGCAGGTGGTCGCCGATCTCGGTGCGGTAGGCCGGGTTGGTGATGATGACGGTCTTCGGCTGCAGCTCGGTCAGCGACTCCGGCTCTTGTACGCGGTGCGCGGTGACCGGCAGGAAACGGCCCCATTTCCGGGGGTTCACGTCCACCACGGCGGCCAGGCGCCGCTGCGGGTCCGCGAACGTGAGGAACTGTACGCCCCGCGACCTCGATCGCCGCGAGCTGGCGGTCCCGGTCGGCGGGACCCGGCAGCGGCCGGTCGCCCCGTCGTGGCGCCGGGCCGCCGGTCGACACCTCGATGAAGCGGAACATGCCGCCGAAGAGCGTTCCGGTGTCCTCGACCCGCCAGCCGGCCCGCTCGACGATGCGCATCAAGGACGACGCGTCGAAGTACGACACGTGCGGGTAGATGACCTCCCACCCGGCGGTCGCCAGGTCGTAGCAGGCGTCGGGCACCTCCAGGTAGCCGCAGACCGGGCGGCCGCCGGCACGCTCGCGCAGGTCGACCAGGAACTCGTACGGGTCGTCGATGTGCTCGAACCAGTGCCTGGAGGTGAACAGGTCGTACTCCGGCAGGGCGGCACCGCGTGGCGCGTGTCCACTGTGGAACACCGCACCGGAGCCGTCGGCGCCCTCGCCTCCGGCGTACATCGCGTCATAGCCCACGCCGGTGCAGCCCGCGGTGTGGCACAGCTCACGCAGGAACTCGCCCTGCCCGCAGCCGATGTCCAGGACCCGCCGGCCGGTCAGCCGGTACCGCTGCGTGAGATGCTTGACC
>WNFV01004449.1_pt1 | contig 28031 bp, 26 predicted proteins | sample 5400101 | NCBI WGS metagenome assembly WNFV01 (sample SAMN13153361, study PRJNA577476) | soil metagenome | isolation source: 115 cm soil or saprolite under grassland replicate 1 | place: USA:California | collected 2016-06-15
CCCGGTGATGTCTTCGTAGGACTCATTGGCGTTGGCCGTGCTCACCTTGAAGATTTTCTCGATGTAGGACGCAACCGCCGCCTTGTCGCGCCGGATCGCCGCCGTTACATCTCGCATGGAACGCAATATATTTTTCACCTGCTCCGGATGTCTGTCCATCTTGTTGCGATTGGCAACCAGACCAAGCCAGGGCGCTTCAGCCAGAGGGCGGCTTCGCGCCAGGATCTTGTAGCCCTTTTCGGCCATAGTCCCAGTAAACGGTGGACTGAGCACCGCTGCGTTTACCGAACCCTGCTGTATCGCGGCCAGGCTCACCGTTGTGCTGCCGGTTTGTATGAACGTAACTTTTTTAGGGTCCGCGCCGCCGCTTTCGAGCATAAGCGAACCATACCGGTGACTTTCCGAACCAATGCGCGACACAGCCACTTTTTTGCCCTCGAGTTCTTTGACGTTCGACACGCCGGACGGACTGACCAAAGAAAATAGCGGCGCGCGATAAAGGATCGCCAGTGCCCTCAGAGGAAGAGAATTTGCAATCGCAGCGCCGGCAGGTCCGACAGACGGCGTGAAATCGATCTCGCCCGATACCAAACCGGCAAGCTGAAGGTCGCTGCGCATTTGGATCAGTTCAACATCGAGGCCGTATCGATCGTAAATTTTGGTATCCTTGGCGTAATAAAAAGGGAGGAAAACGACGTTACGCACGGAAAGCGCGACGCGGACGCGGTCTTGCGCTGACACCGGTAAAGTTGTGACGGCGACGAAAAGCATCACGACGAGCGCGAGTACCCGCCGCACAAAACGCGGCAAGCTACAATCCTCCTTCACCACGACCTACCCTCCCCCTGGAGACCGTCTCGCAATGTCATCCTGAGGCGCAAGCCGAAGGATCTCGTCTTACGCGACCATCTGACCGGTCGAGATTCTTCACTCCGTTCAGAATGACATCCCTGCCGTTTTCGTGTTTGCGACGGAATCGCCTCTCGGAGAGAAAAAGGTGAGAGCGGAATTTTCGTCGCGCCACGCATGAATTATAAAACCGAGCTATGCGCTCTTCGCCCTAGCCCGCGTGCTGATAATTTTTAACTCGGTGAACAAATCTCTCAACTCCTCATACGCCTCGCGGCTGAGCGGCTTCGACGGCCAGCGCGGATACATCTTGACGTCGAAACCTCTAAGCCGCATGGCTTCGCAGAAAATTGTCCGACCGAACGGCCCTGCGAGACGGAGAAAAATATCGTGAATCCGAATGACGGACTTTTGCAGCGCGAGCGCTTCCTCCAATTTGCCGGCATCGATGGCGCGGATTAATTCGACGCCGATTTCCGGAGTCACCGCGAGCGGCGGACTGATCGTACCGGCAACACCCACGGACATCGCGGATACCAAGTTGCTCGCCAGCGCGTACGGCGCAAACGGCGCCTTAACCATTTTCATATACGCCATCGCTTCATCGACGCTGCCCATCGCCAGCTTGGCGCCGAAGATATTCGGCACCGTCTCCACTAACCGCGCCATGAAAGCCGGATGGATGTTGTAACCGGAGTAACGAGGATTGTTATAGACGAGAATCGGCATGCCTAGCGCGCGATCGACCATTTTGAAGTGCTCGATGATCTCATACTCCGAACGGTCGGCGTAGTAATAAGGCCCCACCTGGCCGATTGCGTCGGCGCCGATGGACTTGGCATGCTTGCCAAGATCGATGGCCGTGAACGGATCGACGGCGCCGATATGGACGACGACGGGCACGCGGTGTTTCACCTGCTGCACGACGATTTCGGCAACTTTTTTTCGCTCGTCAGGCGTCATCGCCGGCCCTTGGCCATAGGAACCCAAGACGAAAAACGCATGGACGCCACAGTCGATGAACCAATCCGTCAACTCGCGCATGAGCTTCTCGTCGACCCGCCCATCTTCAAGAAAAACCGTCGGACTCGGTAGAACGATGCCGCGTACTTGCTCCATCATAAAAATCTCCTACGTTTGATAGAAACACCCCGCATTCAGCTGCGCTATAACGAATCGGTGGGCGCAGCGCACCGTACGAAAACTTGGAGCCCCCTCCTTCATCCTCCCCCGCGTGCGGGGGAGGAAAGAGGTGGGGGCTGCTTCGCTTCTTCCATCGCCGCTCGCAACATGACGCCGTGTAGGTCTACTGATGTCATGGCACAGTATTCCAATCCATACGTCGGCCTCTCGTCCGCCATACCGGTCTCGAGCAATCGCTGTAACGCTATGCGATTGAAGCTCGCGTGGCCCATGACACCCTCTTCATGCTCGCCCAGATCGGCTTCGACGTGGGTGGCAAAGTACGTCGCCTTGTCGCGGTCGAAGCCGTAATGCGTCGTCAGCGCTTTGTAACAGACCGCCGACCAGTGGCCGATCTGCTCCTCAGTGGTGACTGCGGCGTACCACTCCGCCGCCGTTCCTTCGTAAACGATACTCCGCATGAAATCGATTTTACCGCGAAACTCTGAAAGCATCGGCGTCGTGAAAACTTCTTCTTCAGTAAGGCCGAACGCTTCGGCCGTTCGCAACATGACCAGAAAGTGGCCCGGCGGTTTCGGATGAATGAATTCGTCCGCGATCTTCTCGCCGATAGGCCCCATGAGATCGCGGTTTACTTTCAGGAACGTAATATTCCGGTGATAAGTGCAGGCCGTGAGCGTGTTGATTTCGATCGTGTACGCACCCCAGTTGCGGAAAAACGTCTGCAGCACGTTGAGTGGTAATGTTCCCGCCATGAGTTGCTGCATGAATGGCCTCTGGTTGACCTTCGTTTCCCAGCGTTCACGCACTAGTGAATAAAGCTGATCGACGATCGCTTTCGCGTGATCGGCCGGATACTTTTTTCCCAAGTCAATCTTCAAAGTCATGATTCACCTACCGCGCGGCTACTTTTCGTCATCCTCGGTCGCGCTGTCTACTTAATTTTGAGCTCCTTTTGCACTTCGCGAAGGAGCGAAAAATCTCGCACCTCATCCGCCGTCTTTTTCTTTTCCGTCAGGATATCCCACTCCTGATCCGTAATCTCGCCGTTGCGGCTAAGGGAAATCAGCAGCAGATCATACGATCGCTCCGCCACTTCCGGCGTCTGGGCAAGGTAGCGGATCATCAAAGGCACGATCTCCTTCTTGTTTTCGAAAACATAACGGTGCGATTTCATCAGCGCGCGTACGGCCCGTTTGACGAATTGCGGATTCTGCTGGAGTGTGCGATTTGACACCGCGAGGCCGGACGTCGGCAGCGCGATCTCCACATCCTGCGGCCCGGCCAGAACGCGAAAGCCCTCCGCCTTGAGAGCGAGATCGAAGGGTGGCGAAACCGAAACCGCCTCCACCACGCCGCTGCGCAAAGCTTGCGCGCGCACCGGCGCTTCGCCGAGCGCCACCGGTTTGATCATTGTTGGAGAAAACCCCTTGCCGCGGATCATCTCCTCCGCCGCCCGCTGGTCCGAACCGAACAGTGTCGCCACTCCCAACTTCTTGCCGTTGAGGTCGCGGATCTCCTTGATCTCAGGTCGCACGACAAGAAAATGTTCTGATTTTCTCACAGACACAGCGACGAATTTTATCGGGAAGCCGCCGATAATGGCGCGCAGCGTGGTGCCGAACGTCGTCGTGAAATCGAGATCGCCGTTGATGACGGCAGTCGGGCCGAGCCGCGGATTGACCTGGATCAATTCCACCTCCATGCCTTCTTCAGCGAAGAAGCCTTTGTTGATGGCGATCTGGAATGGCGTGTTGGAGTTGCTACGGCTGGAGTAAGAGATTCGAATTTTAACAGGTTGGGCAGCCGTCGCGTCTTCAGCGGCGAACAGCCAGCAAACGAAAAGTAAAATCACCATCCTCGGCATCATCCCGTTACTCCAGCACTCCAATACTCCATCAGCGTGATTTCACGACGTTGTCTCATCACAAGTGTGCAATGACATGGATTGTTCTCAATCCGCGAACCTCTCCGGTGAGAATGGCGCAGCTTTTTTATTCGGCCCAGCGATAAGGAGATCAGCTGCCAATTCGCCCACAGCTGAACTTGTCGTCATGCCATGTCCGCCCAGTCCGGCGATCCAAAAAAAATGTTCAATCCGCGGATCCCAACCGATCACAAATCGCCCATCCGGCGTCAAAGTTCTAAAACCCGCCCAACTCTTGTTGATACTGACCCTGGAAAGAGCCGGCATGAATCGTTCAATCTTCTCTGCCAGCAGCTCCTTTACACTTTCGTCTACTGGCGGATCACCGGGTGACAACTCCTGCTGGTCGCAAGCACAGAGCAGCAAACCGTTGCCCTCCGGCCGAAAATAAATGTCGTGCGTCACGTCCCAGACAAATGGCCAGCTTGGATCGACCCAATCAATCGGCGGTGACACGAAGAGGTGGCGTCGACAAGGTCGCAAGGGCAACTCCCGTGCGCCCGCCATCTTGGCAATGACGTTAGCCCAAGCGCCGGTGGCATTGACAATCACGTTGGCATGGATGGTTTCGCTGTCGGTGATCAGTTCAACCCCCCGGCCCGTCACTGAGTGAATCGCCTGAACGCGGCTGCCATAGCGAATCCTGACACCCTTGCTTGTCGCCGCTTTTAAATATCCCGAAAGGAGCGCGTGAATATCGATGATGCCGTCGCTGGCGCACCACGCCGCGCCATCGAACTCCGCCTCATCGAGCACCGGCACATGGCGCTTGGCCTGCTCCGGCGTCCACCATTCGACATCGATCCCGAGAGATTGACCGACCTCGGCATCCTTCTGAAGCTTGCGCCAACCGTCGCCGGTCCCCAGGAGCAGCGAGCCATTTTGTTTGAAGCTTACCGGTTCGGGCCAGTCGCTCGGCAAATTGCGCAAAAACGCCGCGCCGTCACGCGTCAGCTTCGCCAAATCCGGATCGGGTACACACTGGCGCATCATCGCAGCATTGCGGCCGGACGAATGAAATCCTGGGATACTCTCCTGCTCCAAAAGCAGGACATTGCTGACGCCGCGTCGCGTCAGATGGTAAGCGGTCGCGGCGCCGGCAAAACCGGCGCCGATGATCACGTAATCGTAAGCGTTCATAATTTACCGGCAACTCTCCTATTTCTATACGAACTCATAACCAATTCCAAAGGGTCTAACCAGGCTGCCGGTCAACAGGGCATTGCTCTCGATATCTCACTTTGGGGTTTGAAACAGCGCCAAACTGCGATATATTCGAAAACAAATGAGAGTCCATCGCTATACCCAGTGGGATGGGACGCAGGAGGTTCTGTTTCCCACCACGGATGATTTACTCAAACATCTTTCGGACCATTTGTTAGAAGAGGAAGGCGTCCGACGCGCGCTGCGCGATCTGATGCGTCGGGGCTTTACGTCGGAAGACGGACAACGGTCAGTCAAAGGTATGCGCGATTTTCTGCGCGAAGCGGAGGAGAAACGGCGCGAACTGCTCAACAAGTATTCTCCCGATTCTTTCAAGCTCACCCCACAGCAACAACAAGCTCTCACTGATAAACTGAATAGTTTGGCCGAGAAGCTCGAGGCCTACCACGAGCAGATGCGCAACTTTATGGAGCGCATGTCCGGCAAATACGCCGATCGCATGGACGAAATGAACCAGAAAATGCAGGAGGCTTATCAGCGTTACCAGGAGCTGAGAAACCGCCTGCAGAACCAGATCGGTGAACGGGGCACGCGCGGGCAGCCAAACATGAGTGGTCAGGATCCGCAGTCCCTGATGGACATGCTGGACCGGATGCAAAAGCTCTTGGAAGACGAGAATTTTCTTAAGAATCTGCCCAGCATGATGGACGCCGCCATCGGCAATCTCGAAAGCATGTTGGAAAACCTCAACTCGATGACTGAAGAACAGCTGCAGCAACTAAGCGATATGATGAACCAGATGCAGCAGCTGGAACAGCTTCTGAACCAGTTTCCTTTTCAGGGCTCGCAGCGCATGGGCATGGGCGAAGCGGGACAGATCCTCGGTCAGATGCGCGGGCTCGAACGATTTCTCCGCTGGGGCCAGCGCGGCATGGGCGATCCATCCGAGCTCAATCTCGATGAGTTGCGCGAGCTGCTTGGCGACGAGGCTTACGAACATCTCAAATACCTGCAGAGCGTCGAGCAGACCCTCGAAGATGAGGGTTATATCGTCCGGACCAACCACGGGCTTCGCTTGACGCCGAAGGGAATCAGAAAAATCGGCGACAAGGCCTTGCGCGAGATCTTCCACATGCTCAACAAGGGCCGCTGGGGCAATCACGCGATCTCTTCTCGGGGCTCACAGGGCGACCGCATGGAGGAAACCAAGCTCTACGAATATGGTGATCCGCTGAACGTCAATATCGGCGAGACGCTGCTCAATGCGCTGGGGAAACGCAAGAAGGGCGAGCCATTGAGAATTGCGCCAAATGATTTTTCCGTACACCGCGTCGAGTTTTCGACAGTGAGCGAAACAGCGTTGTTGATCGATGTCAGCTATTCGATGCTGATGAACGACGCGCTGCACGCCGGAAAGAAAGTCGCGCTGGCGTTACATCGGCTGATCCAAACCAAGTATCCACAGGACACGCTCCATCTCGTGGCCTTCCGCTCTAACGCCAAGCTGATCCACGCTGAAGATCTGCCGTCAATCGTGTCGCTGACTTACTTCATGGAACACGGCACCGATATCAAAGAGGCGTTGCGCTACGCCCGTCAATTGCTCGGATCGAATCGAAGCGCCAACCGCCAGATCATCCTCATCACCGACGGCGAGCCCACGGCGGCGACACTCGACCGCGGCGGGCGTCTCCATAGCGGTTGGGGCTCCGCGTTGCTCCACAGCCGCATCGTTCACGAAACGCTCAAAGAGGTGAAGCGTTGCACTCAGGTGGGAATCAAGATCAACACTTTCATGCTCGGCTCCGATTTTTACCGACAGGGTTTTATTGACCAGTTATCGCGCTTAAATACCGGTCGCGTCTTTTACACCACGCCGGACCAAATGGGCAACTATATCGTCGTCGATTATCTCAACAACAAGCGCAAGCGGATCGGACGATAGCCCCTAAAGACCGGCTCGGTTGGAGTGCTGCACAAACCATTACTCCAATACTCCAATTCTTCCGCGTTTTAATCCGCTTCTGTAATCAGTGCTAAGACGCCCGTGTAGGCGAATAGGTGGTTGACGCGCCCCAGCGGCGCAAGCTCGTAGCCACCGAACATGCCGATCAATGGAAAGTCGCCCAGCACCTGGTGAATATAGGCTGAGTCGATGCCGGGCAGGCCGTAGAGCGATCTGCCGCGCGCACAACAATTAAAATACAAGCCGAAGGCCGGCTTTTTTCCACCCAGTGTCCCAACCTGTCTCTGAAGCATTTGACCGAGGTCCTCCCGGGCGCGCTCGCCGTCGCGCATCGCGAAGATCATCGCCTCGCCTTCAGTGACTTCCTCGGAGACGCCCAAAATTCCTTTTTCGGGATCCAAGCCGATGATGTTCCGGACCAAATATTTTCCGGCAGTGACAGAGTTTTCTTGCCGGTCCGCGGGCAGCCCCACGAACAAGACCATTAGCGCCCGTCGAATATCTTCGGCGAGCGGGCCCTTGAGTAAGCGGGCAAACACATCGATTGCCGGACGGTCATTGATTTCGTAAATTAAATTTCTCTCGGCCTTGGTAATGACCATGGGCTCGGAAATGGGCTGGCAACCTTGGGTGATATCCAGGTGGACGTTGAATGCGCCGGAAACGTAGGCCCCGGCTACAGAGTTGGTGGCGATCTTATCGCCACAAAGCTGAAAGGTGGCGCCCACCGCACCGTTTTCGGTCGATCCCGCACCAACTACGGGATGAAAGCCTGCTGTGCTTGCCATACTTTCCAGTAACCGTTGCGGATTGCCATTATAGGTATCCGGAAGCAAAACCATCAGGGAATTTTGCTCTTGGGTCTTGGCCAGAAACTCTCCGAAGCTCGTGCCCAGGTTCGTTTCGTTTTCTTTCAGCGGTTCAAATATAAAAGGACGCGCGATGATTTCGTCTGAGGCGAGCGCCAGCACGGCAATGCCGCGGCTACCTTCAATTTCACTATCGCCGGTCACCACGCCGGCAGCGCTGGAGCCGACGACACAATCGGTCCCTATCGTGCGAATTAGCGACGTCACGAGTTCGCGCTGCTGCCCAGCGTGATCCGCGGTAAAAAATATCATCGCGAAGTCGGCCCGTGAGATACCGGCGTGCGCGAGCGCGCCGCGAGCGGCTTCTTCAACCGCCTGACCAGTCGCTTGCTGTTGTGATCGTCCCACTCCGGCGCGAATCATGATGCTGGTAATATAAAAAGGTCGGTTTACGGGGTCAAGGGGAATCCATCGAGCATTCGGTGTTTGAAAAACCCCTGCCTTATGACTACAATCATAACAGACTCACCACTATTTCATGCAGGTCGATTCACAAATATGAAAATTCGTCAGATTCCCCTGCTCCGGGATAACTACGGCTACCTCCTAGTCTGCGAAAAATCCAAGCAGGCCGCCATTGTCGATCCATCCGAAGCGGAGCCCGTTCTGAGCCGGATCGAACAGGAACAAGTGACGCTCCAATCGATCCTCAACACACACCATCATCGCGATCATACCGGCGGAAACGAGGGAATATTGGCAGCTCATAGAATTCAAGTGTACGGCCACAAGAGCGACACCGGCAGGATTCCGGGATTAACTAACGGCGTTGACGAGGGCGATGATATTCAGCTCGGCGAATCGAGGGGAAAAATTCTATTTATTCCCGGTCACACGACCGGCCACATCGCTTATCTATTCGATAACAATCTTTTTTGCGGCGACACACTGTTTACCGCGGGCTGCGGCCGGCTCTTCGAAGGCACGCCGGAGCAGATGCATGCTTCACTCAAAAAGCTGATGGCGCTGCCGGACAGTACGAAAGTCTATTGCGGCCACGAATACACGGAAAGCAATCTTCGCTTTGCGATGTCGGTGGAGCCAAAGAATCCCAAGGTGGTTGCGCGCTTTGAACGCGTGCAAGGACTACGCTCGCGCGGCGCGTCGACTGTGCCATCGACACTGGAAGAAGAAAAACAAACTAATCCGTTTCTACGCTGGGACAGCAAAGAGATTCAAGCAAGGGTCAAGTCCGCTAAACCTGATACTCGCCTCGATCCAGTTTCAGTTTTCGCCGCCGTGCGGAAACTGAAAGACGCGTTCTAGCATCGCCCACGTCGGTGCCCATTCGACGAAACATTTTCTAGCCACGAAGAGCCCGAAGGTTCACCACGGAGCCGCGGAGGTCACGGAGGGGAGATAGATGTAGGGGCACGGCATGCCGTGCCCCTACCGTACTCTGTGCCTCTGCGGTGAATCCCGTTTTTTTCCACTTTTGGTTGCGACATAGCAACGCTAGGCTCTTTGCGCTACAGAATCATTCCCGCCCTTTGCGGTGCATCTTGTCAACGGCAAATTCTCGTCCGACCCCGTGACAGACCACGCAGCTTTCTCGTCCTACGGAGGCGATCTGCGCTTCCATGTGCGCTTTGGCCGGCTCTCTCGTGTGGCAGCCAACGCAGGCACTCACAATTGGCGTCAAGGATTTGATCGTTCCATCCGACTGCGGCATGGCGGTCGCTAAGACGCCGTCGGGTAGCGGTAGCTCATTGGCGCCCTTCTCATGGCACTTGAGACAGTTGCGCCGATCTCCTGGAAAGCGAATTCCGCCAAAATCCACCGGCACTGGGCTCGCCGCCGGTCCACCGTAAATGATAAACGGCTCGCCCAGGTTTCTTCCCGTGTGAATGCGGTGAACGAGTCGTTTGTAATGCACGTTCTCCGGCGGCAGCGGCCCGTTGGCGGTCTTCCGTTTGTCTGCGTCGGTACGATTGGCGTTGTGGCACATGACGCAGAACTCGGTGTTGTTTCTTTGCTCGCCGTGCATCTGCAGCTTTAAGTGGCAAACGTTGCAGTTTTCGGTCTTGACCACGTTACGCCGGGGAATCGCTTCGCGGTCGGTGATCGCAAAGTATTTAACGACGTTGAAACCGGCGTTTCGTTGGCCTTTTTCGACGACGGTGCCGCTCTCGCGCTTCACATCGAAGAGCCGATAGCCTTGAATACCAATGGCGCCGGATCCGGTGGCGTCCGCGGGAATTGCATAACGAAACTTGTAAACGTGAACGCCGTTGCCGAGCGGCTCGGCTTTGCGCGCGTCTTCCGTCACTTCCTGTTTGTAATCGACTGTGGGCCAGGCAAGCACGAGGCCTAGATTGTTCATCTGGGCGGCGTTGATCGGCGCGCCACTTTTGTCCTTGATGCTAAACGTCACAACGGGATTACTTCCGGGTTTTCCGCCCTCGATCTTTAGAATATCGAAGACGGTGCCGGGCAATTGGGCAGCATTTCCCGGGAACACATGCGCGCCGCCGATCGACGGTCCAAAATCCGGCCCGTCGGGTTGGTGGCAATTCACGCATGTACCGTCAGGCGCTGGACCGGGACCATGCTTCTTGCCGGTTCTCAAATCGATGTCGTCGTGGCAAGAGACACAACCGACGCTCGAGGGCAATGTCTTCCAATTAGTGACCCTGGGATTCGCATGGCAGGCGGCACAGTTGCGGTATTCTTTGGGAACGGTTTCGGTCACCACCGATTGGGGCGATACCACCGTGGAATAATCAAAAATCCTCTGGCTCACACCGACAACAAAATACGGCTTTCCCTCTTTCACGCTGGGGAGATATTTTCCTCGATGGATTTTGTGGACGAAATACCTGAAATCGAGATTCTCACCGGTCTCCGGATCGCTAAGCTGGGAGGTATGACAAAGCGCGCAATAAGCGGTCTCAACTCGCGCGCCACCGTGGGCCTTCAGTGGATCATGACAGTTGTTGCATGTGGCGGTTTCAATGACCGAACCATCGCTCTGGACTTTCCCTCCGGCAGGAACAAAGTGATAGACCGGGTTGGCGACGTACCTGCGATTCCCGATCGACATTTCTCCGCCCATAACATGAGTCGCTCTCTGATCGAAATTCGCGGGCAGCGCGGTTTTGAATGTATAAGTCAGCACGCCGGGGCGGACGCGCGCGAGCACGCCGCCCTGGTCATAATCGGGCTGCAGCGTCTCGGCGAGTGCCGGCTTTCTGGTTTCTCCCTTGTAAACATATTCTCTGCCAATGACTTTTGTCAGGATGTAATTTTGGTAATCGCGCTCGCCGCTTTTGCCGACTTTCTGCGCGGCAATGGTAAATTTCACGCTATTAGGATCGAGGTCGTAGAGATCAATCGGTTTGCCCTTGACATCGCGCACATTGAACGTCACCACGGGCCGGCGGTTCGCAGCAATCATCACGGTAGTGATTTCCGCCTTAAGCCCGCCGAGGGGGCTTTGGGCATGAACGCTCGCCAGCCCTGAGAGCATGAGCATGATTAGAAAGAGTGTTTGCCAGCGTCGCATCCTTTTCCTCCCGTTGTGCTGCACCGCTAAGCAGCCAAAAAAAAGATACTAAGTAACACCACGGCCGCTGCAAAATTGGGCGATTTTTAGTCCCGCGCTGCGGCTTTGTCAATGGGTAATCTCGGCGTGCAGAGCTAACAAATTTTGCTTGAACCGCTTGAGCATCAAGGCTATCTTTAACTGTGGGGTTACGAATAACGACCCCATTGCTCTGGATTCAATCGTTGTCTTGAGCAACCGCGCTTCCTGAGGCACGCAGGCAAAGCATGAATCTCAAGGAACGAACCTATCTTTGGTATCTCTCTGTGCTGCGCATCTACGTCGGATTCTATCTTCTTCAGCAGGGCATCAGAAAATTTCAACGCGATTTTCCCAAAGGCGATTGGATCGGCCGGCAGATCGGCGACATCGCGACGTTGGACATTTACTCGTGGTATAAAGCTTTTTTACAGAATTATGTCGCTCCGCACAGTGAACTGTTTGGCTACCTGGTGATGGTCGGAGAAATCTCGGTAGGCGCTTGCCTGCTTTTAGGCATCTTGACTCGCTTTGCCGCCGCCATTGGGTTGTTCATGTTGATTAATTATTACCTCGGGCCCGGCATGGCCCGCGGCGGCGCGCCATTAGCGCAACAGCAAACCTTTATCGTAGCGCTGGCGATTTTCGTGCTGGCGAATCCCGGCCGAACGCTAGGTCTCGACGGCCTGCTCTTCGGCGCCGGAAGAGGAAAGGGGGCATGATGAGACTTCCTGGATCCGCGACGCCGGAAGGCACCGCTCGTTATCGGAAACGCTTCGACGGCAAGATTCCGCTGGAACATTTTCGTCACGCTCAAAGCTTGTGGATGTCGTCCATCGGCATCGGGACTTACTTGGGAAATTATGACGATGCGACGGACCAGGCGTATCACCAAGCGGTTGTCCGCGCTGTCGAAGCCGGCTGCAACGTCATCGACAGCGCCATCAACTATCGCCTGCAGAGAAGCGAGCGCTCCATCGGCACCGCTCTCAAGGAGATGGCGACCAAAGGTTACAGCCGGGATGAAATCGTGATCGCCACCAAGGGCGGCTTCATACCCTATGACGGCACGCCGCCCAAGGATGCACGAAACTATATCGAAGAAACCTTCCTCAAGCCGGGCCTCGCGGCCGCCTCGGATATCGTCAGCGGCTGTCACTGCATGACACCCAAGTATCTCTTGAATCAACTTGACAGCAGTCTGTGCAACCTCGACGTCGAATGCATCGATATTTATTACTTGCACAATCCGGAAACACAGCTAGGAACGATCGCGCGCGAGGAATTTGGCAACCGGCTCTCGAAAGCCTTCGAAACGATGGAGGAAGCAGTTACATCCGGAAAGATCCGCATGTACGGGATCGCCACCTGGAATGCTTTTCGAAATGAAGTTTCCGCCAAGGACTATCTTTCATTGGCTCAGGTGGTTGCCTTAGCGGAAAAGGCCGGCGGCAAGAATCACCATTTCAAAGTCATTCAGTTGCCGCTCAATCTCGGCATGAGCGAAGCACTGTCCAATGCCAATCAGCGAGTGGGAGACAAGGAATTGACCGTACTCGAAGCAGCCCAAGCGCTCGACGTTACTGTCATGTGCAGCGCATCCGTGTTGCAAGGACAACTGACGCGCAATCTCCCGTCCATCATCGGCGAGACTTTTGAAGGTATAGAAACCGACGGTCAGCGTGCGCTTCAATTCGTCCGCTCGACGCCGGGAGTGACAACGGCGCTGGTCGGAATGAAACAATTGAGCCACGTCGAGGAAAATCTCAACACCGCGCGAATTGCACCAGCGTCCTGGGAACAGTACTCGAAACTGTTTCAAAGCGCGTGAGAATGCAGAACCGAGGATCGAGAATGGAGGATCGAGGATTGCCTCCGTGCCTCCTTTATCCGCCATCCTCTATCTTCTATCCTCGAAGATTTTCAGGAGCCTGCTAATTCCCCGTCAGGTAATCCAAATTGCCGAAAATCTCTTCCAGTTTCTCGAGCGCCGGTTTCGGCAACGGCGGCTTCAGAATCGCCGCGACGTTTTCTTTCAAATGAGCCGGATTACCGGTGCCCGTCAAAACCACGTCCACGCCTGGCTCATGTCGGCAAAAGCGATAAGCTGCTTCCGGCAGCGTCGCCGAGTCGGCTTCCTTGAGGAGAAATCCGAGCGGGTCGTTCAGATCGACGGAGCTCTTCTTAATTGCGCCTTTTGCCACCAACTCAGCGCATACCGCTTTCAGCCGATCGGGCTGACTCAAAGCTCGCCGCACAGCGAACATGTTGAGCATGCCAACGCCGCGCTTCATCGTCGACGGAAAAATGGTTTTACGAGCCGACGGGTTCAGCATGCTGAAACCCGCCATGACGACGTCCCACATATTTTCCTTAAGACTTTCCTCGAGCACCGTATGCGATGGGTCGACGACGAAACCCTCGGTAACGCCGATGAAACGAATCTTACCTTGCTCTTTGAGCCGGCGCATCGCCGGCATGAGCCGGTTTTTGGCGAATTCGTAATCCTTCGGCTCGACACCGTGCAGATGATACACGTCGATGTAGTCGGTGCCGATCGACTTGAGACTCTGCTCTAAACCTTTGACCACTTCTGCTTCAGGATTGGAATGATTCGGCGCGGGCAGCGTTTTTTTTGTCGATATCACCAGCTGTTCGCGAGGAATTCCCGCGATCGCTTTGCCGACGATCGGCTCGGTACCATAATTTTGCGCGGTATCGAGAAAGTTGACGCCAAGACCGATCGCTTGTTTGACCAGCGCGACCGCATGGTTCGCCGATTGCGAATCGTTACGCATTCCCAGCCGGCTCGGCCCGCCGCAGCCGAGGCCGGCAACGCTAACTTTCAAACCGGTTCGCCCGAGAGTTGTGTATTCCATCTTTTTGTAATTCAAAATGTTCAAATCGTTCAAGCTGTTCAAATTTCGGCCATCGTAACGGTTTGCACTGCTTGAACAACGGATCGAACGGATTGACCTTACGAATCTATTTTGGCTTCTCGAATTTCAACGACGCGGAATTGATGCAGTAACGCAAGTTCGTCGGCTTCGGTCCGTCGTCGAACACATGTCCCAAGTGCGCATTGCATTTGCTGCATAGCACTTCAGTTCGGCGCATCAGCAGACTGTCATCCTCTTCGGTCTCGACGTTACCTTCAGCAGCCGGTGCCCAGAAGCTCGGCCAGCCGGTGCCCGAATCGAACTTGGCATCGGAACTAAACAGTTCGTTGCCGCAGCAGGCACAGCGATAGATGCCGTTTTCGTGGTTGTCCCAATACTGACCGCTGAAAGCACGCTCGGTGCCTTTCTTTCGGCAAACGTAAAACTGCTCATCAGTCAGTTCTTTTTTCCACTCGTCATCGCTTTTTTTGATTTTTTCCATTGAGTGTTCTCCCTTAAATCTCGCGAAATCTCCCACTTGTTTTGTTAACGTTGCATGTTGATGAATTGAAGCGGAATCGGCATGCTGCTGGCGCGTAGCATTTGAATGACTTCCTGTAGGTCATCAATCTTCTTCGCGGTGACTCTTACTTGGTTTTCCTGGATCGCCGCCTGGACTTTTAACTTGCGCTCCTTGATCATCTTAACGATGTTGCGCGCGGTGTCGGAATCCACGCCTTCTTTAATCGTGATCTCGCGCTGAATCATTCCGTGGGCGGCCATCTCGCTCGGCTTGGCATCTAAATATTTGCGATCTACTTTGCGTTTGACCAGGTTTTCGATCAGCGCGTCCTGCACCGCGCGAAGCTTCATATCGTCTTCAGTTATCAGGTGAATCTTTTTATCCTTTTTATCCAAGTTGATTTCGGTTTTCGAGTTGCGAAAGTCATAACGCGACAAGATCGCCTTCTTGGTAATATTAACCGCATTGTCGACTTCCTGAAGATCGATGCGGCTGACGATATCGAAGGACGGCACGTTTCGATTGCTCCCTGGACTAAATGATATCCCTATGCGCCTATTTTCTTTTTTTGGCTGACTTTACTTTCTTAGCCTGCTTGCCTTGTGGCGGTGTTCGTTTGCGCGACCGGCTCAAGACAAAATCAAGAATATCACTGCGGGTTATGATTCCGACGAGCTTTTTGTCTTTTATCACTGGTAGAGAACCGATCCGGTGGCGCCTTAGCAGGTTCACAGCGGTCGCCAGCGTCGTTTCCGGCCTCACGATGAAAACATCGTGGGTCATGACTTCCTCGACGCTGATCTTTTCGGCAAACCGGTCGATTGCCTCCGTGCGGTCAATCATCATGCTGGTCGGATAAGCGTCGCGAATATCACGATCGGTAACGATGCCGACCAGATTATCGTCGTCCAACACCGGAAGCTGGTTGACACGATGTTTGGCCATGAGCTGCCGCGCGACGGCAATGCTGTCGAAGGTTTCCACCGCTAAAATCCCTTGCGTCATCCAATCCGCCACGCGAATACCGCTTATGTGAGATTTGTTCGACACTATCATTTCTGCTCCAGCCTATAACCTCGCGCCTTCAACATCTCAATGACTCCGTGTTTGCCAACCAAATGGGCCGCGCCGACCACGACTATGGCGTCGCCATCTTGCGCCAGTATTTTTTCAATCTGTGGTAGCCAGCGCCGGTTGCGGTCCACGATAATCTTTTCATGGAGCTCCGGATACTCTTTCATGCCCCCGAGCAAAAGCGCCTCCAAAGACTCGCTGTCACCGTTTAGCCATGATTGGACAATTTGATTTATATTCGTAACCAACAGCTCCATTTCGCCAACGGTTTCGCGCAACAGTGACTCCTGATCGCGTTTCGATAACTGATCCAACAGCCCCACCTGGAATTCCAGCGTTTCGAGCCCGCTCGTCGCTTTTCCGGTAGCTTTGGCGCGCCCGGCGAGATAGTGATCGACACCGAGATTGGGATCCAGACCGATCTGCTGAAACTTGATGGCCAGCAGCGTCAACGCGACGAACCACGGCTTCATGGGACCCATGATTTTCATATCGATGCCCAATTGGGCGGCGTGTTGCTCGGCGAGTTGGTAAGTTTCCTCGCTGACGTTTTGCTGCAACGTCTGGCCGTCACGATACATCGCCTTCTCGAGCGTCACCCTTTGCGCCACGTCCGGTGAGATCCTGTTCAGGTCGATTTCCAGCACCAACCTTTTGCTGGCATTAAACGCATCGAGGATAGCCTTATGGAGCGGAAAATTTTCTTTTTTTAGATAATGGATGGAGCCGAGGAGATAAATGCTGTGCTTGTCGTTGCTCACCCTCCAAAGAAGAGTTTTTTCTTGCGCGTCGCTCGTATGGCTCACGGCAAGCCACGCGAGCGAAACCGTCAGTAGCAAAACACGCGGCATGATCCGGCGTATCCGAGCACCGCTAAACGTGATTTCAGCAAAGTTCATATTGACGCTTCCACCGGTTAAAGCAGGTTACCACTACTGTTTTTGGCGGCGAGCCTAGGAAACTTCCAAAAAATTTACCTTTTCTTGAGCGGATTGGCCAGAGGTGGGGGAGAAATGGGTTATTGGCGTGATGGGAGTAATTGGGTTGTCAAATAATTCGGTCTTCGCTATTCACCATTAGAGTCTGTGAGCTCAACAAAGAAGCGAGCTCCAAAGACTACCACTCGAGACGAATACAAACTTCTTCGCCTCTTTCCTCGGCCGGTAAGACCGTGAGTGGCGCTGCGCCCTTGGGCAGAGTGCACTCTCCACTCTTGAGATCATAGCAATAGCTGTGATTGTTGCAGCGGATCGTCGTGCCATCGAGAAATTGACCCGCCGCCTTTAGATCGGCTTCTTCGTGGGGACAATGTCGGGAAAAAGCGAAATATTTACCCTCGACGAACGCCAAGAGCACTTGGCGCCCGCCGAGGTCGACTTCCTTCACACTGCCGGGCGATAATTCGCCGATACGGGCCACGGGAATAAAGCTTACTCCCATGCCTTATGCGGCCGCTTTCTGTTGTATGACGGTTCCGTTGACGACGGTGTAGTGCATACCGACGCAACGCTGCACCAGCCGCTTGCTTCCGGCCGGATAGTCATTTGCCCACTCCGGCTCGTGCGCTTGAACGGTCTTTGGATCGAAGATCGCGAAGTCAGCGGCATAGCCCGGCCGTAACAATCCTCTGCCCTGCAGGCCGAAGATCGAAGCGACGTGAAACGTGAGCTTATGGATCGCCTGCTCCAGCGTCATCACCTGGCGCTCGCGCACCCAGAGACCCAGAAGAATCGTGCCGTAACCGAAATCAGCACCGAATTGCACGTGGGCGCCGGCGTCTGAAGTGCCGACCAACACGTACGGGCTGCGCAAGATTTTCCCCATCGCGTTCCAATCGCCGCCGTTGTTAGCATTCCAGAACACGGTCGCGAGATCTTCGTCGAGGGCGAGATCGAGGAACGCATCGAGCGGATCTTTGTTTTGCATCTTGGCCAATTGTTCAATGCTCTTGCCGACGTACTTTTGATTCTCCGGCTTCACAACCTTTTCAACCTTCGGAATATCCCAGCGTCTGTGGAAATTCGTCGGCGCCGGGCTGGCCAGATCGGCTCTCATCTTCTGTCGGGTCGCTGGATCGGCGAAGGCCTGCTTGCGCACTTCCACGGGCAGGAACATGAGGTTCTTCCAGGTCGGGAATTCGTCGAACACCTGGCAGTTCGTGAGGTCGAAATGGCGCACCAGGGGCACCGTGTGCGACAACCCATAGGCCTGGTAACCGGCCCTAAAAATCGGCTCGACGGCATCAAGTTGTTCGCGCCAAAGATTCGGTTCGGCCCAGCGATGCTGCAGGCTTTGCCAGAGCACCGGCCGCTGGGTGCGCTTGGCGAGCTCGTGATAAAACTCGAAATGCTCGATCTTGTTTCGCCCCAGAATCGTTTCAATCACGCCTGCGTTGCGTTCAGCCAACACGTCGCACAATCCAAAGAACTCTTCATCATCCGCCAGGCGGCTCGCTACCGGCTTGCCGTCTTCGCGCATATGCCGCTCATTCCGGTTGGTGGACATTCCCAAAGCGCCGCCTTCCATCGCTTCCAATACCAGGCCGCGCATTTTTTGCACTTCCGCTCCCGTCGCCTTTCGCTCGACGGCATCCTCACCCATCGCGTTGTGGCGCACGGCGATGTGTCCGACCAGACCGCCAACATTGATGCCGAGTTTTCCTTCCAAATAGTCGAGATACTCGCCGTAACTATGCCAGTTCCACTTGACTCCCGCTTCCAAGGCAAAGCGCGGGATCGCCTCGACGCGCACGAAGCTTTTCACGATTGCGTCTTCGATGCCCGATCGGGTCGGGGCCAACGATAGACCGCAGTTGCCCATCACCACGGTGGTAATTCCATGCTGGGGTTCGCACGTGCCATAAGGATCCCACAACATCTGTGCGTCCAAATGCGTATGATGATCGATGAATCCCGGGGACACGGCCAAACCCGCTGCCTCGATCACGCGCGCCGCGCCGTCGTTGAGTTTGCCCACTGCAACCACCTTACCGTCTTTAACACCGACATCGGCTACATATGACGGCAGCCCAGAGCCATCGACCACGCGCCCACCACGAATCAGCAGATCATAAGCCATTGGCATCCTCCTAATGAGTTACATAGCGAGATTGAGATCATTTTACGATACGCCGCGCAACGCTAGCGTGTCAAATCCGAGGACCTTTCCCCTCTTTGAAAAAGAGGGGAAAGGGGAGATTTCGGAGAAGTGTGCCTATGCTAATTCAAAAACAACCGCGTGTAGGTTTCGATTCCTAAACCGAGCAGCACCAACGAGACACCTCGAATGAATGCCTTGAGCGCAGGATTCTCCGGTTCGCGGCCGATCATCTTGAGCTCCGGCTGATCCTTATGGTCACGGATCAAGTTCATCGAGCTCTTCATCCAGATGGCGCCGATCAAACCGATGACAAAACCGATTCCTTCGATGTCCATGCCGCAGTCTCCTTGGTTTAAGCGTTGGTGATAGTCATTACTTCTCGTCGCTGGAAAGATGAGATAGTTCGGCCGCGTGTTGCTCCCAATTTTGTCCGTCGAACTGGCGGACGTTGATATTTTTAACCGTGCTCGGATCGAGACAGTGCACGTTTACGCTGTAGCCGTCGGGATTGGAGCGCGGCACGTAGAAAGACTTGATGCCGCAAACCTTGCAGAATAAATGTCGCGCGACGCCGGTATTGAAGGTATACGTCGAAAGATGCTCGGAGCCCTGTAATAACTTGAATCGGGACTTGGGAATGATGAGATGAAGGAAGCCGGTTTTGCTGCAAATCGAGCAGTTGCACTCACTGGCTTCGATCTCGGCGGGCGCCAAGACATCGAATTTAACTCGGCCGCAATGACACCCGCCGCGGTGGGTTACCAAGGATTTGCTCTGTTGAGCCAAGACCGTCGAGATGGGCTAAGCCGCCGCTTCCATCTGCTTGGTGTAGCTGCCGCTTCTCGCCGCGCTATTCATTTTGGCCCGGTGGTAAAAGATCTTTTGCGCCTCGGCGACGTTGGCTGCCTCGCCTTTCCAGGCTTTCAATGCGGGATCTTGCAAGGCGCGAGCGTAGGAGAAGCTCACCTGCCACGGTAGCGGGCCCATCTTATTCATCGCGTTGAGATGCTCGGTCGCGCTTACCGCGCTCTGGCCGCCCGACAGGAAGGCGATACCGGGTACGGCGCTCGGAACCGTACGTTTCAAGCACCGCAGGGTGCGCTCAGCGACTTCTTCGACGCCGGCTTGTCTGGAATTGTCTTTTCCGGAAACTACCATGCAAGCGCCGTGAAAGTCACTTTGAGAGTTTGCTCAGTGACCTCCTGAGACCGTTCAACCGTGTGGTTACCGTCCAGTAAAACTTCCGGTTCGACGATCGGAACAATCCCGCCTTCTTGACAAAGCGCCGCGTAGCGCGCCAGCGCATGTGCATTCGCTTCCAGGCAGGTGTAGGTTGGGATGCTATCACCGATGGTGATAACCGCGCGCCATTTGGCAAATTTGGCGCCAAGCTCTTTGTATTCTTTCAATCGACCGCGCAAACCATCCAATCCTTCAGTCACAACTTCGCCGGGAAAACCGGGAATATCCACCGGACCCTTGTCGACTTTAATACCCGGCATGATGCCTTTCTTAGAAAGCAGTTGCGCGAATGGCGTTCCATCGCTCGCCGACGTGCGAATGGTTTCGTCAAAGAGAATGACGCCGCTGATCGCTTCCTCGACGCCCTTGGTTGTAAAGAGCATCTCCCGGTAAGCGCGCCGATTATTGTCGCTGGATTCGATCTTGATGCTATCGAACCTCCGCTTGATCGTGCCCATGCTCTCGTCGGCCGCCAGAATGCCTTTGCCTTTGGCCACCATCGCTTGAGCGACTGCTTCGAGTTCCTGCTTTGACATGGCGTTCACTCCTCCCTATGAGTGTTCGGACTCATTCATTTTACATTCTGTTTTGCCCTTGGCAAGTCTCGACGGAAACCTGACATTGTTTACCCGATTCTACTCTGTTATGGTCCATAGTCATGATCGGTTTGCTGCTTCACTGGCTTATCAGCGCGGCGAGTCTCATGATCGTCGCCTACATTTTTCCCGGCATCCAGCTGCGCGGCTTGGGGGCGGCGCTGATCGCGCCCATCGTCATTGGCCTCATCAATGCGACGATCGGATTGATTCTCAAGATCGTCACGTTCCCGCTCACGATACTGACGCTGGGCCTTTTCTGGTTGATCATCAACGCGCTCATGCTTCAGCTAGCCGCTGCCCTCGTTCCGGGCTTTTATGTAACGGGTTTTTTGTCGGCCTTCTTCGGCGGCATCGTGCTCAGCATCGTCAGCATGATTCTGCGCTCGCTCGTCGCCTAGCAGGCTGCAAAAACGCGGTTCAAGAGTTCAAGGTTCAAAGTTCAAGGCCCGAGACGAATTGAAAACGTTGAACCTGGAACCTTGAACATCTTCTGCCCTCTCTGAGTGAGCTAGCTAGAGGCCTGTCGCCTCAGACCAATAACTGGCGTCGTAAAATCTTTCCGGCGGATCGAAGGGCAGCTTGTAAACCCCCATCTCCCTGCGCAGCTCGATCACGGTTTGCAACGCCGCCGGATTGATTCGCGCTTTTGGCACTACTTTTCGGAAGGCATCTTCGGCGGCTTCCCGTTTGAGGTTCTCCTTGTTCATCATCAACGCAATGGTCTCTTCCCGGTTTTCCGGCAGAAGCAACCAATCCGTCGCTGCGGCCCACGCGCGGATGAAACGGACAACCAGCTCGCGGTGGCTCACCAGCCAATGCCGGAGCGTCCAACCGCACGTGAGTGGCCAGCCCGGCACGTAATTTTCTGAGTTGGCAAGGAGAATGCCGCCAGCGGCCAGAGCTTTGTCAGACGCCGGCGGCGTCAGCATAGCCGCCGCCACGCGGCGCCCGAGAAAGGCTTCCAATCGTACCGGGGAGCTGCCGATGATCTCAATATTGTAATCGGTGTCGTCCATCCCGTGGGTGCGGAGAATCTTTTTGCGAATCAGATCCAAATTGGAATCGCCAGGATCCCCGGCCAACAGTTTGCCGCGCAGCTTTTCGATTGAATCCACCCCCGGCTGGCCGATCAGATAAGCGCTGAGGCCTTCTTCGGCCTGCATAAAGAGCATGTAATCCACGCCGTCGGTGGTCGTGCGCGCGATCATTGTGTCGGCGCTGCTCAGCGTGAAGTCCCAGCGTCCTTCGGCCATACCCCGATTGTGATCCGGCGCGTAGGTGGTGTGATGGAATTTTATTTCGAGATTTTCCTTGGCAAAAAATCCTTTGTACTCCGCCACAACATGCGGCATCCGTCGCTGGTAACCGGTAACGCTCAGTAGATCCATAGCTTCCTCCGTGTTTCTCCTTCTATCGCCTCAAGTCACCCGCCTCAAGCCTATTCTTGGCTTGGTGCACGAATCCGTGTAAGAATCGAATCAAACCAAATCGAACCCATTACTCCAACACTCCATCACTCCATTGAATTCGCCATGAAGCTCAAAGACAAAGTCGCTCTCATCACCGGTGGCGGCAGAGGCATTGGCAAGGCCATCGCCATGGCTTACGCGCGTGAAGGCGCAAAGCTGGCGTTATGCGCGCGCACGGGAAGCGAGCTTGAAAAAACCGTAGAGGAAATTCGCGGCCTCAAGAGCGAAGCCGAACGCTGGACCTGTGACGTATCCCTCGAAGAACCGGTCAAAGAATTCGTCGGCAAAGTGCAAAATCGGTTCGGCCGCATCGATGTTCTGGTCAACAATGCCGGGGTGATGACTCGCCCGGCGCCGATCACCGAACTGGAAGTGAAAAAGTGGGACTATACCATCGCGGTTAATCTGCGCGGGCCGTTTCTCGTCACCCAAGCCGTGCTGCCGATCATGATGAAGCAAAAGAGCGGCGCGGTGATCAACGTGTCTTCGATGGTCGGCCGCGGCGCGTACGCAAACTTCATCGCCTACGCGACTTCGAAATGGGGCCTGGAAGGATTCACGCAAACACTTGCCGCCGAGGCGCGGTCGAGCAACATCCGAGTGAATTCGGTGGAGCCCGGCTATGTCGCCACCAAGCTCACCGGCTACGGCGGCAGCAAACCGGAGTCGGTAACGGACGTCTTCGTTTATCTTGCCTCGGACGAAGCCAAAGGGATCACCGGAAAAATGCTCAGCTCTTCCAGCTGGAAGTCGCAGGTCAAGTAGAATCTGGACGGGTTTCTTTCTACATGAATTTCGAAGTGTCAGCGGCGGACGCAGGCGTGACTAACGAACCCCCGCATGCACATGCAAATTGAAGGATGAAATGTCTGCGTTTGAACGCACCACCGAGAAACCGCATGGAAGATCCGCCATCTGGCGCAGCAAGACCTCAGCCGACCCGGCTGACTGTAAATGCTTAGTTGCACCGCGCCGGTTTTACTCACGCCGCAAGCCGCGGATAAATAGTTGAAGTCGCTCCCGCTCCGCCGGCTGTACGCGTAAAAATTCGACACCGACACGGCCATCCGGGCGAACATGACGCACGACCGCCGCTTCGATGTCCACCGGCTCGAGCTCGTTGGAGATTCGCAGGGCCAACCGAATGACGCTCACCTCGGTCAATTGCGCTTCGGTGACGAATGCGCAGCCGTTGATCGAAATATCCGAGACGGTTCCGGCGCCGGCGATATGATCGCCGATAAAGGAGATCGGAAAATTCATCGCCAATCGTTCATATTCGCGCAAGTCCGCGGCAGCGGTGAGATATTCAACACCCCATTGCCAAACCCGGAATCGCGAACGACATATCTGACACCTAAAACGATAGCAGTAAAACCTGGACAATAGGCGGTCTTTGAGCGCCTTGATTCTAACGCGCTTGACGAATTTCGTGGAACATTTCGGACAAGTGGGATTTGTCACAGCCACCCTCCGGTTTTCTTAGCCGTCGGCCAATGGCGTCCATGCAAGGCGTCGATCAATGACAATAATGATGCTGGATTGGTTCTTAACGTCAATGCCCACAGCAGCACGCCGGGCAAATGGGTCGCAGAGGTCGTTATTCCATCCGGCCAAAGTCTAAGATCGCTGATCAGCCTAAGGCTGAGACTGGTGCGAACCTACTCCGACACCGAATGATTAAAAACAGGAACTCGTTACTGAAGATCGCGGACCCAGCGAGTTGAGACGGGAAGGAATAAAGAAATTTATTTCACAGGAAAGTCTTTGCCTCTTTGCAACTTACCTTCTAATGGGTGCCTCTTCCGCACTTGACCCTTCTGCAAAATGCGCTACGTCAAAATAGCGATTATCAGGTGACCGTCCGCTACGGGAGGGACCCGGCACCGTGGACCGATCTTACTATAATAAGAGTTACCTAAAAGGCTCGTATGCTACCTACATTGTCATAATACTCCAACTAACGCTTTGTTGCAGCGCTCACTTCGTCTTAAAATTTTATGAATTGCGAAGAAAATTTTACAAAATACTTGAACAGTGTGCGTTGCATGATATGCATCGGGCAGGAGGTGAGCCATGACAGACATCTCGGACACCAGCCGCGCTCACATCGTGCATCTTCTCGAGGAGCAGAAATATGACGAGGTGCTACCAATTCTAAGTGATCTGAGGGAGACAAATCCATCAGATCGAGAATCCCGCGTGTACCACCTGCTTGTCGTCAGAATACTTGTGCTGCGCTGGAATTTATCGCGTACAGTTACTCGACCAGCGATCGATTCAAGCACCATGGCAAAAAGAACCATCAAAAGGTTAGCTTCCGTTGTGCGCGTCTCTGAAAGCACTAAATTAATCCAATCGCTTGGCCAGATTTATCAGGCAGCAGAAACAGCGTTGGGAAAGCGGGGCATAAAACGGGTCATTATTGCGGGAGCCGCGGCTGGATTTCTTATCACACTACTGGCGTCATATATGGTTGAAGGCAGCAATGTAGCGATTCAAGTACCATCGAACATATTAACTTCCACAGATCTTTCGCATCCAACGGTCTCAGCTTTGGGCGTAAAGGCGTATAATCCAAATAATTCCAGAACAGCCGACGAAGATGGTCGACAAATTCCATTGCCTACGGAAGCTGGCGAGCGGAACTTTTTCCGGGCTTCTGAACCGAGGGAGTTATTGCCGACCGAACATTTACAGGACTCGAAGGAACAAAAGCTCACACTCTCCGGACCTGATGTAGCAAAAGCAACATCTCAGGTTAATGCACCTAAACTGTTCGCTGAACGTCAACAGCCCAAAGCGGTTTTGAACATTGAAAGCTCAAGAGAGCTAGCTGCCAACGAAAATAACGGCGATAAGACACCGAGAGAGAGCTTGGGATACTATCAGTCCCAGCGGGCCATTCCTATTAGAAAATCGACGAGCTTCGCAGCTGCCATTGTGCAAGAGATCGATACCGGGATATCACTCAACGTTTTAGAATTTATCGGCTCGTGGGCTAAGGTCGAGCTTGGACCTGCAGGCATCACCGGGTTCGTGCGAAGAGAGTTTTTGGTCTCAGTCAAAAAGAATGAATCGAATGTTACTCATAGCTCGCCTTCGGGAGAAGAAATTTCGGACGCTACCGTCTTCCCTCTTGGATCAACTTCATAGAGCGAGGCGGACACCTTCACTTTTCGCGTCTGGTTGCGCATCCGCTGCAGTTGCGCGCCGATCTTTGGAGTGATGGAGAAGGTTAGGAAAAGGATAGAGTAGCGAACAGATACAGCATGCTTTAGGTTGATCCTTGGCTGTATCGACGGTTTCCAGTTTTTCGTGCCCGTTTAGGATCGTCTGTTAAATTCAGTCCTGTTCCCCCTCATCAAACCGTGCACCCGCATACGGCTCGATCATCTTCATCTCAAGGCATGCGAGCACGATCTCTCTTGGCCTTGAGATACAGTTTCCGCTGGAGGTCTCAAAGTCTTACAGGTGTTTGTAGCCTGACGGCAATCACCTTCTCCTTCCCTCCCGCATAAGTCACGCCCCAGACCAGTAAAGCGTATAAGGCGATCCAGCCGTTGCTCGTCGGTACGCGCAGCCAATGGATGCAGAAGTAGTCTGCGGCCTTAAGAAACTTAATGAAAGCAGGGCGCCTTCCCTCCTCTGATATTACTCAGCCTCTTCGGTACTACTCGCCCCTCCGACTTCTCGTCTCGTCCGTCTCAGACTTCGGTTGCCCTTATACTGAGGCGTTGCAGCAAATCAGCCGCGACAAAACGAGATCTCCCGCGTTACCCAGTTGTTGTTTATTTCGATAGGACATTTTGCCATGTCCCGGCCCTTGCGTATTCAATATGAAGGAGCGGTTTATCATGTTATAAACCGCGGCACGGCTGAGCGTCCAGAATCTTTACACCCGCAACACCGGTTCATCGTTAAGCGCCAATGGAGATGAAGTCACGACGCAATTGAAGCGGAACATATCCACACGCAATATCCCCGTGGTCATACCGGGTGGACTACGGACTGCAACGTTGAAGAGCGCGTAAACCGTGCGCTTAATGCAGGAGCCGCAGAGATTTTGTACAAGCCATTTCACTTGCCAATGTTGCGTGATGTTCTGCGAAGCCATCTGCTGGCCTATAGTGACTAATCTGCTTCGCTATATCCTGCTACAATACTGCGGTGAATCAATGGAGATTGTCGAGAAGATCGAGCTAGATTTTCAAACTCATTTCCGTTCGTAAAGTAAAAGTTGTGCAACAAATTCATTCGTAGCTAAAAGTTGCTTAGTGTCTTCTAGAATATGATTCGTGAGACCGAATGCTTCCCTTCCCTCCAATGTCAGATTATTTCTACTTCACCGTGTCTTAGTCATTAGTGCTCGATCGAGCCGCAACTGTTCTCTCACTGAGACAAATTGTGAATTTCGATGACAGAAGTACCGCAAACAACCGCTACGCCCAATCGAGCGACAGAATTTTTTGCATTTTCGCATGCGGTTTCCTGCTGGCATGTGAAGTGCGTGTACATAGAAAGTGATTACACAACGAGAAATCTCCCATGAAGCAGATGGAGTCGATACTTCATTACGCCCCGGGACCGCAGTAATCCGTCGTTGGCTGCCGCTCCGCGTCAGCGACGGATTTCCCTCCATACCGTTTCTAAGTCACACTTGCGATGGCAAAGAGTGTCCTTATAGTAGAAGACAACGAGCACCTGCGAAACATTTACGCGTCAATCTTACGCTTCTCAGGCTACGAAATAGTGGAGGCGGAGAGCGGCACTGAGGCTATAGAAAAAGCCGCTTCCTCTCAGCCCCGGCTTATCTTATTGGATCTCAATCTACCTGACATGCCGGGTATAGAGGTAGCCCGGTCGATAAAAAGACAGCAACGATCCGCTCACATACCTATCATTGCTTGTACCGCGTTTAGCACGACGGCAGAGAGAGAGGAAGCTCTACGAGCAGGAATGATCGATTACCTGCAAAAACCATTTCCGTCCCAGGTACTGAAAGCAAAGATAGAGGAATTTATCTTACCCTAGAAATACAAAAAGCTTCGGAAATGTAGGGCCAATCGGTAGAGTAGAGAACAGGCTCAGCGTTGGTTAGGTCGATCCTTGGCTGTGTCCGCCGTTTCCAGCTTCGTACCCGTTTAGAATCTTCCGTGAAACGAAGTCCTGTTCCCCCTCATCAAACCGTACCTGCAGTTCTCCCACATACGGCTTTCCGATCATCTTCACCTCAATGCATGCGAGCGCGCCGATACGGGGCATATTGCGGAATGGCATAGACCAAATTCTTTATACGGTTTAGCCCATGGCCATCGCCGAAACCCAAACCCCGTGCTCTGTCGTTCCCCCTGCAGGTATTTGCGCATCCGTTGCTCCAAGAAAAAGCGTATTTTCACGAGAAATCCGGCAGCGCTTCGACTCTATTAAATAATCTTTTTCGAAACGCCATGTCTCTTCGAATTGCCATTCTCTGAACCGGCAGTTTTATCTTGGATCCAAACAGCAAGTAAGTATCACGCCTGACCCTAGATGATTCTACCTAATTGTCACTTTTCGGACAATGTTTATTTCTGTTGACAGCCTGCGGGTGATTCCTATCTAGTGGGATCTTGAAGCTCCGCGACCACCCACTAATGTCATATCACAGGCAGAGAAACTGGCCTCCAGTATGGTCAACTGTGCGTGACGAGCCGTTCCTTAAT
>WNFV01003080.1_pt1 | contig 28012 bp, 21 predicted proteins | sample 5400101 | NCBI WGS metagenome assembly WNFV01 (sample SAMN13153361, study PRJNA577476) | soil metagenome | isolation source: 115 cm soil or saprolite under grassland replicate 1 | place: USA:California | collected 2016-06-15
GCCTCATCCTGGAGAGAAACTCGGCATTGACCAAATGCCTCGTGTTTTCAGAAAGTGGAACATGAATTGAAACAAAATCAGATTCGCGCAAGAGTGTATCTAGATCAACAAGTTGGGCACCAAATGCAGGTTGGGCTGTTGGATCATAGAACAATACTCGCAAATCAAAACCTTGAGAACGTTTTGCCACGGCCTGGCCAATTCGGCCAAAGCCAACAATACCCAATGTCGCGCCGACAAAATCCGCGCCAAGCAAAAGCTGTGGGTGCCATGTTTTCCACTTTCCCGCGCGCACGTATTTCTCGCCCTCCACAACTCGCCGCGCGGCGGAGAGCAGCAAAGCGAAAGTCATATCCGCTGTAGCGTCGGTCAACACGCCAGGTGTGTTCCCAACTGGGATTCCGCGCGCGGTCGCGGCAGCCACATCTATGTTATCCACGCCTACAGCCATGTTGCTGATGACTTTTAGCTGAGGTCCGGCAATATCCATCATGGCAGCATCAATCTTGTCGGTAAGCAGACAAAGCAAACCGTCCAGGCCATGGACGCGTTGAAGGAGTTCTGCTCTTGGTGGCGGTGTTTCAGCGGACCAAACTTCGGTTTGAGAAAACTCTTTAACTGGAAGCAGGCCCTTATCCGGAATGAGGCGTGTGACGAATACTTTTGGCTTGTCCATGCCTCAAAGTATACTTCGTCTGAATAATCATTTAGTTTGTAATTTGGCGTTTTTGGTATTCAGGGATGCCAGCCATGGCGGGACGTTCAAGCTCTGCAATTTCCACCAAATCAAGGAATAAACGTCCCTGCTCATACCGAATTAATTTCATCGTCTTGTTTACATCTTCAAGTATGTTGCCTGAATAGCGTTTTTCCAGTCTGCGAACGACCGACTGTATGATGGCAAAGGACATCTTGCTCAATGACTCCAGAGGCTGGTTATGATGAATTCGCTCCTGTAAATCCACCTGAGCTATGGAAGAGAGACCAAATTTTTCGAATATATCGATGATCATACTAATCTCAACACCGTAGCCGGAGGAGAAAGGAATCTGCTCCAGCGCGGAACGCCGCCCACCATATTCACCCGAAAGCGGCTGGATCAACCCAGAAAGTTCCGGATAAAACAGGTTGATCAATGGACGGGCGGTTAGTTCGGTGACACGACCACCGCCACCTGCTTGAAGTTTTCCGTCAATTTTTAAGGGCCGGCGATAAAATCCTTTGACAAGTTGGATATCAGGCCGCAAGATTAACGGACCTAAAATACCATAAACAAATCGCGGGTGGATGTTCACGATGTCTGTATCGATCCAAAGAACGATGTCACCATGCGTTAGGTAAAGGCTCTTCCATAAGGCTTCACCCTTCCCAGATCTCGTCCCAAATCTTCGTAAAACATTTTGATGGATATGTACAGGGATTTCTAGTCTCGCGGCAATTTCGCGCGTCCGGTCTTCTGAATTTGAATCGATAAGAATAATTTCATCGAGCAGTGGCACTTTGTCCATCAAGCTTTTTTTGATAGTGGTTATAACCTTCCCAACAGTCTCTTCTTCATTCAGCGCAGGCAATGCCAGGCTAATTGTAAGATCCTGCTGGCGCTTGAGATCCAACAAATGCTCCAACGTTGAAAACTCACCTGCATGATAAGTATTTTCAGCAAACCACTTATCTACAAGAACGGAAATCGCACGCTGTCCTGCACTTTCCGCGGCTAAATCAACGGACACCGGCCGTTTTGCCTTGACGATGAGAACACCCTTTGAATTATCTTTTAAAACCCCTTCAGCAACAGGTCCAATGGATATTGGCGATTCCGGGGATTGCGCTGTTGCACCAAGCACTACTAAATCATAATGACGGCATTTATCGAGAATCGTTTCGACGGGATTTTCTGTCCGAACAAATTCGCGTTTCACTTGTGGAAGGTTTTTCAACACCCGTTCGATCCCTTTGAAAGCTGCATCGGTTTCACTTGACTTGTCAGCGCGGGATCTTAGATGCAAGGCAGTAACATTTACGCGACTTGTGCGGGCTAGGGACAATCCTAATCTAAGGGACAGTTCAGCATATGGGCCACCACGAAGGGAAACAAGGACTCGAGAAAGTTTCTCTGAGATTGACCCTCTAGCAACCACCATATCACATGGAGGGTACCTCAATGCTTCATTGGGAGAGATATTCAAAGCTTGAAAGTGAGAGTCTTGCAATACAAGTAAATCGGGCTCTTCTTCATTCACAATTTCAACCAACTCATCCCAAGGATTGTGTGAGACACGTATCCTCTGAACAGCATGTATTTGGTTGCGGCCTGTAGCTTCGCGTAAAATCTTTCGAAGATGACGGGCTGCTGCAGTGGCTGTACTTAAAGACTGATCCTCTGGCATCCCCACGATCCCGCTCAGGAGCACATTTTCAGAACCGGCAATCGCTGAAGCAACAGCCAGGGCAGTCCGATATTCAGATCCATGAACAATCGGGACAAGTATCTTGCGAAACAACTGACCATAATATCGGCGTAACATTTCTCACCCTTTGATGGATAGCAACGGCTCAATTTTTTCTGAATATATCCGCGGCCAGGCATATTCGCTACGGACACGTGTCTGGAATTTGTAGATTAAATTACTTTCCAGGCGCTTGATGATTAACTCCATTATATACTCTGGTTCCGCATCTAGCGGGAAGAAATCAGTATACCCATCCGCTAATTCTCTGAATGGAGCAATATCCGCACAAAAAATCGGTAGTTTGGCCAAAGCTGCTTCTAATATCGGGAGGCCAAATCCTTCTTCACGGCTAGGGAAAAACAACGCGTCGGCTAATTGATAAAAGTCGCTGACCACCTCATCCGGTAAGAATTCATCGCTAAATTCTGCGAGAAAGTAGGCCGACCCTTCCAGATTCAATTCCTGGCGCAAATCTATGAGAGTCTCAAAGTAATGAACATTGGATGGATTATGGGTACCGAGAGGACCTGTCACAACAAGCTTTGCTTTTAAATATTTTTCTTTTAAAACTTTAAGTGTTCTTAACGCCAACTCAATATTTTTCCTGGGTGTGATCCGAACTGGCAACAAAAGCAGGGGCAGAGAATCCATTAAGTTCATTTTAGCCAATAAGGCTCTGGTTTTGTCTTCAGTTTTTAGAAAACGTTCGATATCAATTCCATTTGGAACAACGTGGATTCGAGCCGCCGGTACATTGATTAGATTTGCGAGTTCTACTTTGCGAAATTCGGATACCACAACCTGGATTGCATCCTGCCAATCACTTCGGAGCAAATCCCATGGATAGCCATCGTGCAATTCATCTCGATAACGCGGAGTCAGCCAGGCAAAATCATGATGCCAGAGAATCAAGCGCGGTTGGCTGGATGATTCCGAAATTCGTCGTAATGCGGCTGTGAGAATAAGGTTTTTATTCAATGAACAGACGTTGTGTGCGATCAGCCAATCCACATGCGCGATGTGTTTAGTAAGCTGGTTCGTTAATTCATCGACGAGTCGGGGGAAAGCGTCTGGAATCCGCCCCTGATCTAATTCACTTTTTACCGCAAGAACATCAGGATGACGAGAATCAGCTAAAGGAATTTGGATAAATGGAACGCGCTCATCTACCTGGTCACCGCGCCCCGCCACCACTCTGACCTGATGACCTGCATCTGCCATGAGACGGGCGTGATGCCCTAGGACAGTCTCTACCCCTCCGACAACCGGCAAAGCACTGTAATGCAACAAAACGATTCTCATTAATCCTACTCTTCATGGCTAAAACAAGAATCCAACAATACTTGCAATTGCCGTTCCAATATTGCAAATGAATAGAATTCCTTTGCTAGTGCGTAATTATGCTCGGTCATTTCCTCAGCCGACTTCGGATCCTTGAGAGTTTTACGAACATGCTTAATCGTCTCATCCGTGATAAAGCCATTAAACTCAACAGCCTGGAATCCCTTTGGTTTGATATCGATCGCATAGATCGTGTAGTTGTTGATCATGAGCGGCCGACGATAATAGATGGCTTCCAGGAAAGCGTTGCCAAAACCTTCAAGCAGTGATGGAAATGTGACGATATCTGCAAAAGGATAAACATCACCCAAGGTATAAATCTTGCGTCCGTCGGAAGTGGTGCCGCGTTTTGTGCCGATGATCTCAGAAACAAAATTAACACGTACATTCAGCAGCCCGGCAAAAGTCCGCACATGTTCTTTGTACTCGTTCCCTTCATCTCCGCCCGCATGGGATATCACCAGCCGGGCGTTTTCTTCCAGCCTGCGGATCAATTCGATGGCGTACTCAATGCCCTTGCGCTGCAGGGGACGTGTCGGCTGGAGAAAAAAATATTCGTCGGGATCAACTTGCAGGTCCGTACGAAGCGACGCGGTGTATTCATCGGGTGGATTAGGCGGATTATCGAAGTCCATTACATTTGGGATGACCCGGACATTAATACCGCGACGCTTGCCCATTTCCGTAGCAGCAAGTGAATTAATCACCACGTGATGGATGCTGGGTAAGCGTGGTGGGAAGGCCATTTCAAGATAATCGCCCATGCAGTTGACGAGAAAGCGTTTTCGTTCCCACGCAAAATCGTGGTGGTGACCAATGACTGGAATCCCTGTTTCCGCAATCAGTTCAGCCAGAGCGAGACCGAGAGGGATATTCATCGGAATCGAAAGGGCATTTTCGACAATCAACAATTCGATATCATACTTTTTGATGAACTCGTAGAGACGGTCCTTCAGATAGCTACGCAGTTCATGGATACGGCTAGTTATATGGGGTGGCCGGGTAATTGCCCTATATGATATTTCACTGATTGCCAGAACGTCTGGATGCAGAAAATGTGCTTCAGGCACAATAAAACTGATTTCTTCCGACTGGTCGCACTGACCGGCGAAGTAATATAAATTCTGACCTAATCTTTCTAGAACGTGTGCCCATTTTTGAGTCTCCAAAGAGACACCATCCGTACTATTAAATCGAGTGGAGACAAAACCAATTCGGTGACCAGCTGAATGCAAAGAACGTTTTGGCATATTCACCCTCTCTTTTCGGGTTTGTTAGTAAGGTTGTCTGACCAAGCTTAAATATGGGCTCGTGACGGGTCGCCAACCATGAGTAAATCAGAATAATAATATACACAATCTTCAAAGGCTTCCCTTCGATTCTTGAATTGCAAGATCTATAAAAATAGCCGCGGACCAACCGAAGGTCGAGGCTGCCTTGGGCGGCTGTTGACCTGTCTCGGGATGGTAATACTCATAAATATCATCGCGGCCCTGGATCATCTGTAGTGTGCGCTGGCGCAGCTCCCGAGCCAACTCTGGATAACCGCTACGCTCCAAGCCCTCAATCATAAGATAATTAACGTTCACCCACGTTGGACCGCGCCACATTTGCTGCGGGTTATATTTGGGATCGTTCCTAGCAACGGTTGGCATTGGATAGCGTGTCCAAAACTGATGTGGATCGGTCAAATGTGCCACCAGGCGCCCAGCGATTTCCGGCGGCATTCGTCCAGTAATTAGTGGGAAGAGGTTGAACGGTGTACGGACATTAACTTTTTCTCCGTTCCGCGTTGCCCAAAAGAATCCAGCTTCCTTGTCCCAGCGGTAGCGGATCATTCGTTGTGCTTGTTCATCGGCACGCCGAGCCCATTGCTCTGCATCTGCCTTTAGACCAAGTACACGCGCGATCTTTGCCAAAGCCTCCTGCTGTAAGCATAGGTATGTATTTAGATCAGGTGCCTCAACTGGCACGCCATCGTCCCACAATGGGCTGTCGTCCGCTCCAGACGAGAATGGATGTTGATACTCACATAAGCCGTTGCCATCTACGTCGTTCTTTTCGAACCACCAGTCGTTCCAGCGAACAATTGGCTCGTAGATTTCATCGAGGAATTCCAGATCGCGATCCGTCTCGAACAACTTCCATGCCGCCCAGGCAATGAGTGGGGGCTTGGTGACATCGGCCTCTACAGGAAAAGTAAGGCGCGTCACCGTACCTTCGTCATGCACGGCGTCTGGGATCATACCGTCTGCCTGTTGATGATCCAGTAGGATGCGCAATTGATCGTGGGCAAGGTAGGGCTCAATGTGCCGATACGCCAGCGCATGGAAATAGGCATCCCACTGCCAAATGCCAACATAATGAATCATGGAAGGCGTCATCGCTTCACGCGTGGTATAGAAACGTGTGGAAATCAAACCAGCACGCATAATCCACCAGGCATAGTAATATTGCGCGCGATAAGGCTCTGCCACCTCCGGTGCGGAGGCGAACCATGTATGCCATCGTCTTGCAGCGTCCTCCAATGTATCCTCAAGGGACGGCAGATAACGATTAAAGCCAAGCCTTGGAGTAAGGTTGAGCATGAATACCGAGTCGCCAGCCGACTCTACGCGCAGCCGGATTCGCTGTATTCCACCTCCATTTAATGGCTCAATCTCATTGTGCAAGATACGCGCGTTTGTTGTGTAAGCTACATTGCGACGGATATTGCCAGTGAGCCTCAGTACACCTCCACGCCGGTCTGTTAGCGCTTTATCCATCGCAGCTGTGAATGTTACTCCACAGCGTCCGGGTGGCAAAACAAGGAGGAGCGTGTCAATTGCCAGTAGTCAATGAGCGGCGGCCGCTGACGATAGCTGGCGAGTTGCTGGTCTAGTTTGAACCAGCGCTCCGCCAGCCGAACGAGAAAATGGTTTTCGGATCGAAAAACCATCAGGCGTGAACCGCGCTCGCTAAATGGGATCTGGCGAAGGTTAATTCGATTTTTTAGTAATGCTAGATAGGGCGAATTTACATCAGTTAACATAGTTTTCATAAAAATAAATCTATTTAATCCAAAGACTTTGATAGGGTTGAATTGTTAAGGGGTGATTAGACTGGATTTTATTTCCACTGATGATATCTATAGGCTGTTCGGAAAATTGCTCGAACGCGCTGATATTTTGAGAATCCAGTACAACTGAGCGTTCACTAACATTGTGCAGGCAAAGAACGTGATTCTTACCATCAGGTGATGAACGCAACAAACCAAAAACGCTTGGGGCTACATGCAAAACATTTTGACTCCCATAAGGATGAAATGCCGAAGAGGAAGCGCGTACTTTCAATAGATGGCTCAATCGGTTTAAAACGTGCGCTTCTCTTGAAGTTGGATCCATCAGCCGCGTTTCAAGTTCAGCTTTGATGAATTTCATGCGATTGATCGTCCGGTTTCGGCCTGTCTGCGTCACTCCCTCGGGCCAGCCACGCGAACCGAACAAGCTATGGAAATAAATACCAGGTAGCCCAACCATTGCCAGCAAGATGGCATGGGCTGTGACAAATCGTTCTACTTGCAAATCCAACGGATCATCACTCGCTGGGTCGTTGAGCGCATCAAAATAATTAATATTTAATTCATACGGCCGCTTTGTACCATCAGACTCAGATTTAAACGAGACCAAACCGCCGTGAGCTAGTACCCGGTCAACCACTCCTTTTATTTCTTGCGCGGACAATATATCACGTAAAGGGTTCAAGCCGATCCCATCGTGAGAAGCGAGGAAATTGAAAAATGTAACTTTTTTAGAAGGTAAGTGCAGGGATTCAGCCCAACGTGAAAGTTTCTCTGCAGAACCCGTTTGGAATGCATGCAAAACAAGTGGCGGCAGGGAAAAGTTATACACCATTTGCGCTTCGTCTGAACCATTTCCAAAATAAGATATGTTATCAGCGTGCGGAACATTGGTCTCGGTGATCAACATGACATGCGGCGCAACCTCGTCTAGGACCGCGCGGAAAAGTTGAATGATCCAATGTGTTTGAGGGAGATGAATAGAGGGAGTACCAATTTCCTTCCACATGTAGGCAATCGCATCTAACCTAATAAATCGCGCGCCCTGGCTTACGTAAAAAAGCAAGATGTCAATGATCTCAAGCAGCACGTCAGGGTTTTGATAATTTAAATCGACCTGATCGGAGCTAAAGGTCGTCCAGACATTTTTGTCACCAGCCTTTGTTTCAAAAGTAGTGAGAAGAGGTAATGCACGCGGGCGGACGACAAGTGAAAGGTCCGGATTTCCATCGACAGGAATGAAATAATTAACATAACGCGCATCAGTATTTAGAAATCCCTGGAACCACTCGCTTTGTACTGAAATATGATTGATCACCGCATCAAACATCAATTGAAAATGTTTTCCCAGTTCTCGAATATCGTCCCAATCTCCATACTGTGGATTGACCGCGCGGTAGTCAATCACAGAAAAACCATCGTCTGAAGACCAGGGATAAAAAGGCAAGATGTGAATACCGCTGACTACATCTTTAAGATGGCTCTTACAAAAATCAGTTAAAGATTCCAGCGGAGGACGATTTGTTTCCTGGACCTGGTCAGGATATGTAATCAGAATGGAATCGCGTTCGCTAAGATTTTGAGCATTCGTTTTGGGGAGGCGCGAACGAAATTTTCCTAGGAGCTGTTGCAGGCGTCCGTAGAGAGAGGCGGAACGTTCCTCGCCATAGATGTTTACCAGTAAGGGGCGAATCCGGTCGTTTTCCATCTCATGACCCGTTAATCATTTGTCCACCATGATGCATTGTAATGGACAATTGGGAAATCACAAAGGAATACCGTCCTATTATATAACCGTGAGATGACGGCCTTTGCTATAATTACACAATCAAATACAGGAGTCTCACTTTGAGCATCAAACAACCAAACTCTCGTATGTGCTTCGTCTGCGGGGTCGAGAATCCAATTGGGCTTCATTTACACATTTACGAAACAGAGCCAGGCATCGTTGAAACATCATACATTGCACCCGAACATTTTCAGGGTTATCCGGGCGTTTTGCATGGAGGCATTGTGGCGGCTATTCTCGATGAGATCAGCGGGCGGGCACATATGGGTGATCCATCTATGCCGCGCTTTATGTTCACTGGAAAGCTCGAAGTGAAGTATCGCAAGAATGTGCCAATTCTGCAACCGTTGAAAATTATCGGGAAAGCGGGGCAAGTCCGGTCAAAGTTCGTGGAAGCGTGGGCGGGCATCTATGACTCAAGCGGCGAATTGCTGGCGGAGGCGAATGCAATCCACATCAACGTGCCGGAAGATAAATTCGATATGTCGAAGCTCGATGAGTTGGGCTGGAAGGTTTATCCCGATTGATCTAGGGCGTCTCTGCGTAGGAGACGCTTTTCAATTCGAGATGAGTATAATAAGGTAAGACTTAGAGGAACCCTAATGATTCGCGAATATCATCGTCCCCAAACGCTCGACGAAGCCCTCACACTCTTAAATCAGCCCGACACCCTCCCCCTCGGTGGAGGCACGCTTCTCTCTCAATCGACATCTGCATCCGTTGAAGTAGTTGACCTGCAAGCCCTCGGCCTGAATACCGTTAAAAAGCTCGGCAATAACCTTGAGATCGGCGCGACTACCACATTGCAACAACTGCTTGAAGATGCAAATTGCCCCGACGCCTTGAAGTCCGCGCTCAAGCTTGAAGCACCTCTAAACTTACGTAACATGGCCACCGTCGCTGGAGCTTTGGTATCCTGTGATGGTCGCTCAACCTTCACGACCGCGCTCCTCGCCCTGGATGCAAAGCTAATCACATTTATCAGCCAACAGCCGGGCTCACCTTGGGATTCAGCAACCATAAATCTCGGTGATTTTCTTCCACTTCGAACACGCGGCTTAATCACACTGATCATCATTCCACTGAATGTAAAACTCGCTTTTGAATACGTCTCTCGCACACCTGCCGATAAGCCCATCGTTTGCGCTGCGCTCGCACAATGGAATTCGGGCCGCACTCGACTCGCACTTGGAGGATACGGCAACAGTCCCATGCTTGCCATGGATGGCACCGAAGCGGATGGTCTTGAAACTGCAGCACGTAACGCCTTCCACGAAGCGACGGATGAATGGGCTAGCGCGGAATATCGTAGTGATATCGCCGCGGTGCTGGCGAAGAGGTGTTTGGAAACATTACCGTAGGGATAACCCTAGCGGTTGTCCGAATTGCGGTTGTCCAATTTGTGGTTATCTGAATTACTAGGAACAGGGGCAAGACCTATCCCTACAGGAAACATATTGTGAAATACGATCCGAATAAACATCATCGCCGCTCCATTCGATTGAAGGGATACGACTACCACAACGCAGGCGCATATTTTGTCACCATTTGCACAAAGAATCGCGAATGTATATTCGAAGATCCGATTGTGAATGGAATAATCAACGACGTGTGGCAGGCATTACCATTATGGTTTCCCACCATTAAATTGGATGAATTTGTGGGCATGCCGAATCATATCCATTTTATCTTGTGGATAACCGACCCCGCCGTAGGAACGCCCCTTGCGGGCGTCCAAGACGGAGGCAATATGGATGAGAGCAAGTCTCGTCCCTACCAAATACCGAAACCTGAAAAAATAAATGCCGCACCCGCTTTGGGAAACGTTGTTGGGGCATTCAAATCATTGGTGTTCAAGGTATATTTAGATTGGATTGAAATAAATAACCCATCTCGCCACGCAAAATTCTGGCAGGGCAATTATTATGAACACATTGTCCGCAACGATCACGAATTAAACGCCATTCGACAATACATCATTGACAACCCCATTAATTGGAAAATAGACAGAGATAATGTTAATAACATAGGCCAATTGCCCCAACCCGAACGGGTCGAAGATTATCTGATTGATATTGAAGGTCTTATCCCACAAATAGAGTAACAGGTCTATTGCAGCAGGACAGAATAACGCATCCAAAACATAAGTGATAACAACAATAAACGTCTTTAAAATGACTCTCCCCCTCAACCAAATCCTCCTCGGCAACTGCATCGAGATTCTTAACACGCTCCCTGAGAACTCGGTAGATTTGGTATTTGCGGACCCCCCTTACAACCTTCAACTCCAAAATGACTTGTATCGTCCCAACTTAAGTAAAGTAGACGCGGTCAATGACAAATGGGATAAATTCGCAAATTTTGAGGAATATGATAACTTCACCCGCGATTGGCTCTTAGCCTGCCGACGCGTCTTGAAAGAGACCGGCACCATCTGGGTCATTGGTACATATCACAATATTTACCGTGTCGGTGCGATCATGCAGGATTTAGGCTTTTGGATCTTGAATGATGTGATCTTCATCAAAAACAACCCAATGCCCAATTTTCGGGGCGTGCGTTTCACCAATGCACATGAGACTCTGATTTGGGCCCAGAAGGAAAAAGGCGCAAAGTATACTTTCAATCACCATGCCATGAAAGCCTTGAATGATGACTTGCAAATGCGCTCCGACTGGCATCTGGCACTTGCAACAGGCAAAGAACGAATTAAATCAAATGGCGCAAAAGCACATCCAACCCAAAAGCCTGAAGCGTTGTTATACCGCGTGATCATGTCCACATCGAATCCCGGCGCCGTGATTCTCGATCCGTTTTTCGGAAGCGGTACAACCGGCGCAGTGGCTAAGAAGCTTGGACGCAACTGGATTGGCATCGAACGTGACAAGAAATATATCAGGGTCGCTCAGAAACGTATTGACGCGGTAAAACCGGCGGACGAAACCAGCCTTGATTTGCCTACGCACAGGCCACAAAGAATCCCTTTCGGCACACTGCTCGAACATGGCTTGCTTGAGCCAGGCCAAACTCTTTATTTTGCAAAAAACGGCAAGTCAGCGAAGGTGCTGGCGAATGGACATATCAAGTGCGGAAAAATTGTCGGCTCTATTCATGCCGTAGCGGCACAGTTGTCAAATGGCGCCCCCGCTAATGGATGGGATCTATGGAAGTACAAACAAGATGGTGAACTGAAAGTGATAGATGAATTAAGAGAAAAATTTCGTTCAAAACACGATAAAAGTCAAACAAAGGAGAGAGTATGACTAAGGCATTTAATTTAGTAAAAGAGCAACATATTCCCGAACTGAACGCCACTGCGCAGCTTTATACCCACAAACGCACAGGTGCACGGCTGCTCTCGATCATTAACGATGATGAGAACAAAGTCTTCGGTATCAACTTCCGTACGACGCCAAAAGATTCAACGGGTGTGGCTCATATTCTTGAACATTCAGTCTTGGGTGGCTCAGAAAAATACCCTGTCAAAGAGCCATTCGCGGAACTGCTCAAAGGCTCGTTGGCGACATTTGTAAATGCGTTCACCGCTCCTGATAAGACTATTTATCCCGTCGCTAGCCAGAACATGCAAGATTTTTATAATTTGATTGATGTATACATAGATGCAGTCTTGCATCCTTCTATCAGTGAACAAACCTTCATGCAGGAAGGCTGGCATTACGAGATCAATGACCCTTCTGAGCCTCTCACCTACAAAGGTGTTGTCTTCAACGAAATGAAAGGCGCATATTCTTCGCCTGAAGGTGTCCTGGAAACCAGAATTTTTAATTCTCTGTTCCCGAAACATACCTATGGCATCGACTCGGGTGGCGATCCAGGCAATATCCCAGACCTCACCTACGAAAACTTCAAAACCTTTTGGGAAACATACTATCACCCATCGAACTCGTTCATATTTTTCTATGGCAATGACGATCCCGGAAAGCGCCTTAAACTTATAGAAGGTTATCTTAAGCCATATAAGAAGCGCAAAGTCAAGTCAATGGTCCCGATAGCTAGGCCTTTTAAAAAGCCTAAGAAAGTGCAAAACAGCTATGATGCAGGCGAAGATGCGGAAATCGCCCAAAAAAATTATCTCGTCGTCAATTGGAAATTGCCGGATACCTCAGATGCAGTTTTGAATTACAGTTTCCATGTTTTAGGCGATATTCTGATCGGCACACCGGCCTCGCCGCTCAGGAAAGCATTGCTCGATTCAGGTCTGGGCGAAGACTTGGCTGGAGTTGGCATGGAGACCAGTCTTCGTCAGATGGTCTTCTCAACTGGTCTTAAAGGCACGCGCGCCAGGCATGCAAAGAAAATCGAGAAGCTGATCTTCGACACACTCGAAAGCCTCGTCCAGAATGGCATTGATCCTGATACGGTCACAGCCGCGATCAACACTTTGGAGTTCCGTCTGCGCGAAAATAACACAGGCTCCTTCCCGCGCGGCATTGGCCTTATGCTCCGTGCCCTTAGTACCTGGCTTTACGACGAGGATCCGTTCAAGATGCTCGCCTTTGAGGATTCTCTGAATGAAATTAAAGCTCGACTCTCTGCTGACCCGCGTTACTTTGAAAAGTTGATCCAGACTCACTTGTTGGATAATGTCCACAGGACGACTCTACGCCTCAAACCGGACCCTGAGCTGGGTCACCGTTTAGACGAAGAAGAGAAGGCCCGACTGGAAAAAATCCGTGCATCATTGAGCAATGAGCAGGTCGCTGAATTGGTTGAAAATACGAAAAAACTCAAACAAATGCAGGAGACTCCCAATTCGCCGGAAGCACTTGCTACACTTCCCATCCTCAAATTAGAGGATCTCGAGAAAAAGAGTATTACAGTTCCAATTGAAGTGATGGAATTGGGAGATACCCGAACGCTCTATCACGATCTGTTCACGAACGGTATCGTCTATCTGGATATTGGCTTTGACTTGCATGCATTACCGAAGGAACTTGTCTCACTCACCGAAATCTTCGGACGTGCGCTATTCGAGATAGGAACCGAGACGGAGGATTATGTTAAACTCGCACAGCGGATTGGGAAAAGCACGGGCGGCATCTATGCTGATGGGGTCAGCGTGTCAACCCTTGGGTCGCGTGAGACCGTGGCAAAGCTGTTTATACGGGGAAAGGCCACAGTGGCGCAATCTGCTGAGATGCTGAACATCCTCAAAGATATCCTGCTCACTGCGAATTTCGATAACCGGGAACGGCTTAAGCAGATCGTTCTCGAGGAAAAGGCAGGACTGGAATCTGGAATTGTGCCAAGTGGACATGGATTTATAAATACGCGTCTGCGCGCGCAATTCAATGAATCGGGCTGGGTCAATGATGAGATGAAAGGCATCGGCTACTTATTTGCGCTGCGCGAGCTCGCCAGTGATATTGATAGAAGATGGAAGTCAGTACTGAAGAAACTCGAGACGATGCGTGATTTGTTGATCAACCGCAATGCGGCAATTGTCAATGTGACGCTCGATGCAGAAAATTGGAAAACCTTCAAGCCACAACTTGAATCCTTCCTCGCAACCCTACCCGTGAAAAACATCCAACTTTCAACTTTCGACGTTCAACCTTCAACACAAAAAGAAGGTCTGACCATTCCCGCCCAAATTAACTATGTTGGAAAAGGGGCGAACTTGTATGACCTAGGCTATAAATACGAGGGCTCTGCCGAAGTGATTTTAGGTTATTTGCGAATGGCATATCTTTGGGAAAAGGTCCGGGCGCAAGGTGGTGCATATGGCGCGTATGTTCAATTGGATGACCGCTCAGGCGTGCTAACCTATCTTTCCTATCGTGATCCAAATCTCACTGCGACCCTCGAAAATTATGACAAGGCCGGGAGCTTTTTGAAGGGCTTGGATGATTCGAGATTACCAAACACGGAACTCACCAAAGCCATCATCGCCACAATCGGCGACCTCGATTCGTATCAACTGCCTGATGCGAAAGGATATACTTCGATGATGCGTTATCTCACCGGTCGCACTGACGAAATACGACAGAAGACCCGTGATGAGGTTCTCTCCACTAATGGCGAAGACTTCATCGCATTCGGTGAAGTGCTGGAAAAAGTCGCGCAATCGGATGCGGTTGCGGTGATGGGTTCGCAGAGCGCACTGGAAAATGCAAACCTTGGATTGAAAGTGACGAAGGTTTTGTAACCATATTATTCACGCTCCCGAAAGAACTATCGGGACGATGTGAGCGAAGTGAGGACGTGTTCTTCATACGAATGCAGTCGAAGCGCAGATTACTTGAAATTGTAAAATTTAAAAGGAAGCTGTCCTTCGACTACGACGCACAAATAACGTGCGTCTCCGCTCACCTGTGCCTGCTGCAAGGTGCAGGCAGGACGAATAAACCAGGATAAATTATGAAACTTTTACTAATAATCAACGCCCAACACTACGAAATAGATTGCGCGCCCTCTGAAACCCTGCTCACCGCCGTCCGTAGGCTCGGTTTCTACGGCGTAAAATTTGGCGATGAGCAGGGACTCTCCGGCGCCGATACGGTGTTGCTGGATGGCAAGCCCGTCAATGCAGGTTCGATGTTGGCAGCGCAATCCGCGGGACGTAACATCATTACCATCGAGGGACTAGGTGAGCATCCTGATCAGGGATGGAAAAAAACGGAGGGATTACATCCGCTGCAACAAGCGTTTGTTGAGTCTGGCGCGATCCAGTGTGGATATTGCACGCCCGCACAAATTCTTGCGGCAAAAACCTTATTAGATAAAAACCCAAATCCAACGGAAACGCAAGTACGCGAGGCGATTTCTGGTGTGTTATGTCGTTGCACCGGCTATCTCAAACCGGTGCAGGCGGTGTTGAAAGCTGCAGCCATTATGCGCGGCGATGAGCCTGTCAATTGGGGAGATGCAGTCAACTGGGATTTTGGAACTCCTCCTGAGAGCGGGCCTGAGCCGTCTGCTTCACCCAGCGAACAATTTGCCAATTTACTAACCAAGCCAAAAGTTGTAGTCACTCCGCAGACAAAGGCTTATCAAACTGTTGGCAAGCCTGAAAAGAAAGTGGACGCGGTTAAGCTGGTGCAAGGAAAACCTGCCTTTACGGCAGATATCGAAAAACGCGGCATGCTGGTTGCAAAAGTCTTGCATAGTCCGCACGCCCATGCACGGATTAAGAAGATTGACACGAGCAAAGCAAAAGAACTGCCAGGCGTCGCGGCAGTGTTGACTTGGCAAGATATTCCGCATGTGGTCTATTCCACCGCTGGGCAGTCCGATCCGATCCCTGGGCCGCTGGACACTTTTTCGCTGGACAACAAGGTGCGCTTTGTGGGTGACCGTGTGGCATTTGTCGCGGCTGAAACGGCGGAAATTGCCGAAAAAGCGCTCAGCCTGATTGAGGTCGAGTATGAGGTGTTGCCCGCGATTCTAGACAAAGCTGAGGCTATGAAACCTGAAGTGGTGCGGATCCACGATGAGCCGGAGTATGTCAATTTTGCGGATTCGAATCCAGCGAAGAATCTTGCTGCCGAAATCCGCATTGACATTGGAGATGTTGAAAAGGGCTTCAAAGAGGCTGACCATATTTTTGAGGCGACGTATGAAGTGCCGAAGGTACAACAAGCGCACATCGAGCCACACGTGGTAGTCACTTATTGGGATGAAGACGACCGCCTCGTGATTCGGACCTCAACTCAGGTTCCGTTTCATGTGAGGCGCATGCTCGCCCCTGTTTTGGAATTACCTGTTAAACGGATCCGTGTAATCAAGCCGCGCATCGGGGGTGGATTTGGCGGCAAGCAGGAAGTATTGATGGAAGATGTGGCTGCGCACTTGACGATTGCGACCAAGCGGCCTGTGATCTACGAATACACGCGGGAAGAAGAATTTATCGCCGCGCGTTCACGTCATCCGATGCGGGTGAAGATGAAAACAGGCGTGAAAAATGACGGCACGATCACCGCGAATGAAATGTACGCGCTTTCGGATACCGGCGCGTATGGCTGCCATGCATTGACCGTGACGGGCAATACAGGTCATAAATCCATGGCTTTGTACGTGGGCGATGGTGAATATCGTAAGAATCCAAACATCCGTTTCTACGCAGACGTGGTTTACACTAACACGCCGCCCGCGGGCGCGTTCCGTGGTTATGGCGTGCCGCAGGGATATTGGCCGGTTGACCGTCATATGGAGAAGATTGCGCGCGCCTTGAATCTTGACCCGATAGAATTTCGTTTGAAGAATGCGATTCGACCTGGCGAATATCATCCATTTTCAACCGCGTGGAACGAGGGCCGCGAGCCTCGACCTGAAATTGTTCACACGGTTGGTTTGGAACAATGCGTAGCCCAGGGCAAGGCCGCGATAAATTGGGATTCAAAATTTAGGAATGAGGAATGGCATAACAGCCTTTCGACTACACTCCTCTCCGCTCAGGGCGAATCAGCTCTTAGAAAAGGGATAGGAGTCGCGATGGTGATGCAGGGAACAGCAATTCCCTACCTGGATATGGGCGGTGCGTCGATCAAGATGAATGACGATGGTTCATTCAATCTATTGGTCGGCGCGACGGATTTGGGCACTGGCTCGGATACCGTATTAGCACAGATGGCTGCTGAAGTTTTAGGCGTGCCTATTGAGGATATGATTACGTATTCTTCGGATACAGACTTCACGCCATTTGACAAAGGTGCCTACGCGTCATCTACAACTTATATCTCAGGCACGGCCGCGACAAATGCCGCGAAGATCGTCGCTGAGCGAATCAAAATACGTGCTGCCAGGATGCTTGGGCTAGCAGAGTCTGATTATTTGAAAATTGAATTAGCGAATCGGCACGCACACGCGCCTGATGGTCGTTCTATTCCATTATCTGAAATCGCATTGAATGCATTGCACAAAGAAAATCAAGAGCAAATCATGGGTGTCGCGTCATACGTCTCACCCGTCTCTCCGCCTCCCTTTGCTGCGCAGTTCGCAGAAGTTACTGTGGATTTAGAAACCGGCATGGTAACGGTTGACAAGCTCGTGATGGCGGTCGATTCTGGTGTTATCGTAAATCCACTCACCGCAAGCGGACAAATCGAGGGCGGTATGACCCAAGCCCTCGGTTACGCAATCTGCGAGGAGCTGCGCTATGATGGTAAAGGCAACGCCATCGAGCGAGACCTTGACCGGTATCACATCTTCCGTGCAGACGAAATGCCCGAACTCGAAACAATCTTCGTTGAGACGTTTGAACCCAGTCACCCATTTGGAGTAAAGGCCGTCGCAGAGATCCCGATGGACGGTGTCGCGCCTGCTGTAGGTAATGCCATTTTCGATGCCGTCGGCGCGAACATTGATGAGAATCCTGTTACACCGGAAAAGGTTTGGAAAGCTCTAAAGGCAATTACCTGAGAAGTATAATGATGGAGAGAGATCGGTCGATTTTGGTGCTTTAGAAAAAGGAGCTTACCGATGGCACACGCAGAGAATAGTATTACTATCGCCCGCCCAGCCAAAGAGGTCTTTGATTTCATTTTAGATGGGACGAATAGCGTCCACTGGCGACCTGCTGTTACCGATGTACAACTATTACCTGGTAAATCACTTGGTGTGGGTGCAGTTTTCAAGCAGGGACTTAAAGGTCCGGGCGGACGAATTGATGGTGATTACGAGATCGTCGAATGCAAGCCAAATGAATGGATTAAATTTCAAGTAATTGCTGGGCCAGCAAGGCCAACAGGGACATACATATTTAAACCGGATGGCAATTCCTCACTAGTGACATTCATACTGGATTACCAGCCCAAAGGTCTTGCCAAGCTTATGGATGGCATGATCAACAAATCCATGCAAAGTGAAGTTAGCACGCTCTCGAATCTAAAAGCCTATCTTGAAAATCAGAAATAGCTATCCTCTTATATTTATGTCAGATAGCAGCATCTGGAAACATGAATAAAGTTTACGTCATCGGACACGTCAACCCTGATACCGATGCCATCGCCTCAGCCATGGGATATGCCTGGCTTCTGCGTGAACGGGATGGACTCGAAGCGGTTGCTGCACGCGCGGGTGCAATCAACCCTCAAACGTCGTGGGTATTAAAACGCCTGGGGATTGAAGCGCCTGTCCTTCTCACAGACGCATCTCCTCGATTCGAATCAGTCACACAGCGACTTGATCGCATTCTCCCGGATGCCCAACTGGGCGCAGCATGGACTCTGGCCTCACGCACGGGTGGCGTGGCGCCAGTTGTTAGTGAAGATGGCACGCCATACGGAATTATCAACGGCTTCAGCCTGTTTAAATATTTCAGCGAAGTTCTCGGCCCTCGCCCCGGGGATACGACCGTTCGCGAGATGATGTCCGCGCAATGCAAGGCTGCAGCCGATACTGACGTTCCCAAATATGCGGCGAATGCTCATATTCGCGATTCGCTCAATCGCATCTTACGCGACGAAGACGACGATTATTGGGTCGTGGATGAAAACGGCCTTTATGTAGGCATTGCACGCCAGCGCGATATCCTCAATCCCCCGCGGCTTAAAATCATATTGGTAGATCACAACGAACCCAATCAGGCCATCGCCGCGCTTGAAGAAGCTGAACTGCTCGAGATTTTGGATCATCATCGACTCGGCAATCCGCACACGCATACACCTATTCGTTTCACTGTAGATATTGTTGGCTCAACCTCGACTCTCGTTTCTGAACAGACGGCCGAGGCTGGACTTTCGATGCCTCCGGCTTTAGCAGGAGCGCTTCTCGCGGGACTTCTATCTGACACACTCATTCTGACATCTCCCACCACGACGGCACGCGACAAAGAAGCTGCACAAAGACTTTCGCGTTGGGCATTCATTGCCGGTAGTCCGCTCAGAGGCGAGACGATCGAAACCTATGGAAAAGCGATCCTTAGTGCAGGTGCAGGTCTCTCCAACCGTGATCCGAATGATGTAGTCAGTAACGACATCAAGCCTTTTGAGGCAGGCGGATTCAAATTTGCAATTGCCCAGGCAGAAGTCACTGACCTTGTCCAGATTGGCGATCATCTTGGTCCTCTTACCAAAGCCCTCGATGATTTAAAAGACAAACGGGGTCTGGACTTCGCCATTCTGCTTATCACCGACATTGTGCGCGGCACAAGCCGATTGATCGTTTCATCCAACGCACCGCCCATCCTTAACGACCTGCCCTACCCACCTCTTGCAGATGGCACGCGCGACGCGCAAGACGTTGTTTCGCGCAAGAAGCAGTTATTACCTGTGGTGTTGGGGTTGTTGGAGAGATAATGGATTTCAAATAATTTATCCGAATGAATTTTAACGGCTATGAACGCTGAGGGTCATTTGAAAAATGCGCTGAAATTGCAGAAGCATGGCTTATGCGCTACAAAAATGGAGAGACACCACCCACGCTCACTGAATGCCGTACATGTCTGTTCTTTGAAGCGCGTCGTTGGCGGCATTATGGCTATGATCCTAACGAAAACGCTGTGATGTATTTTCATGCATTAACCAATAGTATCCGCATACTAGTTGCAAGCAAAAGTTTCTCTTAGTCGCGATGAATAATAAAGAGGCAAGGCAGCTTATTAAAGCAGAACTCGCGGTGTACGATAGAAAACCCTTTGTGGAACTCGTTACTTTGATAGATCAAGACTTCCATTATGAAAAGCAGGGTCCCAGCGGTGCCTCATACCAGATCGAAATTCTTATTTTGTGGGATTCAACACCTAACGGAGCAATCCGAGTCCTCGGCTCAATTGATGATGGCGGATGGCGTGCCTTCTTTCCGCTGACGGATAGCGTTATTGTTACCCAGAGTAAAACTATAGATTGATAATTCATTTTCACAGGATTTCTGCCCACTGTGGATGATACTCACCTGTTGCAATGACATTATTACGGTAAAATGGATACATGATTAAGTTCACTTATTATGTAAACGTCGGTCCCTGTGTCGAAAATGATAAGGCGACACCATGAGCCAAGATGATGCCATATTATTGCGCCACATCTTAGTTGCGATAGAGCAAATTGAACGTTACACAAGGGGCATGTCCGAAAGTGAGTTCCTTTCCCGCCCCATGGTGCAGGATGCCGTTATTCGACAAATCGAAGTCATTGCCGAAGCCGCAAACTGCATTTCAGTCATATATCAAGGCGAGCACCCAAAATTAATGTGGTCAAATATGATCAATCTTCGTAAAAGAATTATTCCTGAGAATTTCCGTGTCAACCTTGACAAAGTTTGGAATATCGTACAGGACGACTTACCCCTCCATAAACAGGCCATCAAAAAGCTCTTGTAGAGAAATATTGGTTTTAATCTGGCGCAGATTCACTTCCTGCCGCGCTATGCGTTTACGTATCCAAAGTGAATGAACTATCAGAAAGAATAGTATGAACAAAATCCCCAATACTCAATTGACAGAAGAAAATATTCCTTCCCAAGACGCAAGCTGGAAAAAGGTCCTTCCCTTCGCATTAACATTCAATGGCTACGATCACTGGGGCTCCTTCAAGAAATGCCGCGAAGTGGCTGAACAAGGTGTTCAGTTATATCGAGGCAAGCAGGCACTCAGTCAATCATTAACCGACTTGCGCACTTGTCTTTTCTTTGAAGCTCGTCGCTGGAAGCACTACGAGAAGGATCCGACTCGAAAAGCCATGGAATACATTCACGCGCTCGTAGAAGCAATCCGCATGCGAGTTATTTCAAAAGAAGTTGCGTAAGTTGCGGCACGTTCCTGCTATATATGAATTCGATTTACCAGGCTCTCTCCGAACTCGAAAAGAATAATCAATCAGCCGCTTTGTGCACAGTTATATCCAGTCAAGGTTCTACGCCGCGGCACGTGGGCAGCAAAATGCTCGTCTATCCCGATGGTCATTTTATTGGAACAGTCGGAGGTGGGGATATGGAACACCGCGTCATCGATGAAGCATGGATCGCTATGGCCGAGGGCAAACCGCGCATACTGAAGTACAGCATGGTCGATCCCTCACGCGGTGACCCAGGTGTATGTGGCGGAACTGTGGAGATCTTTGTGGAACCAATCCTTCCTCCTGCGATGATTGTTGTGATTGGGGCGGGACATGTGGGTAAGGCCGTTGTACATCTGGCAAAGTGGCTGGGATTCCGTGTGGCTGTCAGTGATGACCGCGAGGAATTCTGCAATCCAGAGTCAGTGCCAGGCGCGGACGCGTATTATCCTGTCCCAATGGACAAGTTAGCGGAGTCGCTCAACGTGACGCGCCAGACCTATTTAGTGGTGACCAGCCGCGGGTCCAATGTGGATGCGGCGGGATTGCCGCCTCTGCTTGATACGAACGCAGCTTATATCGGAGTCATCGGGTCAAAACGCAGATGGGCAACGACAGTCAAAGCCTTAAAGGAAAAGGGAGTCGCGGATGAAAAGATTGTGAAAGTCCACTCGCCCATGGGGCTTGAGTTACAAGCCGAAACACCTGAGGAAATCGCGGTCAGCATCATGGCAGAGATTTTGGTGTTGCGCGATAAGGGGACAGGAAAGATGATGAAAGAATAGTTTTAAGACCTGACAGGTTTTAGAAACCTGTCAGGTCTTTTCCCGTATAACTATAAGGCAAACGTTCTTGTACCCGTCAGTCCCTTTGGACTATAATTTGATTGAGATAACCAGTAACAGGAGCAAAACATGGCTAGAATCTTTGACGTCATTGAATATCCGAGCGAGATGTCTGATGAGATTGTCCACCGCTTTCCGGAACAGGGCATTGGCGATTTCCGCATCGGCTCACAATTGATTGTGCGTGAAAGTCAGTGGGCGGTATTCTTCCGCGATGGTAATGCGCTGGATGTGTTCAAGGCAGGTCGTCACACATTAACAACTGCTAACGTCCCAGTGTTGATTGACTTCATCGGCAAGGCTTTCAACGATCGCACACCCTTCCCGGCTGAAGTGTACTTCGTCTCACGCAAGGAATTCGCCAATAAGAAATGGGGCACACCCCAACCAATCATCGTTCGTAACCCCGGGATGGGACTGGGCGTGGCATTGCTCCAAGGATTTGGCACATACTCCTTTCAAGTCAAAGACCCGCAGCAGTTCGTAACTCAAATCGTCGGCGCGCAAGGTGCATACCGTACAGCCGAAATTGAAGAACGTCTGCGGACTATGTTACTCTCTAAGCTGCAAGATGTGCTCGGTGAAACAGGAGCAAAAAACTCTGTACCTGAAATGATTGGACTGACCGAGGAAATCGGTGCTGCAGTCCGTGTGAAAGCGAAAGATGACTTCGAAGCCATTGGTCTTACACTTAAGACTTTTTACGTGGGCAATCTAAAGCCTTCTGATAAATCGGCTCAGGAACTGCGCGACATGGGTATGCTCGATATGGCCACTTATACCCAATTGCAAGCCGCGGATGCAATGCGTGATGCGGCAAGTAATCCCAGCGGCGGCGCAGGCCTTACGGCGGGAATCGGTGCCGGTATGGGCATCGGCAACTTGATGCAACAGGCTACCTCTGGCGCTATGCAACAGAAAAGCTCAGGTGGCGGAGCGGCATCTGCTGGCATCCCCGATATAATGACTCCTGCTGAAGCAGCGGCGATTTTGAAAGTCTCCGAAGAAGATGTAATGGCCGCCATCAACGATAAGAGCCTCAAAGCGAAGAAAATGGGTAACTCCTACCGCATCAGCAAGTCCGCCCTGGAAGAATTCCTGAAAAGTTAATTTCCTAAAATGCAAAAGAGGCTCTCCACTTGGAGGGCCCCTTTTGTATCTGCAGATTTGACAGATTATAAAATAATCTGCGTAATCAGCGAAATCTGTGGACGGATTTTCTATCCCGCATCCAATTCCGCCAAAACGGCGGGCACAGCCTCTAGTACATCACCCGCCAAAACAGAGGCGCTGCCCCCGAGTCTTAGACCTGCTTCCAATCCCGCACGGGCATGGATCCACGCCCCGGCCACTGCGGCCTCATAAGCCTCCAGTCCTTGTGCGCGCAAACCGACGATGAGTCCGGCAAGCACATCGCCTGTTCCAGCACGTGCCAGGGTTGGTGATGCCACCGGGATGATGGTCATCCGTCCATCGGGAGAAGCAATCACCGTGAACGCGCCTTTGAGAATCAGGATATGATCCCATTCGCGCGCGTATTTCAGCGCTATTTCCTGTCTGTTATTTTGAATCTCATCTTTCGATAAGCCAGTCATCACAGACATTTCACCTGGATGTGGAGTAAGCACCGCGGGTGCAGGAATCTTTTCGTGCCAGTCTTCAACTTGTGAAAGCAACTTAAGTCCATCGGCGTCAAAGACAACTGGCAACTTAATTTCCGGCAAGATGTTTTCGACAAATTTTCTTGTTGGATCTTCAAGTCCAAAACCTGGCCCAATTAATAAGGCCGTCGCCCGGTCAAGATTATTCTTCAACACATCAACAGCTTGGCTTGAAATAAATCCTGATTCATGTGGCAGCACAGCCCAAGTAGCCTCTGGAAATTGTCCTGCCAGCGCAGCATGAAGGGGCTCAGGGACAGCCAGCGTGACCAAACCCGTGCCGACACGATATGCAGCCTTGCCTGCCATTAATGCCGCACCCGTATAACTGACTGAGCCAGCGACAATGAGCACTGTGCCAAAGGTCCCTTTGTGTGCGTTCAACGGACGATCCGGCAATAACGCTGAAACCAAATCATCTTCAGCGACATCAATAGTCAGATCTTTGAGCGAACGCAAATTATCCGGCAGGCCAATATCTACCACCTTCAGCTCTCTTACATACTCAAAGGCGGGCAATTTCAATAACCCTTGTTTCACCGCTGCCATCGTGACTGTCAAGTCGGCGGGGATAGCCTCAGGTGGGACTTCTCCTGTATCACAATCAGTCCCCGAGGGGCAATCCACTGCGACGACAAAAGGCAGATCTTCAAGCTGCGCGATGGTGTCCAGAACTTTTACAAACACCTCAGCCATATCTTTTTTCAACGGCGGCTTCGCACCAGTACCAAGAATCCCATCTAAAAGAATATTGGCAGTGGCAAGATAATATTCTAATGCCTGAGAATTGATATCACTTTCAGCTGATATTATCTCTCCACCTGCATCCAATACGCGAGCAACCAATTCATCGTTCTCAGATTTTCGCTTGATAAGATATGCCCGCGCTTTGAATCCTTCATGTGCCAGATAATCCAATGCAACCAAAGTATCGCCACCATTATTTCCCGGCCCCACCAGGCCGAGGATTTCTATTTCTTGATCTTCTATGAACGGCAAATCGAGCACAACTTCTGCAAGTTCCCGCCCTGCATTTTCCATCATATTTGCATAGGTGAGCCCACTGGCATCGGCTTCCTTTTCGATTGCACGCATTTGAGAGACAGAGACAAGTTTCATAGAAACACCTTCTTGCAAACACACGGAGTCAAAAGTCTTCGCGGAGCACCCCTGTGGGGCCCAACTTTTGAGGCGTCTACCATAATCCTAATCCAACGTCCGGAGACGTTGGACTCCGAATACTTAACTCCACAAATCCTTAGCAACATCATCCAATCTCAACTCAACCAATTTTTCTTTCGAGGGTTTACCGGAATCCAGCTCCCATCCACGCGCTTCATAATACGCATTGAGCATGGCGGGTAAATCAGGAACAAACCCCGCCGAGCCACCTTCCTTATATGGTTCAAGTAAAGCCTTCGGTAATTTATCATTTGCGCGCGTCAGACCCATGCGATTGTTGATGGCACGCTTGACATTCCATCCACGTTCGCCTGATTTCATCATATCGTCAATAGTCCAGTTTAGGTCACACGCCGCATTGACCAAGTCCACTTGCATCTGGGGATCAACATTGGCAAAAATACACATCACAATAGAATTATAAACAGCCCGCCAATCTTGATGTTTGGCCACGTTTGCAGCTTTCTCGGCTTGCGCATGGCGGTCAAAATAAGTAATGCCGAGCTGGTCACTTGTGTGTCCCCAGTCTACGAAGAAGTAATCAGATTGATTATGGCATGCACCACGTGGGCTAGTGGCATAGACGAGGGCCATGCCGGAAACCCCGCGCGGGTCATGATACGCGACTTCGAGTCCATTTACTTGAACGGCTTCATCTTCCACGTCAAATGCACGTGCAAATTGGCGTGAACCATGTCCAAGCAATTTACCGATCCCTTCGCTGCGAGCGATCATGCGAATCAACTGTCTCACGGCGATGAAGTCACCCCATTTCAATTCAAGCCCGCCTGTATCCTGCAAGGTTACTGTGCCCATCTCAAAGAGATGAAAAGCAAGGCCAATTGTGTTTGCAGTACTGATCGTATCCATGCCATAGCGGTCACATAACTCCCCAAGACGGACCACCTCCACTAAATCATCAATCAACAAATTTGGCCCAAACCCAGCAATCGTTTCATACTCAGGCCCTTTGCGTTTCGCGCCATCTTCTAATTTCACGACCCGCCCACACGCAATTACACAGGCATGACACGCACTTTGTCCTACCAGTATCTTTTCTGCCATTGTCGAGCCGGAAATATTGTCCACATTTGGGAAAACCCCCTGATGATAATATTTTGCAGGCATCGATCCCATATATTCAGAATAATTCGCCGCACTTGCCGTACCCAGATCATGAAGGATTCGCGCTTCGTTATCTTGCTTGAGCGTGCGATTGGATTCGGAACGCAGAGCAGAATATCGCTCCGCGTGAACGATGGGAATTTTCTTCTTTCCATGCACAGCAATTGCCTTGAGATTCTTCGAGCCCATCACTGCGCCAAGTCCTGTTCTTCCTGCCATACGTCCGTGATCACAGCAGATGGATGCATATAGGACTCCATGCTCACCCGCCATTCCAATTACCGCGACCCGTGCACCCTTGACTCCGATTTCTGCTTTGACCAGCTCCTGTGTCTCATAAACATCCTTCCCCCATAAATGCGCTCCATCGCGGACCTCAACACTGTCCTCTTCTATCCAGAGATAGATGGGGGTTTCAGCTTTTCCCGTTATCCACAAGCCATCGTAACCAGTCATGCGTAGCTCTGGCCCCCAGAAACCACCGATGTTTGATTCAGCCCAGAGGGTGGTTGCAGGACCTTTCCCACAAATGACAAAGCGACCCGTTGTCGGTCCAACTGTTCCACTCAAAGGCCCATTCAAGAATAGCAAGGGCGATTCAGGTGAAAGCGGGTCAAGATCTTTTGTAAGATATGGGTACAAAATTCGCGCCGCGAGCGAGGCGCCGCCCAGAAAGTCACGTTCCCAGTCCGGCGGGATATTATATTTTTCAGTCTTACCAGTAGTGAGATTTATTTTTAAGATGGGTTGCATAATTTATTTCGTCCTGCCTGCACCTTGCCGCAGGCACAGGTGAGCGGAGCCGCCGTTCGTTGGGGGCGAAGTCGAAGGACAGTGTTGTAATAATCCAGCGCGCTTCGACTGCGTTCGGGCGAAAAGCATGCCCTCACTCCGCTCAGCGCGGAGGGAACTACATTATTTCCTTCGTCACTTCCTGTGCGCACCTGACAAAGTCTAGCACTGTGGGCACATTTCGCATCATATATCCCATATTGCCTTTTACCTTTAACTTCATAGTCATCATGGCAGTCATGGGATTCAATTTTCCAATCATAATGTCTTTGATATGATCGTAGCTCGCAGTTAACGTGAAGACCGGTGAGTGAGAAGACAACTGAGGATTGAATTCCGCTCCCCGGCACTTTCCATGCCAAAGGTCCAAGTAAAACACGGTTTGTTGTTTAAGATTTCCAGCGGGCTCAATGATGATAAATAAATCGCCTTCCCAGCCCTTAGCGATATCGCCGTAACGCGCATCCACGTTTAATTTCGTCTCCAGCCCCTTTAACCATTCTTCACTCGGAAAGATGGCAACCATTATCGCCTCCAGATAGAGATAGGCAATTTTACCATTTGGAAAACTCTATAGTTCGAATCTCTTGCAGAATTGTGAGAAATAGTCTATGCTTAGGATACATGATGTGCCAAACATCACGCAGCAATTCAAATCGATTGGAGGTGTCGATTTTCTTTGCATACCCCCATTCTTTTGAAATTGCATAAATCCACCTTACTTTCTCTTGGAGGAGAAAATGAAGAAACTGTTCGTATTGGCCAATTTGCTTGTATTGGCTTCGCTCGTACTGACCGCCTGTGGTGGGGGGGCAACTCCCACCGCTACACAGGCACCAGCCGCGACTGAGGCACCCACCATGACGGAGGCTCCTGCCGCCACTGAAGCACCGACTGGTACTGAAGCCCCAGCTACCGAAGCTGCAGCCGATTTGCTTTCAACTATTAAGGAACGAGGCTACATCGTCGTTTCCACGGATCCAAACTATGAGCCGCAATCTTTTCTGAATACCACTGGTTCCCGACCTAGCGACA
>WNFV01002387.1_pt1 | contig 27981 bp, 25 predicted proteins | sample 5400101 | NCBI WGS metagenome assembly WNFV01 (sample SAMN13153361, study PRJNA577476) | soil metagenome | isolation source: 115 cm soil or saprolite under grassland replicate 1 | place: USA:California | collected 2016-06-15
TCACGCCGGGAGCAGGCGCGAATCCCCGCGCGGGATCCTCGGCATTGAGCCGCACCTCGATCGCGTGGCCGCGGCGTGGAGCGCGGCCCGTGACGCGCAGCTGCTCCCCTGCTGCGATCCGCAGTTGCTCGCGGACGATATCGACGCCGGTCACGAGCTCACTCACCGGGTGCTCGACCTGCAGACGGGCGTTCAGCTCGATGAAATGGTAGGAGCCGTCGGGCGCGAGGAGAAACTCGAAGGTCCCGGCGTTCACGTAGCCGATCGCGCGACACGAGCGGGCGACGTCAGCCTCCATCGCCTCGCGCGTCGCCTCGTCGATCGTGGGCGACGGCGATTCTTCGATCAGCTTCTGATGCCTGCGCTGGATCGAGCATTCGCGCTCGCCGAGCGTCAGCACTCTGCCGTCCGCATCGCACAGCACCTGGACCTCCACATGTCGCGCCGGCGCGATCAGCTTCTCGAGGTAGAGGCTTCCGTCACCGAACGCCGCGAGCGCCTCCGAACTCGCACGCTCGAAAGCATCGTCGAGCTCGTCCGGCCGCTCGATGAGCCTCATTCCCTTGCCGCCGCCGCCCGCAGACGCCTTGAGCAGCACCGGATAGCCAACTTCCGCGGCAGCTACCCGTGCGTCCTCCACCCCTACCGCTTCGGTCCCGGGCACGAGCGGCACGCCGGCCTCCGCAAGCTCTCGCTTCGCCTCGACCTTGTCGCCCATGCGCGTCATGACGTCGGCGTCAGGCCCGACGAAGACAAGGTCGTTTGCGGCGCACGCGTGCACGAAGTCGGGGTTCTCAGCGAGGAAGCCCCACCCCGGATGAACCGCTTCGCAGCCGGTCGTCTTTCCGGCCGCGATGATCGACGGGATGTTGAGGTAACTCTCCGTGGCCGGGGGTGGACCGATGCAGACCTTGCGATCCGCGAGACGGGTGTAGAGCGCGCCCGCATCGGCCGTGGAGTAGACAGCGACCGCCTCGACACCGAGCTCGTGCAGCGCGCGAATCACACGCACCGCAACCTCGCCGCGGTTCGCAACCAGGACACGGGAGAACATCAGAGGGCGTCTAAGGGCCGGCCGACGGGCTCGAGCTCGAACAAGAGTTGGCCGAACTCGACCGGTTGAGCGTTCTCGACGTGGATCGCGCGAACGATGCCTTCGACGTCGGCCTTGACCTCGTTCATCAGCTTCATCGCTTCCAGGATGCACAGCGTCTGGCCGGCGCCTACGGGCTGCCCTTCCTCGACGAACGGCGCCGCACCGGGTTGCGGGGCGCGATAGAACGTGCCAACCATCGGCGCCTCGATCCGGATGAGCCCATTTGCGGACGGAGCGGACGCCGGCAACTCCAGCGACTCTCCGCTCGAAAGGGACGCCTCGTCGAGGAGGGGTGCCGCGGTGCGCGGCTCGTCGCTCCGGACGACCGACACGCGCATTCCAGCCTCTTCAATCGTGACCTCGCCGATTCCGGTCTCCTGGACGATCCGCACAAGCTCGCGGATCCTCTCTGCGCGCACCTGGTCGACGCCCCTGGTCATGAGAGTCTCGTCTCCCGTCGAGCGCCCCCGGATCGTCTGGAGGAGCGGCTCCGCTTCCTCGCCGAAGAGGCCGAGCAGGATCAGCTCCTCTTCGCTGGAGGCGAGGCCCTCAGACTGCGCTCGCACTTCCTGGAGACCCGGTGCCGTCGTGTCCTCTTCCGATTCGGGATCGGCGGTCAGCGCGACCGCGCGTTTGACGGCAGCATCGATCGGCCCGGGCGGCGTGCCCAAGTGTCCTTCGACTAGCGCGCGCAGCTCGTCGACGACGACGGAGTAGCGGCTCGCGGAGAGAACATTCAGTAGCGCTTGCGACCCGAGGAACTGTCCAATCGGAGATGCAAGGGGCGGCCAGCCGACCTCCGCTCGAATCCGGAGGAGCTCGGCAATCGTCTCGTCCAGCCGGTCTCCCGCCGAGTGGGCGCGCAGGTTCGAGTCGAGTGCCGCGACGAGGCTCGCGGGCAAATCGTGCTGCGCGGCTCGCACGGCGATACGTGGGGCAAGGGGTGTCACTGGCTCGTCGCCGATGTACTCGTCGACGAGGTCCGATGCGGCCCAGAGCGCGGACACGTCAACGGAGGAGTCCAGGTCGAGGCCTGCGAGAGCCTCCGCGAGCGCCTCGCCCGATACCCGGTGGAGCGTGAGCGCGATCGGATACACCGCGCAGGCGATCAGATCCGCTCCGGCCCGCGCCGCCTCCAGCGCCGCGGCGAGCGCGTTCCCTGCAGACCCCTGGCAGTAGATCCCGACCGGCAGCCCGGTCGCTTCACGAAGTCCGGTGACGAGCTCGCGCGCGCGATGCGGCTGCAGCGAGCCGGTGGGATCGTGGAGGAGGACCCGCGCGGCGCCGAGGTTCGGCAGCTCGCGGGCCTGCTCCATCAGCGGATCCGTCTCGCCCGAGCGCCCCGGGCTATAGACGAGACCCGCCTCGAACTCGCCGCCGGCCCTCGCCACCGCATCCGCTGCCTCCAGCAGATTCGAGACATCGTTGAGCGGGTCGTGGAGGCGGAAGACGTCAATCCCGTTCGCAGCGGCAGAGGCGATGAACCTCCGAATGAAGTCGTTGTCGACCGGACGCGAGCCGACCAGGAAGCGCCCGCGCAGGGCAAGGCCCAGCGGCGTCTTCAGGCGCGACTTGAGCGCACGGATCCGCTCCCACGGGCTCTCGATCCCGCGGCGCACGGCGCTGTCGAAGCACCCTCCTCCGGAGACCTCGAGGTAGGCGAAACCGGCCCCGTCCAGGATCTCCGCGATGCGCAGCTGCTCCGCGGTGGGCAATCGTCCCGCGAGCGGCTCCTGCCCGAGCAGGCGCACGGTCGTGTCGGCCAGCGCTGGCATGCCGGGAGCCTAGCGCCCCAAACCCCAATCCTTGGAATTGCTAGACGCCCGAGAACCGGCGGCCCGTCGCCCGGCGGTAGGTTTTCCGGTTGCGATGGACGTTCAGGAACTGCGGTCAGGGCTCTGGCGCTGGACGGCGAGCCACCCGGAGTGGGATCACGCCGAACACTGGGGCCCGGACGTGGGCTCCGTTTACGCGGAGGTCACGAGGAAGAGACGTTCTGGTCGGCCCTGGACCGCGATGTCGAGCGCGCAGCCCGCCCGGTTCACGTTCTGCTCACGGTTCACTGGCACGAGCGCAGCGTCGCCGCCATGCTCGAGCGTTATCGCGCGACGCTCTGGCGACCCGAGGAGAAAGGCGACCTGCCGACCGGTGTGCACGCGGAAGTCATCAAAGGGAGTGACTGGGTCGAGGCGATGTTCTTCCTCGAGCCGCATCGCGCACTTGTCGTCGGCGACCTGCTCGTGGGCGAACACGGGGGGATCGAGCTACCGGTCGCCTGGTTCCCGAAAGGTGAGCAGGACTGGGCTCGAGATGAGCTCAAGCCAATGCTGCGCGAACGTCTTGGCGCACTGCCGGTCGAGCTGGTCCTGGTCTCGCACGGCGAGCCGGTGCTCGAGGGCGGAGCCGACGCGCTGAAGCGCGCGTTGGGTTAAGCGCGCGAGATGTAGCGCTTCTCGCGCGGGTCGACCTTGATCCGGTCGCCCTGGTTGACGAAGAGGGGGACCTGAACCACGGCACCGGTTTCGAGCTTTGCCGGCTTCGTCACATTCGAGACCGTGTCACCCTTCACGCCCGGCTCCGTCTCGGCGACCGAGAGCTCGACCGAGGCGGGGAGCTGCAGGCCCGAGGGCCGTCCGTCGACGAGGAGCATCTGCACCGAGCTCGAGGGCAGCATGAACTCGAGCGCATCCTCGACCGTCCCACGGGGCAAAGACGTCTGCTCGTAGGTGTCCTGGTCCATGAAGACGACCTCGTCGCCCGCGTCGTAGAGGTACTGCATGTCCTTCGTCTCGGTCCGGACGCGCGCGAACTTCTCGCCGGCGCGGAACGTCCTCTCGACGACGGCTCCGCTCCCCAGCGCCTTGAGCTTCGTGCGCACGAAGGCGCCACCCTTGCCGGGCTTGACGTGCTGGAACTCCACGATCCGCCAGGCGTTGCCGTCGAGCTCGATATGCATCCCGTTCTTGAACTGGTTCGTGTTGACGGTCTCGGCCACGGCTGCGTACAGGCTAGTCGACGATGATCAGGTCCTTGCGGAGGCGCGTGTAGTTCTCGATCCCGTCCGAGGTGACGACCACGTCGTCCTCGATGCGGATGCCCCCGCGTCCCTCGAGGTAGATCCCGGGCTCGACGGTGACGACGTTGCCCGGCGCGAGCGTGTCGGTCGACTCGGTCGAGAGGCGCGGCGCCTCGTGGACGTCGAGTCCCAGGCCATGACCCAGGCCGTGCCCGAAGGTCCCCGCGAAGGCGGTCCCGTCCACGAGTCGACGCGCAGCGGCATCTGCATCGATTCCCGTGACCCCGGCGCGGAGGGCGTCGAAGCCCGCTTGCTGCGCGGCGACCACGACGGCGTACGCCTCCCTGAGGGAGCCGTCGATCGGACCCGTCGCGAACGTACGCGTGTAATCGGAGGCGTACCCGTTCACCTTGCAGCCGGCGTCGACGATCACGGTCTCGCCGCGGCGGATCTCGCGGTCGCCGGGGCGCGCGTGCGGGCGCGCGGCGTTCGGGCCCGAGGCGACGATGGTCTCGAAGGCGAGGACCTCTCCGCCCTCGTCGTGGAAGAGCTGCTCAATCGTCCACGCGACGTCCCGCTCCGTTCGGCCGACGAAAGGTTCCTCGATGAGACGCTCGTACATCCGGTCGGCAATCTCGCAGGCTCGCTTGATCGAGCTGAGCTCTTCCTCCTCCTTGACCGCGCGCAGCTGCTCCACCAGACCGCTACGGGGAACCGGCTGGATCGCGCCGGCGCGCAGCGTCTCGTAACCGGCGTAAGGGACGAGGTGAGCCTCGAAGCCGATTCGCCCGGTTAAGCGATCCGCAAGATCCTTCAGCAGCGCGCGTTTGGTCTCCTCGAACTCGATGCCTTCGAGCCCTCGCGCCGCCTGCGCGTAACGAAAGTCGGTGAAGATGCGCACTCGCTCGGGCTCGATCAAGAGCGCGCCGTTCGAGGTCATGAAACCTGTTAGATAGAAGATGTTCGTCGGGTTCGTGACGAGGAGCGGCTCCTCGAGCAGCCCGCGTAGCCGCTCGACGCGCCCGTTCACGGCGCGGCGCCCACCTGCTCCACGATGAACTCGAGCGCCTCGCGATACCCATCGGGACCCTTGCCCAGCACGCGCTTCGCCGCCAGGTCGGCAAGCACGGAAGAGCGGCGCCACGCCTCGCGGTCCTCGATGCTGGACAGATGGACCTCGACGATCGGCACCTCGAAGAGCTCCAGCGCGTCACGGATCGCGTACGAGTAGTGCGTCCACGCGCCTGGATTCACGACGACACCGTCGGCCCAGCCGAGAGCGTCGTGGCACCAATCGATATACGCACCCTCGTGGTTCGTCTGCCGGCAGCGCACATGGCAGCCGAGCTCGGAGGCCCACTCGTAGATGCGCGTCTCCAGTTCGGATAGGGAGATGCCTCCATAGAGAGCCGGATCGCGACGCGCAAGCACATCGAGGTTTGCTCCGTTCAGAACGACGACTTGCACGAGCGCACTCTAGTGCCGGCGCGAAAGCTGCGCCTTCTGCGCCGAGCGCTTCTTCTAGTCGGCGATTAGCTCATCGAGCGCTCGCCGCACCTCGGCGTCGGGGAGCTGGACATCCCAGCGAGGCCCGCCCTCGTCGAGCAGGACAAGCCCGCGCTTCTTGTCCCGCCCGAGCGCAGTCCACGCACGCTCGCGATCGACCCGTACCCGTTTCGGTCGGAGCATCTCTTCGACGACGTCGGTCGGGCGACCCGAGAGACGCAGAGCAGCGAGCAGGCCGAGCGCGACCGCTCTGCCGTGCGTCAGCCCCTCGTATCCCGCCGCCGTCTCAAGCGCATGCGCGAAGGTGTGGCCGAGATTGAGCATCGCGCGCTCGCCCCGGTCGTACGGGTCGCGGAGGCAGACGGCGGTCTTGAAAGCGGCGCACTGTCGCACAAGCTCCGGCTGCGGGAGCTCCCAGAGTGGCCTGCCGGCGAGCAAGCCGGTCTTGACGACCTCTGCCATCCCCTCACGCCGCTCCCCCTCAGGGAGCGTCTCGAGTGTCGCGGGATCGATGACGACGCGCGCGGGCCAGTGGAATGCCCCGACGAGATTTTTGCCGTGCGGGAGGTCGATCGCCGTCTTGCCGCCGATCGCCGCGTCGACCTGGCCCACGAGAGTGGTCGGTGCAGCGATCCAGTCGATCCCCCGCAGATACGTCGCAGCGACGAAGCCCGCGACATCGGTCGTACAGCCGCCGCCGAGCGCGACGAGGGTGCCATCGCGGCCGAGTCGCAACTCGTTCCACAGCCGGTCAGCAGTCGCTACGGTCTTGGCCCCTTCACCCTGCGGAACCTCGTGCACCGAGACGAGCCTCTGCCCGAGACCGACCTGGGCGGCGGCGCCGTGGATGCCGGCGACGTGCGGATCGGCGATCAGCGCGACCGCCCCCTTGCCGGGTGTGAGCGAGCCGAGGAGGCCGATGGAGCCGGCGTGAATGTGCACGCCGCCCGCCGCCAAGACGATGCCATCGAGGTCGTATGCGTGCGCATCGGCCGCTTCGTCGTAGAGCTCCCGGCGGCGCTCGTAGAGGGCGTGGAACTCGGACTTGTCCTGCGCAAGGGGCCGGCCGCTCCCGGCGCTTCTTTCCCAGGCGGTCTCCGGATCGATCCCGAGGAGGACGGTGAAGGCACGGTCCCGCAGCGCGGGCCGGATCGCGGGGGTCTCGACTGCGCCCCCGCCGAACGCGATGACGGCGGGCTCCGGCAAGTGCAGAGCCGCGATTGCCTGGCCCACCTCCTGGACGCGGAACTCCGCCTCGCCGCTCTCCTCGAACAACTGCGGGATCTCTTTGCCGAGGCTTCGCTCGAGCTCGCGGTCGAGGTCGACGAACGGTCGCCCGAGTCGCTCTGCCACCTCCGGGCCCAGCGTCGACTTGCCGGCGCCCATGAACCCGATCAGCGCGAGGTGCTTCCTTAGTGCGTGCGCGGCTGCCAGTCGATTCGCTCCACGTAAGCCCGGTGAGCAGTGACGAAGTCGCCGAGGGCGTCGCCGCCGAACTTGTCCCGCGCGGCCCTGGCGAGCTCCCAGGCGACGCACGCCTCGGCGACGACCGCGAGCGCCTCGACCGCAGCTGTGTCGCTGCGCTCGACGAGCGCATCGCCTGCCTCGCCGGTCTGGAGATCGACCGAGCGGAGAGGCCGCATCAGCGTCGGTAACGGCTTCATCGCCGCGCGGGCGACGATCTCCTCGCCGTTCGAGACACCTCCCTCGATGCCGCCCGCTCGGTTCGTTTCGCGATAGAGGCCGTGCTCGTCCCGCAGAATCTCGTCGTGCGCTGCAGAGCCGCGCTTGCCCGCCAGCGCGAACCCCTCGCCGATCTCGACGCCCTTGACCGCCTGCGTCCCCATGAGGGTCGCGGCGAGCCGTGCGTCCAGGCGCGCGTCCTTGGTCGCGTACGACCCGAGTCCGGGTGGAACGCCGCGCGCTCGAACCTCGACGAGACCGCCGATCGTGTCGCGGTCCGAACGCGCCTCGTCCACCCGCTGCTCGAGGTCGTCGCTGACGACGCGGCCCTCGACCTCGATCCCGATCGCCGCCAAGAGCGCCTTTGCGGTCGCGCCGGCCGCGACGATCACTGCGGTGTGCCGCGCGCTCGCGCGCTCGAGCGCATCGCGCACATCGGAGAGGCCATACTTGAGCGCGCCTGCAAGATCCGCGTGACCGGGCCGGGGGAGCGTGACCTCCTTCGCCCCCTTCCCCGCCGGCTCACCCTGCGGCAGCCATGGGCTCATCCCCCACTTCCAGCTCTCGTGGTCGCGGTTGCGCACGACGAGCGCAAGCGGCGTGCCGAGAGTGCGACCGTGCCGCAGGCCCGCCAGCACCTCCACCTCGTCCTGCTCGATCTGCTGGCGCGGACTGCGCCCGTAACCCTGCTGGCGGCGGCGTAGGTCCGCGTCGATCGCCTGCTTGTCGAGCACGAGGCCGGCAGGTAGCCCGGTCACGATCGCGACAAGCGCCGGGCCGTGCGATTCGCCGGCGGTGACCAAGCTCAACGCCACGCGCCCAAGCCTACTGGCGATCTGAGGATTACCCGGTGTGCCGCAGCGGAGTGCGACTACATCCGGGCAATGAGATTCATCACCGCGACCAGGCGCGTGTCCGGCAGCGAACGAGGCGCCGTCATGTTGATCTGGATCACACCACGAGCGTACGCCGCGAGCAGGTACTTGGATATCGGGCGAGAGGAGGAGTGCGGGAGTGTGAGGCGCACGGCCTTCGAGGCGCCCGCAACCCTGATCCTTTCCGCCTTGAAGCCGTTTTTACCGTTCTGAGTGAGGAAGCTGCGGATTAGGGCCGCACCGACGCTCGGAGGGTGTGTCGAGAGCGTAATGCCGGCCCTGAGGTCGCTCCGCTCCCAGTTGCAAACCCCGCGTGTGAAGACGCCGGCGGAGTAGTGCTGTCCGCCGACCTTTCTGATCGCTACGAGCGGCGCCGCTCGGCATAGGTTGTAGCCCTTCTTGAACAGCGCGCTCGGCGGTCCCGCTGCCTGAGCCGCCGCGCCCGTCCCCGACCCAGCAATTGCGAAGCACGCGATCGCGGCGGCCATGACTGCAAGGTGTCGTGGAAACGACCTTGTCATCGGCCGATCAGGGTAGCGGTATCCGCCCGGCTCACCATCTGGCAAGAGCGTGAAGGGCAGCCGTGCGGCTGCCCTTCACGTTGTTCACGCGCCTTCGCGCTTACGGTCCGATCGTGAATGTCTGGCTTCCCGAACTGCCTGTGTACTTGTCGGACGGATCCGGCGAGAACGTGGCCGTCACCGTGTAGGTCCCGTGCTTCTGGTTGAGCTTCAGCGTGGCGCTCGCCACACCGGACGAGTTGGTGGTTCCGCTGATGCTCTGGGTGCCGAGCGTGAAGAGGACCGTCCGCCCGACAACCGGCTGCCCAAGCTCGTCGATGACCGCGGCCGTCAGCGTGATGTTCTTGGCCGGGTTGGACTTGTTCGGGCCGGTATAGGTCGTGGTCGTGCCCCTCTTGGCGACCACCACTTGAGTCGTGTCGGAATTACATGCGTTCTCCGGGTCACAGGCGGTGAACGTCGCCGTGTAGGTCCCGGGCAGCGCGTATGTGTGGACCACGCTCGGCCCACCCGAAGCGCTGGGCGTGCCGTCGCCGAAGTCCCAGCTGTACGTGAGGAACGGCTGTTCGTCCGTGCCTGGATCGACCGCGCTTCCGTGGATTGTGATCGGGACACCCCACAAGGTCGACATGTCGGGTCCGGCGTTGGCCACCGGCGGCAGGTTGCCGATCGTGACGCTGAAGGCCTGCGTTGCGACGTTTCCATCGACGTCTGTCGCGGTCAGCAAGCCACTGTAGGTCCCGGGTGCCAGGAAGGTGTGCTGCGGCGTGGCACCGAAGGCCACACCGCCGTCGGAGAAGTTCCAGACCAGCGTCAGGCTGCTGAAGCCGCAGACACTGGTACTCCCCGTTCCGTTGAAGGTGACCGGAGTTCCCTCCACACCGCTATAGGGGCCGCCGGGATCGGCTGTCGGCGGGATGTTGTTCTTCAGCACCGGACCAAGATCGACCTGCTGGTCGGGTGCGCTCATGACGATCGGGCCGAGGTTGGCGCCGGTCGTGCCCACCAGAGCGGGCGTCGTGTAGGAGCCGCCGATGCCGAAGGCGCTGGCACTCACCTGGAGCTTCAGAGCGCCGGAGTACGTGTCCGGATCGGCTGTGTAGCTGTTGTTCGTGAGCGAGTACATCAGATCGTTGCCGACCGGCTGCGAGCAGCTGATCGCGATCGGATCCGCCACCGTCGAGGGCGAGCTGCCCCCGAAGGTGAGCGACCTGTTGGCGATCGCCGGCCCGCCGCTGACAACCGCGATCCGCAACGAGCTCACGCCCGAGCCGGTCACCGTGACGGTCTCCTCGAGAATCAGGTTGACCTCCACGTCGACGAAGTCGAACAAGTTCGCGTTCCAGAGAGTGATCGACTTCGTACCCGTGCAGTTGCGTGGCGACTCGCCCGGCAGCGGCATCGTGCAAGGAATGGTGTCCGACGCCGTGATCGGGCCAACCGTGAGGGTGGCAGTAGTCGGTAACCAGCCGTTACAGCTGGCCCCGCTTACGACAACCACCGCACAGCTCAGATCTCCAGTCTGGTCTGTTCCGTACAGACCGACGCGGCCGCTGACGCTGTAGTTGACGGTGATGTTGCCTGCCCCGGTAGTCAGCGTGTCGGCCAGGTCGAGTGTCGCTCCATGGCGGAGATTGCTCGCCGTGTACTGCATGTCGACCGTGCTCGGATTGCTCCACGAGGCCTGGGCCTGGACGGTCGCGTCGGCCCCGAACCCCCACGTATTGATGAAACCGGTGGGATCCGAGAAGAACGCATCCGGCGCGCACGGATCACATACCGCCAAGATCGACAGAATGTCGGTATTACCTCCGCTCCCCGAAAACGTCGGGGTAACGGTCTGAGTGGCGGCCGAAGCTGCCGGCACAAAGGCCATCGTGACGATCGCTAATACAACGGCAAGAAACGCGCCAGGCAGTTTCCTGCGCATGGCTCCATACATTGAAACTCCCCTCTCCGGCAACGCCGCAGCCGGCCGCAGATCTCAGGGGATTGCCGGCTAATTAGGTCTACGGAGAAAGGTCAGCGAAACGAAAGTTTCCCAACGTGCGATTCACCTAGCGGACCAGGTCCAGCCCTCCCCTCTCCCCCCGGAATTGCACTGACGTTAGGACGGCGCTCTGAGACTGTCAAGGCCTTCCATGTCCCCGCGGTGTATCCGCACGAGAAAGGGGAGCCCGCCGGCGCGGGCTCCCCTCGTGGCTTCCTCCTTAGTGCACCTGGACGTTGCCCCCGACGAGCGTCTGCACGCCGGAGTCGTAGCCGGTGCTCAAGCGGAGGCGATACGTGTCAGAACCAGCACCTGGTTCCCCGTTGTCGGTTACGTCGATCCGGAAGTTGACGGATCCGGATCCATTGATCCTCGCCGTGCCGAAGATGCTCGCCGACTTCCCGTCGGCGCTGCAAGTCACGGCGAGAACCTTGATCGAATGGACGTTGAGGTTCGCGGCAGCTCCGTGATCGCGGTACTGCTCCTGGCCCTTCGGGCCAGCCGCCGGGACCATCGCGTTGCCGCCGAACGTCGCCTTGTCACCGTTGGCCGCCTTGATCGAGCCGCCGTACGTCACCTTGCAGCCGGGAGTGCTCAGCGGGAGCACCCAGGTCTTGGTGGCGGTGTCACTCGGCTCACCAGCGTCTTTCACGTTGTTGTTGTTGGTATCGGCGTAGGCGGTGATCACGTCCGAGCCCGGAAGCGCGGGGCCTGTGTAGCAGAACGTGGCTTGGCCGCTCGCGGTCGTCGTTGCCGAGCCGCTCGTGGTGACCGAGCCCGTGACAGAGAAGCGGACAGTGATTCCCGGCGTCGCGTTCCCGAACTGGTCCTTGACGGTCGCGGTGACGCAGTGCGTTGCGTCGACGACGTTCGTGGCCGTCTTCGGAGCCAGGGCGAGCGTCGCCGGCTGGCCCGGAACCCAGATCTTCGTGGCGACGTCGGAGGGTTCGCCGGCGTCCTTGACGCCGTTCTTATTCCCGTCCGCGTAGGCGTTGATCGCGTCCGTACCCGGTGTGGTCGGTCCCTGATAGCAGAACTCCGCCTCGCCGTTCGCATCCGTATCGACGGAGCCGGCTGCAGTGTTCCCCGCCGTGCCGGTGACCGAGAACTGAACCGTCACGCCCGGAAGCAACTGCGAAATAGCGTCCCTGACCGTCGCCGTAACGCAGTGCTGCGTCCCAACCGGGTTCGTGTCCGTCTTCGGAGCGAGCGTGAGCGATGCGGGTGGCCGCGCAACCGTAATCTCGCCGAAGATCGCGAGGCCCTTGACGGCCGACCCCGCGGCGAACTGCGTGATCAGAGCACCCGTAGCGATGCTGATCCGATAGATGTTGCCCGAGGTGAATCCGGCGGTCCAGAAGCTCGCGTTGTCAAGATCGAGGTTCATGGCGAAGAGGAAGCTCGTCTCGCCCGCCGGCTTCGGGTAGCTCTGGATAACCGTGCCTGTAGGGCTGAGGCGGTAGACCTTGTCCGTGCAGGCGACCATCACCTCCCCGTTGATCCGGATGCGCAGCGCGTAGCACACGGTGGACGAGCCCGCGTCGGTGAAGCCCGCCGCGAAGTCCGGCAACTGCGCGTTGGCGCAGACATCGAAGCGGCGGATGGTGTTGCCTTCCGAGGTGTAGTAGATCGTGCACTGGTCGCCGGCGAGATCGATCCAATCGCTCCCCCGTGGACCGGTTGCGACGTTAAACGACCCCAGCAACGCCCCGCTCGGGGCGAACTTGAGGACGTCCCTGCTTCCATCGGCCTGTCCGACGTAGATGTCCCCAACAGCGTTGAGCACGCACGATTCGGGATGCTGGTTGAACGGCCCGCCCCATGAGGGCGTGACGATGTTGCCCATGTTGTCGAACAACGTCATGGTGTTCGCCGTGAAATTCGTCGAACGCAGGTTGCCGCTCTCGCCGAAGCACATCCCGGTGTCTTCCGCGGAACCGCTCAGCGTGTCGAGCGTGTCGAGCAGAGCGCCTGCGGGGCTGAAGTGCTTGATCAACCCGTTGCTGTCTCCCGCGAAGACATCGCCCAGCCCGTACGGGACACCGGCCCCTGAGGCCGTCGGTGCGCCGAACGCAACGGCGATGCCCAGAGTCAGTGTCAAAAGTAGAAGGACAAGCCTCGAGCGTCTCATTTGCCTCCCTCTCTATTGCGTTCCGTCGGTGCGGCGCCGCCGTCCATCACGACGGACCGCCGATCTCGTCTGCCGCAGGAGGAATCTCAACCTGAGGTACCCCCCTCCTGAATCGCATGTCCCCCAGAACCTGTTGCGGCGGGCCTCACTGGCCCAAGCGCCCTCCTCGTGGACAACTTGATCGCCGCAGCTCTCCCGGCGACTCTCGCACAGCCGACTTCTGTATGTCAACGGCTGCGGAGCTCAGGCGGATCGGACTGCCGCCCTCATCACGTTGATGGGGGCGGGGACGCCTGTCCAGAGCTCGAAGGCGGCCGCGCCCTGGGCGACGAGGACGTCGAGACCGTCGATCAGGCGGGCACCTGCAGCCTTGGCAGCGCGAGCAGTCGCGGTGGGGGGATACGGAAGATCGACCAGCGTCTGGCCGGCGTGAAGCTCGACGAGGAGCTCGTCACGTTCCGAGGTCGCGTTGACAACGAGATCGGCGCCGGCGAGATCGGCTGGCCATGTTCCGCGTCGCGAGAATTGAGCTGCCTGTGGAAGCGCCTCGGCGAATGCCGTCGCCGAGCCTCCGTCGCCGAGGATCGCCGCGCGGCCGAACTCGAGCTCGTCGAGGATCGCCGCGTCTGTCGTCGAGCCGCAAACCCGGCCGTTGCGGACGACCAGCGTGTTGACCGACAACGAATCCGTGTCCACGAGCTTCGCGACGGTCAGCTTGTGCGGAGTCGTTACGTTCGCGCCGACGAAGCCGAGCGCGACGAGCCCGCGAACTGCATCCTCGAGCCGCTCGGCCCGGACGGGTAACGGCACGTAAGCCCAATCCAGCCCGAGCGCCGCGAAGGCCGCGTTCTGCATGAGCGGCGAGAGCGAGCCGGAGACCGGGTCGCCGAGCAGCCCGACGAGCCGAGTCTCACCGGTGATCACGGCCCGCCGTAACCGTGAGCGTTCGCGTAGTCCTGGAAAGCCCGGAAGCTGGCCGTGAAGAAATGGTGTTTCTTGTCCGGCTTGCGGACGAAGTAGAGATATTTCACATCAGCCGGATGCGCGGCCGCCTGCATCGAGGCGAGCCCAGGGTTTGCGATCGGAGTCGGCGGCAAACCAACGTGCTTGCGAGTGTTGTACGGGGAGTTGCTTGCAAGCTGAGACTGGCGAATGGATTCGGTCGGCGGGATGCCCAGGCCGTACCGCAGCGTCGCGTCGATGCCGAGCGGCATGCCTGCGTGCAGGCGGTTGTAGATCACCGCGGCGACGAGCTGCCGCTCGTCGGGCGAGAGCGTCTCCTTCTCGACCATCGACGCGATGATCAGAACGTCGTAGGGCGTCAGGTTCTTCGACCGCGCGTAGCCGAGGTCGATCTTCCCCCAGTTCCCACAGAACGCATCGAGCTGGTCCTGGGCGAGCTGCGCGGACGTCGTCTCGGGAAAAAACTCGTACGTGGCCGGAAAGAGGAAACCCTCGATCGTTCGCACCTTCGTGTGGGAGCAGTCGGGTGGAAGCAGCCGTCTGGTCGCAGCGAGGTAGGCGGTCTTTGCCAACCGCGCACGCACATGCCGCTTGCGCTCGGCGATCCTGTCGACCGCGGCGACGCGGTCTGCCATCTCCCTACGCGTGAAGCCCTCGGGAAACACGACGTGGAACGGCTTCGGCATGGCGATCACGGTCTCGACCGGCCCGCTCTTCGTCGTCCGCGTCACGGTTCGGTAGACGAGAGTGCTCGAGGTGCTCGTCTGCTCCGTTTCGGCGTTCTCGTCGCCGCCGCCGATTGCGGCGACTGCAAGCCAGCCGAGACCGCCGAGCACGAGAACGAGCAGGCCCAGCGCGAGCGCGCGCCGGCGGGCAGCCTGACGACGGTTCGGTCCCTCTTGCGGCCGGCCCGGCCGCGGAGGCATTAGGCCCGGGCGCCGCTCGCCCATGCCAGGTAGCTCGTAAGCAGATGGGCCGCCGCACGAGCATCCTCCGGCGCGTCGGCGGGGTTCTGCTCGGCCAGGTCGGTCGTGAAGCGCTCATCGAACGTCACGACCGGAACGTCCGTCACGTCGCCGAGGGCCTCGACGAAGCTCTCCGTTTCGCGCGCCTGCTCACCCCGTTCGCCGCGAAGCGTCAACGGCAAGCCGACCACCACACGCTCGACCTCATGCTCACCGATCAACGACGCGATGCGCGCGAGACCGTCTCCGCTGCCGGCGCGTTCGACGACACAGAGCGGTCTGGCGATGACGCCCGTCGGGTCCGAGACTGCGACGCCCGTTCGCGCCAGGCCGTAGTCGAGCGCAAGCACCTTCATCTCAGCGCTTCGGCGATTGCTTGCTTTCCCGCCTCGAGGGCGTCGCGGAGGCCCTCGGGATTCTTCCCGCCGGCCTCGCCAAGTGTCGGACGTCCGCCCCCGCCGCCCCCGATGTGCCGGCCGAGATCCCGGACGAGCTTGGAAGCGTCGAGGCCGCGCCCGACCAGCGACTCATCGAGGTTGACGACAAGGTACGCACGACCGTCGTCGACCGAGCCGACGATGACGCCGGCGGCCTTCTCCTGCTGGCGCACACGATCGGACAGGTCGCGCAACTCCCCGCCCTTGAGCGCCTTGGCCTCCACGAGGACGATGCTCCCCTCCTTGTCGAGGATCGTGAAGTCGATCGGCGTCTCGGCCCGTGGCTTTCGAGCCTCCCTTCGGAGTGCGTCGAGCTCGCGGCGCAGCTCCTCGGCTTCGCGCAGTCCACCGTGGAGATAGGCATAGGCCTCGCCGGACGTGATCGCCTCGATCCGTCGTGCGCCCGCGCCGACAGAGCTCTCGGACAGGATCGCGAACGGTCCGACCTCCGCCGTCCAGCGGACGTGCGTCCCACCGCACAGCTCGCGCGAGTAGCCGGGGATCTCGACGACCCGCACGTGCTCGCCGTACTTCTCCCCGAACAGCATCATCGCGCCGAGACGGCGAGCCTCGTCGATCGGCGTCTCGAACGCGTGCACGGGCAGGTTCTCGAATACCTTCTCGTTCACGCGTCGCTCGATCTCGGTGCGCTCCTCCAGCGCGAGTTGTTGCGGGTGCGTGAAGTCGAAGCGGAGCTTGTCCGGACGGACGGCCGAGCCCGCCTGGCGAACGTGGTCGCCGAGCACATCCTGCAGGGCCTTGTGCAGCAGATGAGTCGCGGTGTGGTTCGCCATCGTCGGGAACCGGACCGCCCACGGGACGACCGCCCGCACCCGGGCACCTTCCGAGAAACCCTCGCCCTCGAAGAGGAGCGACTGGTCGTCCTCGAAGCGATACGCCTCGCGGAGCTCGGCGCGCGTGCCGCTGTCGTCGTCGAGCTCGATCCAGCCAACGTCGCCGATCTGGCCGCCGCCGGCGGGGTAGAACGGGGACTCGCGCAGCTTGGCGAGGAAGAGCCCATCGCCGAGCTCCTTGAGCGTGCCGAGCTGGGTGAGAACGTCCGTCTTCTCGAAGCCAACGAATTCCGTCCGGAAGTCGGCAGCCTTCGCGAATTCGGCCGCGCGCTGATCATCCTTTGAGATCCCACCGCGCGAGCGCTCACGTTGCTGCTCCATCAGGCGCGTGAATTCCTCGTCGTTCACGCCGAGTCCACGCTCGCGGGCGAGTTCCTGCGTCAACTCGAGCGGGAAACCGTACGTGTCGTGCAGGCGGAAGGCGTCTTCACCTGAAATGTCCCCGCCCTTCTCCGCGATTTCCTCGAACAGGCGCATGCCGCGCGTGAGCGTCTGCCCAAACCGTTCTTCCTCGGCCGAGAGGATGCGGTGAATCTCGCTTCGATGTTCCTTGAGCTCCGCATAGCCGTCCTTCATCTGCTCGATGACGACGTCCGCCAGACGCGCGAGATACGGCGGCTCGAGTCCCACGCGGGCGGCCTGCTGCACGGCGCGGCGGATGACGCGCCGCATCACGTACCCCCGCCCCTCGTTCGAGGGCGAGACCCCGTCGGCGGCAAGAAATGTCATCCCGCGGCCGTGGTCGGCGAGGATCCGGTGCGCCTTGGTCGCTTCGGGCGAGTCTCCGTAGGCGACGCCGCTCTCGTCGGCGATCCAGCGCATGATCGCCTGGTAGCCGTCCGTCTCGTACACGGACATGACGTTCTGCAGGATGGCCGCGGTCCGCTCGATGCCCATCCCGGTGTCGACGTTCTGCTTCGGTAGCGGCGTCAGCTTCCCGTCCGCGTGGAGCTCGAACTCCATGAAGACGAGGTTCCAGAATTCGAGGAAACGTTCGCAGCGCGTACAGCTCGGCTTGCAGTCGGGCTCGCCGCAGCCATGTTCCTCGCCCCAGTCGTAATACATCTCGGTATCGGGACCGCACGGCCCGGGGCCGCCCACCGACCAGAAGTTCTCGCTCCTCGGTAAGAACACGATCCGGTCCGCAGGTTGTCCGATCTTCAGCCAAAGCCTGTACGCAACCTCGTCCTCGCCCAGCCCGAGCTCGGGGTCGCCCGCAAAGACGCTGACCCAGAAGCGCTCCGGATCGAGCCTCATGTGCTCGAAGACGAACTCCCAGGCGAAATCGATCGCGCCTTCCTTGAAGTACTGGCCAAACGAGAAGTTCCCGAGCATCTCGAAGAACGTCAGGTGGGAGCCGTCGAGACCGACCTCGTCGATGTCGGGCGTGCGAAAGCACTTCTGCACGGTCGTAAGGAGCGGCGCCGGCGGCGGCTCGCGACCGAGGAAGAAGGGCATCAACGGCTGCATCCCAGCCGTGGTCAGGAGCGTGCTGCGATCGTCCGCACGGGGGATCAGCGAGGCCGAAGGCCGGAACGTGTGGCCCTTCGACTCGAAGAAGGCGCGAAACCCCGCGCGCAGCTCCCCTGAGGTTTGCATCCCTCGATTGTAGGGGCGGGCTAGGCGGGTCTAGCCGCCACGAAGACGGTGCTACGCCGGCGCAGTCGCGGCGCGCGGACGAACGCGGTCTCGCCGGCCCGTGAAGTCATCCCCGGGCCGCGCGGGGCTCCTGCGCTTCTTCCTCCGCGGCGATCTCTTCACGGATCTTCTCGAGCGAGCGGCGGATCAGGCGTGACACGTGCATCTGGGAGATCCCGACCTGTTGTGCGATCTGCGACTGCGTCAGGCCGTCGAAGAACCGGAGATGAAGGATCTTCCGCTCGCGGTCGTCGAGGACACGGAAACCGGGTGCGAGGACAGCGCGGTCCTCCGAGACCTCGTACTGATGCTCCTCGGTACCGATCGACTCCAGCGGATCGAGCTCCTCGCCGTCGTCCTGGCCGCCGCTACCCGTCGAGAGCGATAGGGACGAGTACGCACGCCCCGACTCGAGTGCCTCCAGCACCTCTTCCTCCTCGGTTCCGGCCGCCTTCGCCAGCTCGGAGATCGTCGGCGAGCGTCCCAGCTGGACGGTCAGCTGCTCGACGAGGCGCGACAGCTGGACGTTCAGCTCCTGAAGGCCACGCGGGACGCGCACCGCCCAGCCCTTGTCGCGGAAGTGCCGTTTGATCTCTCCGATGATGTTCGGGGTCGCATAGGTCGTCAGCTCGACGCCGCGGTCGAGATCGAAGCGGTCGATCGCCTTGATCAGTCCGATCGCACCGATCTGGACGAGATCCTCCAGCTGCTCGCCGCGGTACGAGTAGCGTCGCGCGAGCGAGCGGACGAGCGACATGTACTGCTCGATCAGCTGTTCGCGTGCGTGAAGATCGCCCTCTTCGTGATAGCGGCGCAGCAGGACCTTGTCGGATTCGCTCACGCGCGGATGTCCTTCCTGATCTCCACACGCTTCGTCAACTCGACCCACTGACCGCCGTCCTGATCCGTGACGTCGACCCGATCGCAGACCGTCGCGAGGATCCGCCGGAGGTTGAGCATCCCTTCGGCGCTCTCGTCCAGCTCCGCGCGCACCGACTTGAAGGGACCAACGAACGTTTTGAGCTCCCCGTCGAGGATGCGCACACGGACCGTAACGTTCTCGCCGGAGCCTGTTCGCTCGAGCAGCGAAGCGAGAGCGAGCTCGAGGTCCTCAATTTGCTCAAAGGTCAGATCGAGCCGCACCGCGAGGCCGCCCACGACGAGATGGGCGACGCCGTGGAAGGCGTCGTCTGCAGGCAGCGTCAGCGAGATCTCGTCCACGCTCAACGGCTTCCCTCCAGTCCGACCAGTCGGTAGAACGGAGAAGCGGGCGCAGCGGTTCCGCAGGTGAGCGCTAGGAGATTCACCCCGGGTTCGATGTTAGGGGTTAAAGGATACGCCCCGCTCCGACCACCACGGAGTCCTCATAGAGAACGGCTGCCTGGCCCGCGGCCACGCCGTACGCCGGCCGATCGAGCTCGAGCCGGAATCCGTGTTCGATTTCCTCGATGCCGGCGCCGACCGGCTCTGACTGATACCGAAGCTTCGCCTGCGCGCGGTTGAGGGGGACATACATGCGGCCGTCCGCGTCCAGGGACGTGCGAGCGAGCGCCTCGCGCGGGCCGATGACGACGGTGTTCGTGCGCGCATCGGAACGGAGCGCGTACAGCGGCTCGCGCGCCGACACTCCGAGCCCGCGCCGCTGGCCGGGCGTGAACTGCCAGTGACCCGTATGCCGCCCCAGTTCCCTCCCGTCCTCGTCGACGATCGATCCCGGCGTCGCGTCGAGACCGCGGCGGACGAGGAAGTTGCGATAGTCGTCCCCTGCGAGGAAGCAGGCCTCCTGGCTCTCACGCCGCCCAGCGGCGGAGAGACCCGCGCGCGCGGCCTCGGCGCGCGTCTGCTCCTTGGTCTGCTCGCCGAGGGGGAAGCGGATCCGGTCGAGGCGCGCCGGGTCGAGCCGCGCAAGCATGTACGACTGGTCCTTGCCCGGATCGGCTCCGCGGGCCAGGAGCCGGCGGCCGCGGTGCTCGACGATACGCGCGTAGTGGCCGGTGACCAGGGTGTCGGCCCCGGCGCGGCGTGCGAACGCCAGCAGGTGCCCGAAGCGGAAACCGCCGTTGCAGTTGATGCAGGGGTTCGGGGTCTCTCCGCGCCCATAGCCGGCCACGAATGGATCGACGACCGCGCGGAGGAACTCCTCGCGCAGGTCGAGGGTCACGTGCGGGACGCTGAGCGCGTGGCACGTCTCGCGCGCGGCGAGGACCGCCTCCGGAGAGCAGCAGGCGCGCTCGGCGTCCGGCCCGTCAGGGTCGAGCCAGAGCCGGAGCGTCACGCCGATCGCATTGGGAAGCGACTTGAGCAGCGCGACGGCGCTGTCGACCCCGCCGCTCATCGCGACCGCGATCCGCCCGGGCGAGCGCGGCGCGTAAAAGACGGGCCCAATCGCGTTCGCGAGCGCGTCGACCGCGAGCGTCTCACCTCCGACTGCAGCAGCCTCGAGCAAGGTGAGACCCGCGAGCGGCTGTGTAAGCCCCGGCGCGTCGGCATCGACAATCCGATCGCCATTGAGGCACACGCGTACAAATGCGAACTCGCTCCCCCGCGCGGAGTCTCCGATCAGCTCAATCATGGCTTCAGGCTAGCCGCCGCCGCGAGTGCCGGCTTTGCCGGCGCTCGCTTATGAATCTCGTCGCCGGAAAGTCATCATGCCGCGCCACAGGCGCGGCGGACTTTCGGGCGGAGCGCTCAGACCCTGCCGTGGCTCACGCCCGCTGTGAACCTGGTCTTGCCAGGTGGGTGCCTTGCCGGCTTCGGGCTGAAACGCCTTGGCCGGACGCGGGCTCCCTTAGCGACGATGTTGGTTCTACGTTGATGCGCGAGCCACGAGCAGGATCGAGCAAGCTCAGCGTAGCGCGCAACGGACGTCAGCGCGCAAAGCGCCACTGGATCGTCTGCGTCCCGTGCAGATCGAGGCGGTTCGCCAGCGCCTTCGTGATGTCGAACTCGCGGCCTGGGACGTTCGGGCCCCGGTCGACGACCTGCGTCAACACCTCCCTGCCGTGAAAACGGATATAGAGCCTCACCCCGCACGGGAGGACCGGGTGTGCGACCCCTTCCGTCGTCTTCAAGAATGGCTGCCCGCAGGCGGTGCGCCGACGGGACGCGGTCGGTCCGTACGGTGCGGCTCTCGTCGTGTAGTAGCCGTTCTCCGTCCCCGGCACCGCAACGGCTCCCGGAAGACTGCGGTCATTCCCGGAATCGCGCCGCGTCAGCGCAAGGGAGGCGAGGGCGGCGACGAAGGTGATCCCGGCCAGCCACACGGCCCGCTGGACCTGGAGCTGGCTCACGTGCCGACAGTGTGGAGCAGGTCGCCGAACGCGTCACGCACGAGCCCATCGAAATCGGCAGGGAGGATCCCGTCGGCACCTGCGAACTCCCGGAGGTAGATCAGGAGGTACGAGCGCTCTTCATCGCGAGCGACGTCTCCTCCAGCATGATGGCGCGCTGCGCGTTCGAGCTCCCACAGGTTCCACTCGCGCGGGTCCTCGCTCAGTGAGAGGAAGGCGACCACTCGGTCCGGTTCTGGCTCGGGTTCTGGCTCGGGTGCGGGCTCCGGCTCCGGTTCGGGCTCGGGCGGTGGCACCGCCATGATCCGGGGCGGCGGCTCCGGCTCGGGCCGCGCCTCCTCCGAAGGGAGGGACGTCAGCGGAGGCTCGAAGCGCGGTTCGAGCGGCGCGGGTTGAGCGACTATGGGTGCAGACCTGGGTTCCAGAGCGGCCTCGCTCGTGAGAGGCCGCGGCACCATCCGCCCGCGCCGGCGGGAGACGGCGATCTCGACCGCGGCGACGATCAGCCACGCGCCGGCCATCACTGCGACGATCCATGCCGTCCCGAGCCTCTCGATGCCGGCGAGGACGGCGACCGCGATGATGAATCCGGCCTCGATCAGGAATCGGGGGCCGACGACGGGCACGGTGGGATCCTACGGCTGTTGCTCGTCCTGCGACTCGCCCGCGGGCTCAGAGCCCCCGGGTTGATCCTCTGCCTCGCCGGCGGAGGTCGAGGCGGGTTCGCCGGATGCGCTCTCGTCGGTGGTGGCCGGCGCTGCCGGCGCCGGTGAGACCGGCGGAGGCACAAGCGCCGCGGCCGGCCGCGCAGCCGCAGCGGGCGTTCGGCTCGCCTCGATCGACTCGCGTGCCGCTTCGACGATCGCCTCGCCTACGCGCTTGATCTCTTCGTCAGCCAGTCCGGCAGCCGAGAGCAGCTGCTCGGCGCCGTGCTGAGCGCGGCTGAGGATCGCGGAAGCCTGTGCGCGCGCCCACTCGAGCGTCTGCTCGACCTCGGCACGGGCCGAGTTCGTCAGCTCGGTCGCCTGATGCCGGGCCTGCTCGAGCAATCGGCTACCCCTGGCCTCGGCCTCGCGCAGCTCCTGCGTCGCCTCCTGGTTCGTCTTGGCCGAAAGCTCACGGGCTTCCGTCCGTGCTGCATTCAGGACCTCGGCGCGCTGGCGTTCGCTCTCCTGCCGGTAGCGCTCGACCTCTGCCTCGCGATCCTGAAGCTCGCGCTGGCGACGCCGCACCTCCTCCTCGGTCTTTCCCAGCTGCGCCGCCGACGCGGTCTGAGCGTCCTGTTCGAGGGTGTCCGCAAATTCGGAGGCGGCGCGAATCAGATGCAGGGCGTCCATGCGGACGGCATGGCCCGTCGGCTCAACGGACTGCGGGCTGCGGCTCGCGGCCTGGAGCACGCGTAGCTGTGCCTGGAGCTGAGCAGAATGGCGGCGGAACGCCTCGAAGGCTTCCCGCACCTTGTCCGGGTCGTAGCCCTCCCCGCTCCTCGGCAGGTCTTCCAACCGCGGGAGCGCGGTGAGCGAGGGGTGTTGTCCTGGTTCCTGTGTGGCCATCTGCGGCTAGCTCCTTCGACGAAAGTATGCAGGTTTCATCGGCGAATCCCTAGCGCCGCATTAGGACGGCGGCTCCAGGAGCCTGATTCCAAGCTCGGCAAGCTGTTCCTGCGTGAGCTCGATCGGCGCGCCGGTCATGTAGTCGTACCCGACCTGGTTCTTCGGGAAGGCCTGCGTGTCCCGGATCCGCTCCTCACCGAGCAGTGCCATCAGCAGGCGGTCGATCCCGGAGGCGATGCCGCCGTGCGGAGGCGCACCCATCGCGAGGGCGTCGAGGAGGAAGCCGAACTTCTCTCGCTGTTCCTCCGGGCCGATGCCGAGGTTCTCGAAGACCTGCTGCTGGAGCTTGGGCTCGTGGATCCGGAATGAGCCGCCCGCGAGCTCGAGCCCGTTGCCGACCAGGTCATAGGCCACTGCGCGCGCTCGGGACGGATCGGATTTGAGGAACTCGACGGTGTCGTCGGTCGGGCGGGTGAATGGATGGTGGGCCGCGTGCCAGGTCCCGGTCTCCTCCTCGTACTCCGCCGCCGCCATCTCGACGATCCAGCGGAACTCCCAGCGTGACTCGTCGATCAGTTCGAGCTCACGGCCCAGCTGGAGGCGGAGTAGGCCGAGCACCTTCGCGACGATGCGCTCCTCGTCCGCGACGAAGAGCAACGTGTGCCCCGGCGCCCGCCAGCGCTCGAGCACCTCGGCATCGAGGAACTTGGCGATCGGCGAGCTCACCTCGCCGTCTGCGCGGAAGACGATGTAGGCGAGCCCTTTTGCACCCCAAGACTTCGCTTGTGCCTCGAGCGCTTGGAGCTCTGTCCGCGAGACCTCCTTCGGCACCGCGATGTAACGGACGCACCGCGCCTTCGCGAACACGCCGAACTCCGATCCGCGCGTCGTCTCGGTCGCCTCCTGGATCTCCATGTCGAAGCGGAGATCAGGCCGGTCGATCCCGAACCTGAGCATTGCCTCGTCGAACGTCAGCCGCTCGAACGGCGGCGAAAGCTCAACTCCGATGCACTCGCGCCAGATCCGCTCGACGATTCGCTCCATCAGCCCGAAGATGAACTCCCGGTCCGGAAACGCCATCTCCACGTCGAGCTGCGTCAGCTCTTGCAGGCGATCGGCGCGCGGGTCTTCGTCGCGGAAGCAGCGCGCGATCTGGTAGTAGCGCTCGAAACCGGAGATCACGAGCAGCTGCTTCGCGATCTGCGGTGATTGGGGCAGCGCGTAGAACTTCCCCTGCTGCAGGCGGGCAGGAACGAGAAAGTCGCGCGCACCTTCGGGAGTCGGCTTCCACAGGATCGGCGTCTCGATGTCCACGAAACCCTCGCGCTCCATCTCCTCGCGGATAATCCGAACGAGCTGCGCGCGGATCCGGATGTTGCGTTGCATGTGTTCCCGGCGCAGGTCGATCCAGCGGAACTTCTGACGCAGAGCCTCGTCGACGTTTTCCTCGTCGAGCTGGAACGGAAGCGGCGGGCAGGTGTTCAGGATCCGTAGCGATTCGACCTGCAGCTCGACCTCACCCGTGGGCATCTTCGGATTGACGGTCTCGGGCGTGCGGCGCACGATCTCGCCGGTCGCCTGGAGCACGTACTCGGTCCGCACGCCGTGCGCCGTCGCGGCCGCGTCGGGTGCGTTCTCGGGGTTGACGACGAGTTGGGTCACTCCCGTCTCGTCGCGGAGGTCGATGAAGATCAAACCGCCATGATCGCGGCGCCGCGCGACCCAGCCGGCCAGTTGGACAGTCTGGCCAACGTGCTCGGAACGGACCTCGCCGCAGTGAAGATTGCGCCAGGCGTTCATCGGCCGATCTCCGGCCGATGCAGGCGAGCGACGTTCATCCGGAGATCCTGTCGACGAGCTCGTCAATGGGCGCGCTCCAGTCTTGACGCCCCTGCTCCCGTACGGTCGCCTGGCCGCCGTCCACGATCACCGTCCAGCCGGCGCCCAGTCGTGCTGCCTGCGTGAGCTGGCCTTTCGACGACCGGCCCGCGTAGTCCATCTCGGCCCGCAGGCCACGTCTGCGCAGCTCGGCGAGCAGCGGCACGATGCGGACGCGCTCGGCGCCCGGCTCGCAGACGAAGAACACATCCACGCGAGGTCGGTCGATGTCGCGTTCCCCGATGGAGAGAAGCAGCCGCTCAACGCCTGCGCCGAACCCGATGCCTGGCGTCGGCGAGCCTCCGATCTCTTCGATCAGGCCGTCGTAGCGGCCACCGCCGCAGATCGTGTCTTTCGCGCCGATGGCTTCGTCCTTGAACTCGAACGTCGTGCGCGTGTAGTAGTCCAGCCCGCGGACGAGGGTGGGTGCGAGCTCATAGCCGACGCCGTACGCATCGAGGAGCTCGCGCACGCTTGCAAAATGCTCGCGACATTCATCGCACAGCGACTCGCCGATCTTCGGTGCATCCGCAAGCGCCGCCTGGACGCGCTCGCTCTTCGCGTCGAAGACACGGAGCGGCGACGTGGCACGTTTGGCCCGCGCGTCTTCGTCGAGATCGGCGTCGTGTTCGTCGAGCCACGCCGAGAGTCGCTCGACATAAGCGGGCCTGCAATTCCGGTCGCCGATCGAGTTGAGCTCGAGGTCGTAATCCGACACGCCCACACGCCGGAGCAGCTCGTCATAGAGCTGGATCACCTCGGCGTCGAGCGCGGGGTCGTCGGTCCCGATTGCCTCCACCGAGAGCTGCCAATGCTCGCGGTAGCGGCCGCGCTGCGGGCGCTCATAGCGCCACATCGGCCCGATCGTGTAGAGCTTCTGCGGCTGCGGCTCGCGGTGCAGCCCGTGCTCGAGATACGCGCGGCAGATCGGCGCAGTCGCTTCTGGCCGTAGCGTGAGCGAGCGGCCGCCGCGGTCTACGAACGTGTAGGTCTCTTTCTGGACGATGTCCGAGCCTCCTCCGGACGTTCGGATGATCAGGTCCGTGTCCTCGAAGCCGGGCGTGTCGATCCGGCGGTAGCCGTAGAGATCGCAGACCGTTTCCATCTCCCCCGTCACCCAATGCCAGAGCGGCTGCTCGGACGGAAGGATGTCGTGGGTGCCGCGCGGCGCCTCGAAGCGCGTCACGCGCGCAGCTCCGCGAGGAACGGGTTACCTCCCACCTCTGCTCCGAGCGTCGTCTTGGGACCGTGCCCCGGATACACGATCGTCTCTGGCGGAAACCGGTCCGCAAGCATGCGGACCGATTCGACCAGAGTGTCCCAGTCCGCCCCGGGGAGGTCCGTGCGTCCGACCGAACCTGCAAACACGAGATCGCCGGAGAAGAGACAGTCGTCGGCGTGGTAGGCGAGATGCGCCGGGGAGTGACCCGGCACCCGCAGCGTGGCGAATGAGATACCGGCGAGCTCGAGCACCTCATCACCCTGCAGGAGCACATCGGGGGTGTAAGGCCGGAGCTCGAAGCTGGACGGCGTGAAGCTGTTGATGTCCTCGAGAAGCGTGCGTTCGTCCTCCGCCATGTGGACCGGCGCTCCTGTTGCCTCCGCGAGGTCGGCCACACCTCCGAGGTGATCCCAGTGGCCGTGCGTGATCAGAATGGCTGCGCAGCGCGCACCCATGCCCGCGAGCTCGGCGCGTAGCCGCTCGGCCTCGGCGCCGGGATCGATGACCACGGCCTCCGCCCCAGCACGGTCGGCGCGCACGATGTAGCAGTTCGTCCCAATCGGACCGAGCTCATAGCTGTCGACGGCGAGGGCCACGGGCGTTTGAGTCTAACGGCGGCCATCTGCGCTCCTCGCGCCCCAAGCCCATTTAGGATCGTTGCCGTGCAGAGCTGGAACCTGCGGGAGATCGAGACACCGGGCGGCAGCCGCTCACCGGTGGTACTGCGCTCCGACGCGTCGGCGCGTGCGGTGCTGATCGTGCTCGACCCGGGCCAGCGGCTCGGCGAGCATCAGGTGAAGGAGCGCGCGCTCGTCTCCGTGATCGACGGCGAGGTGCGCGTGGAATCCGGCGGGGAGACGGTCAAAGGGGTGGCCGGCAGCTTCTTCTCCTTCGACGCCGACGAGCGGCGCTCGATCTCCGCCGAGACGGGGGCGCGGATCCTGCTGGTGCTCGCGCCGTGGCCCGGTGAGGGGCACTACCGCGGCGAGGAGAAGTCGCTCTAGCGCCCGGACAGGGTCAGCGGCTCTTGGCCGCGTCGCGGCGGTCGACCCGCTTCCGGTACATGCGGTACGCGAGCGAGTCGGTGAAGTAGCTGAACGGGATGAAGAACGCGAGCATCAGGATTGCCGGCGCGATCTGCTGCGCGAAGGGGAGGTCGCGATTCAACAACATCATCGCGATGATGAGGAACGGGCCGAAGAGAAGTGCTCGACGAGCTGCACGACGCCAGGACGCGGGCTCGATCGAGCGCCCGGAGCGCTTACCGGCCGCCGGTTTCCCGTCCTTGGCAGCTCGTGGCCGCGCATCCCCCTTGCCGTCCTTTGCCGTGGCCAACTCGGTGGGATCGACGGCGACCTCGTTCCCTTCGTCGTCGACGTAGACGTACTCGTACTCGTGCCGGCGCGCCTTCTGCTGGCGCCGCCGCTGCTTTCTAGTCGGCATGCACAGTTAGCCTAGCTCGGCTCGAACCCCGCCGAGAATCACCCGCGCGACGAGATCCCCGCCCAGGTGGTATGCGAGATAGCGCCAGTCCGGGGCGTCGAGCAGCACCAGATCCGCGGCGTACCCCGGCGCAAGACGGCCGAGCCGCGACGCCCGCCCGAGCACGTGAGCCGCATTCACCGTGCAGGCTCCGAGAGCCTCAGAGGGCGAGAGCCGGAGTTGCGTCGCGCCAAGCGAGCAGACGAGCGGCAGGCTCTCGCAGAAAGCGCTGCCCGGATTGAAGTCGGTGGCGAGCGCGACAGAGGCACCTGCATCGACGAGGGCGCGTGCAGGCGGCATCGGCCGGCCGAGGAACAGCGCGCTCGCGGGCAGCAGCACGCCGGTCACATCGCTCCCCGCCAGTGCCGCGACACCCTCCTCGCCCGTCGCTTCGAGATGGTCGACCGACCGCGCGCCAAGCTCGGCGGCGAGCTCGACCGCTCCCTGCTCTGTGAACTGATCTCCGTGGAGCCGCAGGGCCAGGCCCGCGGCGGCACAGGCAATCAGGTAACGGCGCGCCTGAGCTGCGTCGAACGCCCCCCGCTCGAGGAACACGTCAGCAGCCTCCGCGAGCTTCGCCGCTGCGGGCAGCACCTCCGCAAGTGCGAAGTCGAGGTACGCATCCGCATCGTCGAACTCCGGCGGGACTGCGTGTGCCCCGAGCCAGGTCGGCACTCCTCCTGCGTTGCTGATCGCCCGCAGCGACGCCAGTTCCGTCTCGCGATCGAGCCCATAGCCCGATTTGGACTCGAAAGTCGTCGTGCCGGCGCGCAGCAGCCAATCCCGGTGAGTGCGCACGGAGTCCGTGAGCGCTACCTCGCCCGCGGCGCGAGTGGCTCGAACGGTCGCCATGATGCCGCCGCCGGCGGCGTGGAGCTCCT
>WNFV01003523.1_pt1 | contig 27981 bp, 21 predicted proteins | sample 5400101 | NCBI WGS metagenome assembly WNFV01 (sample SAMN13153361, study PRJNA577476) | soil metagenome | isolation source: 115 cm soil or saprolite under grassland replicate 1 | place: USA:California | collected 2016-06-15
GCGAGACCGTCGCTGAAAATCTCGCGTTGGCTTGCGTCTCCTGCTCGCTCCGCAAAGGCGCAAGACAAACCGCAATTGATCCAATCAGCCGTAATGAAGCGTCTTTATTCAATCCAAGACTCGACATTTGGGCAGAGCAATTTCGATGGGAAGGCATTCCCATAGTCTTCTTCACGACGGGACTTCATCCCGACTATCACCACAACACCGACAGCGTCGAAAAGATCAACTTCGAGAAGATGGCGCGCATCGGGCGGCTGGTTTACGAGGCCGGACGCCGCGTGGCCAACCTCGACCACGCGCCCGTGCGAGACAACCACGGGCCGCGCGTCGGCAAAGGTAGCGGGGGAAAGATTGTCGAATAGTCTGGCTCTTTGGAATTGTCCAGAGTATATTGACCGCACATTGGTGGCGGTGTTGGCTCCCGGTGGTCAAACCAATTGCAGACGCTTATAATTTTGGGGGATAAAAATGACCAGCCGAAGGAGCCTCGAACCCGCAGGATCCTATCCAACCGAGGACCGATTTCATGGCGAAAGTCTAAAAAGTTGCAGTGTATCCGGCTTTATTTTGTCCGAGTGCAAGTATCCACCGCACTTCGAGACGCCGCCGCACTCGCATGGACGCGCCATGTTCTGCCTGGCTGTTGAGGGGGCTTATACCGCCAGATACGGCCCGGAGCCGTCCAGTCTGCTGTTTCACGCCCCCGATGAGATGCACTCGGTGCATACTCAGAATTCCGGCGGGCGCTTTTTCATCATCGAGATCGAGCCGTGGTGGCTGGAGCGGGTGAGCGAGCAAGGCGCCGTGATTGACTTCTCGTCCGACTTCAAAGGCGGGAGTATGGTCATGTTCGGCATGAATCTCTATCAGGAATTTTTGGCGATGGATGATGTTTCCCCGCTCATTGTCGAAGGCCTCATGCTCGCCATCGTCGGCGAGGCTTCGCGCCGCGCCACAACGGACGCGACTTCACATCCGCCACGCTGGATCGAGCAAGCCAGACAACTCATGCGGGACCGGTTTACCGAGACGCTCACCCTGGCCGAAATTGCGCGCGAAGTCGGCGTCAGTCCCTCCTATCTCGCCCAGATGTTTCACAAACACTGCTTCAACACGGTCGGAGGATACATGCGCCAACTCCGGCTCGAGTTCGCTTGCCGGGAGATGGTCGCATCTAATGCGTCGCTTTGCCAGATCGCCCTGGCGGCGGGCTTTTCCGACCAGAGCCACCTTACCAGGATGTTCAAGCGCCGCATGGGAATCTCCCCGTCCCAATACCGGGAGTCGTTCGCAGGCTCCAAGCGCAAGCGCGAAAATAATGAATGATTCGCGTCCGGTGTAAAGCTGTAAGTGGACTGAAGCTGATCGAGGCGCTGTTGGTAGAGTTGAACACTTAGATTACCGAGGAGGGCGCCCCAAAATTCTTTTCATCCCAGCAAAGCCGCTCCTATTTATAGTCCTTCCGTAAGGAGCAAAATACTTATGTGAGAGATCTGTCTTGAAAGCCTTTTATATGGCTGGCACACCAAGATCTGGATTTCGCAAGGCGTCGACTGGATCAGTACCGCGAGCGGTAGCGAGCGGCCGTTGGCGAAGACTCCGCTCGCTACCGCTCGCGGTACTGACTCGTCGCCTCAATCCAGATCTTGGTGTGCCCCACATATAGGTTGGTTTAACACTCCCCCGCGCTCCACCCCTTCAAGGCGGAATGAAGCGCGGGGAGAAAAAGGATCTGCCGGAGAAATCTCCAGCCGTCCGGAGGATTCTATTTCACCGAGACGTCATCAACCCGGAAAGATGTCGGCATGGATTGATTGTTAGTCGCGCGAAATTGAATGCGGACAGTCTGTCCGGCGAAGGCGGAGAGGCTATACGGCCCTCGCTGCACATAAGCGCCCGCCGTCCCCTTATTCAAATTGCTGAAAGTGGCTAGCGTCGCTAGCAGCGCGCCGGATGTGCTACGCGCCTCGACAAAGATTCTGTCGTATTGCGTGGTCGTCGTAGTTTCAGACGACGTGACATTTAGCCAGAAGGTCAAGTTCCTCGTGGCGCCGCTCGGAATGGTAATTTGCTGATATTCCGCGCCGGTTGTGTTATCGGCGTAAACGACGATCGTGTAACCGGCTCCGCTGTGCGGGTATGACCCCGTGCTGCGCGCCGTGGCGCCGGAGAGGACCCAGGGGCTGGTCCCGCTTTCAAACCCGCCATTAGTGATCAACTCCGTTCCTCCTCCGCCTCCGCAGCCGGCGATGCATGGCGCGGAGGTTATCCTGTTTCGGATTCCACCGAAGCGCTCTTCCCTGAAGGGGAGGGCAATATCAAAGTCATCGATGGCGTTTCACCGCTCGCCAGACGCTGCGCCATCTGCATATCGGGGTTAAGGATCACGCTATTACCCAGGACATTTTGCGCCGCGGCCCTGCTTAAAGTTAAAGTGGACGCGGATACATCCTGCGCCCGAAATAATTCGACCGTGGGAAACTCCACGCCTTTATTCTTCAGGCCCTCAATCATACTGTCCAGCGGCTTTGTCCCTTGACCTGGGCTGGGAGCTTGCCTGGTTTGCGAATACGCCCGCCAGGTTGACGTGATCACAGCTGCCAGGCAGATCATGGCGACGAGCGCAATAAATTCCTTTTTGTGTGAGAAGATAGACTTCGACATGGTAACGACCTACCTTTCTTGTCGTTTTAATCTGGTTATTCTGGTTATTCTGGTTAATGTGGATATTCAGCGCCTGATTCATTTGACAGGCGCGCAAGTTGCGATGCGCGCCTGACCTGTCGCTGCCGAGTCTTCTGTAAAGCTGATTTTGAAACCTAGAGCGGTTTGCAAATGCGTATACGGGACGGCAATCGGTGAGGTACGGGGAGCGTAAGTGACCTGAGCATCGAGCATGACACGTCATGCTCGATGCTCAGGTCACTTACGCTCCCCGTACCTCACCGAAGATCGGGCTATTTCCCCGGTCACGCAATCGCAAACTGATCTAGAAAAACTGAAAATATGACCCCGCGCCTGGCGTCTAAACCCACAAGGAGCCGGCCAGTAAAACATCAGGCAGGCGATGTGTCTTGAACGCCTTTTAGTTCGTTTGAATATTCTTCAGGCTCCGAACGTCATGCAGGCGCGGACGCAGTATCGCGCGGACTACAAACATCTTTCCTGATGGTTTACGCTACGGCGGCCACTGTTTTAATCAAGTGAAAATTTTCGGGTGAGGAGATACAAAGCATGAAAAAACAGATAGCGACTGCATTGCGTCAGGGCTTGGCAGTCGCGTTATTGGGGGCCTTCAGTCTTAGCGGCGTCAAGCCGTCAGCGACCAAGGCGCAAGACCGCCTGAAGACGATGCCCGGCTATGAGCAATACCAGAAGATGAGCGGCGAGATTCCCGGCTCGGTCAAATCGGGCGCGCTCTCGGTGGTCTGGAAAGACGGGGGGCAGGTGTTTGAATATCGCAAAGACGGCAAAGCCTACCGCTACACCATCGCAACCCGGACGGCGGCGGAAGTGGCGCCGACCGGGGAGAACAACCAGCCTCCGCCGGGCGCGTTCAGAGGCCGGCGCCGTGAGGCCGGCGGGCCGGAGCGCGGGCGGCAATACAATTCATCCCTTTCGCCGGATGAAAAGCTGAAAGCCTTCTACCGCGATCGCAATCTGTGGCTGAGCGACGCGAACGGCGGCAATGAGGCCGCTGTCACGACTGACGGCAATGAGAAGACGCGCGTCAAATACGGCTCGGCGAGCTGGGTCTATGGCGAGGAATTGGACCAGAACACCGCGATATGGTGGTCGCCCGACAGCAAGAAGATCGCCTTCTACCGCTTCGACGAGAGCGCCGTTCCGGATTATTTCCTGCAACTCGATCAGACCAAGCTCCAAAGCAGGATGGACGTCGAGGCCTATCCGAAAGCGGGCGCGCCCAATCCTGTCGCCGACCTCTTCATTTACGACCTCGATACGAAGAAAACCGTTCGCGTCGACGTCCGCGACGGAAAGCCTTTCGACAATTCCGTCATCGGCCATTACGTCTATAACGTTTCGTGGTCGCCTGACGGAAGCGAATTGCTCTGCAACCGAACCAATCGGCGGCAGAACGTTATGGTGTTTACCGCCTGCAACCCGGAGACCGGTAAATGCCGCGCCGTCGTGCGCGAAGAGTGGCCGTCGAGCTGGACCGAAAACTCCCCGGCTATGCGGTTCCTGAAGGACGGCAAAAGATTCATCTGGGCTTCGGAGCGCACGGGCTGGCGCAACTTCTACCTCTACGATCTGAGCGGCAAGCAGCTCGCGACGCTGACCAACCATCAATTCGAGGTCGCCAACATCCTCCGCGTGGACGAGGAGGCCGGAACGCTCTATTACATGGCGCGCAGCGGCGACAACCATATGAAGTTGCAATTGCATCGCGTCGGCTTAGACGGCCGTATGGACAAGCGGCTCACCGACCCTGCCTTCAATCATGCGGTGGACATCGCGCCGGACGGCAAACACTTCATCGACGTGGCGCAGACGCACAACTCGCCGCCCGCGACGCGCCTGGTGGACGCCGAGGGCCGTGTCGTCGAAGAGCTGACCAAGAGCGACGCGACCAAATTCGATCAGCTCGGATTGAAGCGCGTCGAATTGATCAAGTACAAGGCGGCGGACGGCGTTACCGATTTATACGGGCTGCTCCACTTCCCGTCCAACTTCGATCCGAACAAAAAATACCCGCTGCTCCTTGGCGTCTACGCAGGCCCCGCCACCAACGGCGCGCGCGAGACCTTCACCCAGCCGAACCCGCTCACCGAGTATGGCTTCCTGGTGGCGACGCTCGATTCACGCAGCGCCGGCGGGCGCGGCAAACGATTCCTCGACGCCATTTATATGAAACTCGGCGTCGTTGAAATTGACGATCAGGCTGCGGGCGTCAAATCGCTCTGGAATCGGCCGTACGTCGACAAGAACCGCGTGGGCATCTTCGGCACCTCATACGGCGGCTACGCCTCGGCGATGTGTCTACTGCGCCACCCGGACGTTTTCCAGGCCGCGGCGGCCTCTTCCCCCGTGACCTCCTGGCATCATTACGACACCATCTACACCGAGCGTTATATGTGGATTCCGCAGGAGAACAAGGAAGGCTATGACTCAGGGAACGCCATGAATTACGTCGACAAATTGAAAGGCCGTTTGATGATTTACTACGGCACCGCCGACAACAACGTCCACCCGAACAACTCGATGCAGCTCATCCAGGCGCTCCAGAGGGCGGGCAAGAGCTTCGAGGTTCAGGTCGGCCCAGACGTGGGGCACTCCGGCATGCGGCAGGACCGGATGATGGAGTTCTTCATCGAGAATCTGGCGTTGAATGGCGGGAAGCTGTAAGAGTCTCAACGAGAAAACTCAAAGTGGAAAATGGTAACTGGGACGAAGAGAATTTCGATTCTCTTCGTCCCAGTTACCATTTTCCACTTTGTTTGACAGACTAGACCAGGCCAAGCGACATTGGGAAACCGTTACAGTACCGCGCGCGTAAGCAAGCGGCCGATCGGTGAGTCAGCCGCTTGCTTACGCGCGCGGTACTGTACCAATCTTCGTCCCTTTGATCCTTTGCTACTTTGTTTCGAGAGCCCAGATTTTCCTTCAACTAGAGAGGTTTTCACATCAATGTACGGGGTAATAGAACGCGGATGACGCGGATAGAGCGGATTGACGCCGATCTTTTCCGGTTTTATCCGCGCTGATCCGCGCCCGTCAGCGTAATCAGCGTTCTATTGATGCGTCCTTTGCCGTGAACACCAATTGCTGATCCCATATACACGATTGAAAACGGGTCTGAAATCGCGGCAACTGGTTTGATCTGTAAGGCGCGGATTGACTTGGCTATTTCCCCGCAGTGACGTATTCGTTCAAATACCGCCGCAGCTTGTCGCGGTTGTTTTTGCGGTACTCGGCGTAATCGCTGACGATCCCGGCGTCAGGCTTCGCCAGCAAGACGTAAGCCTCGATCAACCCGTCGCGATGTAGCTTCAACAGATTGGCGATTGACACGTCGAGAGAGCTTTCTTTGAGTTTGCCTTCCTTCATTTGGTTTTGGACGCTTTCGACTGTCAGGCTTAAAGATTCGGATTCTTCGCGCAGGCTGTGACGATACTTCTTCTCATTCGGGAATGCTTCGGAGAACTTTTTTTCGGTCATCCAGGCGGCGCGCCCAAGACTGTAGAGCATCCAGGCGTCCGAGCCGTCCTTTTTTTCCGAGGGATTGACGAAGATGTTGATGCTCTTGTCATCTTTCTGCTGGACCGAGGAAGTCGGAATATCGATACGCGGATGGCTGAGTCGAACCTGGCTGCGCTCGGCCCAGTTACCCAGAAACTGCCACGTCACACGCGTGTAGGGCGCGGCGATCACGGCTTCGATCAACTTTTCCTTCGCCTCTTTCAGCTTGTTCTCGCGCATCAGCACATTTCCCCAATAGCGATATGCGGTCTCGCGGTCGGGATCGATGGCGACTGCGCGGGCATAGCTTTCGTAGGCCTTATCTTTCTTGCCACTGGTGTTGTAGGCGTCGCCGATATAAAGCGGCGCTTCGTAAAGTTTCGGGTCGAGCTTTAGCGCGCGCTCGTAATGTTCGATGGCGCGCTCCATCTCGCCTTTGGAGAAAGCCGCTTCGCCTTCAACCAAGGCTTCCTCCGCAGGTGTGCGTTTGCCAGACCCAGCTATCCCGGCCATCTCGACCGCGCGCGTCACGGCCCTCGAACGGGAGCGCGCCAGAACTCTGAGGGTCGAACGCGGCGACCAGGATCAACAAGAGCAACAGCAGCAGCAGCAGCAACAGCAGCAGCAGCGCGGGCCGGGGGGGCAGCAGGTCGAGCCGAAGTGGCTGAGCGACACGTCGGACAAACTATATTTCAGCCGCACCAGCCGCGACATGCGCCGCGTTGACATCTGCGTCGCCGACACCGCGACGGGCGAAGTGAAGACGCTGATCGAAGAGCGGTTGAACACCTACGTCGAAACCAAGCCGCTCTGGCTGGTCAACAACGGGCAGGAGCTGATCCACTGGTCGGAGCGCGACGGATGGGGGCATTATTATCTCTTCGACGGCGGCGGCGCATTGAAGAACCAGATCACCTCCGGCGAGTTTTACTGCGACGCCATCGAGGGGGTTGATGAAAAGACGCGGACCATCTTCTTCACCGCCAACGGCCGCGAGGCGGGAGAAGACCCGTACTACGACCACTTTTACTGTGTCGGCTTCGACGGCGGCGGTCTCAAATTGCTCAATCCGGGCGACAGCTCGCATGCGGCGCAGGCGTCGGATACCGGCAAGTATTTCGTGGATAATTACTCGCGGGTCAATTGCGAGCCGAAATCAACGCTCTACGATCAACTGGGCAGTGTGGTGATGGAACTGGAAAAGACCGATCTGGCGGCTTTGGCGGAGGCTGGGTTCAAGTTCCCCGAACCCTTCAAGGTCAAAGCCGACGACGGCATTACCGATCTTTACGGCGTGATGTACAAGCCGTTCGATTTCGACCCGAATCGGAAGTATCCCATCATCGCCTTCGTCTACCCCGGCCCGCAGACCGAGAGCGTGACCAAGACGTTCACGCCGCGCAATGACCGGGTCACTCTCGCCCAGTTCGGCTTCATTGTTATCGAAGTCGGCAATCGCGGCGGCAATCCGCAGCGGTCGAAGTGGTACCACAATTACGGCTACGGCAACCTGCGCGATTACGGGTTGGCCGACAAGAAGACCGCCATCGAGCAACTGGCCCGCCGCCATCCGTTCATCGACATTGACCGCGTCGGCATCTACGGCCATTCGGGCGGCGGTTTTATGTCGACCGCCGCGATGCTGATATATCTGGACTTCTTCAAAGTGGCGGTTTCGTCCTCCGGCAACCACGAGAACAACGTCTACAACAAGAGCTGGAGCGAGAAACACCACGGCGTCAAAGAAGTCACGGACAAGGACGGCAATATCAAATTCGAGTACAGCATCGAAAAGAACTCCGAGCTGGCGAAGAATCTGAAAGGGCGTCTGCTGCTGGTGACGGGCGATATTGACGACAACGTGCATCCGGCTAACACGCTGAGAATGGCCGACGCGCTGATCAAGGCGAACAAGCGGTTCGACTTCTTCATCATCCCCGGCAAGCGTCATGCGTATGCCGACGCGACCAACTATTTCTTCTGGATTCGCGCGGATTATTTCTGCCGGTATCTGTTGGGCGACGCGGCGGAGAGCGTTGACATGATCGAACTCAACAAAGAAAGGGAGCAGTCCGGCGAAAGAGGAAGAGGACGGTAGCCATTGTTCATTGTTCATTTGTCATTTGTCATTTGTCATTGCCCGGAAATCTTCCAATGCTCATTTGACATTGAATCGTGATCGCCTCCGGCAATGACAAATGACAAATGAACAATGACAAATGAACAATGAACTGACCTTAACGCGACGCCGTCGAGGCGTTAGGCTTCAGCCACTGATCGAACCAGTCGAGCACGGTTTTGTACCAAAGTTCGCTGTTCTGCGGCTTCAGAATCCAGTGGCCTTCGTCCGGGTAATAGAGCAGCTTCGACGGGACGCCCTTGCGCTGCAAGGTCGAGAAGAGTTGCAGCCCTTCGCCGACCGGGACGCGGTAATCCAGCTCGCCGTGAACGACCAGCGTCGGGGTCTTGAAATTTTTGGCGCTCAGATGGGGCGACCATTTTGTGTAAAGTTCCGGGTTGTCCCACGGAGTGCCTTTGAACTCCCAGTCGGCGAACCACAGCTCTTCGGTCGCGTACATGCTGGTCAGGTTGTAGACGCCGGCGTGCGAGACCAGCGCCTTGAAGCGGTCCGTGTGGCCCAGAATCCAGTCGACCATGTACCCGCCGTAAGAGCCGCCGGCCGCGCCCAGGCGGTTCGGGTCGACGTAGCCGAGCTTGATCATGTGATCCACGCCCTTCATCAGGTCTTCGTAAACGGCGCCGCCCCATTCGCCGCTGATCTGTTCGGTGAAGGCCTGGCCGTAGCCGGTCGAACCGTGGGGATTGATCAACACCGTGACGTAGCCGCGCGCCGCCCACATCTGCGGGTTCCAGCGATAGCCCCAGGAGTCGAGCCATGCGCCCTGCGGCCCGCCGTGGATGAGCAGGATCATCGGGTATTTCTTCGATTTGTCGAATTGCGGCGGTTTGATGATGAAGCCGTGAATCATAGCCGTCCTGCCGGGGCCGATGTCTGTTGACGCTTGCAGCTTTCCGAGTTTCGCCGTGCGAACGACGGACGTTTTCGCGCCTTTATATTCGAAATCTTCCGCCGGATTGAGATCGAGTTGCGCCATCAACGACGCGTTGGCCTGCGTAAGCTGGCGGACGTCGCTCCCGTTACTGATGGCCGCGAAAACCTCGGCAGGCGCCGCAAAATTCGACCGGGTGAAGGCAAGCGTCTTACCATCGCTCGAAAGCGAAATGCCGCTGCTGGCGGTGTCGGCGATGAGGGGCTTGACGCCGCCATTAATTGAAGCGACGCCGATCAACTCGCGCCCTCGGTCTTCGGCGCCGATGAAAATGTTCTGGCTGTCCGGCGCCCAGACCAACTCGCCCACCCAGCGGTCGAAGCCGGTCGAAATCTCTTTCGACGTCCCCGCCTTGCGGTCGTAGAGCATCAGGCGAAACCGATCCGATTCATAACCGTTGCGCGCTTGCGAGCGGTAGGCGATGTATTTGCCGTCGGGCGAGTAACGCGGCGTGGTGTCGGAGCCGGGGTTATTGCCGGTGATTCGTTTGGCATCGCCGCCGCTGACCGAAACGATGAAGAGGTCGTTATTGGTGCTGGTGGCTTCGACTTTGTCGGTGTTGCGCGCAAAGACGATCTCGCTCGAATCTGGCGCGAAATCGAAAGCGGCCGGGTCGCCCAGGCTGAACGGCGGAACGTCGTAATCGCCAGGGGTCAGATCCTTCGGCTCGCTTCCAGAACCGCCGGCTTCGCTCGAAACGACGAACAGGTGCGAGCGTTTGCCGCGCTTGAACGAATCCCAGTGGCGATAGAGCAGCCGGTCGGCGACGACGGCTTTGACCTTGCTCTTTTCTTCGGCCTCGCCGCGTTTGGCGACGCAATTCAAGTTTCCGCAATCGGGATAAACGTCGGTTGTGAACGCGAACATCTTGCCGTCCGGCGACCAGATGAATTCGCCGACGCCTTCGGGAACGCCGGTGACCTTGCGGGGATTCGATCCGTCCGCCCCGGCCACGAAGATCTGAGGCGCGCCTTCTCGCGTCGAGAGGAACGCGATCCATTTGCCCTCCGCCGACCATCGCGGCGAAAAATCGTTCTTGTCTGAAGTGATCAGTTGCCGCGGCGGGCCGCCTGAGGCCGAGACGACCCAGACACTGCGCTTGCCGCGATTGAGATTCTTATCGACTTCCGTGACGACGTAAGCGACGCGCGAGCCGTCAGGCGAAATTTGGGCGTCGCCGACGCGCTTGATCGCCGTCAGGTCGTCGAAGGTCATCGGTCGTTTTGTTTGAGCGAGCGCCGCGAGACTCAGGAGCGCGGCCCCAAAGAGAGCCAATCCGGCCTTGAACGAAGGTTTCATAAAAGTCCTCCAGTTTTTCTGAAAATGTCATCCGCGAGGTTGCGCGATTATAGCATTGGCCACAATAATTCAGCCCCCGCAGCCTCACTTCTCCATCCGCAAAAGGCCGAAGGCTTCGGGCACGTGGTAGTTGTCGCTGTCAGTCGGCTGCCAGGCGATGCGTTTGCGGTCGGGGGGCGGGCCTTGGAATCGGTAGAAGTTGATGCGCAGTTCCTGGCCGGCCTGCGGCTTTCGTTTATCGATCTTGTCAATCGGGATGCGCATCTCGCCGTACCAGACTTTCTGGCCGGCGACTATGCGCGCCTTCACTTCAAAGCCCGAGTTCCATTGCCAGTCGTGGTTGACCGGTGTGGCGCCGCGGTCAATATCCAGGTCGACCCATTCGCCATGCGGCGAGACCTGAAATTCGGCGTAGCGTTTGATGTTCTGGAAGTCGCTTCCGACGAAGACTTCGGCGACGTCCCAGTCCCAGAGCTTATTGGTCTCTCTAGTAGTTGACGGATCCGGTTTCGAGTAGAGTTCTTCATAGGGGCAGATGAAAAGCAGGTAGAGGTTCTTGTCCGTCCAGCGAGAACGAATCTCGGTGCTGTGTCCGGGCGTCAAATCGCCGCGCGGCCCCTTCGTGGCGATCACGCCTTTAATCTTTTTCCACTCCCCGGAATTCGGATCGGCGGTCAACGCGAAATCGGAGTTTGAGTAGAAGCTTTTGATCGTCTTCGAATCGTCCTGGGCGGTCGCCCTGATCGCGCAAAGGCAGAACAGAACTGTCGCCATTGAAAGCAGCGTTTGTCTTTTCATAAATTCTCCCCGAAGGTGTAGATTTGCGAGCGCATCATGCCTCCATCAATTCGATTTGTCATCATTCCGGCGGCGCCTATGCCACAGAGACACAGAGACACAGAGAAGACGGAGAGAAAAAAGACGTTTCTTTTAAACTTTTTGGCTGTGTCTCTGTGTCTCTGTGTCTCTGTGTCAAATTCGTCGACTGGTCGGGCTTTGGCGCATCAGACGGGGCGTTACGAAGACAGTCGCGTCTCGATGGGCTGCTTATACACGGTCGTCGTTTACGGGCGCGATCTTGCTAGGCTCCGAGAGGCGGCCGCCGCAGCTCTCGATGAGGTTGACCGCATCGACCGGCTGATGAGCCATTACAAAAACGACAGCGAGCTTTCGCGCGTCAATCGGGAAGCGTCGAAAGCCCCCGTCAAGGTCGATCCCGAACTTTTCGACTTCATCGCCGAATGTCTGCGTTACAGCCGCGAATCGGAAGGCGCGTTTGACATCACGGTCGGCCCGCTGATGAAGGCCTGGGGATTCTTTCGAGGCGAAGGCCGTATGCCGAGCGAGGCCGAGCTGGCCGAAGCGCGAAGCCGCGTCGGCTACCGGCGCGTCATCTTGAATCAGAAAGACGGGACGATCTTTTACGATCGAGCGGGCGTCGAGCTTGACCTGGGCGGGATTGCGAAAGGTTACGCGGTTGACCGCGCCGTGGCGGTGTTGAAGCGATACGGCGTCACGAGCGCGCTCCTCAGCGCGGGCGGCAGCACGATCTACGCCCTGGGCGCGCCACCCGGCAAACCCGCGTGGGAGATCGAGGTTCAAGACCCGGTCGAACGCGGCAAGATCGCGACAAGAGTCCGGTTGAGGGACCGGGCGTTGTCGGTGTCGGGAAGTTACGAGAAGTTTTTTGAGCTTAACGGCGCGCGCTATTCACATGTGATGGACCCGAGGACGGGACGGCCTGTTCAGGGAGTTTTGAGCGTTGCGGTCGTAACTGATGACGGGACGAGTGGTGACGCGCTCGACAACGTTTTTTACGTCCTCGGAGCCGAACGCGGCAGAGCCTGGTTGAGCAAGTTCCCCGCGAGTGAGGTAATCTTCTTCCTGCCCGATTCGCGCAAGAAGTGGAAAATGGTTCGCGTTCAAAGTTTATCCTGGTCAACGCCCAATTCGCGCAACCTGGCGGCGAAGCGGATTGTTCGCCTGACTAAAAACACGGAGGATTCATGTCTGAAAAGATCCCTACAATCGAAGAATGGGGAAGGCTCTATGCGGCCGCCGGGCGAGTGAAGGAGATGGCGCCCTGGAAATGGATGATGGAAGACGAAGTCTTCGGAGTGCGCAACCCGGAGAGGGATGAGGTCGGGTTTGTAAGCGTGATGGGCGCAGGGGGAGAGCATTTCGCCGTCGCGCTTTATCAAGGCGCCGTCGCGCTTTACGACTTCCGCGCCCTGAGGGAAGTGGACAGTGTCGAGACTGAGCGCGTGCTCGAAATCCCTCAGCTTCAGGCGTCGTTTGAAGACCGCGGGCGTTTGGAGAAGGAAGACCGTGACACCATCAAGAATCTCGGCCTGAAATTTCGCGGCGCAAATAATTGGCCGATGTTCCGCAATTACGCGCCGGGAATGTTTCCCTGGTTTCTGACTTCTTCCGAGGCGCGATTTCTGACCACCGCGCTCGAACAATTGCTCGACGTCGCGCCCCGAGTCCGCGACGATGAAGACGTTTTACGGGGCGAGGAAGGCGACGAGTTTCTGGTGAGAGTCCCGCGCGTCGAGAACGCCCGCCTGGTGTGGGAAGACAAAATCATGCGCGTGCCCGAACCCGAGTTGAAAAAGGCCGCGCCCGCGCCGCTCGATCCGCAATTGCTCGAATCGCTCAAACAATTGCCCGAGGTCACCAACGTCATCGAGATTGGGCTGACGATGCTGCCGATGCCTGTGCGGGAGAAGAAAGACCGCCCCTTCTTCCCATACCTGCTGATGCTCGTCGAGGCGAGTAGCGGGGTGATTCTCGGCAACGACATGCTGCAACCTCTACCGTCGCTTGACGCGATGCGGGCGGAGTTCCCGACTAAAGTGGCCGAGCATCTGCTGCGACTCGGCGTCAGGCCGCTGAGAGTCGCCGTCCGCACGGAAACGATCGCCCGGTCGCTCGCCCCATTGGCGGATGAGCTTGGGATTCGGATCAAACTGTCGCCGATGCTGCCGGCGCTCGACGAAGCGATGGAATTTATGGGGCGGATGTTCAGATGAATACGACAGGTTTGGAAACTTTCGAGTTCGACCGGCGTCTTAACCATGTCAGAAAAATCTCTGCAAAACCGCTTGCAACGGCCGTTCATTGCGACGACGGCCGAATTCGGGTCTGAGTGATTTCAGGCTCGGATCAACTCAGTGACTTTCAACTTTAACTCAGTCCTGGAGGAGCCTATGAGACGTTCAGCAAAATTGTTATTGATTGGATTGATGATCGCCTGTTCAGCATGTTCAAACAGTCCTTCTTCCCTACAAGCCGACAATGCGCGGGCTCCAGCTTCACAAGTCGGCAATGCGCCGGAGCCACCCACATCAGTCGCCCTTGAGAAAGGGGCGGAAGTCGCGCCTCAAGGGTCGCCAGCGCCAGGGCTAAATGCTCAAGCGAGAACTGTCCACCTCAGGTCCCAAACACGACAGGAGGCCGAGCAACAGGTAGTCCCGCTGGATTCAGCCGGCGCCGCTCAAGCCTTCATGCGCAAGGTCATTCAGAACGCCGAGATGACAATCGAGACCGACAAGCCGAACGAGGGACAGCAGAAGATCGGCGTCATAGCGGAGAAACATGGGGGCTTCGTGGTCGTTTCGGAATCGAAGCATAACGAGGCCGCATCGCAGAATGTCGCCTCGACAGAGGTCAACGTCGTTGTCCGCGTGCCCGCGCAGAAGTTCCAGGCGACGATTGATGAGATTCGCGCCGTGGGCGGGCGCATCTTGCACGAAAAGTCTTCGGGTCAGGACGTGACCGAGGAATACATTGACCTGGAAGCGCGCATCCGCACGAAGAAGGCGCTCGAAGCGCAGTTCCTTGAGATCATGAAGCAGGCGCATAGAATTTCGGACGCGATGGAAGTGCAGACTCAGCTCGCCGAAGTCCGCACCGAGATCGAACGGCTCGAAGGCCGTCGCCGCTTCCTCGAAAATCAATCGGCGCTTTCGACCATCAACATCACGCTCCACACGCCCATTCAGGTAGTCGCCGCCGCGACGCGCGGATTTTTTTACGACCTCAAGGCCGCGTTCGGCAACGGAGTGGATATTGGATCTGGGATATTTCTGGGCGTTATCCAGTTCGTGATCGTGATGATTCCGGTGATGCTGTTCATCGTGGCGCCAGCCTGGCTTGTCTTCAAATGGCTGCGCAGGCGCATGCCCTGGCCGGCAAAAGCGGCCGCCGCGAGCGCGACGGATCCCGGCGAATGATTCGCCGAGAGCCGTTATTTTCTCTCGGCTGCACATTGAGCGTCAGTGTTGTGGAGTGTGAAGCGGGTAATTCAAAAGGGGGGACGAATCATGGAGGTTGCGGTCAATAACGTATCAATCGGCGGTCTTCAATGTGCAGCACGAGAGCAAATCTGAGAACGTTTTGGGACGTCCTCAATCTTTTTGCAGGCCTGAAGTCATTATCATCTTTCGTAGTTATTACTCTTCAGGACGCAAGGCGAATATCAGATATGAACCAAACTCAGCTGAACCTTCAAAACAAGGTTCAAAATTAAAGATCCTATTTATTATTCCCAGCGAGGCGAATGATTCGGAGTGAAGACTCTTTTGTCTTTCAACGCGTGAATGTAAGGCAACGATCGTGCCAACGCGTAAGCAGGCGCCGGCGAAGTGGGCTAAGTGTATAAATAGCAGAAGATACGCCGCAGATCGCTGACGCGGCGTTGTAGATCGGAACGAGAATGTGTCCACAACTGATGATGAGTTTCAACGTCGCTGTCCACGGATGATGACAGGAGTAGACATATTGTCAAACTCGCCCGGCAAAGGTAAAGTACGCGCGGTCATAGTTGGATCATAATCACCACTAGATTAATCAGGAACGGAATAACGAAAGGATTGGGCGATGTGGCGACGCATTGCGGCTGAGCATCGATTTCGTCTTCGACTTGATACGCTTATCTCCTTCGTTCTGATCGCGTCGGCGCTTCCGGCCTACGCTCAGGAGCCTTCGTGGGAGCGACTGATCAACTCAGACCGCGAGCCGCAGAATTGGATGAGTTACGGCGGCAATTACGCCGCGCATCGTTTTAGCGCTCTCGATCAGATCAACCGCGAAAACGTCAGACAAATGGCGCCCGTCTGGATGTTTCACACGGGCGAGTTGCACGGCGGGCTGAATTCGACTCCGATCGTCGTCGACGGCGTGATGTACTTGATGGGGCCAATGAACCGTGTCTTTGCGATCAACGCCGCGACGGGCGAAAAGCTCTGGAGTTACATCTACAAGCTGCCGCAGATGTCAATTCCCTATCAGCCGGGGTCGCGCGGGCTGGCCGTGGCTTACGGCCGAGTCTATTTCGGGACGCTCGACAACCACGTGGTCGCGCTCGACGCCAAAACGGGCCGCGAAATCTGGGACGTCGAGGTCGAAGACGTGCGCCAATGCGGCTGCAACATTACGTCGGCGCCGCTCGTCGTCAAGGATAAGGTGATCGTCGGCGGCACGGGCGGCGAACACGCGCACCGCGGATACCTGAACGCATACGACGCGAAGACCGGCAAACACGTCTGGCGGTTCTACACCATTCCCGGCCCCGGCGAACCGGGCTACGAAACCTGGAGCGAGAAGATGTGGAAGTACGGCGGCGCTCCGACGTGGCTGGTCGGGTCCTACGACCCCGAGCTGAACCTGCTTTATTGGGGCGTGGGCAATCCGTCCTCCGATTTTTACGACGAGTTCCGTCCGGGCGATAACCTCTACTCCGATTCGATCATCGCGCTCGACCCGGACACCGGCAAGTTGAAGTGGTATTACCAGGAAGTGCCGCACGACATGTACGACTTCGACTCGGCCTATGAGTGCGCGCTGATCGATTACGAGAAGGACGGCCGCAAGCAAAAGCTGCTCGTCCACGCGAACAAAGGCGGGATGACGTGGGCGCTAGACCGCGCGACGGGCAAATACGTCAACGCCTGGCCGCACGTCGACAATCTGACGTGGCTCAAAGGCGTAGATAAGAACGGACGCCCGGTCGGCATGCAGCCCGTTCCTCCCGACAAAGAGACCTTCGTCTGCCCGAGCGCGGCGGGCGGGCGCAATTACGGTCATTCGGCCTATAACCCGCGAATCGGCTGGTGGTACAACATCGGCTGGGAGATATGCAACGTCATCAGGCCGCAGAAGTTGGAGGTCAAAGAAGGACAGCCGCTCTTCGGCGGCGGCATGGAGATGAAGCCGCCTAAAGACAAGCCCGCATACGGCCACATCAACGCCTTCGATCCGCTCACGGGCGAGCGCAAATGGCGATACAACACGACCGGCATAAACGTGGCGTCGCTGTTGGCCACGGGCGGCGGTCTGATCTTCAGCGGAGATGTGATGGGCGCCGCTTTCGCGCTCGACGCTCGGACGGGCCAGAAGCTGTGGTCGTTCAACACCGGCGCGGGGATGAGCGGTTCGCCGATCAGTTACTCAGTCAATGGGCAGCAATACGTCGCCATTCCGACCGGAATGGGATCGCTGCTGAGCGGATTCGTCCCGCTTTTCTGGCCCGAATCGGCGCACAAGATTCCTGAAGCGGCGTCGACGCTGGTCGTCTTCGCCCTCCCCGAAACTTCAATCAAAGGAGCCGCGAGCAATGGAAAGTAGATCGAGGTCTGCGAAGGGCGCCGCCCGCGCCATCGCCGTTCTGTTTCTACCTTTCGCTCTTTGTCTTTCGTCTTTCGGTCTCTCCCTAGATCGGTTTGCGATTGCGTCTATGGTCGGGGCGGACCTGCGTGTCCGCCCCTACGTTGATTTGCAAACGAGCGCCGCGCAACCGCAGAGCGCCGAGAGCCAGATCGAGGCCGGCAAACGGGTCTACCTAGGTTCCTGCAGTATGACTTATTGCCACGGCGCCGGGGGCATGGGCGGGGGGGGGCCGAAACTGCGCGACCGCGAATTCACCGCCGAATACCTGACACACTTGATCACCGAAGGAGTCCCCGGGACTTCTATGCCCGCGTTCAAGGACAGCTTGAGCAAACCGCAGGTCGCGCAACTCGTCGCTTACGTCCTCTCGCTTTCGCCGAAGAAAGGCGCGGCGAAAGCGAAAAGCGACCAGCAACCACAGGCTCAGACTCTAGACCCTCATCTCAGCGGCGAGGCGCCGAAGACCGAACCCGCGCCGTCCCCCGCTTCCGAGCGAGTTAAATCCGACGTCGCGGTCAATGATTCATTCGACATTCGCGGCGACGTCGAGGCCGGAAGGGCGCTCTTCTTCGACTCCGCCGAGATTCAAAACTGCCGCGTCTGCCACACATTGCAGAATCGGGGCGGGCGCGTCGGCCCAGATCTGACCGGGCTTGCCGGCAAGCCGCCGCGCGAGATTTTGCGGAGCATCGTCGCGCCGCACGCGGCGATTGAGGAAAGATACGCGACGATCACGATCACGACCCGCGCCGGCGAAAAATTCACCGGCGTCAAACGCGACGAGAACGAGACGACGATCAGACTTTACGACACCTCGACGCTCCCCCCCGTCTCACGCGCCTTCCTGAAGTCGGACGTGGCGAAGACCGAGCGGCTCAACACGTCGGCGATGCCCGCCGATTACGCGTCGAAGTATTCGCTCAAGCAGTTGCTCGATCTGGTCTCGTTCTTGAAGTCGTCGAATGTGAGTCTCAAGGAGCTGTTTTAGGAGTTATGCGAATCATCGGTTCACGCCAACAGTTCATCGCTGATCACAGCTCGACCAACTACCTTTTCTTCGCTGCCAAGCCGCTCAGCAAAGAATCGCGCGCCGTGGTGAGCAAATTGAGCAGCCACGTGGATGTCGGCAGCCGCACGGCTGAGATTACATACAACTACGAATTTTCCGACCTAGGAGACGACCGGCGAAAGAAATTCCTTCAGCATTTCGACGTCGAGGTGCGCGAATCTTACGACTGGTGGACGCTGTCGGTGATGCTCGAACAGGCGAAACTGCCAAAAGAGATCGACCTCGAAGAATACGAGGTCGAAGAAGAGTCGAGCCTGACGTTCGAGAAACAGGGCAAACGAATCCGGCTATGTTTTGACGGCTGGCATCAGGATTACAGCGCGTCTTACGACGAATTCGGCCGAGACACAATGGAGGGACTGGCCGAGTTAGGTTTGAAGCTGCGCGAGGAAATTTACGCGGGAAAGACCGACGCGTTGAAAGTGATGCGGCGTTACTGCGCCGAGGGCGAGATCAAGGGCGGGAGGTCGTCTGTTTCCAAAACGCTGGTGTCCATTTTGGAGGTCGTTTGATGGGAACCGCTTCGATGACTGCCTGGCGACTCAGCCCGCAGACCCGCTTGCGTCGCGCTTCGAGCGGCGGCGCGGCCTTTTTGCCGGAGACCGCTACGACGGTCGAATTGGATGAAGAGGCTTTCGTCGCGCTCGCGCTGCTCTCGACCGCGCGAACCGCGCGCGATGTGCGGCGGCGCCTGATCGAGCGTTTCAGTCGCAATTTCACCGTCGCCGAGATCGAGATATTGCTGCGCGAGCTTGGCGAACAACAGTTTGTAGTCGAAGCTCAAAACGCCCAGGCAGGATCGATCAACCGACAATCAATCTGCGACGCGCAATCGCTTCCGCCTGCGCCGGAAAGCGTTCACCTGCAGATCAACAACATCTGCAATCTGCGCTGCCCTTCGTGTTATGTCGGCTTGAGCGAAGATGACGACGGGTCGCTGCCGTTGGAACGAATCCTGTCCTTGATTGACGAATGCGCCGAGATGGGCGTGTTTCAATTGGCGCTGGGAGGCGGCGAGCCGCTGGTGTCTTCGAAGTTCATCCCCATAGTTCGCCGCGCGCGCGAGCGCGGCGTCGTTCCGAACGTGACGACCAACGGCTGGTTGATCACTGAAGAGTTGCTGGACGAAACCGCGGGAAGCCTCGGCGAATTGCGGATGTCGTTGAATGACGCCGTGAGCGTCAACAAGGCGTTGCTTGAAGAGAAGGCAGCCCTCCTACGCGCGCGAGGGGCGCGGTTCGGCTTCAACCTTATCGTCACGCGACAAAATCTGGACCGTCTTCCCGAATTGCTGCGTTGGGCGATAGAGCAAGGCGCGGCGACGATCAATCTGATCCGCCCCAAACCGGCGCCCGGCAACGAGCAGTGGTATCGGCGCAACGCCCTCACGCTTGCGGATTCCGCGCGCCTCGTCGCAGCTTTGCCTCGACTCGAACCTTTCTTCGCAAAAACGAACCTGACGGTGGATTGCGCTTTTTCGTTTCTTTTCCACGGCTGGCCCGCTGAGAAATTGCAGGCGCGGGGAGTGGCGGGATGCGCGATGGGTGAGCGATTCGCCACCGTTAAATGGAACGGCGACGTATATCCGTGCTCGCATCTGCGCGGCGCCGAGTTCAACGCGGGCAATGTGCGCGACAAATCGTTTCGCGAGATTTGGCAGTCCGGTCAGGTCTTTTCGCGAGTGCGCTGGGAGATCAACCAAATTGACGGAGCTTGTGGCGCATGCGGCCATAACGCGTTCTGCAAAGGCTGCCGCGCGGTAATGCAACATCAGATTGGGAACTGGCTGGCGGCCGATCACGAATGCGGTGTGGCGCCAGCGCCTGCATTGAAGCCTTAAATCAGAACACCTGAGGTTGGTACAGTACCGCGCGCGTAAGCAAGCGGTCGCGCGATAGGTCAACCGCTTGCTTACGCGCGCGGTACTGTACCAGTGTCCTAATGTGGTTCGCTTTAAACGTTATAAAACTGCACGTAAACATTCTTTGAAGGAGTGACGCCAATGGCGCAGGCCGCTTTATCATTTCCTGCGAGGAAATTTCATCAATCCCCAGGATGGATAGCCCCGAACGGCAGATTTTTTCCTTGCCCCTGTCATGAACACGATTCACAAGCCGAGAATTTGGCGAGGAAATACTATTCCGATGAAGTGAAGCGTAAATCGGGCACGCAGATATTCGAAGAGAAGCGCTGGGTGAGGCTGTTGGAGAACGGCGCATTCCGCGTCGGCTCCGACCTGCAGGCCGTGCCCAGAATCACACAGGCGCAACGCGACACGCTCTTCGATCTGGCCAATCGGCTCAAGTCGCTCTGCCCCCCTTAAAAACACGAAACAGGTAGTAAAGTGAGGGGAACAGCAAAACCGAGCCCGCCAGCAGCGCCCACCAGACGAGGCGCAGCGTGATCGCCGGCGCCGCCGAGTTGTAGATCGTCACGTCGGGCGCGACCAGATAAGGGTATTGCGCGGCCCCCCACCCCCACAGAATCAACGTCGCTTGCGCGGCCGCGCAAAACCTGGCCCTCCGGAATTGTCGCGCCCACAGGGCGTAGATCGCGCCGACCGCGAAGACCGCCGTGGAAATTTGCAGCGGCCACGTCCACCAACTGCTAGTCAGCCAATGGCGGATCGCCGGCGCGCCGTTCTCGGAGAGCAGGAAGACGACGAGCGCCATCACGCCGACCGCGATCGCCGAGGCCAGCGCGCGCAGGCGGAAATCCTCGCGCAGCGCTTCGTCTCGGGCCTCGACCGTCAAATAGACCGCCGCCAGAAATGCGAACAGAGCGAGCGCGAAGAACCCGACGGCGAACGGAAAGGGCGCCAGCCACGGGGAGACGAAGGCCGAAGCGAAATCCGAATATTCGCCCCGAATCCGCCCTGACGAAATCGCGCCGACTATCACGCCCAGCAAAACCGGCGTGATCAAACTGGTCATCGAAAAGACCCGCCCCCATCGCCGCTGCACGTCGTCCGTCCTCCGGTCGTAGCTGCGGAAAGTGAAGGCCGATCCGCGAAACACAATTCCGATCAACATCAGCGTCAGCGGGATGTGCATCGCGATCGCGATCGCGGCGAAAGCGGGCGGGAACGCTGTGAAGAGAAGGACTACGACCAGGATCAGCCAGACGTGGTTCGCCTCCCAGACCGGCCCTATGGCTTCGGCTATCAATTCGCGCTGCGCCCGTTTGCGCGGGCCTGAGGCGAACAGGTCCCACACGCCGCCGCCGAAATCGGCCCCGCCCAGCAGCGCGTAAAACGTCAGCGAGACCATCATCGCGCCCGCAATCAACACGTCAATCGAAAGCATACTCTCGACCTCCTTGGCGCTAGATCAGTTTGCGATTGCGTTTACGGGAAAGTGGCGCGCTCCGGTACGGTACAGGGAGCGGTAGCGACCTGGCGCCTCCGGGAGCGGCCACTACGGAGGCGCCAGGTCGCTACCGCTCCCTGTACCGTACCGCACCCGTCCCGTACACGCATTTGCAAACCGCCATAGGTGTGGCGCGAGTTGTTTACTCGCGCCACACCCCATTACTTCCTCCCCGGCGCTTAAAGAAGTTGGGGCGCATTGCGCTCAGCCTCCGCCATCGGTTCTGCATAGACGCGCGGGCTTTCCGCCACCTGCCTGATGAGCAGCCAGACGACAACCGCCGCGAGAAAGATATAGATCAGGGTGAACGTGACGAACGGGATTTTCAGCCCCGTCATCGGCGTGACCGCCTGGGCCGTTCGCATCACGCCCTGAATGATCCAGGGCTGGCGGCCCACTTCGGTCACCGTCCAGCCGGCTTCAATCGCAATTAAGCCGAGCGGGGACGCGGCCGCAACCGCGCGGAGAAACCACCGGGAATCCGGCAGCGATTTACGCCGCCACGCCAGATAAGCGCCCCACAACGCCACGAGCGCCATCGCCGCGCCCGCCGCGACCATCACCTGAAACGCGACGTGGACTATAGCCACCGGCGGCCACACGTCGCGCGGAAAGTCTTCAAGCCCTTTCACGACGGCATTGGGATCATGAAACGCGAGCAGGCTCAGCCCGTAAGGAATCTCGATCGCATGAGGCGTGGTCGCGGATTTTTCATCAGGCATTCCGCCGATGCGCAGCGGCGCGCCCTGTTCGGTCTTGAACTGCCCTTCCATAGCGGCCAATTTGACCGGTTGATAGCGGGCCAGCATCTGCCCCAACAGGTCGCCGCTCATTGGTTGCAGTATCGCGCCCGAGGCCCCGACGGCCAGCGCGATTGCCAGCGCGTGGCGATGAAAAATATTCCGGCGGTCTCTGAGCAGCAAAAACGCGTGGATGCCCGCGACCGCGAATCCGACCGCGGCGTAAGCCGCGAGCAGCATATGGATCGTCTGCCCCAACGCCGCCGGATTCATCATCGCGGCGATCGGATCGATGTCCACTGCATATGGGGGCTTGCCGTCCATCAATCGAAACCCGGTCGGGGTGTTCATCCACGCGTTGGCGATGACGACGAAGATCGCTGAGGCCGCGCCGCTCAAGGCGACGAGCGCGCCCGCCGCCAAATGCGCGCGCGGCGAAACGCGCTCCCAGCCGTAAAGATAGATTCCCAGGAAGATCGCCTCGGTGAAGAACGCGAAGCCTTCGAGCGAGAACGGCATTCCTATGATCGCGCCAGCCCAGCGCATGAATTCAGGCCACAACAGCCCCAACTCGAACGACAACACCGTGCCCGACACCGCGCCGACCGCGAACAGAATCGCCGTTCCCTTCGCCCACCTCTTCGCCAGCGTCAAATAAGTCTCGTCGCGCGTCCGCAACCAACGCCATTCGGCGATGCACATCAGCAACGGCGTCGTGATGCCCGCTACCGCGAAGATGATGTGGAAGGCCAGCGACATCGCCATCTGCGAACGCGCGGCCAATAAATCATCCATTTGAAAGCCTCTTTATAAAAATAAAAGATCAACCTTCTACCGGATAACCGGCCTTGATCCACGCCCCCGTCCCGCCGAGCACGTTGAGCAGCTTTTTAAAGCCCAGCCGTTCGAGGATGCTCGTCGCGGCGCTCGAACGAAAGCCGCCCGCGCAAATGACCGCCGTCCGGCGATTCGGATCGAACTCGGACGCGCGCTCGTCGACTCGCGCGAGCGGCGCGTTGACCGCCGACGGCACGTGCCCGTCGCTATATTCGCCCGGCTGACGCACGTCGATCACCTGCAGATTCTTTTGCGTATTTAATAGCGCGCTCAAATCATCGACCGAAATCTGTTGGATCGCGCTCACGTCGAGGCCGGCGCGGCGCCACGCGTCCATTCCGCCCGCCAGATAACCTTTCACGCTTTCGATCCCCACGCGCGCCAGCCCTGTCACCACTTCGTCAACTTTCGACTCGTCTTGGGCGACGATCACGATCGGCGCGTCGAATTTGAGCAATTGCCCGGCCCACGAATCGAAAGGCCCGCCGAGGCCGATGTTGAGCGCGCCGGGAACGTGCCCCGCCCCGAACTCGGTGTTCGCTCGCACGTCCAGAATCGTCGCGCCACAGCCTGCGAGTTTGTTGACCTCCGCAGGCGAGAGCGCGGCGGGGCGCGGCAAGTCGGCGAGCGAGCGCGCCCCGCCGCGATTGATCTCGGCGTCTTTTGAAAAATAGGCCGGGACTTCCGGCAGGTCGGCCGTCATCATTTTGACAAACTCTTCTTTCGTCATCGGCTGCAAGGCGGAATTGAGACGGCGCTGCCGTCCGATGGTCGACGACGTCTCGTTCGACATATTGCGCCCGCAGAGGCTGCCCTTGCCATGCGCGGGCCACACCTCGACCGCGTCATTGAGCTTTAACAACTTGTCATGCAGACTGTCGTAAAGCATGCCGGCCATCTGCTCCGCCGTGAAGCCTTTCGAACTGACCAGGTCCGGTCGCCCGACGTCGCCGATGAAGAGCGTGTCGCCGGTCAGGACTTTTTGTGGTTGATTTGGGGCCTCGGCGTCGGTGACCAGGATGGAGATGCTTTCCGGCGTGTGGCCGGGAGTCTCCAGGACGCGGAGAATGACTTTGCCGATCCTGAACTCGTCGCCGTCTTTGGCGGGCGCGTAATCGGTAGCCGCGCCGGCATTACGCCCGAAGACGATCTTCGCCCCCGTGCGCTCGGCAAGCTCGCGATGGCCGCTGACGAAATCGGCGTGCAGATGCGTCTCGATCACATATCTGATCTTCAGCCCTTCGGCTTCGGCTTCGTTGATGTATTGCTCGACGTCGCGCTGCGGATCGACGACCGCCGCTTCGCCCCCGGAGCCGATCAGATACGAAGCGTGCGCCAGACAACCCAGATAAAATTGCTTGAAATACATGAAGTTCCCTCCCTCGTATAAGACCGTTCACTTAATAGTTTACCGCAACGCAGAGAATCAATCCTCCCGGAGTTAAATCAGACGCGTGAGACCGGTACAGCGCAGCGCGCGTAAGCAAGCGGCTGACCTATGAGACAGACACGCAGCAGTCGCGCGCTGCACTGTACCGGCGCCCCAATCTTGCGTGGTTCGATTTAAACTTCAACGGATAATCCGCGCCGATCCATTGCGTCTGCGAACATCCGCGGGTTACGGACTGTCTGACAAATTTGGAAATTATTTTTAAGAGGTAATCGAGGGAATCCGGTTGCGGCGAGAGCATGTTGCGCTAAGCGCAGGGCTCCATAAATACATTGATGGTCGAGTTGGCGGTACAGTACGGGGAGCGTCAGCGACCTGAGCTTCAATCAAGAGGTTTATTGATCAAGGCTCAGGTCGCTGACGCGCGCGGTACTGTACCGCCCGGCGCCCCCTGCGAAGGATTTCTGGCGCGATGTACTAGGGCTTCTTGAAATTGACCACGGTATCGAACGTGGGGTCTTCGATTTGAATCGTTGAATGGTGGAGGGCGAAGCGGGCGGCCAGCATCTCGCGAACCTCGCGCAGGATGCGGTAACTTTCGCTCGCGTCGTTGATGACGACGTGGGCGGTGACGGCGTGGCGGCCCGAAGTGATCGTCCAGATGTGCAGGTCGTGAACCGCGCGGACGCCGGGCACAGTCCGCACGGCCTCCTCGACCGCGGCGGCGTTGATGTGTGAAGGCGTCGCTTCGAGCAGAATGTTGACCGCGTCGGCCAACAGGCGCCACGAGCTGTAAATGATCAGAAGGCTGATGGCGACGCTGAAGACCGGGTCGGCCCAGATCCAACCCCGCCAGATGATCATCACGCCTGCCGCGATGGCCGCGACCGACCCCAGCAAATCTCCGAGCACGTGCAGAAGCGCGCCGCGGACGTTGAGGTTCTCGTCGTGAGAGTGCGAAAGCATCCAGGCCGAGGTCAGGTTGACCGCCAGCCCGCCCGCCGAAATCCAGATCAGAGTCCATCCATGCACGGCCTCGGGACGGCGCAGTCGATGATAAGCCTCGAGGCAGATCAAGAGCGACAGCAAGATCAACGTCACGCCGTTCGCCAGCGCCGCGAGGATCTCCAGCCGGTAAAAGCCGTATGTTTTGCGCGGAGTCGCGGGCCGCGACGCGAACCTGACCGCGAATAACGAAAGCGTGAGCGCGGCCACGTCGGTGAGCATGTGCCCCGCGTCGGAAAGCAGCGCGAGGCTGTTGGCGAGATAGCCGCCGATCGCCTCGGCCAGCATGTAGCCGAAGGTCAACGCGAGGACGATCAGAAGCGTGCGCTGCGAAGCCTCGCGCGTGTGGTCGTGACGGCGCCCGTCACGATGCGTATGAGGATGGCCGTGACGATGCGTGTGGTCGTGTTGATGCGCGTGACTAACCATCCCACTATAATTCCTCGTAATAACGCTCGCCCGCGCAGGCGCGGCAGATCGTCCGGCCGCCGCGCATGACCTCCCGGCGGTCGTTGACGCCTTCGCCGCATTCGTCGCAGATCACGCGCGAGAGGGGATGACCGGGGCGGTCGGCGTCCGGCAGATTCACCCGGACGCGTCTCCAGGAAAAGAGCCTCTCTTCGGGCAAGGTTTTGTACGCTTCCAGTTGCTGTTCTTTTTTAGTCGGCAAATGGGCGAAGAGTTCTTTCGCCAGGCCGCGCGAGGATTCGAGCGCGACGACGCGCACGGCTTCGTTGGTCTCTGTGTTGACAAAGGTCGCGGCGAGCTTGCCGAAATCGCGATGCTTGAGCGTCCGTCTGCCCAGCCTGCAGCCCGTGACCGTGTTGATGGCGTCGGCGGCGCAGCGGTCGATCTCGACGAAAACAATCAGACGTTTGCCGGCCTTCGGCTCTTCTATGCCGACCAAACGGCATCCGAGCATGGCCATCCGCACGCCGAGCGCCTGCCCCGGACACATGTGCCCATGATTTTTTTCGGCCTCGGCGAGATACTCGGTCAAGGTGTTCATCGTGCTCTTCCTCAGTAAATCCTTTGGGCGTTGTAATAGGACCTATAGGACTCATAGGACTCATGAGTCCTATTTGATTTCAATAAAGCAAATAAGGCCTGCGGCGCTCGGCGAATTCCGCCTCCCCGGCCCGCCACGAAGCGGCTATATCTTCGATGGAAACTCCGCCTTCAATCTGCTCGCGCAATTTCGTAGTCCCCGCGATCACGTCGAACGGCAAACGGTCGTGGACGTATTCATAAGGCGGCGATTGCCACCGGAAATCGTCCGGGTAGAGGTCGTGAAAGGCCTTGATCAACGCGATCCCGGCGCCGACTGGTTTGAAAGTTTCTCGGTCGAGCGGGTGAATTTGAACTCCGTGGCAACAGCGTCCGGCGTGTTTTTGAAATGTCGGCAGGAAGCTGTGCGGGCGGAAACGGACGCCGGGTAGATCGAGTCTGTTGAGATATTCGGCCACCCGATATGAGTCGGCGTAAGGCGCGCCGTTGATCTCGAAGGGCCTGGTCGTGCCTCGACCTTCACTGATCATAGTCCCTTCGACGAGGACGGTTCCGGGATAGACCTTCGCCGTATCGGGAGTCGGAATGTTGGGCGAGGGGATTACCCAGGGCGCGTCGGTGTCGTTAAACCAGAATTCCCGCTTGTAGCCGCGCATCGGCGCTACTTCCAGGTCACAGCCGATTTTGAACTCTTCATTAAACATTCGCGCAAGCTCGGCGACCGTCATCCCATGCCGCATCGGGAGAGGATACCTGCCGACGAATGATTCATGCCCGGGCTCCAGGATGTTTCCTTCAATTCCCAATCCGCCGATCGGATTGGGGCGATCGAGCGCGACGAACCGCTTGCCGAATTCGCGCGCGGCCTCCATCGCCAGGGCCATCGTGTAAATGAATGTGTAGACGCGCGTGCCCACGTCCTGAAGATCGAAGACCAGAGTATCTACGTCGCGCAGCATCTCCTCAGTAGGCTTGCGAAACTCGCCGTAAAGCGAATGAGCCATAACGCCCGTGCGCGGATCGCGGAAGCCTTCCCATTCAATCATGTTGTCCTGCGTCTCGCCGCGAATCCCGTGCTGAGGTCCGAAAAGGGCCGTCAGATTGACGTCGGGATGGCGGTGAAACAGGTCAGCGGCGTGCCGGAAATCGTGATCTACAGAAGCCGGGTTGCAAATCAACCCGACACGCGATCCGCTAATGAGCGAGAGTTTTTCCGCCAGCAAAATCTCCAGTCCGAGCGCGATCTTGTTAATCATAAGAATCGAGTATCCGACGACGGGAAAACCAGTGTCAACTAACTGTACCGGTTTTCAAA
>WNFV01010935.1_pt1 | contig 27980 bp, 25 predicted proteins | sample 5400101 | NCBI WGS metagenome assembly WNFV01 (sample SAMN13153361, study PRJNA577476) | soil metagenome | isolation source: 115 cm soil or saprolite under grassland replicate 1 | place: USA:California | collected 2016-06-15
CGCGGTCCCGGACCATGGTCCATTGGGCGATGATCGATGTCATGTCCCGCAGACTGACCGGAGAGTCGGCTCCAAGCTGGCGCGCCGAGCCCACAGAAGCGGACAATAAGTCATAGTTTCGAATGAAAGGTTCTCTAAGAGCATCGGGGAGCCCGGCAGGTCACCGATGCCAGTCCGGGCGTGTCGCCAGCGCTGGCGGATGCGCACGGCGAAGTCGTTGGCCGCGAACCGCCACGGCGGCTGTTCGTGAGGGGTGAGCGTGTACTCGCCCATTCGTCACGTCCTCCATAGGGTGTCACAGGGCTGGCGCGCGCGACGTGCTGTTCTGTTGCTGCGCCAACGGCCGCGTTCGTTGACGCACAGTCCCCGATCTGGCTCGCGGCGACCGGGTCACCGCGACGGCTGCGCCATCCTGGCCTGGTACTGGTCCCCGTCGAACTCCGCCGCCGTCATGCTGCTGCTCCGACCATCGGGACCGGCGGGTGGAGTGTGTTCGTGCTGTGTCATCGGTGTCCGGTTCCGCGGATCTAGTTGGGTTGGGTGCGGCGGGCCTGATCGACGAACAGGGTGTAGTAGGTGACCAGGCCGGTGGGCACGGGAAGGTAGTCGTGCGGTCCGATCAGGCGCTGTTCGACTGCGAGCAGGGTGCCGGTGGCCGGGTCGAAGGTGAGGCTGTATCGGGTGTTGCGGGCGTCTAGGCTGACCGCGACGCCGGTGCGGCCGAGGCGGTCGGTCACCTCGCGGTGGATGGTGAGGCCGTCGATGCCGGCGAGTACCTGCAGGACGGCGGCGCGGACCGGCTGGTCGACGTAGTGCGCGGTGTAGAGCTCGTCGATGGCGCGCAGGGTGGCTTGCGGGCCGTCGGGCAGCGGGTCGACAGCGAGTTGGCGGGCCAGCGCGATCGGGTCGGTGGCCAGCGGTGCGCGGATTGGGCTGCTCAGCTGCCCTGCCCGGTAGGTGGTGCGGATGGTGCGGGCGCGGGCGAACTCGGCGTCGGTGCTGCGGTGGTTCGGGTCAGCACCGGTGAGGTGGTAGTCCGGGTCGAGTTGCGCGTCGATGCCGAGGCCGGAGCCGTCATCGGCGGCCCACCGGTGGATCTCGATGGCAACCACGACGGGTGTGTTCGGGCGCGGGGCTGGGGTTCCAGTGGTGTCCAGCACCCATCGGCGGAGGTGGTGGTAGGCGTACCGGCCGGTCGACGCATCGGCGGGCGTGGCGGTAATGGTGGTGGCCAGTGCCTGCAGGTATTCGCCTGCGGTTGGCGCCTGATCCGGGGAGTGTTTGGTGCCCGGCGGCGCGGCGGTCGTTGCTGTGGGCATGGCCGCTGCTGGGGGTGTGGCTGGCGGTGGTGCCGAGCCGGCGGTCGCGCTGAGACTCGGTGGGCGCGTCACGGCCACCGCTGCCGCGACGGCTACCACGGCAGCTGCGGCGCCGAGCGAAGGGAGCCAAGCCCGCCGCCGGGGTGCAGTGCGGGGCTCGGGTTGGACCTTGATCGGGCTGGTCATGTGGGGCCCCTCTGGGTGTCGGACGGCGGAGCGGGTGGGCCGGCCACTGGCTGGGCCCGGACCGCTGGGCAGGTGCGCATCAGACGAGGCTGTCGGCGAGCCGGGCCAGGCGCGTCAATGCGTGGGCGACGGCGGCGGGCCGCTGCAGCGGCAGGTCGTGTCCGCCGGGCAGCCACCGCGTCTGCAGTTGGTGGCCGAGCAGCCGGTGTGCGTGGCGGATCGACTCGTGCCGGGGCCGGTCGTGGCGTGGATCGCCGTGGTGGGCGGCAGTGAGCAGGATCGGCGCCCGCACGGCGGTGAGCAGTGGCGCCGGGTCTTGGGTCCAGAGGCTGTGCGCCAGCTGTGCCTCGTGCGTAGGGTCGAGCCGCAGCCGGAGGTGTCCGCCGTGGTCGTCGGTGTAGTTGGCGGCCACGATGGGCAGCAGCTCGGCGGGTAGGTCGGCGGCGGCCAGCCAGGCTTGCAGCACTGGCAGGGTGGTAGGGCCGCGGCGGGCGTGTAGCATCGCCGGGCCTGCCTGTTGCCAGGTGTGGCCGAACATCAGTTTCGGGTCGTACAGGCCGCCTTCGACGCAGCCGACCGCCGCCACGAGGTCGGGCCGGGCCGCGGCGGCGGCCAGCGCCACGGAGGCGCCGAGGCTGTGTCCGGCCAGCACCACCTGGGTCAGGCCAAGACCGTCCAGGACCTGAATCGCATCGCCGACAAGACCGTCCACTGTGTACCCGCTGGTCGGGGTGCTGGACCTGCCGTGGCCGCGGTGGTCGAAGCGCACCACCCGGTACTGATGTGCGAGGTGGGCGGCCACTGGATCCCACCATCGGCTGGTGCTGGCCAGGCCGTGCAGCAGCACGACCGTCGGCGCGGTGTGGGGGCCGTGGTCGGTGCCCGCGATGGTGGCTCCGTTCACGGTGAGTTGCCAGGCGCGTAGGGGCGGCATCTGGATTACCGGTCCTGTCCGGCGAGGGTCGGCTGGGCGAACAGCTCGGCGAGCTGCCGGGCGGTGCGGTGCTCGGTGATCTGCTGTGCGGCCACGACGACGCCGAACCGTTGGCCGACTTCGACGGCGAGTTGGGCGGCCAGCAGCGAGTGGCCGCCGGCGTCGAAGAAGTCGGTGTCCGGGCCCACCGTGTCGTCGTCGAGCAGCAGACGCACCAGCGCCAGGGCGTCGGCCACGGCGCCGTCGGGTGGACTCGGCACCGACGCGTCGGGCGTGGGCTGGACTCCGTTGGCGGTGGTGAGGGCGGCCAGGTCGAGCTTGCCCTGGTCGTTGACTGGCCAGGTGTCGACGAGGTGGATCTCAGGGATCATGTGCGGCGGCAGCCATTGCGCCGCCGCTTTTGCCAGGTGCGGTCCAGTCAGATCGAGATCGTCGGTGTGCACGAACGCGACCAGGCGTGTGGCACGGACCTTGACGGCGCATGCCTGCACGTGCGGGTGGCGGCGGATGGCGTGGGCGACCTCGGCGAGTTCGATGCGGTGGCCGTGGAGCTGCACCTGCTCGTCGCGGCGGCCGACGAACACCAGGGCGCCGTCGGGACGCTGGTGCACCACGTCGCCGGTGCGGTACCACCGCACACCGTCATCGACGACGAACCGGCCCCCCGAGGTGACCACCGGGCCGCCATCGGCGTCGGTGTCGACGGAGTCGGCGAGGTCGGCGAGGTAGCCGCGGGCCAGCCCGACCCCGCCCACCCACAGCTCCCCGGGTTGCCCGACCGGCGCGGGTGTTCCGGTGTCGTCGACGACGCGGACCGTGACGCCGGTCAGCGGATGTCCGATGGTCACCGGCTCGCCGGGCCGGCATTCGCCGACCGACACCGCGACGGTCGCTTCCGTTGGCCCGTAGCCGTTGAGGAACCGTCGCCCGTGTGCGGCCCACCGGGTCACCAGCGGCGCCGGGCAGGGTTCGCCGACCGCGACCACGGTGTGCAGGTCGGGCAGTGCGTCGTACGGCAGGGCGGCCAGCAGCGATGGGGTCAGGGTCGCCACGTTGATCCGCTGGTGGCGCAGGAACGCGGCCAGCTCCTCGCCGCCGCGGCGGGCGGTGTCCGGGGCGAGGACCAGCGTGGCGCCGGCGGCCAGCGTGACGAGGATCTCGCAGACCGCGGCGTCCCAGGCCCAGGATGCGAACTGCAGCATCCGCACCCCAGGTTGTACCTGGAACAGGCGCGCGAGCTGGACGGTCATGTTCGCCACGCCGCGGTGTTCGATCGCGACGCCCTTCGGGATGCCGGTCGACCCCGAGGTGTACACCACGTAGCACAGGTCCTCGGGCCGGTGGACGGGTACCAGCTCGGTGCCATGCCAGCCGGCCACGATTGGGTCGCCGACACCGATGGTGGCCAGCCCCAGCCCGGCTACGCCGTCACCGGCGGTGACGGTGGACCGGATTCGGCATTCGCGCACCACCTGTCGGAGCCGCTCACGGGGCCAAGTCGGGTCGAGGTAGGCGTAGGCGGCGCCGGCGGTGAGGATGCCGAGCAGTCCGACCACCCCATGGGCCGAGCGTGGTCCGGTCAACCCGACAACTTGGTCGCGGTCGACGCCGGAGTCGCGGAGCCGGTGCGCGATGCGGGTGGCGCCGTCGAGGAGTTGCTGGTAGGTCAGGGTGTGGGTGCCGGCGAGCACCGCGACCGCGTTGGGGTTGGCCGCGGCCCGCGCGGTGATCATGTCCCGGACGAGGGCGGTATCGGCAGGGCTATCCGTGGTGGTCACAGTTTCCTCCGGGGGTGGGGTTTAGCCGACGGGGTCGGTGTCGGGTGGTGTGAACGCGACGGGCAGGGTGGCCAGGCCGCGCAGGTTGCCGTTGAGCCGCCACCGGCGCGGCCCGGCGGGCCGCGGGTCGGCGCAGCGGGTGAGCAGAGCGCTGAGCACCAGCCGCGTTTCCAGGCGGGCCAACGGGGCGCCGAAGCAGAAGTGCGGGCCATGCCCGAAGGCGACGGGCCGTGGTGTGGCTGGGCGGTTCAGCCGCACCGTGTCGGGGTCGGGGAATGCGGCCGGGTCGCGGTTGGCGGCGGCGAGCACCAGCACTACGGCCTGCCCAGCCTGGATCCGGGCGTCGCCGATGCGGGTGTCGGCGCGGGCGGTGCGGGCCGTGTACTGCGTCGGCGGGGACAGCCGGGCCAGTTCGTCCACCGCGGCTGGCAGCAGATCCGGGTCGTCTCGCAGCCGGTCGGCTAAGCCCGGGTGGTCCAGCAGCGCTGCGACTGCGTTGCCGATCAGGTTCGCGGTGGTTTCGTGCCCGGCGGTGACCAGCATCATCAGGTTGGCGATGAGTTCGACCTCGCTGAGCCGTCCGGCGTCGGCGGCTGTGGCGAGCGTCGCGGTCACGGTGTCGCACGGCTGGGCGCGATGGGCGGTGACAGCGCGGTGGAGGTGGTCGATGAGGTCGTTGACGTCGTCGAGGAGTTGGTTGGTGTCTCCGGTGGGCAGATGTCCGGGCGCGGCGACGACGTCGCCCCAGGCGTTGGACCAGCGCCGCAGTCGTGGCAGGTCCACCTCGTCCAGGCCGAGCAGGTGCCGAACCACTTGCAGTGGGATCGGGTAGGCCAGGTCGGCGACCACGTCGATGCGCCCGGTGGCGGCGGTGCGGTCCAGGGCGGCGGCGACCGCGGCGGCGATCAGGCCCTCCAGCGCCTCAACGTGGCGTGGCTTGAACGGGTCGGCCAGCAGCCGGCGCAATCGGGTGTGCTCGGGCGGGTCCACAAAGGACACGTGCGCGTCCAGCAGTGGGAACAGGTGCCGCATCGTTGCCGGGGCGTACCGGGCGGAGCGGGTGTGGTCGGTGACCGCCGAGAACTGCGGGTCGGCGAGCAGTTGGGAGACGTCGGCGTGGCGCCCCACCAGCCAGGACCGCACCGTCGAGTCCCAGTACGGCCCGTCGGCAGCGGCGAGTAGCGCCCGGTGCCACGGCCACGGGTCGGCGATGACAGCTGGTCGCTGCAGGTCGTACAGGCTCAGCCGGTCCGGGTCGCTGCCGGCACGGGTGTGTGCGGTTGTGGTGCCATGCCCGCCCCGCACGGCCGCCGTTTCGGTGCTGGCATGGTGTGCTGCGCCGCTGGAGGTGGTGGCCGGTTCGCTCGTGCTCGTGTGGTGGCTCATGGCTTGCGCCCCACGCCGGCGAGGATGCTCGACCGCCGCGCCCAGTCGTCGGCCTCGTCCGGGGACTCCGTTCGCCACCGTGGCACCCACACCAGGCCGGGGTCGACCTGTTCGAGGCCGGTGAACAGCCGCGCGATGTCGGCGCGGATGCGGATGGTCAGCGGCTTGCCGGCGTGCCGTCCCAGGTCGGCGATCGCGGCCATGGCATCGGGTCTGCCGCCCTCGGTGCAGGGGTGGCTGATGACCAGGTGGCTGCCGGAGATGAACCTGTCGCGGAGGCGGGCCACGATGGCGTGCGGGTCGTCCTCGTCGGACACCCGGTGCAGCGCATCGACCAGCAGCACCGCGACGGGCCGGTCCAGGTTGAGCACCGCCCGGAGTTCCGGATGGTCGAGGATGTCATCGGGTCGGCGCAGGTCGGCGTGGACCACCGCCGCCCGGGAGTCGCCGACCAGCAGCGCCGTGCCCAGTGCCACCGCGACGGGGTCGCTGTCCACCAGTACGACCCGTGCGTCTGCGACGGCGTGCCGGGCGACCTGATACGTGTTGCCGACGGTCGGCATGGCCGAGCCGAGGTCGAGAAACTGCCGCACGCCCGCCGCGACGCACAACCGCACCGCCCGGGCCAGGAACGCCCGGTGCTCCCGCACCATCCGTGCGGCGTCGGGCACGGCGGCGAGGACCCGCTTGGCCAGGGCCCGGTCGGCGGCGACGTTGTAGGCCCCGCCCAGCAGGTAGTCCTCGACGCGGGCCAGGCTGGGCCGGTCGAGGTCGACCTCGATGTCGATGCAGCCGGGTGCCGGGCCCGGCGCATCCATCGACTGCCGCATCATGGTGGCCCGGGCGATGGTGTGCGCGACCGTTGTCGTGGTGGTCATGTCGGCTCTCCGTCGCTGGCGAGCAGGACCCGGAACAGGTCGAGCCGCCGGTACACCAGCTGGATTGACAGCGGCAAGGGCCGGCCGTGCAGCAGCGCGGCCAGCCGCTGACCGGCGGCGGTGGGCGGCAGTTGGCCGGCGCGGGCGGCGGCGCGCAGGGCGAGCAGGTCGGGTAGGTGGGCCTCCACGAACGCCTGGTCGGGTAGCGGCCCGCCGAGCCATTGCCGGGCCGCGGCCCGGGTGGTCCGCTCCCACACCACCTCGTCGGACGTGCTGGTTGTCTCGGCGGCGCGGACGGTGACCAGGTGTGGGATGCGGACCAGGTCGTCGGGGGTGGCGGGTTGGCCGGGGCTGGTCAGATAGGGGCGCGCGGGGGTAAGCCCACCGCAGCGGACCCGGCCAAGGTGGGACGCTAGATGCAGGGCTACCGCGACCCGGGCCGGCTGCTCGCCCGCGGCGGCGAGGCTGACCGCATGCACCCCGGGCCGTTCACAGGTGGCCCGGCCGTAGCGTTCGCCTTGGAATCCGGTGGCGGCCCACACCACGTTGCCGCGGTCGTCGCGGGCCAGTACCTCGTCCGCCCAGGAGGTGGGCACCGTTGCGGCAAGGACGGCGATCAGGCCGTCCGCGGCGGGCGGGCGGCGCCAGTCCGGCCACACCGCGATGAAGCACCGGTCCGCGGGCTTGGTGGCGATCATGCCTTGCTCACCTGGCCGCGGGTGGAGACGAACTGGTAGGACATGGCCGCGAAGGCGGCGTCGGCCATCAGGGCGCGGAGGCGGTCGAGGTCGTCGGCGGTGAGCCCGGCGGCGGTCAGTGGTCCTGCCATCTGGATGGAGTTGGCGTGGTGAAGCTGACAGCCAGGGCTGCCGCCGGTCCAGCTCGCGGCATGGGTCACGGTGTGCACGTGGCGCAGGCCGGCCTGGATCATCAGCGGGTGGACCTGCTGCGCCCAGCCCAGGTCCGCGCCGCGGCTGCGCAGCACGGCCAGCAGCGCGTCGACATAGCAGCCGAACAGCTCGGCATCGCCGGGATCGGGAGCGTGCAGGACGCGCAGCGGAACGGTGCAGTCGAACTCTTCGATCAGCAGCCACCCGCCCGGCGTGGTGGCGGCGATGAGCCGATGGAGGATCTCGCGCCGCTGCGGCAGGTGCAGCAGCACCAGCCGGGCGTGCACCACGTCGAACGGGCCGCCCGGCGGCATGGAGTCGTGCCGCAGGTCGTGTTCGTAGATGTCGAGGCTGCCGGCCGGGTGCAGCCGGCTGGTGTCGGTGTCGGTAGCGGTTACCCGGCCGCTTGGCCCCACCCTGTCGGCCAGCCACCGCGCTATCGAGCCGCCGCCGGCGCCGGCTTCCCAGCACCGCGCCCCGGCCGGGACATCGAGCTCGGTGAGGCGGGCGGTGGTCAGCGGGTCGAGGACCGTTTCCAACGCGTCGAGCTGCTCGGCGGCCTTATCGCCGGTGGGGAACGCATAGTCACTCGTCGCAGCGGCCGTCATTGGGTACCTCCGGGGGGCGGTGCGCTGAGAGTCGGCGTGCTGGCCGGCGTGGTCGGGGCCAACAGGTCGACGAGATGAGCGGGGTCGGTTCGGGCCGTGTCGGCGTTGAGGTCGGCGACGACGCGGCCGGCGGCCAGCACCACCACGTGGTCGGCCACCGCCGCTGCCAGGGGCAGGTTCGGGGTGGCGAGCAGGATGCCCAGGCCGTCGGCGGCCAGCACGCCGATCACGTCGCGGACCTGCCCGGCGACGGTGGGGGCCAGCCCCTCGGTGGGTTCGTCGAGCAGCAGCAGCCGGGGTTGGGTGCGTAGGGCGCGGGCGATGGCCAGCATCTGCTGTTCCCCGCCGGATAGCTGGCCGCCGCGGTGGGCCAGCCGATGGCCGAGTTGTGGGAACAGGGCCAGGATCCGGTCGACCGGCCAGCGGATGCTGGCCTGTGTGTGGCGGGTGAGGGTGAGATGCTCGGCCACGGTCAGCGAGGCGAAGACCCGCCGGCCCTGCGGGACCAGCGCCACGCCAGCGCGGGCGATGCGGTGGGCGGGCTGGCCGGTCAGGTCGCGGTCGCCGAGGTGGATACGGCCGGCTGCTGGATGCAGCAGGCCGGCGATGGTGTGCAGCAGGGTGGTCTTGCCAGCGCCGTTGTGCCCGACGACGACGTGCACGGCGCCAGCGGGAACAGCCAGAGTGATGCCGTGCAGGACGGTACCGCCGCCATACCCGGCCCGCAGATCGTCAACGCACAGCATGGTCAGCCCACCGCTTCGATCGGGCTACCGAGGTACACCTCGCGGACGGTGGGATCGGCAGCGATCTGGTGGGGGCTGCCGGTGGCCAGGATCCGGCCGTGGTGCAGCACGGTGACGGTTTCGGCGGTGGCGGTGACCAGGTCGAGGTTGTGTTCGACAAGCACCACCGCACACGTCGCTGGCAACCCACGCAGCACCTTCTGCAGCCGCTGCAGGTCGGCATCGTCGAGCCCGGCGGCTGGTTCGTCGAGCAGCAGCAGCCTCGGCGCACCGGCCAGGGCGACGGCGATGTCGAGCAGGCGGCGCTGCCCGTGCGGCAGGGTGCCGGCCGGTTGGCGGGCCTGGTCGGCCAGGCCCAGGGTGTCGAGGTCGGCCAGGGCGCGGCGGGCTAGCTGCCGGTAGCGGGTCGGTGCCCACCCGCTGGCGCGGGTGTGCCGCCACGCGGCCAGGACCAGGTTGTCCACGGTGGACAGTGAGTCGAGCAGGGCCGGGGTTTGGAAGCTGCGGCCGATGCCGAGCCGGGCCCGGCGTGCCGGGCCGGTGCGGGTGATGTCGCGGCGGTCGAAGCGGATCTGTCCGCGGCTGGGCCGCAGGGTGCCGGCGAGCAGGTGGAGCAGGGTGGTCTTGCCGGCGCCGTTGGGCCCGATGAGCGCGTGTCGGGTACCGGGAGTCAGGTGCAGGTCGACGCTGTCGACGGCGGCTAGCCGCCGGTAGGTGTAGTGCAGCCCGGTCGCCGACAGCAGCTCGGGGGCTACCAGCAGCCCGGTCACGATCGCACCCCCAGGCGTGCAATCCACTGGTGGAGGCGGTCGATGAGGCCGGCCAGGCCGCTGGGTAGGAGGTAGACCGTGGCGATGAGCATGGTGCCGACAAGGAGTGGGGCGTGGCCGGGCCACGGGCCGGCTAGCCAGTCGCGGGTGGCTACGATCAGCGCCGCGCCGACGAACGCGCCGCCGATCGAGGATGCGCCGCCGATGATGACCGCCAGCAATACCAACGCGGCGACCTCGAACCCGACGTCCGCGGGTGAGATGTAGCGCTGTACACCGACCAGCAGGGCACCGCCGACACCGGCGATGGCCCCGGCGGCGGTGTAGGCGGCCAGCACGACCGTCACCGCGACGACGAGGGCGGTAACGGCCAGGACGTACCAGTAGACGTGCCGGTCGTCGGTCAGCGCCGGCATTGTCCACACCGGCCGGACCGCGGGAATGCCGGCCAAGCCATCGGTGCCGCCGGTGAGGCTGGTCCACCGGCTCGCGACGGCGGCGGTGAGTTCGCCGACGGCGAGGGTGACCATCAGGAATGCGGTGCCGCGAGTGCGCACCACGGCCAGACCCGTAACCGCTGCGAACAGCCCGCCAGCGATACATGCGGCGGTGAGCTGGACCACGCCGACGGTGACGCCGGATCGGGCCAGCAGCGCGGTGGTGTAGGCGCCGACCGCGAACGGGGCGACCTGGCCGAGGCTGGGTAGCCCGGCCCAGCCGGTCACCACGGCGACGCTGACCGCGAGCAGCCCCAGGGCCAGGATGCGGGCCAGGGTGATCACGGTGTAGGCGTCGGCCAGGGCTGCGACACCCGCCGCGAGCAGGCCCAGCACCGCGTACCCGGCCGTGGCTCGCGCCGAGGTCAGCTCGGTGACTACCACCCCGGCGACGGTGACGGGCAGCTGGCCGTTGCGCCGGGGCGGTCCGGTCCCGGCTTCGCCCGTGGGGCCGGTCACCGCAGCCACGGCCTGGGTCACGTAACCGCTGTCGCTGTCGGCTGGTCTGGTTGTCGCGTCGCCGCCGCTCATGCCGGGCTCCCCGCGGGACTTGGTGGGCGGACGACCAGGACCGCGGCCATCGCGGCGAAGAGCAGGAACGGTGCCCAGTTCGCGGCGAGGGTGACCCCGAGGGTGTGGATCAGCCCGACGGCGAGGGCGGCGACCAGCGCGCCGGGGATGCGGCCGAGGCCACCGAGCACGACGACCACCAGCGACAGCAGCAGCACCGTGTTGGCGGTGCCCGGGCCGGGGCCGAGGATGGGTGCACCGAGCACGCCCGCGAGCCCGGCGAGCCCGCCGGCGGCGGCGAGCATCCCTGCCTGCACGGTGCGCGGGTTGATGCCGAGGCAGGCGAGCATCTGCGGGTCGTCGACGGCTGCCCGGACCCGCGCCCCCACCTGGGTACGCGCGGCGATCAGCCAGCCGAGACCGGCCAGCAGGATCGCGACGGTGATGAAGCCCAGCCGATAGGCCGGGTAGCGGTGCCCGCCGATCGTCACGCTGACGCCCAACCCGCTGGGGATGGTCACGGGCAGTTCGTCGGGGCCGAACAGCGTAGCGAGCAGATCCGCGGCTACCAGGGCGGCGCCGAAGGTGAGCAACGCCTGCGCCAGGTGGCCGCGCCTGGCCAGCGGGGCCACCGCGGCGGCCAGCACTCCGCCACCCGCGGCTCCCACAATGGCGCCCACTCCGACCGCTAGGGCGAGGCCGGTCCAGGTGCCGTTACCCAGGGCGGCGGCGGTGTAGGCGCCGAGGGCGTACAGGCTGCCGTGGGCGAGGTTGAGCACCCCGCCGACGCTGAACGCCACGGTCAGACCGGCCGCCACGGTGAACAGCAGCAACCCGTATGCCACCCCGTCCACCGTCGGGATCAGGTAGGCGTCGACCACACCCACGACAGCTCCTTCCTTCCCTGCTTCTGGTTAGCTGCCGAGGGTGGCCAGGTCCTGGACCACCACATTGGACAGTGCGGGACCGTCGCGGCGGACCTGCCGCAGGTACCACTTCTGCACCGGCGCGTGGGTGGTGCGGTTGAACTGCCAGGCCCCGCGAGGGCTGTCGATCTGCCCGAGCCGCCCAATGGAGTCATTGATCTTCTGCGGCGTGGCTTCGCCATCGATGGCGGCGATCGCCCTGTCCAACACCGCGGCGGCGTCGTAGCTGGCCATCGCGAACGTGGTCGGCGACCGGTCGTGGCGGGCCTTCCACGCGGCGACGAAGGTGCGGTTGGCGGCGTTGTCCAAATCGGGGCTGTAGTTGAGCACGTTCCAGATGCCCTCGGCCGCGGCGCCCTGGGCTTGCAGGATGCTGCCCTCGGTCAGGAACGCCCCATACAACGGCAGGTCCCGGATGTCGGACTGGCGGTACTGGGTGACGAAGTCGACCGCGTTCTTGCCGGCGTAGAAGCAGTAGACCGCCTTGGCATCGGAGTTGCGGATCTGCGTGAAGTAGGGCAGGAAGTTGGTCGTGGCCGGGAACGGCGTCCAGGTGGTCTTGCCGTCCGGGTTGGCCAGCTTGCCGCCGAGCTTGGTGAAGGTGTCGGTGAAGCCGCGTAGCTCGTCGTGCCCGCCCTGGTAGTCCGGGCCGATTGCCCACACCGGCCCGTTGACGTTGTTCTTGATGTAGGAGGCGATAGCCGCGCCGGGCTCGTCGGAGATGAAGCTGGTGTGCCACAGCCAGGTCGGGTCTTTGACGTCGGGCCGGCCGTTGGCGCCCACCAGCGGAATCTTGTTGTCGATGGTGAGGGCGGAGACTGCCTGGTATGAGCCGCCGGCCACGATCCCCGCCAGGGCTGCCACCCGGTCCTGCTTGACCAGGCGGGTCGCGGCGGGCAGGGCGGTGGCCGGGCCGTCGCCTTCGTCGGCGACGGCGAGGCTGACCGTCCGGCCGCCGAACCTGCCGCCGTGGGTGTCCAGGTAGAGCTGGAACCCGTCACGCATGTCGGTGCCAACCGCCTGGTAGGTGCCCGACAACGACGCCAGGAAGCCGATCGTCACCCGGCCGGGATCCGCGCCGCTGCGTCCGCCGCCGCAGCCGCCGGCGGTGACGACGACAAGCGGTACGGCCAGCGCGGCGACGAGCCGCCATGGGCGTCGACGGTGCGGTGACATGGTGTCTCCAAGGGGTGTGTAGGGGCTAGCGAGGGTTCGGGCCAGTGGTGATGGCCCGTGCCGCGCGGACACGGGCCGCGGCGGCGCGACGTACCGCGAGGGCGTGCTCCACCAAGGCCACGAGGGCCAACTTGGCGCCGGGCCGATGCCGGGCGTCGCAGGACAGGATCGGCACGTGCGCGTCGACGGCCAGGGCCTCGCGGATCGCCGCGACCGCGAAGGTGGGGGCGCCGTCGAACTGGTTGACCACCACGGCGTACGGGATGTGGTGGCGCTCGAAGTAGTCCACGGGTGCGAAGCAGTCGGTGAACCGGCGCACGTCGACGAGCACCACCGCGCCGATCGCGCCGCGGCACAGCTGGTCCCACATGAACCAGAACCGATGCTGGCCCGGGGTGCCGAACAGGTACAGCACCAGTTGCGAGTCGATGGTGATCCGGCCGAAGTCCATCGCCACCGTGGTCGAGGTCTTGGCCGGCACCATCGTGGTGTCGTCGAGGCGGCGGCTGGCGCCGGTCATCACCACCTCGGTGGTCACCGGGTCGATCTCCGACACCGCCCCCACCAGGGTGGTCTTGCCGACGCCGAACCCGCCGGCGATAACGATCTTTGCCGCGAACCCCGGGGAATTGCGTTTAACGAACGACTCCACCCGGTTCGTGCCTGAGACCTGGGTCATCGTAGCGGCTCCAGTTGATCGGATAGATCGGCCTGACCAGGCAGCTTGCGTCGCCGAGTGCATCTATTGCACGATTCGTTCGCTCTACGGAAGGGGTCTGCGTGGCGAAGGTGGAGCCGGGAGACGGGGTGGCTCGGCTGGTGCTGGCGGACGCGGTCGTCACGCCGTTGCATCCGGAGGACCGGGTGTTTGAAGCGATGCTGATGGGCTGGACTCGGCAGCAGCGGGGCGGCCGACGCTTGAAGCAGTCCACAGTGGACGACCGTGTGGCTGCGGTGCACCGGTTCCAGAGGTTCGCCGATGAGTTCCCGTGGAACTGGACGGCCGGCTTGGTTGATGAGTGGTCGCACCATCTGGTCGGCGAGTTGCGGCTGGCCGAGTCGACGATCCGGGGCTATCAGGGCGCGTTGCGGCTGTTCTGCGACTACATCACCTCGCCGTACTACCAGTGGCCTGAGGAGTGCGAGGCACGGTTCGGCACTCACCCGGTGCAGGTGTGTCACGAGTGGAACACCGTGGCTCATGTCGTTGACTACGAGGGTTCGCCGGAGCGGCGGCCGATGACCCGCAAAGAGATTCAGATGTTGCTGGACCACGCCGACGCGCAGGTAGAGGAGAAGATTCGGCTGGGCCGCAAGGGTGCGCTGGCGGCCTACCGGGACGCGACGGTCTTCAAGGTCATGTATGGCTGGGGGCTGCGTTGCAGGGAGACCGCGATGCTGGACGTCACGGACTTCTACCGCAATGCCAAGGCGCCGGAGCTGGGCCGGTTCGGTGCGTTGCAGGTCCGCTACGGCAAGAGCAGCAAGGGCTCCGCGCCCAAACGGCGCACAGTGCTGACTGTCAAGCCATGGGCGGCGGAGGCGGTCAAGGACTACCTCACTAACATCCGGCCCCTGTATGAGCCGAGCAACAAGCAGATTTTGTGGCCGACCGAACGAGACGGGCGGCTGCAGCCACGAGAGATCGAAGACCGTTTCGCCCAGTACCGCGACGAGCTCGGCCTGAACAAGGATCTGGTCCCGCACTGCCTTCGCCACTCGTACGTAACCCACCTCATCGAGGAAGGCGCGGACGCCAAGTTCGTCCAAGACCAGGTCGGGCATGCCTACGCCTCGACGTTGGCCATCTACACCGGTGTCACGGGCGACTTCATGAACGCGATGATGCGCAAGATCCTCGATCGTGAACTCGCCCGTGACGGGCAGCAACAATAGGGAGATGCGATGACCGCCAAGCTGGACTACCGCTGGCGCCTGCGAGAGATCATGGCCAACCGCGGCATGTTCTCCACGACTGACCTCCGCCCGCTGCTGGAAGATCGCGGGGTGCACCTGTCGGTCAGTCAGGTCTACCGGCTGGTGACCGAGAAACCTGAACGGCTGAACCTGAAGGTCTTGTTGGCGTTGCTGGACATCCTCGGTTGTCGCATGGACGAGTTGATCGAACCCGTCCCGGCCGCCGCGGCGGCAAAGAGTTCCCGCCGGGCGGCGGCCGGTGGTGCAGCGGCCTCGCCCGCCGAGCCAGGTGGGATCGGCGCGTTTCGGCCCAAGCGTGCCCGCGTCACCGAGTAGCCGAAGATGGCCGCCCCTGGCCTCGTCGATGCTGCCGAGCCGCCCCGATACGCCACCGACCCGGTCGGTGTCGTCAGTGACATCGTGCTGAGCATCGAGGTGACCCTCGACCGTAGGCATGTCCACCAGACGGTGACCAGCGTGGTGACCAGCCGGCGAGGGCGACGCGAGCTGGCCCGCGAACTCCAAGCCAACCCGGCTCTGTTGACCGATGGCCGGTCCCACGGGCTGAGGTCGGTTGAGCTGCTGATCCCGGCACTGTTCAAGATCGGAGCCCGGCACCTGGTGCGGCCCCGCTGCCCCTGCTGCGGGCACGCGAAACGGTTGACGGTTCGCAGCGGCGACGAACGGATCTGCCGGTCGTGTTCCATCGCAGCACAGCCGCCGTGCACCGGTTGCGGCAACCGTCGTTACGTCGCCTTGCGGGACCATCTCGGCCGCCCGCACTGCCAGTACTGCCAGCCGGAACAGTCCCTCGATCCGGTCACCATGATCTGCGAGGTCATCAGGCAGATCGCACCGGCCTTCCCCCGCGAAAAGGCCATCGCCGCGATCGAGGACGCAATCCCGCATGCCTTCCAACGCAGCCGCACCGCAGCTGCGCTTGCCGACAATCCCGCCCTGCTGATCGGCCAAGGCGCCCACGGGACACCGCGGATCATCGCGCTGATCGACAGTCTGCTCGCCGCCGGCGCCGAAGGCATCCTCCGGCCACGCTGTCCCTCCTGCGGCAGCGACAGCCGCCCGCTGCGGTACACACTGGACGGTCTGCGCTGCTGCAAGCGGTGCTACGCCGAGACCAACTGCAAGGCGCTGTGTGTCGGCTGCCAGCGGCACATGCCGATCGCGGGCCGTGACCTCAACGACCGTCCCCTGTGCAACAACTGCATGAGGCACGACCGCAGCTACCACGGCGAATGCGCGGCCTGCCGCGAGATCCGGTTCCTGTTCCACCTCGGCGACCGGCTCTGCCGCTCCTGCGTGCGCCGCCCCGCCGCCACCTGCTCGGGCTGCGGCAAGACCAAACCCTGCTACGGGATCTCCACCGGTCAACCGCGCTGCGACGCCTGCGCCGTCAAACTCCGACCCCTCCAGGCATGCTCGCACTGCTCCAAAACCCGCCGGGTTTACGCCCGCGGCCCCGATGGGGAACCGCTTTGCACCACCTGCGGCGAACTGAAGGAACCGTGCCGGGACTGCCGCACGAGCAAGCCCGTCTACGGCCGATCCGCCGGCAGCGAGGCGCTGTGCCGGTCCTGCTACGCCAAGGATCCGATCTCCATACGGGAATGCCTTGGGTGCGGCCAGGTCTGTCGCCTGTTCCACCACGGACTCTGCAACTCCTGCGCCCTGCAATCCGTCGTCCACAACCTGCTGTCCGACCCAGGCGGGCAGATCCACCCCGACCGGGAACCGCTTTGCCACGCGCTGCTCAGCGGCAACCCCCGCTCCGCGCTGGCCTGGCTGCAACGAACCCGTACCCGGTCCCTGGTGGCCGCCCTGCTGGCCACCAACAAACCCATCGGCCACCAGACCCTCGACGAGTTGGTACCCGACAAAGCCGTCCAGCACCTGCGTGCCATCCTGGTCACTAACGGCGCCCTGCCGCCCCGCGACGAGCACCTGGCCGCCCTCGAACGACAACTGCCCAATCTCCTGGCCGACATCGCAACAGCCAGCGAACGCAGCCTCGTCAAATCCTTCGTCACCTGGCACAACCTGCGCCGGCTCCGCCAGGCGTCCAAACGACAGATGACCAGCTACGGACAGTTGGCAGCAGCCCGCCGCGACATCACAGCAGTAGTCAAACTGCTTGCCTGGCTCCGAGCCAGACACCTCACCCTGGCCACCTGCACCCAAGCCGACATCGACCTCTGGCTCGACCAGGGACCACGATGGGAGCGCGAGGCCCCCCGCACATTCGTGCGCTGGGCCGCCAAGCACCACCACTGCGGGCCCATCGAGATCCCCGTCACCCCGATACCCCGCACCCACCGCACCATCGAAGACGACGAACGCCTGCACATGATCCAAAAACTCCTGCACGACGACGACCTCGACCTGACCATCCGGGTCGCCGGCCTGTTTCTGCTTCTGTTCGGCCAGCCACTCAGCCGCATCGTCCGAATCGCGACCAGCGATGTCATCCAGGCCGACGACAAGCTGACCGTCGCCCTCGGACCCGAACCCCTGGAACTCCCGCCACCCCTCGACGCCCTCGTCCTTCGGCTTCGGGACGCTCCCGCCTCCAACCACCGAACGGCCACCAGACCCCGACAATGGCTGTTCACCGGACACACCCGCCCCGGCCACCAACTCAGCAGCAGGCACCTCGGCCACCGCCTCAAGCAACTCGGCATCGACCCACGACCCATCCGCAACACCGCACTGATCGAGCTGGCCGCCGAGCTCCCCGCGACCGTGTTCGCCAAGCTGCTCGGCCTTCATCCCAACACCGCCACCGCGTGGAACAGCAGAGCAGGATCACCCAGGGCCGAATACGCCGCAGACCTCGCCCGGAAGGAGGAATTCCGCGAGGACCGATAGCCGGGACTACCAGTAGCCGGCGGCGCCGGTCGGGGTATGGCGGGCGACCCGGCCGTCGAGACCGCGTGGGATGCCTGGCCTACCACGTCTGCTGCCCTGCGCCGGGACGGGTGAACAGGTCGCCGCGAGTGGCTGGGGTCAGCAGCGGACCGACCTTGTTGATCAGCTCGGTCATCTCGTAGGACACTGTGCCGATGTCGCACTGTCGGGAGGCCAGCACCAACAGGCTCGCGCCGCTGGAGACGGCCATGGAGAACATGAACCCGCCGTCCAGCTCGGTCAGGTTGGACACCACGCTGCCGGCCTCCAGCAGCCGGGCCGCCCCCGCCAGCAGGCTGACCAGGCCGGCGGCGACCGCGGCGAGTTGGTCGGCGCGGTCTTTGGTCAACGTGCGGGTAGCGGCCACCACCAGGCCGTCGCTAGAGACCGCTACCGCGTGCGTGACGTGTGGCACCCGGCCGGCGAAGTCGTCCAGCAGCCAGCCCAGCTCGGTGTCGGGGGACATCAGGAACGCTCCATGTCGTAGCCAGCGGAGAAAGCTGAAACGGTGGCCTGTTGCTGTGCGCGGCTGGTGGACACGCCGCGGGCGTAGGCGGCCATCACCGCCGACACCTGGGCCGGGTCGCGTCGCGGCTGCGGCCGGGCCGCAGCGGTGTCGATGCCGCCAGGGACCAGTTGGGCCTGCGGCACTCGCTGGGGCAACCCGCGATCGGTCGTGCCGCTCACGGCCGGGGCGGCGGCCCGATCGGCGGCCTGCCAGCCTGCATCGGCTGCGCTGTGCCAGGCGCCGTCGCCGGCACCAGCAACGAGACCGGCGGTGAACCAGCCGCTGGCCTGCAACTCCTCAAAGATCGGCAGCTCGGCGGTGTCGTCGCCGCCAGGCAGCCGATCCTGCGGGATCTGGGCCACGGGGGCGTCCAACGGTGCGCGTGGCGCCGGCGGCCACTCGCCGGGCGGGCGGTCCAACAGCCGCGGCCGTGGCGCGGCCGTCTGCTCGTCGCGGACAACAGGCGTCGACGGCGGTGGGGATGCCACCCGGAACACGTCCAGCGGCAGCGTCACCTCGGCCACCGTGCCCTGCGGCCGGCCGGGGCGCAGCTCGACCCGGATGCCGTAGCGGGCCGCGAGCTGTCCTACCACGGTCAGACCCATCGCCTGTACCGCTGCCACGTCCACCTGCGGCGGGGCCGACAGCCGCTGGTTGAGCGCGACCCGCTGGTCCGCTTCGATCCCGATGCCGTGGTCGGTGATCTGGATGACCACCCGATCGCCGAGCAGCCGCGCGTCGACCGCCACCGGCGTCTGCGACTTGGAAAACCGGGCGGCGTTGTCGAACAGCTCGGCCAGCACGTGCACCACGTCATCGACCGCCCGGCCGGCGATGGCCACGCCGTCGTCGACAACTCGGCACTCGATGCGCGCGTACGCCTCGACCTGGCTCTGCGCCCCGCGCAGCACGTCAAGCAGTGACTCGTCGCCGTCGCGGACCCGGGCGGGTCCCTGCCCGCCCAGTACCAGCAGGCTGTCGTTGGTCCGGCCCAGCAACGCGACCAGCAGGTCCAGGTCAAACAACTGCCCCAGCCGCTCCGCGTCCTCCTCGCCGCGTTCGGCCTCGTCCAACTTGGCGGTCAGCTGGCTGACCCGCCGCTGCAGCCGTCGCGCCAGCGCCACGAACATCGCCCCGACATTGACCCGCAGCAGCGCCTGCTCCGCTGCGGTACGCACCGCCTCCCGATGCACCGAGTCGAACGCCCGCGCCACCTCGGCGATCTCGTCCCGCCCGGCCACATGCACCGGCGAGGCCCGCCCCGCGAACTCCGTCGGCGACAGCGACCCCAGATACTGCGGCTGCTGCAACGCGGCCACCGCCGCCGGCAGGCTCGTATAGGCCACCGCGTGTGCGGCATCGCGCAGCCGACGCAACCCACGAATGATCGGCCGACCCAACCCGACGACCTGCCGGATCCGGTCGATCCGTGCCGCTACCGCGGCAAGCCACCGGCCGCGATCCACGTCGAGCACGCCACCCGGCGGGGTACGGGCAACCGCGTCTTCCAACTGCTGGGCGGCCAGCACCTCGTCGCCGGTCTGCGCCTGCTCCCACCACGCCCGCCACTCCACAGACGCCAGGCCGGCAAAGGCCACCACCGCCTCGGTGTACGCAGTCCGCGCCGACGTGATCTCCTGCTGCGCGGCCAGCGTCAACCGGCCCGCACCGACCGCCCGTAACACCGCCACCTGCTGCAGCCCTACCGCCTCCGCCGCATGCGACAGATCCACCGCCGCGCGGATCTGGTCAGCGATGTCGGCTGGCGCCCCACCCGCCTGCGCTACCGACTCGCGTGACGCGATGATCGACGCGATCACGATCCGATAGGCGAAGGCAACCGCCGACGATGCCGGCGTGCCCGCCTGCACCTGTTTGCGCAACGGGCCGAGCAACCCGAGCTGGTCGTCGATGCGATCCAACAGGCCCGCCGCACCCGCCGGCACCGACGACAGCTGCGAGCGCACCTGCCGGTACCGGCCGGCCGACTGGTCCGTGGCGGCGATCTCCTGCAAATAGGCGTTGTTCTGGCTCGGCCCCGCACCGGCCGATAACACGGCCACAGCCGCGGCCCGTTCCGCCTGCAACCGATGCGTCAGATCACCCCCGGCAGCCGCCACCGCCACCAAGGCCCGCAACCCGTCCGCCCGCACCGCCTGCCCAGCCGTCGTCACCAACGCCAAGCCGGCGAACGCCACCACCGCCACCAACGGCACGGTCACCAACACCGCGAGCTTCCTGGTGATCCTCACAGCGCCCCACCCGCCAGTGGGCGGACCGTCGGACCGGTGCTCCCAGTCGCTACCCGTTCGGCATAGGCGCTTGCGGGTTCCGACTCACTGCGCAGGTGCATGTCATCGAGAGCGGTCCTGATCCGCGACCATCCTCGGTGGCTCGCCGCGATCGGCTGCTCGCCGTGGCCGCAGCACGCGATCCGACCGGGGGTGTCTGGATCGTCTGCGGCGATGACCGTCGTAGAGTGACCACCGTGAGCACTGAGACTGGTTCCGTACGGATCGGCACCCGGGGAAGCCCAATGGCGTTGGCGCAGGCGCGTCGGGTGGCTGCGATGTTGCCCGCACCGAGCGAGCTGGTCACGATCACCACTCATGGCGATCAATGGATGGGGCCGCTGGCCGCCGCGGGTGGCAAGGGCGCGTTCGTCCGGGAGATCGACCGGGCGCTGCTGGCCGGTGAGATCGACCTCGCGGTGCACTGCCTGAAGGACATCCCCGGCGACATACCGGTCCCCGACGGCCTGGCGTTCGCCGCATACCTCGACCGCGAGGACGTCCACGACTGCGTGGTCACCGCAGACGGGCGCAAGCTCGCCGACCTGCCCGCCGACGCCACGGTGGGCACCAGCTCGGTGCGGCGCCGGGCCCAGCTGGCCCGCCACTGGCCACACCTGCAACTCGCGCCGATGCGCGGCAACGTCAACACCCGCCTGGCCAAGTTGGACCGCGGCGAAGTCGATGCGTTGATCCTGGCCGTGTCCGGCCTGCACCGCGTCGACCACGCCGACCGCATCGGCGACGTACTCCCCGTCGAGACGATCATCCCGCCGGTCGGGGCCGGCGTCATCGCGCTGCAGGTCCGCGCCGATGACGCCGCGACCCGAACCCTGGCCCAGCGGCTCAACCATGAGGAGACCGCCCGGGCCGCCACTGCGGAACGGGCCATGCTGTGGGCGCTGCGCGGGCACTGCCACAGCCCGATCGCCGGGCACGCCGTCCTCGACGCCGACGGGCAGCTGACGCTGCGGGGTGCGGTGTACAGCCCGGACGGCGCCACCGCCCTGGAGGCCAGCGGGTCCGGGCCGGCCCTCCAAGCTGCCGCGATCGGTGAGGACGTCGCCGCCGACCTGCTCGGCCAGGGCGCCCGCCGGCTCATCGACGCCATCGCGCACTGACCGGCGGGCGGCCACGACCAGGCCGGACGACCAGCGCATGAGGGTGACGACCAGGTCCGGCTCGGCGACGATGTCGGCCAGGAACGCGTCGACGCGCGGCTGGTGGTCGGCCGGCCAGGTCGGCTGCGGAAGCAGGTCATCGCCGACGTACAGCGCACCTGGCGCTAGCTGTGCCAGGAGGAGGCGGCGGTCGAGGAACTTGCCCGGCCGGCAGTCGACGTAGGCCAGATCGAACGGTGGGCCGTCGTAGGCGGTCAGCCACCGGTGCGCGTCGTCGAGCACGAGTTCGGCTCGCGGATCGTCGCCGATGACGCCGCGGGCCACCGCATGCGTGGCCCAGTCGACTTCGACGGTGGTCAGCCGCGCGGTCGGGTCCATGCCGGCCAGCAGCCATGCGGTGCCGACGCCGGTGCCGGTGCCCAGCTCCAGGATGCGCCCGCCGGGCTTCGACGCGGCCAGGGTGCGCAGCAGGGCGCCGGTGCGGTCTTCGCAGGCCATCGCGAACCCGACGTCGACCGAGCATTTCTGCGCCGCTAGCACGGCGGCGGGCATGTCGAACGGCTCGTCGATCACGCCGGTCCCCGTTCGGACCTGTTCTGCTCGCGCAGGTGGGCCGCGACCTGGGCCGCGCCGTAGGTCATCACCAGATCCGCACCGGCGCGGCGCAGATACCTGAGGTACTCGATGTAGATCGCGCCGCCAGCACCGGCCAGCATGCGGTGCTCCCCGGACACGCTGAACGCCGTGAGGGGTACACGCGTCTGTTCCCGCAGGCAGGTCAGCAGATCCACCGCCATCATCGCCGGCTGCACCAGCAGCGAGTCGGCGCCCTCGTCCAGCCAGCGATGCGCGGTGTCCAGGGCCTGGCCGAGGTGGCAGGCGTCGATCTGCAGCCCGCGCCGGTTGCCCCGATCCGGGTTGGTGTGCATGGCGTCCTTGTAGAGGCCGAACAGCGCCGAGTTGAAGATCACTGACGGGGTGACGCCGACGTCGGGATACCCGTCCGCGTCGAGCGCCTGCCGGACGGCGCGCACGGAACCTTCCAGGACCGCGGCGGGCCCGACGATGTCGGCACCGGCAGCGGCGTGGGCGACGGCCATGGCGGCCATCAGCCCCCAGGTGGCGTCCAGGTCGACCCGGCCGGCTGCGTCGAGTAGCACGCACTCGCCGGTGTCGGTCCACGCACAGCCGCAGACCTCGGTCGCGATCACCATCCCAGGCGCCGCCCGGCGTACCGTGCGGATCGCCGACACGAGCAGGTTGTCCGCAGCCAGGGCCCCAGCGGCGTCGGCGGTCTTGTGCTCGACGTAGCAGAACAGCTTGACCGCCCCGATGCCGGACTCCCACAGGTCGTCGACCAAGCCGGGTAGGTCGGCGTGCGACACGGCCGTGGGCAGGTCGACGTACTCACGCGGATCTCGGCGGTCCGGCTGGACCAGCACCGGCGCGATCAGGCTCGCTGGGGTGAGCCACTCCCGGTACAGCCAATCCCGCACCCGGGGCCTTGCTCGCAGCGGGTGGGCGCCGATGACCTCCGCCAGTGGGCGAGCCGGCCCGCCCGCAGCCGACACCGCTGGGTGTGTTGCGGCGGTCATCGTGGCCTCCACTGGTCGACGTCATGGGCAGCGCCGAGACGGGCGGCCATCGACTCGCTCTCCCACGCCGGGCCAGTCACGGGCACCGCGGCGACGCGGCGAATGTGTGCGGCCGAGAACGGCGGCGGACGCAGGTACCGGCGCCGCAGCAGCGCGCGGACCTCGCGGGCGACCGGGCACGCTTCCCGGTCCATGCCGCAGGTGCACAGCCCGTTGCGCTGACAGCGATGCTGGGCGAGAACCACGCGGTCCAACGCCGGGGAGGAGCCATCGAAGCCGTCGATGCGTGCGTTCGTGCGTGGCATCTCTCTGCTCGCCTTCCCTGACTGGGCACCGCTCGATCAACACACCGTCGCAGGTCACGCATGCCGGGCGCAGCGCCGCGAATGGGTCCCGTCGCAACCCATTGATCCACCGCGCTGAGCAGCGAAAACGCGAGAACAGCGGTGGGAAAATTCCCATCGGTGGCATCGACCGGCTCCCACCGACTGGTGACGGATCGGCCTTGGCCGGGCTACGGTGCGTCGTGCAAGGCCCCGTGCCCCGACGGCGGGCCAGATCAACGCCGCTACGAGGTGACCTGCGATGCCGACACCGCCCAAGGCCGGCTCCAAGGCCGAGATTGGCCACCTGCGCCGACGCATGCGCGCACTCGACGCCTCCACCGACGCCATCGCGGCCGAGCTGGGCCGCCAGCACGGCCTGCGTCCACGACAGGCATACCGGCTCGCGCACGGCTGGGACCAGACCGAGGCCACCGCCGAGTACAACGACCTCGTGCAACGCCGCGGACCGGAGCACGACGGACGCGACAGCATGACCCCATCGCGCATGTCGGAGTACGAGCGCTGGCCCACCTCGGGCCGCCGCCCGTCGCCATACGTGCTGCGCACCCTCGCCGAGCTGTACTCCACCACCGTCGACCGGCTGCTCGACCATGCCGATCTGCAGGCCCTCAGCCCGACAGAACGGGCCGCGCTGACCGCGCCCGACCTGGGGCGGGCGCCCAGCACCGCCGTAGCGGTTCGAGACGTTAGCGGCACCATGGAATGTGAACGCGTCATCCGGCGCCGACGCCGCGACGCGCTCGTCGAACTGATCCGGGCCGGTGGCGGCCCGGACAACGACCTGGAGGAGTTCATCGTGGCCTCCGCCGAACAATCCGCCGAGGCGGCCCTGTGGGCACAAGCCCACGGCATCGGAGAAGCCAACCTGCCCATCCTCCGAGACCAGCTCGCCGCCCTCGTCGAGCAGTTCGAACACACCGCTCCCCGGCAAATGCTCGGACGGGCATTGGTCGTCCGTAACCGGGCGCTGGACCTGCTCGACGACCGGCAACCAACCGCCGACCAGCTCCGCGACCTCAACACCGTTGCCGGCACCGCCTGCGCGCTGCTCGCCTGGATGTCCGGCGACCTGGCCCAACACCACGCCGCCCTCACCCACGCCGCCTCCGCGTGGGTCTTCGCCGACCGCGCCAACCAGCCGCTCCTGCAGGCGTTCGTCCGCACCGTCCAGGCCAAGAGCGCCTACTGGGCGAACCGGGTGGGCGAGTCCGCCGACCACGCCCGCGACGGGCTGACCTACCTCACCGCAGACACCACCAGCACCGTCGGCGTCCTGCTGGCCAGCATGCTGGCCCGAGCCGAGGCCCGGCTCGGCCACCCCGACCCGGCCGGCGACGCGCTGCGACATGCGCAAGCCGAACGCGACCGCGTCGGCAACCCAGCCGAAGCCGGCGGCCTGTTCGCCTGCAGCATCGTCGGGCAAGCCTGCTTCGCCGCTGGCGCACACCTGACCCTCGGCGACCCCACAGCCGCGCTGGCCGCCGCAGACGACGCTGAAGACGCTTACACCCACGCCGTCGCCGCTGGCGGGAAACCGGCCTACCGCAGCATCACCATGGCGCGCATCAACGCCCTCACCGCCCGCCTGCAGCTCGGCCAGCTCGACGGCGCATGCACCACCTTCGACCGAATCGCCGAACTGCCCGCCGAACGGCGGATACAAACCTTTGTCCAACGACTCAACCGGGCAACCACCACGCTGGACTCCCACCGCTACCGCAGCGACCCAACCGCCCGCGGACTTCGCAACGACATCGACGACTTCCGGCGCGCCAACGCCGCGCGGATGCTGCCCAGCGCCGGGTCTTAGCAGCAACACTTCAAGCTCCGAACGGCAGCGCGGGCTTCGTCGCTGCTGACGGGCAGAGCCCGCTCCCAGGTGGACCTCACTCCGGTCGACCCACCGGACGCGCTATGAGCCGCTGCCGGCTGGCCCTGACCGCCGCCTATGGAAAAGACCGGAATGCCGCTGGGCCAGCCGGCGGTCGGGCCAGACTGATCCCGCGACTGACGGGAAGCCGTCCAGCCCGACCACTCTCCGGCAATCACCTCGATGGTCAGCGGCGATGTTGGCTCGCCCCGCCGCGGTACCGCCGGGATCCGAACGACCGCCCGCCGTTCACCCACCCGCGCAGCCTTCGTGGCGGTACACAGGCAGGGACTCAAGTGGCCAGCGGTCGATCGGCGAGTGCGGTCGTGTTTGCCGACAGCAGGCACTCCGTGCGGACACCAAAACGTGCGGGTACATAGAGCACGAGACGATGCCGGCATCACCTTGCGCCGGTTCATGGACGCAGCATGGAAACGCATAGTCACACGGGCCCGACCACGGCTGGCCCTCACGCGCGATCCCGCCCCAGGCTCAGCAGCCGGTACGTTGTGGCTGCGGCCCATGCGACGACGGTCAGTGGTGTCGTTCACCGTCGGCACCACCGATGCGTCAGCCCGCGGCGGTGCACTATGTCCTGTTGCCATCGCACCTCCCGGCGGGTCGGCGGTACCGGGACGGCCCGGCTGAAAGCTCGGTCCATCCCGCGTTGTGTGGGTGTGGGTGCGACACCTCGCTGTCCCGGCCCTTCGCCCGCGCTGCCGGTGCTGCAGAACGTCCGGCTACGAAGCTGTTGGGGTGCCATTACTTAATTGCGCGAGGGTCGATGTCGACCAGAGGTGACAGGTCGCGCTGACAAATCATTGACACGCACAGCCGGTGATTGCCGTGCACGGCGCGCGGGACCCGCCTGGGCGGCCGGCTAGGCTCCTGCGACGTGCGGACACACCAGGGCGACGAGGCTAGCGTCGGCAATCTCGTTCGGGAGGTCGAGGTCAAGTACCAGGTACTGGACGTCGAGGCGCTGCTCGATGTGCTGACGGCGCGCGGGGTGACGTTGTCTGCACCCGTCCACCAGGACGATCAGGCGTACGCGCCGGAAGGTTGGGCGTACGGGCAGTCCAAGATCGGTGTGCCGTTCGCGCGGCTGCGGACGGAGAACGGCCGTCACCTGTTCACGGTGAAGACATTCTGGACACACGATCGGGTAAACGCCCTGGTCAACGAGTTGGCGATGGTCGTAGAACACGAAAACCCCTGGACACACGATCAACTTCTATTGCCTTGCAGGGCAACGGAAGCAGCGGTATCTTCTGGACACGCGGAATCAAAGTCGCAGGTAGAGGCCGCGGAGGGGTGTCCGGACTCGCAAGGATCCCCAGGGAATGCCAGGGGCTCCTAGACCATGATCATCCGGGTTCCGGACCGCAAGGCGCTGACCAGCGGCGAAGTCCTGCCACTAGACACACGCGGAATTCAACGACTTTCGTCGATATTGCCAGCTTGGCGCCCACATTCCGTGTCCAGACCCACCACTCAGCTGCGGAACGCGAGAGCATGAATCCGAGGTTGCCGATCGCGAACAGGTACACGGCGCGGTCGTGGCGATGGGCTTCTGCCCCACGGTGAGGATCGTCAAGATACGCCGAACGGCAGTGTTGGGCGAGCTGTCCTTGTGTCTGGACGAGGTCGAGCACGTCGGGGTGTTCCTTGAAGTGGAACGGCTGGTCCCGCACGGCGAGGCGGGCGAGGTCGCACAGCGTCGGCTCGACGAGTTCGTGCGTTCGTTGGGCGTGCCGGTCGAGCGGACCAGCGACACCTACGACTCGCTGGTGCGGGCCGCCCAGCCTGAGACGCTCCTGACCTGACGGTAAGCGCCATCGCCCGTCGCGCGGTGTTGATCTGCGACAATGTCCTGACAGTGTGTGATCTACGGCCGGAGGCTGCGATGATCACCCCTGAGGCGATCGCGGAGGCGCGTCGACAGCTGGGCAGACAGCTGGCCGCGCTGCGCAAGGCTGCTGGCTACAGATCGCAGCACGACCTGGCGCCGCTCACCTTCTTCGGCCGCAGCACGATCGCCAACGTCGAGACGGGACGCCAGCATGCCGGCCGCGCCTTTTGGCAGGGGTGCGACGAGGTGCTCGGCACCGGCGGTGTGCTCACCGCGGGCTACGACGAGATCGAGGCCATGGTGGCTCGCCAACGCGACGAGGCGGTCCAGGCTTTCCAGGCCAACCGACCTGGAGTCATCGGGCGTGGTCAGCGAGACGATCGGCCGGATGGCGGGCCTTGCTGGACCTCGGATCTCGGCCAAGCGCTGCGTGAAGCGGTGGCGCTGTGGGGCGAGGAGCCTGCCGCCGGTGCGGGTGAGGCGATCGACATCGCGGCGGCCGGCGAGATGGCGTTTCGATGGCTGGTCGCCCCCCGAGACGGCTCTCCCGCCGGCGGCGATTCGCAGCGCCGCGTCGGACAATCCGACGTAGAGCGGCTGCGCGCGGTACGTCGGACGCTCAAGGCGGCGGACAACGCCCACGGAGGCGGTGCGGCCCGGCCTATGGCTATCGCCTACCTGCGGCGCGAGGTCCGCCCCCTGCTCGACGGTCGCTACGACGACGGCACGAGCGCCGCGTTGTTCGGAGTCACAGCGGAGCTGACTCTCGACGTGGGCTGGATGGCCTACGACAACGCCAACCACCGTCTGGCCACGGACTACATGGGTCATGCGTTGCGGCTATCCCACGCCGCGAATGACCGCCTCTTGGGTGGTCGGGTGCTGGCGGCCATGAGCCATCAGGCGCTGCATCTCCGGCAGGTCCGTTTGTCGGTGGATCTTGTCCGTGCGGC
>WNFV01004185.1_pt1 | contig 27974 bp, 26 predicted proteins | sample 5400101 | NCBI WGS metagenome assembly WNFV01 (sample SAMN13153361, study PRJNA577476) | soil metagenome | isolation source: 115 cm soil or saprolite under grassland replicate 1 | place: USA:California | collected 2016-06-15
CGGTTGCGCGCTGTGCGCCTGTACTGGGAGGTGATGCGCCGCGCATTGCAGCGCCAGCTGGCGTACCGCACGGAGAACCTGGCCGGGCTGATCACCAACAGCTTCTTTGGCTACTTGCGCGCGGCACTGATGGTGGCCGTGTTTCAGACCAGCTCGTCGATCGCCGGCTATGACGAGCACACCGCGATCACCTATTCGTGGATTACTCAGGCGCTGATCATGGTCGTGGCACTGTGGAGCTGGTGGGATGTCGTGCTGACGATCCGCAGCGGTGACGTCGTGTCAGACCTCAGCAAACCGTTTTCGTACCTCGGCTTCTGGCTCGCCCGTGACCTGGGCCGCGCGGTGTACTTCGTCGCCTTTCGCGCGCTGCCAATCCTGCTGTGCGGTCAGTTGATCTTCGGGCTGCACTGGCCGTCATCGGTCGGAGCCTGGCTCGCCTTCACGTTGAGCACCGTGCTGGCCGTGGTGATCAGCTTCGGCTATCGCTTCCTGCTCAACCTGTCAGCGTTCTGGACCACGGATGCGCGCGGGCTGGGCGGCCTCGCCTCCGCGGCGACGATGTTCCTGGGCGGCTTCGTCGTGCCGGTCAGGATGTTCCCAGATTGGCTGCAGTCGATCGTGCTGGTGCTGCCGTTCGTGGGCATCATGCAGATTCCCGCCGATCTATTCATCGAGCGACTGACCGGCGATGCGGTGCTGAGCGCGCTCGGCCTGCAGGCGGTGTGGGCAGTGGTCATGCTCGGCTGCGCGCAGTTGCTCACGGCGGTTGCGACGCGGCGCGTGGTTATCCAGGGCGGCTGAATCGTGGAGCCGTTCCGCCTGTACGTGCGCCTGATCGCCGCGCAGTTGCGCTCGCAGATGCAATACAAGGTGTCGTTTCTACTCGCGTTCGCCGGCTCGTTCCTGGTCAACATCATCGAGTTCGGTGTGGTCCTGATCTTGTTCCAGCGCATTCCGCATCTCGTGGGCTGGTCATTGCCCGAGATCGCCTTGCTGTACGGCCTGTCGGCGACGACGTTCGCGCTCGCCGAGGCCGTCGCTTCGGCGCTCGACTCGTTCCAGACCCACATCGTCCAGGGCACGTTCGACCGCATCCTGGCCAGGCCACGCGGGGCGTTGTTTCAGGTAATCGGCGAAGACTTCGCGCTCCGCCGCTTCGGCAGGGTCGGGCAAGGCATCGTGGTGCTCGTCTACGGCCTGCAGGCCCTGGACATCTCGTGGACTTGGGATCGGCTGGTCGTGCTCGCAAGTGCGCTGGTGTGCGGCACCGTCATCTACTTCTGCATCTTCGTCCTGGGTGCGGCCTTCTGTTTCTGGACGGTGCAGGGCAAAGAGGCGACCCACGTCTTCACCTATGGCGGAGAGGGTCTGGCCCAGTACCCGCTCGATATCTATCGCGGCCCTGTGCGGCGGTTCTTCACGTTCGTGGTGCCGCTCGCCTTCGTGAACTACGAGCCGGTGCTATACCTCCTCGATCGTCCGGATCCGCTCGGGCTGCCCGACATCGCGCGTCTAGCATCGCCGCTAGCCGCGTTGCTGATGGTCGGCCTGGCCACGGTCGGCTGGCAGCAGGGCGTGCGGCACTACCAGAGCACCGGCAGCTAGGCTCTACCGATGCTGATCGAAGTCGAGCGTCTGGAGAAGACGTTTCGCGTTGCCCGAAACCGTCCGGGCATGCTCGGCGCGATCGCATCGCTGTTCGTGCGCGACATTCGCGAGGTTCACGCGGTGCGCGATGTTTCGTTCGCCATCGAGGCCGGCGAGATGGTCGGCTGCGTTGGCCCGAATGGCGCGGGCAAGTCGACCACGATCAAAATGCTCACGGGCATCCTCGTCCCGAGCGGCGGGCGGGTCGAGGTGCTCGGCCAGGTGCCGTATCGACGCCGGAAGCACATCGCACAGCACATCGGCGTCGTATTTGGCCAGCGCACGCAGTTGTGGTGGGACCTGCCGCTGATCGACTCGCTCGAGCTCTTGCGTCACGTATACCGCGTGTCCGCCGAGCGCTATGCGCACAACCTGGGCCGGCTACGGGACCTGCTGGACCTCGATCCGTTCCTGCGCACGCCGGTGCGCCAACTGTCGCTCGGCCAGCGCATGCGCGGTGACCTGGCCGCCGCCCTGCTGCACGATCCCAAGATCCTGTACCTCGACGAGCCGACGATCGGCCTCGACGTGGTCGCGAAACACCGCATTCGCGACTTTTTGCGCACGATCAATCGCGAAGAGGGCGCAACGGTGCTGCTGACGACGCATGACATGGCCGATGTCGAGCAGCTGTGCTCGCGACTCCTGATCATCGACCACGGCACGCTGCTGTACGACGGCAGCCTGGACGGCATTCGCGACCGGCTGGGCACCGAGCGCACGCTCGTGGTCGACCTGGTCGAGTCCGTGGACGCACCGCTCGAAGTGCCGCGCGCTGTGGAGGTCCGCGCCGATGGGCCACGTCGCTGGCTGCAGTTCAATCGCAACGAGATCACCGCGGCCGAGCTCATCGCCAGCGTCGCCGCGCGCTACCGGCTGCACGACCTGACGATCGAGGAGCCCGAGATCGAGACGATCGTGCGTCGCATCTACGAGCACGGTCTCGGCCCCGCACTGACGCCCGTGCCGTGAAGCGCCCCTTCGATATTGACGTCGTGATGGACCGCATCCGCTCGGCCGTGGCGCCGTACCCGAAAGCCGCGCTGTTCGAGCTCTACGACGAAGGCTTCAGGTCACCGTTCGAGATTCTGGTCGCGTGCCTGATCTCGGTCCGCACGCGCGATGAGACGTCACTCGCCATGGCCAAACAGCTGTTCGCCCGCGCACGCACGGCTGCCGAAATGGCCGCGCTGGCCATCAACGACATCGATGCGCTGATCTGGAAGTGCGGCTTCCACTTGATCAAATCCGAGCAAATCCACACCATCGCCGAGTTGGTGATGGCCGAAAACGACGGCGTTCTGCCGTGCTCCTTCGAAGTAATGACCTCGTATCCCGGCATCGGCCCCAAATGCGCCAATCTCGCCCTGGCGATCGCCTGCCACGAGCCGCGCATCGGCGTCGACGTCCACGTCGATCGCGTGACCAACCGCTGGGGCTACGTCTCGGCGCCCACTCCTGAACTAACGATGGCCGCGTTAGAGCAGAAACTACCCAAACGCTACTGGACCGAGATCAATGCCCTCTTGGTGCCGTTCGGCAAGCACATCTGCCTCGCCCGCGCTCCGAAGTGCTCCACTTGCCCAGTGCTCGACATGTGCCAGCAGCGAAATCTCGTGAGTGCGAATTAGGCGGCGCGACGGAGGAGGAGCTTGAGGCGGTGCAGGAGGCCGCGACGGCGGGCAGGGCGTTCGAGGCGCAGGACCCGCTGACTGCGTAGTGGGGTGCGGCGCATCAGGCCGCCTCCTTGGCGTCGTCGGCGGCAAGGAACTCGAGGCGGCTGCGCAGTGCGAGCAGGCGCGCGAACTGACGTTCCGTGAATGGGAACGGCGCGGCTACGGTGGGCCGCCGGCCGAAGCGATAGGGCTCATCGAGCGCGTCGGTGCTGATGGAGGAGCTCGAGCCGTTTGACGAGGTGTTCGACGAATCCATGTCAGGTCTCTCCGGTGGCTGCGCCCAGCGTGTCTGCGTACGTCCGATAGTGAGCCGTCGGGCTTGTGCACAGCAGAGCGCCAGGTACTGACTCGGGCAGCCAGCGGTACGGGTTAGCCCGGCGCAAAGCTCCTTGTCGGTCACGGGCGGGCCGATGGGGGACGGTGCCCTATGGTTGCTGGATGGTGGGGCCAGGCGAGCAACTCGACGCTGTGGCGGCGGCGACCTGACACATGTTTGGCGACCGGCTCGACTATCTGATCCTGCGCAGTTTGGCGCATCGACGGAATCTGGCCACTGAGGCGGAGCTGGACGAGGAGTTTCGGCGGGTGGCGGTCGAGTCGTATGAGGCAGAGATGCCGAAGTTCCGCAGGGTGGTGGAGCGGTTTCGGGGGCATCTGCCGATCGACTCGGGCAAGCGCTATCTGGATATGGGCTGTGGGACGGGCGAGTTGACGATTGCGTTTGCTCGGGCTGGCGTGGGCCACATCACTGGCGTGGACTTTCTGCCGCGCAGTATCGAGCGGGCTCGGGCGTACGCGGTTGCCATCGGCGTGGCGGGGCGGGCGGAGTTTGTATGTCGGGATTTGCATACGTGGCTGCCCGAGGAGCGGTTCGACGTGCTGCTGTCGTTCGACGCACTGGAGCATATCGACGAGCCGAAGGCATTTCTCGAGCGGATGAAGTCGTTCTTGGCGCCGGGCGGTATCGCGGTATTGGCGTTTGGGCCGTTCTTTCATTCGCCGTTTGGCGATCACATGTGGGACTTCTTCCGAGTCCAGTTGCCCTGGCGGCAGCTGCTCTTTTCCGAAGCGACCATGCTGCGCGTGCGGCGCGAGTTCTTTCGGCCGACCGATCCCGGCACGTGCTATCGCGCTATTGCTGAGGGGCTCAACAGGCTGCGCTACTCGGAGTTTTTGTGGTATGTCCGGGAGACCGGGTGGCGGTTCGACTACCTGGCAACGAATACGTTCCTGCAGCGGTTGCCGAGGTTGCAATCGGTCTCAGATGCCGTGATGCGCACACCGATAAAGGACTATTTCGTGCACAACGTGTACGCGGTGCTACAGCGAGATGAACATGGGTGAGGCGCTGCCGAATGCCAGCAGGCGCTCGTGGAATGCTGGCAGGCTGAAGTTGGGACCCTGCTGGGCGAGGCGACGCAGTTCCACGATGCGATCGCGGCCGAGCACGTAGCTGCTGGGCTGGGTGGGCGACGTGGTGTAGCGCAGCGCTTCGCCACGGGCGGTGTTGGGCTCCAGACTGCCAAGGTCGATCAATGGCTCGGCGGCCCCATCGAGTGACACGCCGCGACAGTGCAGGCTCACGTCGACCATCAGTCGCGCGGCGCGCCACAGGGCGTTCTTCAGGCGCCACAGGCCAAGCGCGGCCGAGTCGTAGTAGCCGGCCTCTTCCATCAGCTCTTCGCAGTACAGCGCCCAGCCTTCGGTGAACAGCGCGCTGGGGAACTGCTTACGGATCGGCGAGGCGTACAGCTTCGCGTGCCACAGTTGGACGTGGTGACCGGGAAATGTCTCGTGCAGGCAGATCGCGCGGATAGCCGTGTGGCAGTGCGCCGACAGCAACTCCTGCTGGTGTTGTTCGGGCAGGGTTGGGCCGATCGGGGTGATGTACAGCACGCCCAGGTTGTCGTCGGCCGCGAAGGGTGGCGTCTTGTCGAAGTGGCCGAGCGGGGTTGTGGCGCGCAAGAAGGGCGCCGTTGGGCGGACTTCGAAGTGTTCGCCAGGCGGAATGCTGACCAAGGCATGCTGCGAGACGAAGGCACGGGCACGTGCAGCTTCATCGGCGTACGCCTGGAGGAGGCCGTCGCGGCTGGGGTGGTCCTGTTTGAGGGCTTCGACGGTGGCCTGCCAGTCCTGAGGCAGGCGGGCCAGCAGGTCGTTGGCGAGCTCGCGGCCGTAGGCGTAGATATCGTCGGGCGACAACGACAGACCCTGGGCGCGCAGCAAGGCGGTGAAGCGCTCGGGGCCAACGGCGAAGGCGCCCTGAGGCTGGAGGTGGGAAAGGAATGTGGCGTACTCGGCGACTGCCTGGCGAGCGGCGTGCGTTGGCAGGTCCAAGGCGGCCAGAAAGCGCTGGGCGCCGTCGGCCGCGATCAGGGCGATTTCGACGAATTCGGGTGCGACCTGTTTGGGGTCGAGGTTGGCTTGGCCTTGTTGCAATAGCCGCGGCACGGCGGCTAGCCGGGCATGCAGTGCAGCGGCGTGATGGTCGGGTGAGCGGGGGCGGGCGAGCAGGTAGTGCAGGCCGTTCATCGCCTGCTCGAGGTAATAGGCCGGCGCGCGATACGGCCAATCGGCCAAGATCTGCTGCACGGCGAGCTCGCCCGCGAGGACATGCTGGTCCAGCGCATCGGGCACCTGAAGGGGCGTGGCCCAGGCGGAGCGGGCGGCCAGGCCGTCGGGACTCAGGTCCGGCGCCTCGGCGTCGAAGTCCTGCACTCCGGCGTGGGTCGCCTCGACCGGGTGCAGGCGCCAGTATCTTTGGAGCAGGCTGGAGCTAGCCGACAGTGGTATCGCCCAGCCGTACCAGCCCTTCCGAGGTCGGTCGGAAGTTCTTCACCCGACTGCCAACGCCGTAGATGTCCTGCTGGTGGTACAGGAAGATCCACGGCGATTCGTCCCACACGGTGCGCATCAGTTGTTCGTAGGTCGCCGCGCGCTTCTGCGCATCGACTTGCTTGGCGGCGCTGTCGATGAGCTCGTCCACGGTCGAGTTGGTGTAGCCCTGCCAGGCAATGCCTTTGATCTTGCTGCTCCAGTTGGTTTGCACCGCGGGGCCGACTTGCAACCCACCCTGGCTGAGCAAGAAGAGCTCGTACTTGCGGCCAACGATGCCCTGGACGTACGTGCTCCACTCGACCGTCTCGAGCTCGGCTTTGATGCCAACTTTCTCGAGCTGACCGACGATTGCTTCGGCAACCTGCTTGTCTTGCAAGTAGCGACCGTCGGGTGCCTTGAAGTTGACGGTGAAGCCGTCCGGCATGCCGGCTTGCTTGAGCAGCGCTTTGGCCTTCTCTGGATCGTACGTGTACTGGGGTAGCCCTTCGACATAGCCGCCGGCTACGCCTTTCGGGAAGGGACTGGCCATGGGCACGGCTTCGCCGCGCAAGACCACTTTGATTAGCTGGTCTTTGTCGATCGCATATTGCAGCGCCTGGCGTACTTCCTTCTTATTGAAGACGTCCGTGTTCTGGAAGCTCGGGATCAGGATGATCGAGCCAGAATTGGTGGCGCGCGCCAGGTTGACACCAGACGTCCCTTGCAAGCCACCGATCTGCAGCGGCGGCACGTTGGTAATGATGTCGACGCCACCGCTCTTGAGCTCGTTGATGCGCGCGGTTGCGTCCGGGATGGGCCGGAAGACGACCTGCTGCATCTTGGCCGGACCGCTGAAGTGGTTGCCCACGGCCTCGATGACGAATTTATCGTTCGGCGTCCACGAGATGAACTTGTACGGACCAGTGCCGATAGGCGCTTTGGCGGCCGCGGCAGGGTCGGCCGCCGCTTTGGGCGGCAGCATCTCGACGTACGATGCGAGCGTTTCGATCAGCTCGGCGAACGGCTCCGTTGTTTTGATGCGCACGGTGTACGGGTCGACGACGACGACCTCCGACACCGGTTTGAGCAGGGTCGAGTAGCCGTTCTTGATGTTCGGATCGACGAAGCGCGCGAAGCTGAACTCGACCGACTCGGCGTTGAATGGCTCGCCGTTGTGGAACGTCACGCCCTGGCGCAGGGTGAGCTCCCAGGTGTTGTCGTCGAGCGTCTTCCACGCGGTGGCCAGGGCAGGCTTGATCATCAGGTCGAGGTCGCGCGCGACGAGCCGGTCGTAGACGGTCCACAGCATGCCCTTCGAGGCGCCACTGGTAGTGACGTACGGATCCATGCTCTCGGCGTCGACGCCCTGAGCGATGGTCAGCGTGCCCGTTGGCTTGGCAGCCGCAGGTACTTCGGTCGGCTTGGCCGCGGCGGCGGGCGGCGTCGTTGGCGCCACGGTCGGAGCTGCCGCGGGCGCGGCGGTGGGCTTCGCGGCCGCCGGGGCCGGCGTGGGTGGGCCTGGTGCGCTGGTCGGGGCAGATGGTGCGGCGGTGGGTTGGGCTGGCGCCGCCGGTGCGCAGGCAGCCAGCAGGCTCCCGCCCAGGGCGAGACCAAGAAGTCCACCACGTTGAATCAGCTCACGGCGGGTCAGCATCGGACGAGGGTACCGGAGACGCCAGCGGCACCGCGCTCACGTCGGCGTGGTGAACCTGGTGTGGAGTGGTGCGATCGACGCGCATAACGACGCCACAGAGCGGGTCAGGACAGATGATGCGCGTGTCGGTCTGCATCCAGTCGTTTTGGTGCAGCGGTCGCTGCTTGGCCGGCAGCAAGGGCAGAGTCGACTGCAGGGCGTAGACGCAGAAGGAGCGGCCCGCGGGCAGACTGAGCTGGCCACCCTTGAGCTCGAAGAAATCGCCCGGTGCGTGGCCGCAGGTGCAGGTGCCCCGGATTTCTTCGACGGTGATTTTGAGATCGAAGAGTTGGAAGGTGTCGTCGGTCATCGTTCGATGCGCGGCAGAACGTGCTCGCCGAGCAGCTTGAGGCCCGTCCGCGGAGAGTCGAGGCCATGCGGCGTACCGAATTCAATGCGCGTGACGCCTGCGACGCGGAGGGCCTCGACCTGGCGCAGGATGTCCTCGGGGGTTCCGGCGAAGGCGAAGCGGTCCAGCAGGTCATCGGGGATGTTGTGGGCTTGCAGGTTGGGCTGGTTCAGGGTGATGTCAAGTTTGGCCACGACCGGTAGGTACAGTCGGAGCTCCTCTCTGGCGCGAGCTCGGGCGGCGGCGCGGTCGTGGTCGACGACGGTGACGGCGCCGAGGCACACACCGACGTGTGGCGGCAGCCATGCGCGCATGCGTTCGGCCATAGCCGGGTTGGTCGAGCCGCCGATTTTGATCTCGTCGACGAGGCCGCCGAGGGCGCGTGCGGTGCGTTCGCCCCACGTGCCGAGCACGATCGGAACTGCTGGTCGCAGAGGTTCGTAGTTCAGGGTGGCGCCAGGATCGACCTGGAAGTGCTGGCCGGTGTAGCCGTGGAGCTGACGGGCAAGCAGGTAACCGACGACTTCGATTGTTTCGCGTAGGCGGGTGATCGGGCGTTCCTGAGCTAAGCCCAGGGCGTCCAGCCAACTGCCGCGCACCAGACCGAGGTAGGCGCGGCCGCCGGTGGCGGTGTCGAGCTGGGCGATCTGGCCGGCGATTTCGACGGGGTGCAGGGTGTACGGGTTCAACGCGGCTGGGCCGACGCGCGCGCGGCTGACCTGGCGGGCAAGGGCCAGCAGCGGGCCGATAGCGGGTGGGAAAAAGAGGTCCTGGTAGACGCTGACGGCGTCGAAGTCAAACGCATCCACGAGCATGCCCAGGGCGTCGTAGTCGGGCTCGTCGGATTGGAAGGCGACGCTGACTTCGAAGCGGCTCATTCGGCGTTGCTCAGTCCGTCGCCGAGCAGATTGGTGCCGAAGACGGTGATCAGAATGGCCAGGCCAGGCCACACGGCGTTCCACCAGGCAACTTCGAAGACCTGTTTGCCCTCGTTGAGCATGCCGCCCCAGGTCACGGTCGATAGCGGCACGCCGACCCCGAGATAGCTCAGGGCGGCTTCCGACAGGATGTTGGTGGAGATATTGATTGTCGCGACGACCAGCAACGGCCCGGCGATATTGGGCAGGATGTGGCGCGTCATGATGCGCGCGTGCGAGGCGCCCAGCGCGCGTGCCGACAGCACATAGTCGTGGGCGCGGACGCCGAGGGTCGATCCGCGGACCAGGCGCGCGTACTGCACCCAGCTGACGAACCCGAGCACGAGCACGACGTTCAGTAGACCTTTGCCTAGCGCGGCGAGCAGCGCGACCGCGAGTAGCACGCCCGGCAACGACAGCTGAATGTCGACCAGGCGCATGATGAGCGCGTCGGACCAGCCGCCGAAGTAGCCGGCGATGAGGCCGAGACTGACGCCGATGAGGCCGCCGACCAGCACCGACGCCAGGCCGACCAGGAGGCTGGCGCGGGCGCCGACCATGATGCGACTCAACAGGTCGCGTCCGTTCAGGTCGGTGCCGAGTGGGAACCCGGGCGCGGCGTCGGCGAGCCATGCTGGCGGCAGCAGGCTGCGATTCAGGTCCTGTTGGTTGGGTGGGTGGGGCGTCCAGAACAGCGAGACCAGAGCGGTAGTTACCACGAGCAACACCAGCACGGCGCCAGCCCGCGCGGCACTGCGCAGACGGGGTCGGGCACGGCCAGCGGCCTTGGGCTCAGTCGGCGCGACGCGTGTGCCGAGGGCGTCCTGAGTAGCCGTCACAACGCTCAGGGACGGGCCTCCAGTCGAACCCGCGGATCGAGGAGCGTATAGACCAGGTCCACGAACAGATTGATCACCACAATGAAGACGGCCAGGACGAGGACCGCGGCGGACGGTCACAATCGGGATGGCGCTGTTGCGCAGCACGTGACCCCACGCTATGGCGCGTTCGTCGAGGCCCTTGGCTCGGGCAGTGGTCACGAAACCTTGCTTCAGGGTCTCGCCGACAGCGCGCCTGACCAGGCGCGTGAGCAGCCCGACGCTGAAGGCGCTGATCGTGATTGTCGGCAGGATCAGCTGTTGCCATGTGCCCGCACCGGACGCAGGCAGCACGCGCAGTGCGCCCGCGAACACCAGGATCAGGATCACCCCGAGCCAGAACGAGGGCATCGAGATGGCGAGCAGCGCGCCGCCCGTGGCCAGCTTGTCGGCGAGTCCGTGGCGCGTCGCGGCAAGTACTCCAAGCGGCACACTCAGCGCGGTGCTTACGATCACGCTCGCCAACGCCAGCAGCAGCGTTGTGGGTAGTCGGCCGAGCACGAGGTTCAGCGCGGGTGTGCGGTAGCGAAACGACTCGCCCAGGTCGCCCTGCGCGACGTGTTGTAGGAACTGCAGGTACTGCACAGGGATGGGCTGGTCCAGGCTGTACTGGCGTCGAATATTGGCCATGTCTTCGGGCCGGGCATTGAGCGGCACGAGCACGGCGACCGGATCGCCGGACAGAAAGATGAGCACGAAGCTCAACACACTGACCGCGAACAGCACCAACAGCGCGCCCCACAGGCGCTGGAGCAAGTAGCCACTCATCGCTTGCTTTTGGCCGACAGCCATTGTGCTCTAACGTGGACGCCGATGAGCGATCAAGGGCGATTCGCGGGCCAGGTGGCCATCGTCACCGGCGGCGCAGGTGGGATTGGGCGGGCCGTTTCGCAGCGGCTGGTAGCGGACGGTGCGCGCGTGGGACTGGTGGATCGCGAGGGCGCACAACTGCGCAAGGTGGCCGACGAACTGGGTGCAGCGGTGGTGCCCATAGAAGCCGATGTCAGTCAGGAAGACGACGTCGGCGAGTACGTGCGTCAGACCGTGGAGCGCTTCGGGCGCGTGGACCTGCTGTTCAACAACGCGGCTGTCGAAGGCCGCGTCGCCAACATCGTCGATGCCGATATCCAGGACTTCGATCAACTGATGGCCGTGAACGTGCGCGGTGTGTTCCTCGGGTTGCGCGAGGTCATGCGCGTGCTGCAGCGCCAGGGCACCGGCGGCGCCATTGCCAACACGGCGTCCATTGCGGGACTGCGCGGCGGGGCGGGTGTGGCGCCGTACATTGCCTCGAAGCACGCCGTGATCGGCCTGACGCGTACGGCCGCGCTCGAGGGGGCGGCGTATGGCGTCCGAGTGAACGCCGTTGCGCCCGGCTACATCGACACGCGCATGATCCACGCGCTGGTCGTTGCGCGTACGCCTGAGAATCCCAAGGCCGGGCGCGAAGCGATGGAATCGCGCGTTCCGTTGAAGCGCTTCGGCACGCCCGACGAAGTCGCCAACCTGGTGACCTGGCTACTCAGCGCCGAGGCGAGCTACATCACCGGCAGCGTCAACCTGGTCGAGGCCGGGCTCATGGCCTGACGGGAGTGCCGTCCATGCGGCGCACGGGCGGCCAACTGCCGTTGAGCGGATGCTCGGGGAACGGGTACTTCGCCGCCAGCGTCTCGTCGATGTCGACGCCGAAGCCGGGCTGCTCGTTCGACCACATCATGCCGTCACGAACCTCGGGACAGCCAGGGAACACCTCGCGCGTGCGCTCGCCGAACAGTGCTTGCTCCTGGATACCGAAGTTCGGGCAGGCCAGGTCGAGCTGCACATTGGCCGAGTGACCGACCGGCGAGACGTCGCCCGGGCCGTGCCAGGCGGTGCGGACACCAAAGAACTCGCACATCGCCGCCAGCTTGCGCGCGATCGAGAGTCCGCCGATCGCCGAGATGTGGACGCGAATGAAGTCGATCAATCGATCGCGAATGAGCGGCACGTACTCGGCCTGATTGACGAAGAGCTCGCCCATCGCGATTGGGATCGACGTCTGCTGGCGCATGATCTCGAAGTAGCCGTTGTCCTCGGGCGAGAACGGGTCCTCGAGAAAAAACAGCTTGTACGGCTCGAGATCGCGCGCGAGCTGAATGGCCTGGATCGGCGGGATGCGCTCGTGGACGTCGTGCAGCAACTCGACTTCATCGCCCAGCCGTGTACGGATGTAGTCGAACAGCTTCGGGACGAGGCGGACATATGGCCCGGGCTCCCAGGGCGCCTCACCGCGCTCGCCGCGCGCACCGTAGGTCGCGTAGCCCTCGACGGCGATCTGGCAGCGAACATAGCGATAGCCTTTGTCCATGAGGGCTCGGGCGTTGTTTTCGACCTCCTCGAACGAGGCGCCCGAGGCATGTGCGTACAGCGGCGCGGCGCTGCGCACTTTGCCGCCCAATAGCTGGTAGACGGGCATGTTCGCGAGCTTGCCTTTGATGTCCCACAGCGCCATGTCGACGCCGCTCAAGGCGTTGTTGAGCACGGGGCCGCTGCGCCAGTACGACGAGAGATACGCGGTCTGATAGATGTCCTCGATATCGTTGGGGTCCTTGCCGATCAGGAAAGGCTCGAGATAGTCCTGGACCGCGGTCACCACGGCGAGTGGGCGCTGGGTGAACGTGGCGCAGCCCAGGCCGAACAGGCCGGGCTCGCTCGTCTCGACTTTGACGACGACGAGTCGGATTCCGTCGGGCGCGGTACAGATGGGTCGAACGCGCGTGATGCGCAACGAGGAGCCGGTCACGGCTCCAGAGCCTACCGCGCCGCGGAGTGTGCGGGCGCCCGGCTTGACGGAACTGTGCGGACCACGCGGCGCAGCGCACCGATGGCTGTCAGAATGCTCAGAACGGCAGTAACGCCAAACGCTGCGCCGGTCACGCTGAAAGCCGTCGCCGGGTCTGAGGCGCGGCTCAGGTACAGGCTGCCGAACAACGCAACGCCGGCGGCGCCGGCGATTTGCGAGTCGGTGTTGATCAGCCCGCTCATGTCGGCGGCGTAGCGCTCCGGCGCCCAGCCGGTCATGTCGGCGACGGTGGCGTTGCGTCCGAGACCAAGGCCGAGTCCGCCCAGTCCGAGCAGCCCGACCAGGAGCCCGTCGCCCGGGTGGGTGAGGCTCATTGTCAGATACGCGGCGGCGAGGAGGACGTAGCCCACGACCGCGACATACGGGATGCGCACGGACGGCACGCGCTTGAGCAGCGGTCCGCTCAGGCCGAACGCCGCCACCCAAGATACGAGCACCAGGCCGGAGTACAGTGGGCTCTTGCCTAGCCCCTGCTGCAGATACAGCGCCAGCACGAACAGCAACCCAAAGTACGTCGCCAACGCGAGCCCCGAGGCAACCAGGCCGAAGCCGATGACGGGCTGGCTGACCAGCGAGAAGTCGACGAGCGGTGCCTTACTGCGCCGTTCGACGATCACGAATAGCGCCCAGGCTGGAATGCTCAGAGCCAAGCTGAGCCAGGTCCAGAGCGGCCAGTGCAGCTCACGGCCGAAGATCAGCGGGACCAGGACAGTAAGCACGGCCAGGGACAACGCCGCTAGACCTGGAAGATCAAAACGCTGAGCGTTGTCCCTGCCCGTCATCGGCAGCAGGCGTGGGGCGCGCCACATCAGAACCACGCCGATCGGCACGTTGATCAGAAAAGCTGGGCGCCAGGTAGTGCCCAGGATGTCCGCGGAGACGATCACACCGCCCAGGATCTGGCCAATGACCGCGGCCGCTGACAGCGCCATGGCATATGAGCCGATGGCCTTGACCCGCTCCTGACCGGCGAAGTTCAGCTGGATGCCCGTGAGCACCTGCGCGACCATCAGCGCGCCGCCTATGCCCTGCACGATGCGGGCGAGGATGAGCGCTGGCGCACCTGGAGCGAGCCCACACGCGAGCGACGCTGCCGTGAACAGGGCCGCGCCGCCGGTGAAGACGCGGCCATAGCCGAACATCTGGCCGAGCCTAGCCGCCGTGATGAGCAGCATCGCGTACGCGACGACATAGCCGGACACGACCAGTTGCAGCTCGGCGCCGGAGGCGTCGTAGGAATTACGGATAGCCGGCGTGGCGACATTGACGATGGCGACGTCGACGTTGGCCATGATCAGGCCGGTGAGCAGCACTGCCAGAATTCCGTTGTTGTTCTTGCGTTGCTGGGTCATTCCCCCTTGTGAACACGCGCGGACCCTGGCCGAGTTGCGCGACTCAGGAGGCGCACGGGCTTGAACCAGCCGGGCACTCTCAGGTCAGTGTAGAAGCGCCCCAGCGCGGAGCGGCGGGCGAAGGGGTGGTCGCGCGCTGGCGCCGCGGGCAAGTAGTGTGAGCCTCGGGATGCGGCGGAAGGTGGGTTCGGGGACGCCCTGGGAGAGCTTGGCGGGGTACTCGCGGGCGGTGCGCGTGGGCAACGCGGTCTTTGTGTCGGGGACGACGGCGTCCGATGCGCAGGGCACCGTGCAGGGAAATACGGCGGCGGAGCAGGCGCGGTACATCCTGGCCAAGATCGAGCGCGCGCTCGCCGAGGTGGGGGCGTCACTCAAAGACGTGGTGCGAACGCGGATTTATGTGGCACGGCTGGCGGACTGGGAGCCGGTAGCGAGAGTGCATGGGCAGGTGTTCAATGAGATTCGGCCGGCGAACACGCTGGTTCAGGTCGCAGGACTGGTGAATGGGCGACTGGTCGAGATCGAGGCCGATGCGCTGATCGACGGCGAGTGAAGTTCAGTATTCGGCTCAACAATGACCTGCCGGTCGAGCTGTACCCGATATTAGCCAAAAAGGCGGAGGAGGCCGGGTTCGACCAGTTCTGGGTCAGCGACGACCTCTTCTTGCGCAGCGCGTGGGTGATTCTCGCGGCGGTCGCCCAGCAGACAGAGCGGATTCAGATCGGGACGTGCATCGTCAACCCGTACACGATCCATCCGGCGGAGATGGCTATGGCAGCGGCCACGTTGGACGAGCTAAGCCACGGGCGCTTCTTGCTGGGCATATCCAGCGGCGCGGACGACTTTCTGGGTTGGGTAGGAATCGACGCCGAGCGGCCAGTCCGCACGGTCCGGGAGACGATCGAAACCCTGCGCAGGTTGTGGCGGGGGGCGCCTGGCGGCGCCAGGGGCTGGACCGACCAGGCCTACCTACGGTTCAAGGCCAGACCAATTCCCATTTATGTGGGGGCGATGAGCCCGCGCATGCTGCGCCTCATTGGCGACGTGGCCGATGGTGGATTGCCCTTGCTCTTTCCGCCTGAGCACTTCGCCGAGGTCATGGGGTTCATCCAGCCACAACGAGAAGTGGACGTGGCCGCGTGTATCTGGTGCTCGGTGACACGCGACGATCGCGTAGCGGCTGAGCATGTGCTCAGGGACAAGATCGCCTATTACGGCCGTGCGCTGAGCCCGACAATCCTGCAGCGGCTCGGCTTGACGAAGGCCGACTTCGAGCCGATCCAGGCGCGCATGCAAAAAGGTGATCCACTGGGGGCGGCACGGCTGGTGACCGAGGACATGCTGCGTATCGGCGTGGTCGGGACCGCGCAGGATGTCATACCAAGACTGGACGGACTGGTACATATGGGCGCACGGCACCTCAGTTTTGGACCGCCGCTGGGTCCCGACCTGTTGCAGGCAATCGACGTGCTGGGCAGCGATGTCCTGCCGAGATACCGCTAGTGATGCTCAGGGCACTGCGAGGGCTGATGGAGTGAATTACGAGCAGCGCATCCAGAAGGCACGCGCACAAATGGAGCGCCTGGGCATCGACCTGCTGTATCTCGCGCCCGGCGCGAACGCGCAGTACCTGAGCGGCTGGCGGCGCAACCGGCCGCACTTCGGCAACGTCAACTACCCGGGCGGCTGGGTCCAGGGCCTTTTCCTCGGCCTGCGCCACGAGCCGATCCTGGCCGTGCCGCGCATGGTGGCCGAGTTCGACCTCGAGCCGACTACGTCGCTCGATGTACGCGTTCTGCCCGACCAGGGCGATCCCGAGGCGTTCCTGAGCGACCTGCTGCGCGAGTTCGAGCCTCGGCTCGGCGCCATCGCCATTGAGAACCGCGCCTGGAGTGAACAGGCACTCGCGTTGCGGCGAGTGAGGCCGGACGTCGAGGTGCGCCTGGCATCAGACGTGATCGCGCCGTTGCGCATGGTCAAGGAGCCGGAAGAGGTCGAGGTGATGCAATCGGCAGCCCGCATCGTCGACCAGGCCATGACGGAGATCGTGAGCTTCCTGGCGCCCGACTCTGGCCAGACGGAGCTCGACGTCGCTTATGAGATCGATCAACTTATGGTCAGGCACGGCGCCGACGGCTCGTCCTTCGTCACCAACGTGTGGCAGATGGGCCCGGCTGAGAAGCGCCCCCTGGCCATGAAGGCGAGTCGACGACCGCTCGAGCGCGGCAACTCGCTGTCCTTCGACTTCGGCTCGACCGTCGGGGGGTATTGCTACGACTTTGGCCGATCGGTCTATCTGGGCGAGCCGCCACCCGAGTATCGGACGGCCCACGCACTGGTGATGTTGGCGGCTCAGCGCGGCATCGAAGCGCTTCAGGCCGGCCCGCGCACGGCGCAGGACGTGAATGCGCTGGCGCGCGAAGTCATCGAAGACGGCGGCTACGGCGACTGGTTTCGGCACCGCCTCGGCCACGGCATCGGGCTGGACGTGCACGAGCCGCCATACCTCGATCGTGGCGATGCATCGGTCCTGGAGCAGGGCATGTGCTTCACCGTCGAGCCGAGCATCTTCATCCCCGGCAAATTTGGCGCGCGCACCGAGGACGTGGTCGTGGTCGGCGGCCCTGAAGGCGGCCGAGTGCTTACGACGTACCGGCGGGATCTGCAGGTCGTCGCAGGCTGATGCCGCGAACGGCGATCGCCGCGGCGGCCAGCGCGACCACAGCCGCGGCCGCATAGCTGCCGCGCGCCGAGACGCTGAACAGCGCGCCAGCCACGATCGGACCGAACACCGACGCCAGACTTATCGCCGACGCTGTCGTGCCCATGACGCGGCCCTGCTCCGTTTCGGAGGCCAGCCTGGACACGAGACCGATCGCGGTCGGCATGGCGGTATTGAAGGACGCTGCCATGAGGCCAACGCCCAGCAGCATGACCAGCGGCACCTTGCCGAGCGCGATCAGCGCCAGGCCGGCGGCCATCGCCAGCAGCCCTGCGACCAGGATGGCTTTGTCTGGAATCAAGCGCGTCAGGAGGCGCAGCAGTCCGACCTGACTAAGGACGCCGGCCGAGGCTGCATAGGCCGACACATAGCCCAGTTCCGAGCCGCCGAACTGGAATAGCTCGTTCGCGTAGAGGGCCAGGGTGCCCCACATCATCATGATCAGCAGTTGCACGGCGAAGATGACGATGACCAGGACACGCGTGCGTGGCGAGCGCACGGCGCCAAGCATGTCGCCGAGTGGGGGCGACGGCTGATGCTCAGTCGCGGGCGTTTCGGGGAAGGCAACCAACACGAGCACGAAGCACAGGACGGCGATAGCGACGGCGACGAAGGCTGACACCGTCAACCCATACGGCGCGAAGATGCCGCCCAGCAGCGGCCCCGCGATCAGGCCCAGGCTTTCCATGGCGAAAGCCACGCCGATGCCCGCGACACGGCTCTCGCGCGAGGTGATGTCGGCAATGGCGGCGCGAGCAATCGAGGTATTGCCGGCCGAGGCGCCGTCAATCGCGCGCGACAGGAAGATCAGCGGCAATGAGGCGGCGGTGCCCAGAATGATGAAGCCGAGAACCGTCCCCGCCAGCGAGAGCAAGAGCAGTGGCTTGCGGCCGTGGCGATCCGAAAGCGCCCCGAGCGGTGGCCCCGCCAGCGTGGCGAACAAGGGCAGGGTCGCGATGAGCAGCCCGATGGCCACAGGGCTGGCGTCCATCGCGATGGCAAAGAACGGCAGCAAGGGCAGGATCAAGCCCGACCCGAGCGCATTGACAAACAGGATCAGCGCAATGATGAGCAGTCGCCGGTCGACGCCGAACACTCGACTGGCGTGGTTAGACGCTGCGCCGCAAACGAGGGTCGAGTGCGTCGCGCACGCCGTCGCCGATGAAGTTGAACGCCATCACCAGGGTGAGAATGGCCAGCCCGGGAAATGTGCTCACCCACCACTGATCGAAGTTCTGGGTCCCGGCGGCGACCATGGCGCCCCACTCGGGCGCCGGTGGCGGCGAGCCCAGGCCCAAAAAGCTCAGACCTGAGAAGGTCAAAATGGCGTTGCCCAGGTCGAGCGTCGCCATGACGACCGCTGGGGCAAGGCAATTGGGCAGCACGACGCGCGTCAACACGTGCAGCTCGGTCGCGCCGAGCGCGCGCGAGGCGTGGACGTACTCGTTCTCCTTGACCGCGAGCACCAGGCCGCGTGTGACGCGCGCATAGCGCGGCCACGACACCGCGACGAGGGCGATCATGGTGTGTTCGAGGCCCGGGCCGAGCGCGGCGGCGATGGTCATGGCCAGGATGATGATGGGGAAGGCCATGACCATGTCGGTGCTGCGCATGAGCAGGCTGTCGAGCCAGCCTCGACCGAAGCCGGCCACGGCGCCGATGAGCCCGCCCAGGAGCAGTGATACGGCGACCACGCCGAAACCGACGGGCAGCGAGATGCGTCCGCCGTGCAGCACTCTGGCCAGGATGTCGCGACCGAGCGCGTCGGTGCCAAATGGGTGGTTCGGGGACGGTGGCTGCAGCCGCTCCACGACCCGCTGCGTGAGCGGCCCATACGGCGTCAACACAGGCGCCGCAATGCTGACGAGGATCCACGCCAGGACCACGACGCCGCCGAGCACGACCAATCGATTGCGGCGCAGGAAGCGCGCGACCGTTGCCGGGGCCGAGCGCGCGACGGGCGGCGCCGGCTGAACGGCAGGCAGCGGTGGCGCGAGGGCGACCAACGTTGTGGCCCTCAGCGGGTGGCCTGGCGCAGGCGCGGATCGAGCAAGACGTAGGCGAGATCGGTGGCCAGGTTCACCGTGATGAACACGCCGGCGATGAGCAGGCTGACGCCCATAATCGCCGGAAAGTCAAGCGTCACGGCTGACTGGTAGGCGTAGCGGCCGATGCCTGGCCACGAGAAGATCGTCTCGGTGAGGACGGTTCCAGCCAGGATGTCGCCGAACGCCAGGCCGAGCACGGTAATCGTCGGGATGAGCGCGTTGCCGAGCGCGTGACGGTAGATGACCACCCTTTGCGCCAGGCCTTTGCCGCGTGCAGTGCGGACGTAGTCGGCGGACAGGACCTCGAGCATGCTCGAGCGCGTCATGCGCGTGACCAGGCCGAGGTAGACGCTCGCCAGGACCAGACCGGGCAGGAGCAGGTGCCTGATGCTCGCGATGAACGTCGGCCAATTACCGGTGACGAGACTGTCGACGGTGAACATGCCTGTGATGCGCTGCGGTTCGGGCATGCCGACATCGAGGCGCCCTGGGCCCGGGAGCCAGCCTAATCTGAAGTAGAAGACGTACAGCGCGATCAGCCCGAGCCAGAACACCGGGCTGGACACGCCCAGTAGCGAGATGCCTCTGAGCAGGTGGTCGATCGGATGGTTCCTGCGCACAGCGGACAGGACGCCGAACGGGACGCCGAGGAAGACACCCACCAGTGTGGCCACAATCGCGAGCTCGGCGCTCGCCGGCAGGTATCTCGCCAGGTCTTCGCCCACGGGCATGTGGGTACGGATCGACGTACCCATGTTGCCCCTGGCCAGATTCGCCAGATACGTGAGGTACTGCTCGGGCAGTGGTTTGTCCAGACCCCACTGCTGGCGAAACGCGGCCACGATCGTCTTGTCTTCCATTGCCCGCTGACCCAGGTGCGCGGCCACCGGGTCCGCGGGCACAGAGTGCGACACGACGAACGCGATCAGCGTCATGCCGACCATGAGCGGCAGCATCAGTAGGAGGCGCTGCGCGACTATGGCTTGCATGGCTCGCTTGTCATCCTGAGCCCCAGCGTGTCATTCCGAGCTTGCGAGGAATGACAAACGTCACTCGGGATGACACGTGCGGGCTACGATTTGCTCAGGACGTAGGGATTGACGCGCCAGGCAGGGTTATAGACGTAGTTGCCGATGCGGCCGCGGGTGGCGATGTAGACGCCTGGCTGGACGATGACGGCGAATGGGCCCTGCAGCATCAGATAATCCTGGGCTTGCTGCCACAAGGCAGCCCGTGCGGCGGTGTCGGTCTCGACGTTGATCTGGTCGCGCAGGCTCTGGATGGTGGCGTCGGAATTGCCGTTGGTCCAATTGGCGCGCTTGCCGACAATGCCCTCGGGCAGGAACGCCAGGTAGTCATTCGAGTCGAAATAGTCGGGGCCCCACAGCCAGAAGCCGAAGCCCTCGGTGCCCGCGCGGTAGTTGGCGAGCTCGGTATTGATCTCGCCAGGCTTCAGCGTCACGTTGATGTTCGCTTCGGCAAGGTCGGCCTGGATCTTCTGCGCGACCAGGTCGAAGCTGACGCCACTCCGCGAGAAATTGGTCGGGTATTGCAGGTCGACGCTGAAACCATTGGGGAAGCCGGCCGCGATGAGTAGCTCAGCGGCCAACGCCAGGTCGCGCTTGAACGCCCGATCGGTCCCATAGGCGCCGAGGAAACCGAGCGGCAGGATCGTCGCCGGCGTCGCAGCCGGTCCGCCGACCAGCGCGTTGATGCCCTCATAGTCCAGGGCGTAGCGGACGGCGAGCTGCACCTGCGGATTGCTCATCGCGCCATTGGTCAGCGCCGGGTTCTGGTTCATCAGCAGGAAGAAGATGTCCGCGCCTTGGCCTTGAGCTAGCGTGATCCCTGGATCGGCCTGCAGGTCGGCCACCGAGTCGGGCGAGATCTCCGTGGCAATGTCGATATCACCCGCCTGCAGCGTGAGCTTCTGCGTCGCGGCCGTGGGAATGTTGCGGTAGATCACTCGATCGAACGCCGCGTCACCCTTCCAATAGCCAGCGAACTTCTGAACGTCCACCTCTGAGTCCGGCACGTAGCGCGTCATGACGAACGGACCCGTGCCGGCCGCGTTCTGATTCAGCCATGTCTCGGCAGTGTCAGTGGTGTTGGCGTCCGCGGCGTTGGTGCCGCCGTGCGCCTGGACCGTCTTGCTGTCGAGCACGGCGAAAACCGAGAAGCTGCCCTTGGCGATGAACGCGGGGTCGGCTTCGGACTTGTGTACGACGACCGTCGCAGGATCGGGCGTCTCGACGCTCGTGATGCCCTCGAGCAGAAAGGACGGATTGCCCTTGATCGCAATGGCGCGTTCGAGCGACCACTTTACGTCGGCTGAGGTCATCGTGTTGTCTGACGTATGGAACTTGACGCCCTGACGCAGATGGAACGTGAAGGTACGCGCATCAGGGCTCACATCCCAGCTCTGAGCCAGGTCAGGCACGATCTGGCTGATGTCGTTGTCGTCGAGCGTGACCAGCGTGTTGTAGGTCGCCTTGTGGACCATGCCGCCGATCTGCTCGAAGCCGCGCGCCGGATCGAGCGACTTGATATCGAACGAGGCGCCGACGACGAGCGTCTTCGGATCGGCCGCGGTCTGCGCCGCGGGCGCGGCGGCCGCCACGGGGGTGCTGGCCATGAGCAGCGCCAGCACCGTGAGCAGGGACGACGACAAAACCGACCATTTACGCATACCTGACCTCCGAGTGATGGCTGCACCGCTCAGAACAGCCCAAAGTTGGCTCACGTTGACAGGCGCTCGCTGGCCATGTCAAGTGCATCGACGTCCTCGCGCAATCCGAGCTTCTCCCAGCGCTGCAGGGCGATCGGTACGTTGCCATTCAGCCACAGCTCGTCGTGGAACGTCCGCAGGCTAAACGAGTCAGCCTGCTGGAGGCGGGCGTCGGCCAGAAAGCGCAGGATCTGCAGTTTCCCGATCTGATACGTGATCGCCTGGCCGGGCTCGGATGCGAAGAAGGACGCCTCCTCGCGGGCGGTGCCCAAGTCCATCGGCACGCGCCGCGCAAGCTCCTCCGCGGCGGTATCGATCGTCAGCTCTCCCAACGCGAGTCGAACGTCGACCGAGACACGCAGCGCACGCAGGCGCATGAAGTTGTAGATGATCTCGCGCGAGCGCGGACTATCGTCGAAGAGCCCAGCTTGCAGGAGCATCTCCTCGGCATAAAAGCCGACGCCCTCGTTCGGACCCGAGTCGTAGTAGTAGCGGCGAACGGGGTCGGGATGTTTCCACGACATGGCTAGCTGGTAAAAGTGCATGCCTTCGTGCGCGATGAGCGTGCGTGGGTCACGCGCCATGGCCAGGTAGAAGTAGGGCAGATCGGGCGCGGGCTCAGGGATGTAGCTGATGCCATCCTGGTCGAGCCGCGTGGGCGACGTCAGATCGTCGGTCACGCCCAAGCCGCGCAGCGGCACGAGATACGACGGCAGCGGCAAGTTGCGGTAGCGCTGCAGCCATGACGGAAAGGTCAACAGGTCGTGCTCTTCGCAAAACTGGCGCAGCATTGCCTCGCCGGCGGCCTCGCGCTCGATCTGCTCCGCGCTGCTCGACGGCATTGTCAATGCCGGCAGGTGTCGGTTGCGCTGCCGCTCGAGCGCTTCGAAGGCGACCGCACGTTCGAGTTCCTGCCGGCCGGCGGCGGCAATCTGCTCGGGCGACATCGGGTTAAGCGCGACGTCGCGTAGAAAGCCGACGTAGGCGGCGCGGCCGATCGCCGTCTCGATCGCCATGCCCTGCAGGCGCGAGAGCAACCACTCACGGAACTGCTCCAACGCATGGGCTGCCCGCTGGAGGGGCGCCGACGCATCGACATGTGGCCGCAGTTCGTGGGCAACAGTCCGTAAGCGCGGCGCGATGTCATTGAGGGCGTCAATGGCCATGTGAGCGAAGGGACGGACGGGCTGGTCGAGGTTCGCCCGGGCAGCGGCCAGTGTTTCGAGGATCCACTCCGTGCGGTGAACAACGGCCTGCGCTCGTCGAGCGTCGAATGGCGGAGGTGGCAGCAGCGCCTCGAACACCGGGCCAAGCGCCTGATGGACGTAGAACTGCGGGTTGCGCCGCCAGCCCTGGACAACGTCGAGCTCCCAGCGGACGCGGCTGATGGCCGAGCCGATCAGGCGGTGATCGACCTGCAGCGGTATTGACCAGGTGCTGACGTCCCGGCCCAGCGCGCGCCAGTCGGTGCGGATCGCGGCAAGCTCCGCGCGGCGCCGCGCAACACCATCGGGCGACCAGTCGGGAGTCCAATCTGGTGGTCGCTCGATACGCGGAATGTCATCACCCGAGGACGGCTGGGTGACGGCTCGCCAGGCCCAGAATGCCGATGCGAGGGCCGCCAGATCAAGATTCGACTCGGGCGACCCAGCCATCGGCGGTGCGCCACCAGGCTACACCAGTGGTTACTGCGCAGGCGCTGCGACCAGCCCGAGCAGTGTCTCCAGCGGCGCGGCGTACTGGCGCGCGACGAGCGTGCGCGGCAGCGGCCGTACGGCGGCCAGATCCTCTGGCGCGCAGTCGACCTCGGGCGGATAGGCGCCGACGTCGTCGATCGGCGCGACCTGGACCAGCGCGACGTTTTGCCGCCACAGGCTCAGTCCATAGCCCGAAACGAGCTGCGGGCCGGCCTCGTCGCTGTAAGCGAGCATCACGTTGCGGTTCCCTTCCTCCTGAACATGCGCCTGGTGGTGCGCCGCCAGCGCGGCTCCAGCGCTGGGAAAGATGGATGCACGGACGACGATCCGACCATCAGACTCGACGGCGAAGGTGGCCACCCCGTCCTGGTTGACCGACTGATTTGAGACGACCAGGCCAGCGGCCTCGTACGCGGTCCGGACCGCCTCGGGCGTGGTATCGGCGACCTGGGCGCTGGCAGGCAACGCGGCGCCTAACGCGTAGATCGCCGGCGTGATGAGACAAAGCAGTAGCTTCATGAGTCGACCGCCTCTCCCCAGCGGGCACTCAGACTAAAGCGTCTGCCGCGTTTGGACTATTCATGAAACTATGTATTTCCGACGGCGGCTCCGACCAGGCGCTGGGCGTCTTCGAGAATGCGCTCGAGGTGCGCGTCGTCGACGAAACTCTCGGCGTAGATCTTGTACGTCTGCTCGGTGCCCGAGGGGCGCGCGGCAAACCAGCCGTTGCGGGCCACGACTTTGAGTCCGCCAATGGGCGCGCCATTGCCAGGCGCCGTCGTCAAGACCGTTTCGATTGGGTCGCCGGCCAGATCCGTCGTGTGCAAGTCGCTTGCAGCAAGCCGCGCCAGGCGTGCTTTCTGTTCCTGATTGGCTGGCGCGTCGATGCGCCGATAGACGGGGCTGCCGAAGCGTTCGGTGAGCTGACGATAGAGCTCGCCCGGATCGTAACCGAGCCGCGCGGTCATCTCGGCGGCGAGCAGGCACAAGATGATGCCGTCCTTGTCAGTGGTCCACGCCTCGCCGGTGTGACGCAGGAACGAGGCGCCCGCGCTTTCTTCGCCACCAAACCCAAGCGAGCCGTCGAGCAGCCCCGACACGAACCACTTGAAGCCGACAGGCACCTCCAGCACGCGCCGTCCGAGGTCAGCGCCGACACGGTCGATCATGCTGCTGCTGACCAGCGTCTTGCCAATGGCAGCCACCGCCGGCCAGCCTGGCCGATGCTTGTACAGGTAGGCGATCGCCGCCGACAGATAGTGATTTGGGTTCAGCAGGCCGCTTGTGCGGGTCACGATGCCGTGGCGGTCTGCGTCGGCGTCGTTGCCCAGCGCCAGGTCGAAGTGGTCTTTGAGTCCAATCAAGCCGGCCATCGCGTATGGCGACGACGGGTCCATGCGGATCTTGCCGTCCCAATCGACGGTCATGAAGCCGAAGCGTGGATCGTCGCTCTCGTTCACGACCGTGAGATCGAGGCCATAACGCTGGGCGATGGCCTGCCAGTACGCGACGCTGGCTCCGCCGAGCGGGTCGACGCCGATTCTTACACCCGCCGAGCGGACCACCTCGAGGTCGACCACCGACGCCAAGTCACCTACGTATGCAGCGATGTAGTTGTGCGGGCGGGGCCGTGGTAAAGCGGTGCGCCGCACGCCGTCCAGGCCCGCGGCGAGCAGACGGTTGGCTTCGTTCTGGATCCAGCCGGTGACATCGGTATCGGCTGGACCACCATTGGGCGGGTTGTACTTGAAGCCGCCGTCCTCGGGTGGGTTGTGCGACGGCGTGACCACGATGCCGTCGGCCAGGTGCTCGGATCGTCCGCGATTGGCGCACAAGATGGCATGCGAGATCACCGGCGTCGGGGTATAGCCGTCGTCCGCGTCCACTCGCACGTCCACGTCGTGAGCGGCGAGGACTTCGAGCGCAGTGCGAAATGCGGGTTCCGACAGCGCGTGCGTGTCCCGCCCCAGGAACAGGGGCCCGTCGTACCCCTGCTGCGTCCGATAGCGGCAGATGGCCTCGGTCATGGCCAGGATGTGCGCCTCATTGAAGGCGGCGTTGAACGCTGAGCCGCGATGGCCCGATGTGCCGAAGGACACCCGCTGCGCCGGGTCCGAGACGTCCGGCGTGCGTTCGTGGTAGGCGCGCAGGAGCGCGTCGACGTCAACCAGCTGGCCGGGCTCGGCGCGCTGGCCCGGGTGTGCCGTCCGCTCCGTGGTCATGCCAAGAGGGTAACCACTGGCCGAAATGTCAGAAGCCCAGCGCCGGCAGTGTTCTATGCTTCGGGCTCGCTGCTAATGCTGCCCGACAGACCACGACTCCTCCCCGAGCGCGGGCAGCTCGCACAACTGCGGCGGCTGCTGGCCTATGCCGGGCCGTATCGGTGGCACCTGGCCATCGCGATCGTGGCCACGCTCATCTCGAGCGCTCTGGCGCTAGTCTTTCCGCGTGTCGTCGGCCAGCTCGTCGACGCCCTATTCGTCGAGCCGCTCAGCCGTGGCGACTCAACTGCGCTCGACCAGGCGGTGGTCATCCTGCTCGTCGCCGCTGCCGTCCAGGCCGTATTCAATGCGACGCAAACCTATCTGCTGGCCTACGCCGGCGAAGGTGTGGTGGCCGACCTGCGGCGCGCGCTGTATGCGCATCTGCTCGGCCTGCCGGTGCGCTTCTTCGAGAGCCGTAAGACAGGTGAGATCACGTCGCGCCTGACGTCAGACGTCGCGCGCGTGCAGGGGACGGTCTCCGGCAGCCTGGCGCAGCTGTTGAGCCAGACGCTGACGCTTCTCGCGGGCATCACCATCGTCGTGCTGACCAGTTGGAAGCTGACGCTGGTCATGCTCACCGTGGTGCCGGTCGTGGTGTTGACGGCGGCGGTCTTGGGCCGCCGTACGCGCACCATCAGCCGCGAGCTGCAGGACCGGCTGGCCGATGCCAATGCTGGCGCCACCGAGGCGATCGGCGGCATCCGCGTCGTGCAGTCGTTTGTGGCCGAGGACCTCGAGCGGCAGCGCTACAGCGCTTTGATCCAGGCTGCATTCCGTGTGGCGCTGCGCCAGGCGCGCGTTCGTACCGCGTTCGGGCCGGGCATCATGCTGGCCATGTTCGTTGGCGTGTCGGCCGTACTGTGGTACGGCGGGCGGCTGGTCCTGGGAGGCGAGCTCACGCCGGGCGAGCTGGTTGCGTTCCTGCTCTATACGTTTGCTGTCGCGGCCTCGGTCGCCCAGTTCACCGGCCTGTATAGCCAACTTCAAGAAGCGCTGGGCGCGACCTCTCGGTTGTTCGACCTGCTTGACGAGGCGCCGTTTGATCTGCCCGCGCCAATTGTCCCGATTGCGCTGCCTGCGCCGCTCGGCCGGGTGACGCTCGATGGCGTGTGGTTCCGCTATCCCGATCGGGACCAGGACGTGCTGCGCGACATCTCGCTCGATGTTGGGGCTGGTGAAGTTGTGGCTTTGGTCGGGCCAAGTGGCGCGGGCAAGAGCACCTTGGTGTCATTGGTGACACGCTTCTACGACCCTACTGCTGGACGCATTCTGCTGGACGGCGTTGACTTGCGCGATCTGGACTTGCATGAGCTGCGCGGCCACGTGGGCATCGTGCCTCAGGAGACACACCTGTTCTCGGGCACGATCGAGGAGAACATCCGCTACGGTCGGCCTGACGCTGGCGCTGACGAGATTCGTCGGGCGGCATTCGACGCGAACGCTGAGGAATTCATCCTCGGTTTCTCCGCTGGCTATGCGACGGTCGTTGGCGAGCGTGGGGTCAAGCTTTCCGGTGGCCAGCGGCAGCGGGTGGCGATCGCGCGCGCTTTGCTCAAGAACCCGCGCATTCTCGTTTTGGATGAGGCCACCAGCTCTCTTGATTCGCACGCCGAGTCGCTGGTCCAGGACGCCCTTACGCGACTCATGCGCGGCCGCACTACCTTGGTAATCGCCCACCGCCTGAGCACGGTCCGCGATGCTGACCGAGTGGTCGTGCTCGCGCACGGCCAGGTGGTCCAGATCGGCAGCCACGCCACGCTCATAGCGGAACCAGGCCTGTACCGCTCGCTCTACGAGCGCCAGCTCCGCGACACCGCACCGGCCGCGGCAAACCTCGCCTGATCCTCGCGCGGCGCGCGCCATCCGGCGCGGAGGCCTTCGGCAGGCGGTGGTGGCGGGACGGAGGCGGCTGCCGGCGGTGCCGTCCGATGGTCCACGCCCTGCGGGCGGCCCGCGCGGAAGGTGGGGTGGTGGTGGCGGTGGCGGCGGGTACGGTATGGGCAGTGGCGTCCGAGGTTCGCGACGAGCATGGCATTTTCAGCTCCGATTCGGCGGGGCACATGAAAGAGGCGAGCGCACGTGGGCTCGCCTCTTCCTTTTAGATCAGTCCCTTTGGCAAGGGGCAGGCCTAGCCGGCCCGCCACTCACCAAACGGTCCGCCCATTCGGGTGAACTGATCGAGATTGTCACCGACTCCGACGGGAGTCACATTGCGTAGCATCGCCATGCTTTGTTCCTCCTTCCGTGTGTGGTGACACCGGTCATGAGCTCGCAGGGCGCGTGCCAGCGCGCGCGCGCTCGATGTCCTTGTGACGGTGGGGGGCCGAATGGCCGTCGAAGT